>WKJB01000103.1_pt1 | contig 24765 bp, 22 predicted proteins | sample 5403331 | NCBI WGS metagenome assembly WKJB01 (sample SAMN13198853, study PRJNA488119) | plastic metagenome | isolation source: water-polyurethane dispersion (WPUD) containing a polyether... | place: Mexico: Mexico City | collected 2016 | reverse complement strand
GGCTACACCGTCGGGAAGAAGCCGTACGGTTATATGGGCTTGGGCGACATCTTTGTTTTTCTCTTTTTCGGCTTGGTTTCCGTGTGCGGTTCCTACTTTCTGTTTACCAAGAGTTTTGACGCCGATATATTGCTGCCGGCATCTGCCATCGGGTTTTTCAGTGTGGCCGTTCTGAATCTGAACAACATGCGCGACATCCATTCCGACCGATTGACGGGAAAGCATACGCTGGCTTTGCGCATCGGCTTCAAGCGGGCCATGATTTATGAAATCATCCTGTTGCAACTGCCGTTACTGTTGATGTTGGCATTCTTGCTGATGAACCATGTAACCAATATCTACGCTTATATTTTCATGATACTGATGTTCCCGTTGATGGCCATCCGCCGCCGTATTTTGGAGGTAAAAGAACCTCGGGAGCTGGATCCGTTTCTGAAACAAGTCGGCATCATGACTTTGGCGATGGCCGTTTTGGTGGCCGCCGGAATAAATTACTTTAAATAACACCGATATGAAATTCACTTATTTGGGGCATAGTTGTTTTCTCTTTGAGTACAGCGGGAAATACATCTTGTCCGACCCTTTCTACAATCACACGAAAGAAGGCAGCGGTTTTGACATCGCCGCTCAAAAAATCGATTATATTTTAATCACCCATGCGCACTTTGACCATACGGCAGACGTGAAAGAGGTGTTGGAGCATCATCCCGATGCCACCATCATCGGTCAGCCCGAGGTGTGCGCTTATTTCGGCCACGATAAAATCATCGATATCAACTACGGCGGCTCTGCCAAGATCGATGATTTGAAAATTTCAATGGTTCCGGCGCTTCACACCAGTTCTTTCCCCGACGGTTCCTACGGCGGTCAACCGGCAGGTTATGTTTTCCGTATGGACGGGAAAAACCTGTACTTGGCAGGCGACACCGGCGTGACGGCGGAGATGAGCCTGTTGCCGAAAATGTTCGGCGAGATAACAAAGGCTATTCTTCCCGTAGGCACGCATTACACCATGTGCCCGCGCAAGGCGGCATTCGCGGCGTCTGAACTTTTGAATACGAAGCAGGTAATCGGTTGCCACTTCGATACCTTCCCGCCGATCACTATCGACCATGAAGATGCGAAGAAGCACTTCGACGAAAAGGGAATCGAATTGATTTTGCCGAAATTGGGAGAACGGTTTGAGATATAAAAAAATAAGAGATTGGAAAGTGTTTGCTTTTCAATCTCTTACTTTTAGAACAAAAAAAAGTGGCAAGCTACCTACATCACACCGCTACAACCGTTTACCTTTGCTGCGTTCCCACCCTGGAGGATTCACAGGAGCTGGTTGTGTAGGACTTGCCGGTGCAAATATACAAAAATTCTTAACTTTTGAAAACTAAAGAAAATTCCTTCTTTGAAAGTCCCGTCAATGTGGGATTAGTGCTCTTTGCGGCAACCATGATCTTGTTCTTCGTGGCTTACTATTTCTTTGCAGATGTTGATTATTATCTGACCACCGTAAAAATGAACGCTTTTGTCATGCCGTTTCTGTATGCCGGTGGTGCCATGCTGTCGGTGTTTGCGTATCGTAAAAAACACTTGATCAGTTTCCCCGAGGTGTTTCGCAGGGCTTTCGTCCCTATGTTTATCGGCGGGCTTTTATCGCTCATCAGTATTTATATCTTCTTCAACCACGTTGATACAGACGCCCGAGACATGCTCAGCAGACAAGGAATCCAAACCTATGTGGAAAGTGCCCGGACTGAGTACGAAGGCGCCAAGAAACTGAACCGCGAAGGAGGAAAAACAGGCAGCGAGGAGGATCGCGAATTGGACGAACGCTACAAAGCCATCACCGAAGGAATGGCCACCGACGAGGTCCAAAATTTCAATTATTTCTCGCCGCGTTACGTCATGGGCTTTTTCGCGCTGCTCTGTCTGTTTTACCTAACTTTGTCGCTGGTTTTTGCAGCCTTTTTCAAAACCAAAAAACGTTTCGAATAATACATATATGAAGAGAGATATTTCCGTCGTTATCCCGCTTTTGAATGAAGAGCAATCTCTGGAAGAGCTTTATGCCCGGATAGATAAAGTATGCACAAATGCACGGATCAGCTACGAGATCTGGTTTATAGACGATGGCAGTACCGATAATTCTTGGGGAATCATTCAGTTGCTTTCTGCACAAAACCCCGATGTGCGCGGGATAAAATTCTCTCGCAATTACGGTAAGTCACAGGCGCTGCACGCGGCCTTCGGGCGGGTGAAAGGGGACGTTATCATAACCATGGATGCAGATTTGCAGGACTTTCCCGAAGAAATCCCCGAGTTGTACCGTATGGTTAAAGATGAAAATTACCACATCGTCAGCGGTTGGAAGAAGAAGCGGTACGACAATGTGATGACAAAAAATCTGCCGTCAAAACTGTTTAATGCAGCTGCCCGAAAAGTGTCGGGTGTCTACCTTCACGATTTCAACTGCGGCTTGAAAGCCTACGACAGATCTGTGGTAAAAAACATCGATGTTTATGGTGACATGCACCGGTACATCCCCGTATTGGCGGCAAATGCAGGATTCCGTAAGATCACCGAGAAACAAGTGCAACACCAAGCACGGCCGTACGGCAGTTCCAAATTTGGCACCGAGCGTTTTATCCGCGGCTTTTTGGATTTGGTCACTTTGTGGTTTGTCAGCCGTTTTGGCGGCAGGCCCATGCATTTCTTCGGTGCGGGCGGTACGCTGATGTTTTTGATCGGTTTTTTGTCTGCGCTGTGGCTCGGCGTCTCAAAGTTGATCGATGTGGCACGCGGCAACTACGGTCATTTGATTGCCGATAATCCTTGGTTTTACATCGCACTGACCATGATGATAATGGGCACGCTGCTTTTCATCGGGGGGTTCTTGGGCGAGATGATCATACGTACCAAGCGCGAACACAAGAACTACAACATAGAAGAAGTGATTTAAACTTGCATTGCTTAACTTTGTTAGACATCAACTCATTATGGAAGCAAAAGACAAAAAGATAAAAAAGACAAAAGCCAAGAAAGAAGAATCCAAAAAGATTTCAAAAACCTGGCAGGCTGTTTTGAAGAATAAAGGAATGGTAGAAATACTCGATATGAGAGCCGTTCTAAAATAGATCGGAAGTGCGTTGTCTGATTGACACGAATATTCTTATTTTCCTAATGTCTGACAGTAGGGTAGAACTGTCATTGGATGTAGCAGAGATACTGTCAGATTACTATAATCTGTTATATGTGAGTTCATTATCAATTATCGAAATTGTTTTTCTGCTCAACAACAATAAAATACGGACAAAATATCGGGACGCTGAAGGATTGATCGCCGCTATTGATAAGGACTACTATGTTCAAACGTTTCAAACCAAACCGGAGCATATCGACGTGTACGCGCGCCTTCAACCGGTCGACGGACACAAAGACCAGATCGACCATTTTATCATAGCCCAATCCATCTGTGAAAAGATGCCCTTGATCAGTTCAGACCGGAAGTTCTTCGGCTACCGAGAGCAAGGGCTTGATTTTATTTATAACAGAAGATAAGCTTCTCGCTTTTATGAAAAACATATACTATTTATTCCTGTTTGTAATCTTAGCCTCCTGCGGCGACATTTCTCCGAAAGGCGAGATTACGGTAAAAGATGTTAATGTTGAGGGTTTTTCCAAAATAAAACTCGACGGCAATTTCAAAGTCTTTGTGGTACGCAGCGACAGCAATTTTGTGTCGGTAGAGACCTACCCGAATATCTTCGATAATTTAAAAATAAACGTTAAAAACCGGCAGCTCAGCATTTCTGAAAAACGCCCCGCGCCCGATGTCGACTTTTACAATATCACCGTTTATTCGCAAAAAGACATCAGCGATGCGCAACTTTCAAAGAAGGCCGAACTCAATTTTTCGAGTGAAATGAAGACCGATGATTTTAAGCTTCAACTTACTCATCAAGCAAAGTTCATCGGCAGTGTGCAGTCCACCCGAGCAGAAGTGAAAATGACCAACAGCAGCCGCGCCAATGTCTTGGGCAGTACAGGAACGGTAAAGCTGACAACGGCCGATTCCGCATCCGTCGTGGCGCCATACTGGTTTGTTGGCGACCTGAACGTCAATCAGAAAAACAACTCATACGCTGAACTAAGCGTCAGCAATAAAATCGACGGACTGGTAACCGATGAGGCAAAACTCGTCTATTACGGAATGCCGCAGAAGAAAGTAAAACTGGAGAAACAGGCGAAAATAACCCAGAAAACAAATCCTTGATATGAATATGTTAGAGAAAGCCAAGCTTTGGCTGAGTGATAGCTTTGACGAGGAAACGCGCAAAGCGGTGGAAATGCTTATAAAATCTGAGTCGCCTGACTTGGACGATTCTTTTTACAAAAGCCTGGAGTTTGGCACCGGCGGCATGCGCGGCATCATGGGCGTAGGCACCAACCGACTGAATAAATATACGCTGGGTCAGGCTACGCAGGGCTTGGCAAATTATCTGTTGGAGCAATTTCCGAACGAAGAAATAAAGGTGGCCATCGCCTATGATGTGCGAAACAATTCCAAAGAATTCGGTAAAATGGTTGCCGATGTTTTGACGGCAAACGGCATCCGCGTTTTATTGTTTAAAGACCACCGTCCCACGCCCGAGCTTTCTTTTACCGTTCGCGACAAACAATGCAACGCGGGCATTGTGTTGACGGCTTCGCACAACCCGCCCGAATACAACGGTTACAAAGTATATTGGGACGACGGTGCGCAGATTGTTCCGCCGCACGACAAGGCAATTATTGAAGAAGTGTTGGCCACCGACTACAAAGACATCAAATTTGACGGGAACGATGATCTGATTGAATGGATCGGGGAAGAGCAGGATGAGGTTTATATCGATGCCTGTATTCAAAATTCTTTGTATCAGGACGTTGGTCGTGATAATCTGAACATCGTTTTTACTTCCATCCACGGAACCACTTACACCACCATCCCGAAAGCTTTGAAAAAGGCAGGATTTAAAAAAGTGGATCTGGTGACAGAACAGATGATTCCGAGCGGAAATTTCCCGACGGTAAAATCGCCCAACCCAGAAGAACCCGAAGCTTTGGAGATGGCGCTGGACTTGGCGAAGATTGTCAATGCAGATATTGTGATAGGGACCGACCCCGATGGCGACCGTTTGGGCATTGCCGTACGCAACCCCAACGGCGAAATGCAACTGCTGAACGGCAACCAGACCAACACCATCCTGACGCATTACATCCTGACGCAGTGGAAAAAGCTCGGCAAGATTACGGGCAAAGAGTTCATCGGTTCCACCATCGTGACTTCCGATATTTTCTTTGACTTGGCCGAGAATTTCAGCGTCGATTGCAAAGCCGGGTTGACGGGCTTCAAATGGATCGGTAAAATGATCCGCGACTTTGAAGGAAAAGAAAAATTCATCTGCGGCGGCGAGGAGAGCTTCGGTTTTATGACGGGTGATTTTGTTCGTGACAAAGATTCCTGTGGCTCCATCCTGTTGGCCTGCGAAATTGCGGCTTGGTGCAAGGCAAACGGCAGAACCGTGTACGACTACCTCATCGAAGTTTACACCGAGACAGGTTTGTATTTTGAAGATCTGATTTCGATCACCAAAAAAGGAATGGACGGCGCGGAGCAAATCAACCGGATGATGGTGGAGTTCCGCAACAACCCGCCGAAAGAGTTGGCCGGTTCGGCAGTGGTGGAAGTGCGCGATTATGATGAACAGACCAGTTGGGATATCATCAAGAACCTGAAAAATGTAATGGACGACATTCCGAAGTCCAATGTACTGATTTACTATACCGAAGATGGCAGCAAAGTCTGCATTCGCCCGAGCGGTACCGAGCCGAAAATCAAATTTTACTTCAGCGTCAATACCGAGCTGAACAATGCCGGAGAGTTTGCGGAAAAAATGTCGGTCTTGCAGGAAAAGATTGGTCAAATAAAAAGCGATCTGAAACTTATTTAATATCATGAAAGTTTCAAGACTTGCCGAAAATATGATCGGCTCGGAGATTATAAAAATCGGAAATGAGGTCAACGACATGAAGGCGCGCGGTGCACAAATCGCCAACCTGACCATCGGCGATTTGGATTCAAATCTATATCCGATCCCGGCCGAATTGAAAGAAAACATCAAAAAAGCCTACGACGCCAATCTAACCAACTATCCGCCCGCCAACGGTCTCGGGAGTTTAAGGAAAAGCATTTCCGACGATTTGATGCAGCGTTATAATCTGGATTATTCCGCCGATGATATCCTCGTGGCAGGCGGTTCGCGCCCACTGATTTACGCGGTGTTCCGCTGCATCGTCGATCCCGGAGACAAAGTGGTTTATCCGATTCCTTCGTGGAACAATAATCATTATACCTACCTCTCGGCAGGCCAAGCGGTAGAAATTGAGACCACGCTTGAAAACAATTTCTTGCCCACCGCTGCCGATTTGCAAGGCAAACTGGACGGCGCTGTGCTATTGGCGCTGTGCTCGCCGCTGAACCCTACGGGCACCATGTTCACCAAAGAACAATTGTCGGATATTTGCCGTTTGGTCATCGAAGAAAATAAAAAGCGAGGGTCGAACGAGAAGCCGCTGTATCTGATGTACGATCAGATTTATGCACTGCTGACTTTCGAGGATCAGCATTTTAATCCCGTCAGTCTTTTCCCTGAGATGAAGGATTATGTGGTGTACATTGACGGCACATCAAAGGCTTTTGCAGCCACCGGCGTTCGTGTGGGTTGGAGTTTCGGACCGTCGGAGTTGATGGCTAAAATGAAGGCACTTTTGGGACACATCGGTGCTTGGGCACCCAAACCGGAACAGCAGGCTGTAGCTGAATACCTGCCGCAAACCGGGGAGGTGGACGCTTTCGTAAACGATTTTAAAATCAAGCTCCACCACAGTTTGGAATTGATGCACAAAGGCATCCAACAAATGAAAGCAGACGGTCTGCCGGTGGACAGCATCAGACCGATGGGCGCGATGTATCTGACAGTCAAAATGGATTTCATCGGCCGTATAATGGACAATGGCGAACAAGTAGAAGCCACGGCAGATCTGGTTTTCTATCTGATCCGCGCAGCCGGTGTCGCCGTGGTTCCGTTCTCCGCGTTTGGCAATTCGCGCACCATGCCTTGGTTCCGTGTGTCTGCCGGCGGCATCGGCGTTGAAGAAATAGACACCATGCTTCCGCGTTTAAAAGCAGCTTTACTCGCGCTGAAATGAGAATTGTTGCCGTTATTCCCGCCCGCTATGAGGCCAGCCGTTTCCCCGGAAAATTGATGCAGCAGTTGGGGCGCAAAACCGTTATATCAACCACTTACAACAATGTGGTGGAGACCGGCCTTTTCGATGCCGTATTCGTCGCGACCGATTCTCAACTGATCTTCCACGAGATCACCTCGCGCGGTGGAAATGCCGTGATGACGGGCGAGCACGAGACAGGCAGTGACCGCATTGCCGAAGCGGTGGAGGGAATTGATTGCGACCTCGTGGTCAATGTGCAAGGCGATGAACCGTTCTTGAAAAAGGAACCTTTATCGCAGTTGATCGCAGCTTTTGACGACGATGATGAGCAGCAGATTTCGCTCGCTTCACTCAAGATTAAAATCTCGGATGAGGAGGAAATTGCCAATCCCAATACCGTAAAAGTCATCACAGACAAAGACGGTTTTGCACTGTATTTCAGCCGCTCCGTTATTCCGTATCCGCGCGAAACTTCTGCCGGTACAGAATATTTCAGGCATATCGGCGTTTATGCATTCAGAAAAAACGCTCTTTTGTCTTTTGCGCGCTTAGCGCAGCGACCGTTGGAAATTTCAGAAAAAATCGAATGCTTGCGGTACTTGGAATACGGCATGAAAATCAAAATGGTGGAAACCGATTTTGTGGGCGTCGGCATTGACGTTCCCGCCGATTTGGAAAAGGCAAGAGAGATATTAACCAAAAACAATTCATGAGAAAGACGATAGCAGTTCTGGGACTTATTGTTTCGTGCAATATATATGCTCAGACGGCCGACCAAATCATCAAAAAAAATATAGAAAATTCAGGTGGGTTGACCCAGTGGAAATTGTTGAATTCCATTCTCCTGCAAGGAAAAGTGGTCTTGGGCGTGGACGAGGAATATCCGATAAAAATCTATCAGCAGCGCCCCAATCTGACCAAAACGGTGATTGCGGTAAAAGGAAAGGAGAGCGTTATAGAAGGCTACGACGGCAAGAAAGGTTACGCCATGAATTACGCGGCCAACAAGCTCCAAGAATATGCGAGCTATGTGCCCGAAAGCTTCGATACAGATTTTATCGACTACGAGGCCAAAGGTTTCGTAGCCAATTATTTGGGTAAGGAAAAACTCGGCGATGCGGAAGTATTCAAAGTCGAACTTGTTAAAAATGTAAATCGGAAGATGTATTACTTCGATGTGGCAAACTATATGCTGCTGAAAGAGTCGAGTCCGGAAGAAACCACCACATATTCAGATTTCCGCAAGGTGGGCAATCTGACGATGCCGTTCAAGCTCATCACATCTACACCGAAGAAAGAAGGTGACTATGTTTTGCTGCTGAACCGCATTGAAGTGAACAAAGCGTTTCCGGCAAACACTTTTAAATTCAAATGATGAAAACAATTCTTCTCGGTGCTTCGCTGCTCGCGTTCTCGGTGGCTTGCAACGGTCAACAACAGAACAAAAAAGTCAATACGGTCAAACAGCAAACTATGAAAGCCGGCAATATTTATTCTTATAAGGTTCCGTCGCTCGCCGGCGGCGATATTGATTTTTCCGATTTCCGCGGGAAGAAGATATTAGTAGTCAATACCGCTTCTGAATGCGGTTATACGCCGCAGTATGAGGACTTGCAGAAGCTTTATGAACAGTATAAGGACCGCTTGGTAATCGTTGGCTTTCCTGCAAATAATTTTGGCGGTCAAGAACCCGGAAGCAATGAGGAAATCAAAACCTTTTGTGAGGCGAATTATGGTGTCAGCTTTCCGATGGCGGCAAAAGTTTCCGTCAAAGGCGATGACGAAGCGCCCATCTTTAAATACCTGACCCGGCAAGAACTAAACGGCGTAAAGGATACCGACATCAAATGGAACTTCACCAAGTTTCTGCTCGACGAAAACGGCCGTTTAATAGATTCCTTCCCGAGTAAGGTAAAACCGACGGATGGGGAGATTGTGAAGTATCTGAAGTAAGCGTTCGGGCTTATCGTTAATTTCTAACCACAAAGGTCACAAAGTCGGCACAAGGCGTACAACAATATTGTCATTGCGGTCCGCGCAGCGGAGAAGCAATCTCAAAGAAATAAAATTACGCTGAACCATTCGAGGGAAGGAGCGTTCTTTGTCATCCTGAAAGGATCTAAACTGTTTTAGGAAGCGATAACGGCTAATTTGCGTGCGACAAAACAAAACTCAGTTGCTACCGTGTCACGCTAAGCCCGGCACCAAAAAACTCCTGTGTCAACCGCTTATCTTCATCCAACCGCACGATAAGTTTTTCAACACTTTCGAACTTTATCTCGTCGTGCAGCCGTTCCAACACTTCTACCTGCATGGTTTGTCCGTAAAGGTCGCCGTCGAAATCCAGCAGATGAACTTCGGTTTGCAAACTGTCGCCGCCCACCGTCGGGTTGGTCATTACGCTCATCATCGCCTTATGAGAAATGCCGTTTACCGTGGCTTTGGCTATATAAGCGCCTTTTCTCGGCAATAGTTTCAGCTCGTCAATCTCAAGGTTGGCAGTAGGGTAGCCGATTGTTCGACCAATCTTTTTGCCATGAATCACCTTGCCCGAAAGTTTATACGCGTAGCCGAGCATCGCATTGGCTTTGCCGATGTTGCCTTGTTGCAGCGCCGTTCGGATTTTTGTGGAACTTATCACCTCGTCACCGTAATAGACAGCCTCCGTTTTTTCCGGTTCGTATCCGTATTCGGCCGATAACCTTTGCAACAGTTGGAAATCTCCGCTTCGGTTTTTTCCGAACTTGTGGTCGTACCCGATGACAATATGCTTCATCCGCAACCGACTGCATAATAGCTGTTTAACAAAATCTTCGCCCGAGATATTTCTGAACTCTTCATCAAACCTTTGGAGAAAAACATTTTGCAAACCGGCGGCTTCCAACAGATCCAGTTTTTCCTCAAGCGTGTTTAGCAGTGACAGTTTTTCTTCAGGAAAAAACACGCTGCGCGGATGAGGCCAAAAGGTAATCAGGGCGCTCTCTAATCCTTCTTCGCCCGCTTTGTGGTTGAGCCTGCGGATGATCTCGCGGTGCCCCAAGTGCACGCCATCGAACATACCGATCGACAATGCAAGCGGTTTATTCGGATAATAATCGGCAAGTTTTTCAATGATTTTCAAAGACAGCGGTTTACCGGCTGCAAAGATGATAAAAATCTTTTTTTTGCCCAACGCGGATATGCCAAGAATCATTATCTTTGCACCACAAGAAAAAAAATAAAAATGGCAGACCACAATCAAGGAAAAATTGCACAGATTATCGGCCCGGTAATCGACGTAGTATTTCAGGGAGCAGCGGAGTTACCAAAGATTTACGACGCTCTGGAGGTTACTAAAGATAACGGCGAGAAAGTTGTGCTGGAAGTTGAACAGCACATCGGTGAAGACATGGTAAGATGTATCGCCATGGACGCCACCGACGGCTTGCAACGCGGCCACGCCGTAACTGCGCAGGGCAGACAAATCACCATGCCGATTGGTGAAGAGGTGAACGGTCGCCTTTTCAACGTTGTGGGCGATGCTATCGACGGTATGCCGAACCTGTCCAAAGACGGCGGCCTGCCGATCCACAGAGAAGCACCAAAATTCGACCAACTTTCTACTTCTGCTGAAGTACTTTATACCGGTATCAAAGTAATCGACCTTATCGAGCCTTATGCCAAAGGAGGTAAGATTGGTTTGTTCGGTGGTGCGGGTGTAGGTAAAACCGTACTGATTCAGGAGTTGATTAACAATATTGCGAAAGGCCACGGTGGTCTTTCGGTTTTTGCCGGTGTAGGTGAAAGAACCCGTGAGGGTAACGACCTTTTGAGAGAGATGCTGGAATCCGGCATTATCAAATACGGTGATGACTTCATGCATTCTATGGAAAACGGCGGATGGGATCTGTCCAAAGTTGACATGGAGGCGATGAAAGATTCAAAAGCTGCATTTGTGTTCGGTCAGATGAACGAGCCGCCGGGCGCAAGAGCGCGTGTGGCGCTGTCCGGTCTTACATTGGCGGAATACTACCGTGACGGTGGCGAAAGCGGCCAAGGTAGAGACGTACTTTTCTTCGTAGACAACATTTTCCGTTTTACACAGGCAGGTTCAGAGGTGTCAGCACTTCTGGGTCGTATGCCATCAGCGGTAGGTTACCAGCCGACGCTGGCCTCTGAGATGGGTGCGATGCAGGAGCGTATTACTTCTACCAAGAACGGTTCCATTACATCTGTACAGGCGGTTTACGTACCTGCGGATGACTTGACCGACCCGGCTCCGGCTACTACCTTTGCTCACCTTGATGCAACTACGGTACTGGACAGAAAAATTGCTTCACTCGGTATTTATCCGGCAGTGGATCCATTGGCTTCTACTTCCAGAATTCTGGCACCGGAAGTTATCGGTGAGGAGCATTACAACACTGCACAGCGTGTGAAAGAGATTCTTCAGCGTTACAAAGCGCTTCAGGATATCATCGCGATTCTGGGTATGGAAGAACTTTCCGAAGAAGATAAACTGGTGGTTTACCGTGCAAGAAAAGTTCAGCGTTTCCTTTCTCAGCCGTTCCACGTGGCAGAGCAGTTTACGGGCCAGCCAGGTGTACTGGTTGACATCAAGGATACCATCAAAGGATTTAACATGATCATCGATGGTGAACTGGATCATCTGCCGGAAGCGGCTTTCAACCTGAAAGGTACCATAGAAGAAGCTATCGAGCACGGCGAGAAAATGCTGGCTGAGAACGCTTAATAAAAGACTTTAGACTACAGATGTTAGATCTCAGTATCCGGCATCTGATGTCTATAATCTGACATCTGATCAAAATGAACATCAAGATATTAACACCGGAATTTGTAGTCTTCGAGGGCGATGTACAATCTGTATTGGTTCCGGGCACTAACGGTGAGTTTCACGTAATGCGAAATCACGCAGCCATCGTTTCTGCGTTGACCAATGGCAAGGTGAAACTTTATACCGAGCAACTGCCCGAAGCTTCGGCAAAATACTTCACGCGCGAGGACGAGAAAGAGAGCATCTTCTCGTATAAAATCAACAGCGGTGTGTTGGAATTCAACAATGAAAAAGGAATTATTCTCTGCGAATGATTATCCGTTAGATATTTAAAAAGTCCTGAAGAGCAATCTTCAGGACTTTTTATTTTATCGCAATGCAAAACGGTTCAACGAGATATGGGCTGTTTCTCGTAAAGAGTTAATGAGGAGTTGCCGTCTTGTTTAACCTGAATATTGTCATTTGGGATGTCTATGAATAATTCGCTGCCGACATCGGCACATTTTTCGTCTCGGCAGTTCGCCGTGTAAAATACGCCCTGTCTGAGTTGGATCAGTGGCATGTCTGCTTTAAAATTGTTTGTAAACTTGTTGTACAGTGTGCCGCCCAACAACTGTTGAAGCCGTTTTCTTAATGGCTCTGTTTTCAAGAAAGCATCGTCAGGATAGCGGTTTTCATAACGACAGATTTCGGCCAAGGGCAAGTCAGGATCGGAGACGGGTTTGGTTTCCTCGTGATAATAAATGCGCGGCAAAGCGTTGTTCTGTTTTCCGATGTTGGCAAGCGGCGTGGCAGAACCTTTTTCAAAACTCAACTGTAGTTTCTCTGCATTGAAACTGAGGTAGACGGTATCTGTGGCAGCGTTATATTGTACGGGTACCATAAGAGCGTAACCGTTGAAACTTCCGGCTGTATTCCATCGGTAGAAAAGTTCGGTATTGTTAGGGTCGGAATAAAAAAAGATTCGATATTGGTCTTGAGACATACGGTCTACCACGATATTGTGGACAATATCGATAGAATTCACACCGGAAAACCGTCCGGTAATCACTTGGTCGTTTATGCCATGAACGGGAGCCTTCGGGTTGACGCTCTGTTCTCCGGGATTGCTCTTGCAAGAAAAGATGATTGCCGCGGTCGCTAAAGGAATGGCTATAACGGATGCTTTCATGTGTTTAAAAATAATAAAAAGCTCCGAAAACAAAAAACCGGAGGCAGGCTCCGGTCTTAACTTATTGTTGAAAAATTACAAAGGCTTGAATTCGAGATTCATTTCCCGCTCTTTTTCTTTGTAGTAACCGTTTTTCAGTTTGTCATAAATCGCTTCAAAGGCGGCGAGGGTTTCGTCGATCTCGGCATCGCCGTGGGAGGCGGTCGGGATCAACCTCAGCAGGATCATTCCCTTCGGGATCACCGGATAAACGACTACAGACGTGAAGACACCGTAGTTCTCACGAAGGTCTTTTGCCAATAGCGTAGCCTCTACGGGTGTGCCTTCTATAAAGACAGGCGTCACGCAAGTGTTGGTATCGCCCAAGTTGAAACCGCGTTCTTTAAGACCGTTTTGGAGTTTGCGTACGTTGTGCCACAGTTTGTCCTTTATCTCCGGGCGCGAGCGCAGCAACTCCAAACGCTTGAGTCCGCCGATAACCATCGGCATTGTCAACGATTTTGCAAAGATCTGAGAACGCATATTGTATTTCAGGTAACGGATGATCTCTTTGTCGCCCGAGACGAAAGCTCCGAAACCTGCCATGGATTTGGCGAAAGTGGAGAAGTAAACGTCTATTTTATCCTGAACGCCTTGCTCCTCGCCGGCGCCGGCGCCGGTTTTACCCAAAGTTCCGAAACCGTGGGCATCGTCTACCAGAAGTCGGAAGTTGTAATGATCTTTCAATGCCGCTATTTCCTTCAGTTTTCCTTGTTGACCGCGCATGCCGAAGACACCTTCTGTGATCACAAGGATGCCTCCGCCTGTCTCCGCTGCCACTTTTTCGGCGCGTTGCAGATTCTTTTCAAGGCTTTCCACGTCATTGTGACGATAAGTGAAGCGTTTGCCCATGTGCAGACGTACACCGTCTACAATACACGCATGCGAGTCCACATCATAAACAATCACGTCATTCTTGCTGACCAGCGCATCGATAATGGACACCATTCCTTGGTACCCGAAGTTCAGCAGATACGCGGCTTCTTTCCCGGTAAACTCTGCCAGTTCTTTTTCCAGTTGCTGGTGGTATTCTGTCTCGCCCGACATGGCTCTGGCGCCCATGGGGTAGAACATTCCGTATTCTGCCGCTGCTTTGGCGTCGGTCTCTATCACCTCGGGATGGTTGCAAAGACCCAAATAGTCGTTCGCGCTCCAAAAGATGACTTCTTTGCCTTGGAACTTCATTCTGGGGCCAATGCGCCCTTCAAGTTTCGGGAATACAAAATAACCCTCACCGTAGTCGGCAAATTGCCCCAAGGGTCCGGGGTTCTGCCGAATTCTTTCAAATATATCCATTTCTAAATGCTAATAAGCGACCGGCGCGGTACAGAATACGGCGCCGGCGATTTTTTATTTAATGATTTCGGTTTTAAAAACCTCTTCGTAATTGTGGACACAGTTCCGGCTGAAACCTTGATCTGCCATCCAGCCGTCGTTGTAGACTTTCGTAATATAACGCGAGCCGTGATCAGGGAAGATCAACACCACCACGTCATCGGGTTTGAAACTGTTTACCTCTGCGTATTGCTTTAATGCTTGTACTACGGCACCTGTGGTATAGCCGCCCATGATGGCTTCTTTAAGGGCTACTTCGCGCGTGGTGTATGCGGAGTTTTCGTCGTTTACACGAACAAATTCGTCCACCAAACCGAACAGCAACGCGCCCGGAATTAGATTTTTTCCAAGACCTTCGATTTGGTACGAGTGGATCTCGGACGGATCTATTTCTCCTGTCTCGTGGTAGGTCTTCAGGATGGAACCGTCAGCATCGACACCGATTACTTTGATGCCCGGGTTCTGTTCTTTCAAGAACTTGGCCGAACCCGACAGCGTTCCGCCGGTTCCGCAACATGCGAAAATGTGGGTTATCTTACCCTCTGTCTGTTCCCAAATTTCGGGCCCCGTTGTGGTGTAATGTGCATCGATATTCAGCTCGTTAAAATACTGATTGATGTAGATGGAGTTGGGCGTCTCGGCAGCCACACGTTTGGCCACCTCGTAGTAAGATCTGGGGTCATCTGCCGGAACGCTTGCCGGACAAACGTAAACCGTGGCACCCAGAGCTTTCAGGTAGGCAATTTTTTCGGGCTTCGTCTTGTCGCTTACAGCCAAGATGCAGTTATAACCTTTGATAATGCTGACCATTGCAACTGAAAAACCGGTATTGCCCGAAGTCGTTTCCACAATTGTCGATCCGGGCTTGAGCAAGCCTTTTCGCTCTGCTGCCTCAATGATGTGCAGAGCTATCCTGTCCTTGGTGGAGTGACCGGGATTGTAGGATTCGAGTTTTGCGTACACCGTTGCCGGTATGTCCTCTGTCACCCGATTGAGCTTCACCATGGGTGTATTGCCAATCAGGTCGAGAACATTATCATAAACCTTCGTCATTATTTTTCAATTTGTTCCGAAAAACTTTGTGCAAAAATAAAAAATTATTACTTAGCAGGCTTGCAATAATTGTGTTTAGCGCGGGAATTAATCCGGCTCTGACAAAAATCAGGCCGGTTGATTAACGGTTTTTTAGTGCCGTTTCGGGCTTTGCGCGAAGTGTTTGATATTTGAAATCATGGCGCCGGCGCGCTGCAACTTTATTGGCAGATGCCTGCAAAAACAGTAATTTCGCAGGAATCAAGAAAAAGCAGAGCAAATGAGAAACCGGACCTTCGGGAAATGGAACAATGTGTTGGGTTGGGCAATCTTTGTCGTGGCAGCATGGACCTATCTTTCTACCATAGAACCCAACTTCAGTTTTTGGGACTGCGCCGAGTATATTTCCTCTGCGGTAAAGTTGCAAGTGACTCACGCGCCGGGTGCTGCGCTCTTTCAGCTCGTAGGCGCTGTGGTGGGGATGCTTGCTTTTGGGCAGGGACATTATTATTCACTGGTCATCAATGGCATGTCCGCTGTTTTCAGCGCGCTAACGGTGCTTTTCCTGTTTTGGACCATCACGCACTTGCTGCGCCGCATGATTGCCGAAACCCCCGAAGCCACTGAGGCCAAAAAATACATACTGTTGTTTGCAGGAGCGGTCGGTGCTTTATGCTTTGCGTTTTCAGATACGTTCTGGTTCTCGGCAGTAGAGGGCGAGGTGTATGCGATGGCCTCACTGTTTATCGCTTTGTTGCTGTGGCTCATCTGCAAATGGGAAGAACAACACGACACGCCGGGGAATCAACGTTGGATCATCTTGATTTTCTTCGTTACCGGTTTGTCGGTGGGCGTACACATGATGGCTATGCTCACCATACCTGCGGTATGCCTGATTTATTATGCTCGCCGCTATGAGTTCACGTGGAAGAGTTTTGCCATCGCCAATTTGGTAACGCTGCTGATCTTGGCCGTTGTTTTCAAAGGGATTTTCCCGCTCATCATGACTATTTTCGGCAAGAGCGAGATTTTGTTTGTCAACGGCTTTGGCCTGCCTTTCCATTCGGGGACCATCTTTGCTTTCATTCTTTTGATTTTGGCGGCATATTTCATTTTGAAGTTTACCTCCCGAAGCGGAAGCGCTTTGTACAATACCATTGCTCTAAGTGCGGTCTACATGATTATCGGTTTTGGTTGTTGGATGATGATTCCCATCCGCGCCACGGCCAATCCGCCGATGAACCTGAACGACCCGGACAACGCCATCGGCATGCTCGACTATTACAACCGCGAGCAGTACGGTGACTGGCCTACCACTTATGGTCAGAATTATACTGCGCATTTGGATGCGGACGGCATCGAGCGCAATGCCGACGGCAGCTACAAAACGGTGGTCAAAGGTGAAATCTACGAGAAGAACGAAACGACGGGCAGATACGACGAAGTAGGCAAACGCGAGAACTACGTCTACAACCCGCGCCATGTGAGCTTCCTGCCGCGTATGTTCAACAGCGACCGAGACGTGATGGGCAACTACATAAAAATGTACGGCGCGCCCGATTTCAGCTTCAACTATTCGAACCCCGACGTGGCGGACAACCCGGAAGCACAGCGCGTTTTTGAAGATCTCAGAAGCAAATTTGATGACGGCAGCATTTCAGTAGACGATTATCTGCAAGTAAAACCTTATAACCTGATCAATGTTCAGCGGCCGTCTTTGGCGCAGAATTTAGATTACTTCTTCAGTTTCCAAAACGGCTATTACTTCGTCAGATACTTGATGTGGAACTTCGTCGGCCGCCAAAACGACTTGGAGGGCCACATGGAAAACAACCGCGGTAACTGGATCAGCGGTATACCGTTTGTGGACAATATGATGTGGGGCGACCAAAGCAAACTACCTGCAAAGTACAGAAACGAGTCTACGGTTGCTTTCTATTTCCTGCCGTTGTTGCTGGGCCTTGCCGGTTTCTTCTATCAGCTGAATTATGACTTCAAGCGTTTCTATGCAATCTTGTCGTTGTTCATTATAACCAGTGTCGGCATTATTTTCTACACGGGCGTGAAGCCGTTTGAACCACGAGAGCGCGACTACGCCATGGTAGGATCGTTCTACGCATTTGCTATTTGGATCGGGCTCGGTGCGGCCGCCGTTCTGTATCTGGTTCAACAGAAACTTAAAAATCAAAAAGCCATCGTCGCACTCGGCGTTGTTCTGTTGGGCGTACCGTTCATGATGGGCTTCCAAAATTACAATCCGCACGACCGCAGCGGAAGATATACAGCTTACGATTTTGCCTATTCAGCGCTGAAGTCTCTGCCAAAGAACGATATCCTTTTCGTTTACGGCGATAACGATACCTACCCGGTCTGGGGAATTCAAGAGACCGAGAATTTCAGGGACGATGTGAAAGTGGTCAACTTTACGTTGATGGCTACCCCGTGGAACATAGACCAGATCCGCCGCCGCACCTACAACGCTATGGGGGTTCCGTCGTCTATGACGCACGAGCACTACCGCGAAGGCGCGAACGACCAAGTATACCTGATGACGAGCGACGATTGGCAAGCACTGTTTGAAAATCTGGCAGAAGCGGGCGCGCCGCCAACGGCTTTTGCACAGTTCAGAAAATACATCACGCAGGATTTCATGACGCTGAAAGACGCCATGAACTTCCTCAAAACCCATTCGGAAGAGAAGGACGAACTGATGAAAATGCTCTTCAGACAAGACGATGTCAGCCGTTTCAATCTTCTTCCCGTGAACAAGTTGGTTTTGCCGGTCAATGTAAACAATGCGGTAAAGGCGGGAATCATCAAACCGCAAGACGCGGCCTTGGCAGAGAAACAAATCCTTATTGAATACGGCAAATCTTCATTGCTGAAAAACGACTTGGTAATGATGGATATCTTGGCCAACTTCGACTGGAACCGCCCGATCAGCTTCTCGGTCGGCGGCGTTTACGATCCGTCCAATGTTTTTTATCTGCAAGATTATCTTCAGTTCGACGGATTCACGTACCGTTTGGTGCCGATTCGCACTCCCGAGGACGAGACGAGCAATACGGGCAGGGTAGATGCCGATGATCTGTACAACATTGTCAAAAACTACCGCTGGGGCAACTTTAAAGATCTGAAAGTTCATTTCGATGAAACCGCCACGTCCAACATCATAAGCTACCGTCTGTCGGCAAGCCGTGCCGCGGAAGCGCTGATCGCCAAAGGCGAGCGAGGCAAAGCCATCGAACTGCTGGATCTGGCGATGCAAGAAATTCCGATCGAGAAATACAACGATCCGCGCACTTTGAATGAAATGGCTTACGCCTACCTGCTCGCAGGACAAGAGAAAAAGGCGCTCGACCTTGCAGATTTACTTTTGAAAAATACGCTTGAAGAGTACGATTATTATGCATCGCTCAAACCTGCGGATCAGCGGTATGCACGCAAGCAGATGGGGCAACTGCCCATGCAGTACGCTATGGTAACGGGTTCTGTGACCGCGGCTTACGATAAATTGGGTCGAAAAGACAAAGCTTACGATTATCTGCTGAAAGTGATGCAGCCGCTGGATAAACGGTACGACGCTTTCATCAAAAATCTGCAAATGATGGGCCGCGAGAAAGCGTACAATGAATCCGAAGCCGTGCAGCGAATACTGCCGTTCTATCAGTATCTGTTCGGGGTGATGAAACCTTACGATTCAACCTTTGCCGGAGAAAAAATGGAGCAGATTACACGGCAGATCATGCAGGCTACGCAATAGCATTTTCAGATTTCATAACCATGCCGCCGGAGAACCATTCTCCGGCGGCCTTGTTTTTGAAGAGAGGTGCGGAGACACCGTTTTGTCTATTTTCCTTACCTTTTGTTTCTGAATCCATGCAATTAAATTTATGATAAAGAAATTGACAGCAAGTAAAAAGCTGGTCGTCAACCCGACTGTCTTTTTCGTTTCCCTTCTATTGATAGTAAGCCTGATTGCCGCAGCGCTGATTTTCCCCGAAAGGATGGACCGATGGCTGGCTGCGGCGCAAACGGCTGTTACTTCCAATTTCGGATGGTTTTTCATTGTCGCGGTCAACGCTATTTTGATCTTTGCGCTTTATGTGGCGTTCAGCAAATTCGGGAAAATAAAGTTGGGCGGTGAAAATTCCGAACCTGAATTCAGTAACCTGAGTTGGTTCGCTATGTTGTTCAGTACGGGCATGGGCATCGGCATTATGTTCTTCAGTGTTGCCGAACCTGTGTCGCATTTTGCCACACCGCCGCGTCCTGCGGGCGATGCATTTGCCACGGCCGAGCAAGCGATGGACTTTACGGGGTTGCATTGGGGATTGCACGCATGGGGAATCTATGCCATCGTAGGGCTGGCGCTGGCGTTCTTCGGCTTTAACCGAAAGTTACCCATGACTTTCCGTTCGCTGTTTTATCCGTTTTGGGGAGAAAAGATCCATGGCAAACGCGGTGATGTCATTGACATTTTCTCGGTGCTGGCCACCGTTTTCGGTTTGGCAACTTCCTTGGGACTCGGGGTCATCCAGATATCTGCGGGCTTGGAATATCTGTACGGCTGGGAAATCAGTCCGCTGTTTCAAACCTTGATTATTCTCTTTGTGATTTCGGTAGCCACGGTTTCGGTGTTTGCAGGTTTGGATAAAGGCGTAAAAGTGCTAAGCAATGTCAATGTCTACATCGCTACCTTTTTCATGTTGATGATCTTCGTCCTCGGTCCTACTTTATTTCTTTTGAAATCTTATGTGCAGAATACGGGCTCATACTTGGCAAACTTCATCGATATCAGCACGTGGAACGACAGCTATGCGGCATCGGGATGGCAAAATGCCTGGACCATTTTTTACTGGGCTTGGTGGATCGCGTGGTCGCCGTTCGTGGGGACTTTTATTGCGCGGATCAGCAAAGGCAGAACGGTGAAGGAATTTATTCTCGGCGTATTGATTGTGCCGAGTCTGATCACCTTGCTTTGGATGAACATCTTCGGCGGCAGTGCGCTCGACTTGATTTTGAACGGTAACGACACATTGGTTGCTGCGGTGCAAGACGATCTGTCCACCTCGCTGTTTGTTTTCCTCGACAACTTCCCGCTGTCGCAGTTTCTGTCGGTTGTGGCCATTGCACTGGTTTTCTTCTTTTTTATTACTTCTTCTGATTCAGGATCACTTGTCATCGACAATATCACCTCGGGCAGCTTCGGCGAGTCACCGGTTTGGCAGCGCGTTTTTTGGTCGTTTACCCAAGGGATGATCGCCATTGTGCTCTTGTGGAGCGGCGGTCTCGATGCTTTGCAAACGGCCGTCATCATCACGGGTTTGCCGTTTGCCGTTATCCTGTTGGTGTTGTGTTACAGTCTACATCGAGGTCTGAAAGAGGAATGGAAACGAATGAGCAAGCGTAGTGTCGGGAGGAAAGAAAAGCCCTATCGCCAAGTGATTGCTGAAATCTTGAACGAAGAATAATATGGAAGAAATTAATGTTTGGGTGGGACTTGACCTCTCCGAGATGGATCAGGCATTGATCAACTATATCGATAACCTGAGCCATATCCTGGAACTGGGCACCGTTACCTATATACATAATATTAAAGTGGGGGAACTGCCGCAGGATCTATTGGCCACCGATCAACTGAACCGAGTTCGCGAGAAGGTAGCGCGCCACATCAGCAGATTGTTGGACGGCGTTGACTATGAGTTCGATGTCATGGTCCTGGCCGAGAGCTATTCAGAAATCGCTTTTTCAAAACTGAACAAACAGAAAACGGTCGACTTGCTGGTTTTAGGAAACAAACAAAAACTGGAGGGCAGCGGTGCGCTCCCGAAGAAGTTGGTTCGTCTGATGCCCGCAGCCGGCTTGCTGGTGCCCGAAACCTACGAGGCACCGCTGGAGCGCGTTATAGATGCGGTTGATTTTTCTCGCTATACACCAAAGATCATGCAGTGGGCGCAGCGCTTTGTCAACAATTCCAAAGGGCGGCAGATAAGACATTCCGTGGTTCACGTTTCCAAATTCTATTGGGGTTTTACTCCGTCGATGGCGGGCCGCGACATAGAGAAATTCGCGCGTGAGGACAGAGAGGCAAAGCGCGCACGATGGCAAAAAGAATACGGCAGTTACGCCGATATGGAAATAGTGGATGCCGGCGACCGCAGCGTATCCTCAACGCTTCTGGATTATGCTGATGAGAAAGAAGCCGACCTGATGATCTTGGGCGTAAAAGGCACATCGATGATCAAAGAACTGTTCTTGGGCAGTGTAGCCAATTACATCTTTGAACGGCCGACGGATGCTTGTTTGTTGTTTGTGAAGTAAGCCTAAGAAACTATCGAGCATTAAATACTACCCAATAATAACTAATGATGAATAAAAACATTTGGAATCTATACAAAGACTCAGAGCGAGGACAAAAAGCTATTGCTGCTTTTATATTTGATGTGGATGATTTGCTACTTGAAAAAGTCAATACAATCTTCGATCTTGTCGAGCCTAGGGGGCTGGATACAGAAAATAAAGATTATTTTTTGGAAAATTTCTTTGTTATATTTGAGAATATTCTTGCGGACAGTCTTCTTTCTGAGGAAAAAGAAACACTAGAAGATTTTTATAATCGTCTAATTGATACACTAGAATTATCAGAAGTATGTGAAGACGACGCTGGCGAATTCTATAAGCCTGAAAATTCTAAGCCCTTTGTAAAGCGCGGTGATTATAAAGCAATTGCATCTTTAGTTCCTGAACTTTCACTTTTTCTTTACATCTATTATCCAGGACAATTTTATCCAATAATTTTCCCAGAACGCTTTGATTATCTTATTTCATCTTTTGATGTGTTGGGAATCAATCTGCCGCCTATACCCGTCAGTACAAATAAAAGAGGACGTTTAATTTTTTACTTAGAACTTTGCAGGCAATTAGCAGAGTTTGCGGGGAACTATGCTCTATCGCCTGCGGAAACCTGTGCGTGTTTATACGATTTTGCAGGTATGCTTGAGAGTGCAGACACTCCACATCGCGATCTTCCTGAACCCACAAATATTTGGCTGACAGGAGGAAGCAAGGAAGATTATGACACGTTTCTGAAAACGCCGCGGAAAGACGCGACCTCGGTTTGGACATGTAATGAGAACACACGCAGGGGCGATATTATAGTGATGTACGTGAGATCGCCGCATAGCTGTATACAATCAGTCTGGAGGGCAGCCACCGATGGAGTTTTTACACCTTTTAATTATTACAACGGTAGGACGACTGTGGTTGACGGAACAGTAGTTCCAAAAATAACTCTGCAAGAATTAAGGCAGCATGAATTTTTTAGAGACTTACCGATAGTACGGAAAAATTTTCAGGGCGTTAATGGTGTTAAATTGTCTGCGGAAGCTTACTCAGAATTGCAAAAAATTTTGAGTTTGAAGGGCTTTGATATAAGCATACTGCCACAATTATATCAACCAGAACTGGCGGCAGACGTTATTGTGAAAAATGAAAATGATGTGGAAGAAAAGCTATTGATTCCACTGCTGCATAAACTAGGTTATAGTTCTGGAGATTGGACGAGGCAACTATCACAAAAAGCCGGGCGCAAAGAAAAAGCAATTCCTGATTTCGTATTTTTCCCGACCGGTGAAAGACATTTTCAAAATGCACCGCTGGTCATCGAAGCGAAGTACAATATGGATTCAAATGCTGAGAGAACAAATGCCTTTAATCAAGCGTTATCATATGCTAGAATGCTAAAATCACCAATATTTGCAATATGTGATCGGGAACGAATCATAGTATATTGCGAGAAAAATAATCAATTTGACCGCTTCAATCCTGCATTTGAAAAACATTGGCCGAGTTTGAATTCAGCAGAGACTTTCAACGAGTTAAGGCAACTGATTGGACACGACCAAATCAACGGATAATAATGCGTTGTAGAGACTGTTTAATACTCACATAATAAGACAATTACCATGATGATTCAACAATTAGACAAAATCCATCATAAAGATTCCGAGAACTTTTTCCTGATCGCAGGGCCGTGCGCCATCGAAAGCGAGGATACGGCCATGCGCATCGCCGAAGAAATTGTGCGACTTTCCGATAAATACAAGGTTCCGTACATCTTTAAAGGTTCTTTTAAAAAAGCCAACCGCTCGCGTGTTGACAGTTTTACGGGCATCGGCGATGAAAAAGCTTTGGAAATTTTGGCGAAAGTGGGAGAGAAGTTCAACATCCCGACGACTACCGATATCCATGAAAACGAGCACGCCGCTTTGGCAGCGCAATATGTGGATGTTTTGCAGATTCCGGCATTCCTTGTTCGCCAAACAGACTTACTGGTGGCCGCCGCCAAAACGGGCAAAGCGGTTACCTTGAAGAAAGGTCAATTCCTGTCACCTGAGGCGATGAAGTTTGCCGTCGGTAAAGTAACCGATTCAGGCAACGATAAAGTAGCGATTATCGAACGCGGCAATTCGTTTGGTTATACGGATTTGGTGGTGGACTTCCGCGGCATTCCGACCATGCGGCAGTACGCTCCGGTGATAATGGATGTTACCCATTCACTTCAGCAGCCCAATCAAGAATCGGGCGTCACGGGTGGGCGCCCGGAGCTGATAGAAACCATCGCCAAGGCAGCCATCGCCGTAGGTGCAGACGGTCTGTTCATAGAAACGCACCCTGATCCCGCCTGTGCAAAATCCGACGGCGCCAACATGCTGCGCTTGGATTTGTTAGATCCGTTGTTGCAGAAATTGACGCGCATCCGCGAAGCTGTAATATAAGTTCGCAACAATTAACAGCTTTCTTTTCCGATTTAGTGAGCATTTCAGCCAAAGCCGTTCCCTGCAACGGCTTTTTATTTTTATCTTGCAACGGTTAATTATTCTGATGAAGAGAATCATTCTTGTTGCGGCACTGTTGCCAAGCGTTTTATATGCACAGAAAGACAGCACCCGCGGAAAAGAAAGTGTAATAGAAGAGGTAGTGTTTCAGGTGAAGCGGAAACCCGTGGTTTCAGATGTTACGGCGACAAGCATCTCTGCAAAACAGGCGCAGGCAGTGGCGTCACTCAGCGGTGGCATAGAAGACCTGCTGAAAACCTTGCCTTACGTCAATTCCAATACCGAGCTCAGTTCTCAGCAGGTCTTCTATG
>WKJB01000102.1_pt1 | contig 25037 bp, 28 predicted proteins | sample 5403331 | NCBI WGS metagenome assembly WKJB01 (sample SAMN13198853, study PRJNA488119) | plastic metagenome | isolation source: water-polyurethane dispersion (WPUD) containing a polyether... | place: Mexico: Mexico City | collected 2016 | reverse complement strand
CAAAACACGATGCAGAGGCTATAGAAATCCTCTTGCAACAGGCCATTCAGACCTTGCCCGAAAAACAGAAACTGGTTTTCACCATCAAGTATTATGACGATTTGCCGTACGAAGAGATGTCCAAAATCTTAGATATGTCCGTCGGTACACTGAAAACCAACTACCATTACGCAAAGGAAAAGGTCACGCAGTACCTGAAAGAACACAGTGATAAAATTTGATCCATGAAAGAGAAGTTTGACGATATTGAACAACTGAGCAGAGAGATGCCTTACGACCTGCCCGACGGATTTTTCCGAGAAATGCAGAAAAATGTGATGAGCCGGCTGCCCGAGCAAGAGAGCAAGCCGCGCGGTCGAGTGATTGCGCTGCGCTTCGCAGGCGCTGTGGCTGCTTCTTTGGCGCTGGTTTTCGGATTGTTGTTTTTCGGCAACGGCGGTGGTGAGAAACTGCCCGCAGAGCCGGCATCGGTGGCAAGCTATGCAGAACGGCCGTCGGCCACAGATCAGCCCGCGACGGTTATGGTTGAAGATGAAATTCCGGAACCCGTTCACGAAAATACGACGGCGCATTTAACCCCTGCGGTAAAATCTCATCCAAAGAAAAACAACAGCAGAAGCAGATTGGCTGTTTTAAAAGCCGAGGAAAACTTGGAAAAGAGCCTTAGCAGTTTCAGCCGTGAAGAATTGGCAGAATTGAGCCACCGATACGAGCAGGACACTTACTTGGATCTTTATTAAAAAACAGAAATGAAGAAAGCGTTAATTATAGGAATACTGACAACCGGCTTTACAGCTGCGGCGGCGCAGACGCTGATGCCGGCAGGGAAGCAGAAGATGGAACAGTTCCGTGATGCCAAGACCGATGTGATTGTAACGCAGATCGGTGTGCAGCCGGAAAAGCAAGGGGAGTTCCGTGATCTGTACCAGCAGTATGACAAAAGCCAAAGCAGTATAGCGCAAGAATTTAACGACGGCTTGGATCCGCGAGAAATGACGGACGATCAGGCCAAAGAAAAAATATACAAAGGCTTCGATATCTCGCAGAAGCTGCTGAACAATAAAAAGAACTATACAGAGAAATTCCTGCAAGTGATCACGCCTCGGCAACTGTACCACATGTACCAAACCGAGAAGCGCATGGGCAGGAAAGTGATGGAAAGGTCTGTGCCGCGAAACGATACAGGCGGGAGACGGTAAATGCGCGAGCATTGTTATTCATAATCATAATAGTTTTTTAGTGTTGGGATCCCTCGGTAAAACGGGGGATTTTTCTTTTGTACGGCCGAAAAGTAATATCTTTGCAAACTACTGGATTATCAATGAAAAACATACGCAATTTTTGCATCATAGCCCATATTGACCACGGTAAAAGCACCTTGGCAGACCGGCTGTTGGAATATACGGGAACTGTAACCCAACGCGAGTTGCAGTCTCAGACTTTGGATGATATGGATCTGGAGAAAGAGCGCGGTATCACCATTAAATCCCACGCCATTCAGATGGATTACGAGTTGAACGGCGAGAAGTATATTCTAAACCTTATCGACACGCCCGGACACGTGGATTTCTCGTACGAGGTTTCGCGCTCCATTGCCGCCTGCGAGGGCGCATTGCTCATTGTAGATGCTGCACAAAGCATTCAGGCACAGACCATTTCAAACCTGTATCTGGCGCTTGAGAACGACCTCGAGATCATCCCGATTCTGAATAAAATCGATCTGCCGTCCGCCAATCCCGAAGAGGTTACCGATGAGATCATGAATTTGATCGGATGCGATTATGACGATGTGCTTCGCGTATCGGGCAAAACAGGCGAAGGCGTCCATAATCTTTTGGAGCAAATTGTAAAGAGAATTCCCGCGCCGCAGGGTGATCCCGACGGTCCGCTGCAAGCTTTGATTTTCGACTCGGTGTACAACCCGTTCCGAGGCATTGAGGCTTATTTCAAAGTCGTCAACGGAAAAATCTCAAAAGGCGAGCAGGTAAAATTCATGGCTACGGGAAAAACTTACGATGCCGATGAAGTAGGAACTTTGAAGCTGAAGCAAGTGCCCAAGAAGTCCATAGAATGTGGCGATGTAGGCTACATTGTTTCGGGTATCAAAGACGCACGCGAGGTGAAAGTGGGTGATACCATCACCTCTGTGAGCAAGCCCGCGCCCGTGCCCATCGAGGGTTTTGAGGAAGTGAAACCCATGGTTTTTGCGGGTATTTACCCGATCGATTCCGAAGATTTTGAAGAACTGCGGTTCTCTTTGGAAAAGCTGCGATTGAACGACGCCTCCTTGGTATTCGAGCCGGAGAGTTCGGCTGCACTGGGGTTTGGCTTCCGATGCGGTTTCCTCGGTATGCTGCACATGGAAATCGTGCAGGAAAGGCTTGACCGTGAGTTTGGAATGAACGTGATTACGACTGTACCCAACGTTTCCTACCATGGCTACACTAAGAAGGAGCCGGACGAAATGATCCTCATCAACAACCCGTCTGAAATGATGGATCCGTCAACCATGGACAGGGTAGAGGAGCCTTATATCAAAGCTTCCATCATTACGAAGTCGGATTTTGTGGGACCTGTGATGACGCTGTGTATTGAAAAGCGCGGCGAGATCGTTAACCAAAGTTATCTGACATCGGACCGTGTGGAACTCGTTTTCAATATGCCTTTGGCCGAGGTGGTTTTTGACTTCTATGACCGCCTGAAATCCATCTCGAAAGGTTACGCTTCATTCGATTACCATCCGATCGGTTTCCGTGCGTCCAAGCTTGTGAAAATGGACATCCTGATCAACGGCGATATGGTGGACGCCTTGTCGTCACTGATCCACGATAGCAATGCTTACCACATCGGTAAAAAGATGTGTGAAAAGCTGCGTGAACTGATCCCGCGTCAGCAGTTCGATATTGCCGTGCAGGCGGCTATCGGAACCAAGGTTATTGCCCGTGAGACGATTAAAGCATTGCGTAAGGACGTAACCGCGAAATGTTATGGTGGCGACATCTCTCGTAAGCGTAAGCTTCTGGAAAAGCAGAAAGAAGGTAAGAAGAAGATGAAGCAGATCGGCAGGGTAGAGGTGCCACAGAGCGCATTTATGGCGGTGCTGAAGCTGAATGATTAATAAATATTTGGAAACCTCATTGGTCACGGAGACCTATGAGGTTTTGAATAAGTAACGATCCGCGGTGTTTGTAGCATCGCGGATTTCTTTATGGTCAAGTCTTTGCAGCGCTCAAGATTATGGAAATGATTTCTTGGGCAGAGATTGCGTTGCGGTTGGTTTTGGCCGCTGTTTTCGGTGCCGTTATCGGTCTGGAGCGCGAGCGTAAGAACTGGGTCGCAGGCCTGCGCACGCACATGCTGGTATGTGTCGGCTCGGCCTTGGCCATGATGGTTTCATCTTTTGGCTTTATGGATATCCTGGGCACGCCTAATGTTACGCTGGATCCATCGCGTGTGGCGGCGCAGGTCATCAGTGGAATCGGCTTTCTGGGCGCGGGTACCATTCTGTTTCTTCGCCAAGGTGTGGTGCGCGGTTTGACCACGGCAGCCGGGCTGTGGACGGTAGCCTCCATTGGTTTGGCAACAGGCGGTGGAATGTATTTCGCAGCGGCGGCGGCTACGGTTTTGGCTGTGACCATTCTGTGGTTAATACAACCCTTCGAGAAGAAATTTGCCGAACGCTTCAAGCGCAAAAGTTTGAAAATCGTCTTGAGCGGCAAGAGCAAATCGCTCGAAGTCATCAGCACGAGTTTCCACACCGAAGGGCTAAAAGTAGATTCCTGCGTGGTAGATAAAAGCAAAGATGACTACATCGTTACCATATCCTTTAAAAAAGTCAACAAGAAAAAGCTAAGCGAATTGATGGGCTACCTGCACAATGATGTCGGGGTAAAGGAGATTGTCTGGGTAGATTGATTGCCATTAAACCTCATAGGTCTCAGAGACCTATGAGGTTTTTTTTTCATCTCGGCAACCCTTTCTCCAGCGCCATATTCGCGCGCTCAACTGCCTTTTTCTCCTTCCAGTTCATGTAGCGGGTTTTGTAGCGGCGCTTCATAAAGTTGTCAAAATTGCGCTGAACGGTGAGGTTCCACAGGCTGTGAGCTTTGACGCCCCAGCTTTTGTCCCAGGCGCGCAGTGAGATGGAGAAACTGCCGTCCAAATATTTCATCCAGTGCCACCAGCCTGTTGGCATAAATAGCGTATCGCCGTGTTCCAGATAGCATTCGATGCCTTCCACGCCGTCCAGCGCCGGAAATTTCTCAAAGTCAGGGTTTTCTATGTCATAATCTTCCAAAGCATAGGTTGCGTACGGAATCCGGTACAGCCGGTCTTTCCATTTGTAATCAAACAGCAGAATCTTTTTACGGCCATTGAAATGGGTATGGAAGATATGCGCCATATCTATGTCGTAATGCAGAAAGGTCACCGAGCCTTTTCCGCCAAAGAACATATTCGGGTATTTATCCAGAAAGCCGCCCATCAGTTCTTTCGGCGAGATGTAATCGTCGAGCAGTTTTGGCGCAAATTTTATCGGGTCGAATAAGAAGATGCGCAGATCGGTGGGCTCACGCTCGATCAGGTCTACATAATCCGCAAATTTCATCTTGGCGGCCGAAGCGTTGATGGGTGCCGCAGGGTCGGCCTTGGAACTGTCGTATAACGGCACTACCACATCGCCTACCGCTTCTTTCATATATTCCATCGTCCACTTTTTGTAGGCCGGCCATTTGCGCGCCATATTTTTAATAATCACCGGCTTGCGCGGATTCAGGTATTTGTTGATGAAATCTTCCTGCGAGATGTCGTCAACTATATCGATCGGTTTTAGAATCAAACCCATTTTCCAAAAAATTAAGACGACAAAATTATCAATTTTATTATCTTGAGCATAAGGTCACTGATTGTTATTTGCTGTCGTAATTTTTGAAAAATGCGATGAATGACGGTTTTCTCTCACGGCGGATTTACTGCCGAGCGAGTATAAATACAGATTTGGACCTTGACGATCAATACGCTAATCGAGGGTAAAACGGTCGCGGTCTTTGAGGAAAGGAAATTTGTCGCGGAACCGGTTCAGGTATTCCTTGTCGATGTTTGCCGTAATAATATCGCCGTTCTTAGTAGATATATCATTGCCGTCGGGCGCAAAGCAATAAGAAGATTCGGGGTATTCCAAATCGTTTCCGTCCGTTCCGCTTCGGTTCAGCCCGAATGCATAACATTGGTTTTCAATGGCACGCGCCTTCAACAAGGTTTGCCAAGCGTCGATGCGTTTCCCGGGCCAGCTGGCCACGTTGAGCATCAGATCGTAATCGTCATTGTTCCGCTGGAAGACAGGGAACCTCAGGTCATAACAAACTTGCAACAGAATGTTCAGCCCTTTGTACTTGATGATGACGCGGTCTTTCCCCGCTGTGTAAATCTTCTCTTCGCCCGCATAGGAAAACAGGTGGCGCTTGTCATAGCAGGCGGTATTGCCGTCGGGTTGCACAAAGTAGAATCGGTTGTAAAACTGCCCGTCGTCACGCACAGCCACGCTCCCCGCCACGGCGGAATCTTTGTTCTTGGCCAATTGTTTCATCCACTGCAGCACTTTGCCCTTGTCTGCAATGTCATCTGCATCCATGCAAAATCCCGTTGCAAACATTTCGGGCAAAAGCAGGAGATCTGCTGTTGCGTTTTCCAATAATTTTTCGGCCGCGGCCAAATTGTGGTCTACGGCTTTCCATTGAGAGTCTAAGCTGACACCGGCAATAACAAACATTTATTTATACATTTGCCTCAATTTAATAAATATTGTCGAGATGAAAAAGTGGATTGCAGGCATCGCTATATTGTCAATGGCCCAATTTGCAAATGCGCAGGCATGGCAAGGTGTCGGGGATCAGAAGGTACAGGTAGGCTTCAACCTATACGGCGAAGGCGGTGCCGGACTGATGGCAACGTATGATTACGGCGTGGCAGAGAAGGTATCGGTAGGAGCGGGGATGAACCTCTTTTTTGGTGATAACAATAACTTCGGTCTCAATGCCCGCGTAAATTATCACCTGCAAGAAGCGTTGGAACTGCCGGAAAATGTAGACATCTATCCCGGCATAGGCATCGGCTTTCTCGGCAACGATTTTGATTTTACCGCGCGCATCGGCGTTCGGTACTTCTTCACGCCGCAGATTGCTGTTTTTGGCGAGATCGGCAACAGAGGAGGCATAGGAATTGCTTACAACCTGAGGTAATTTTAAAAATCATACTCATGAAAAAACTCTTTTTTCTTGTCGTGGCTTTGTTGGGTTTCCAACTGGCATCGGCACAGGCGTGGACAGGCAAAGGCGATCAGAAACTGCAAATCGGTTTCAACGGATGGGGCAACGGCACGGGCATTACCGGCACTTATGATTACGGCGTTGGCGGAATAGTGTCATTGGGTGCGGGCGCCAACATCTATTTCAGCGATTACAAGGACAACAACAAAGACAACAATTTCTTTGTTTTCGGCCGTGTGAATTTCCATTTGCGTGACGTTCTGAACATGCCCAAAGAAATGGACCTCTATCCGGGGCTTGACGTAGGTGTCTTGGGTGATACCTTCGGGCTCGGTGCGCACTTGGGCTTCCGTTATTTCTTCTCGCCGAACGTTGGGGCGTTTATAGAAGCAGGGAACAACGGCAGCATCGGTCTCAGTTTCAATTTTTAGGCAGACATTCTGTCTCCAAGACAATTTAAGGCTCACATTTTGTGAGCCTTTTGCTTTTGAGTACTTTTGCAGATTAAATCACTTACAATTAAATGACACTTTTTAATCAGATATTCCAGTTTATTCTGAGCATCTCGATACTGGTAATTCTGCATGAGCTGGGGCACTTTATCCCGGCAAAGCTTTTCAAAACTAAGGTTGAAAAGTTTTATCTCTTCTTTGATCCTTGGTTTTCATTGGTAAAAAAGAAAATCGGTCAGACCGAATACGGCATCGGTTGGTTGCCGATGGGCGGTTACGTAAAAATAGCGGGCATGGTGGACGAAAGCATGGACACCGAGCAACTGAAGTCGCCGCCAAAACCTTGGGAATTCCGCAGTAAGCCGGCCTGGCAGCGGCTGATTATTATGCTGGGCGGTATTACGGTTAACTTTTTCTTGGCTTGGTTAATTTATTCCTGTCTCTCGTATTTCAAAGGCGAGACGTTCCATGACAATTCGCGTTTTGAAAGCGGCATCGGCGTAACGCGCGAAGGCGAAATGATGGGCCTGCGCAGCGGTGATAAAATCATAGCGATAGACGGCAAACCGGCGGAGCGTATGGAAACCTCTATGGTCAACATGCTTTTCGCCAACAATGTAACGGTGGAGCGTGGCGGCGAACAGGTGACCTTTCCCGTAAATGAGGACGGTGTGGCCGAGGTTATAAAAGCGAACGAGGTACGGCTTTATTTCAGCAGCCGTTTTCCGGCGGTGGTAGACTCTGTGTCCTCAGCTTCTGCAAAAGAGGCCGGACTGCAAAAAGGCGACCGCGTGGTGGCCGTCAATGGTGTGGCCACGCCTTTCTTCGATCAGATGACGGCTGAACTGCACAAGAATAAAAACAAGCAGATCCCGCTGGAAGTGGACCGCAACGGCCAACGCGAAACACTTGCAGTGCAGGTGGCGCAGGACGGCACCGTAGGCTTCAGGCCCGATGTTAGGCTGATGCTGGACGAATTGCAGAAAACCGAAGTCGTTAAAGATTATTCTCTGGCGGCGGCCATTCCACGTGGTTTTACCCGAACCATCGACGCCTTGGTAATGCAGGTAAAACAGTTCAAGATCATTTTCAACCAAAAAACGCAAGGATACAAGAAGGTGTCGGGCCCTATCGGAATCATTCAGCAGATGCCCGAGCAGATCAATTGGGAAGCTTTTTGGTCGTTTACGGCAATGTTTTCCGTATGGCTGGCGTTCCTGAATTTACTACCGATTCCGGGTCTTGACGGCGGTCATGTGGTGTTTACGCTTTACGAAATGATTGTCGGGCGTCCTGTGCCTCAGAAGGTTCTGGAAAATGCGCAGATGTTCGGTGTGATCGTGTTGTTGGGATTGATGGTTCTCATCTTCGGCAGCGACATTTACAAGCTGATTTTCCCGCATTAAAAAATGTGAGAAAAAATTTGGAGCGAATAAAAAATCGTTCTATATTTGCACCACGATAATCGGAAACGATGATTCCTCCTTAGCTCAGTTGGTTAGAGCATCTGACTGTTAATCAGAGGGTCGCTGGTTCGAGCCCAGCAGGAGGAGCAGAAAGACTTACAGAAATGTAAGTCTTTTTTTGTTTACATATAGCCATCGGTTATCAGCGCCGATACAATATTTCTTCGTTCAGCAATAAGGTTTACTGAGGCATAGTCTCCTGTGGGTAGATAATACTGCTTAACGCTCTATTTCCCCAACCGTTTAGGGAAGATACGTCAATTACCTCTGCCAAAGTTTTGAACCTTGGCAGAAGTAGCTGTGCAGAACTTCTTTTCTTCTATCTTTGATGGTTCAAAATTTTTCTATGAAGAAGTATTATGTTTTTTGTGCTGCATTGGCCGCGCAACTGTGGGTGGCACAGACCACCGTTTCATTTGAGGCCGCAGAAGGCTTCCAAATCGGTACGCTCAACAACCAAAACGGCTGGGAGGTGACCGATGACAATGCCGGCAATTTTCTCACCAATCAACTCATCACAACCGAGCGCGCATCGCAAGGCGCCCAATCTTTCAAAAACGGTTATGAAGCCGATTATGACTGGCAATGGTTTCCGATCTTCGGTGCAGCAAAGTCCTTTGAACAGCCTTACGATTACAAGAATTTCAGCATTTCGTACGACATCTTCGTCAATCAAAAACACGGAGCTGATTTCGAGTTTGCGGCTTTCAGCATAGAAGATGATGAATATTACCCCGTTGCCGGTTTTGGGCTGGAAAATCAAGGTTACGTGTACTTCATTAAGAATGATGATTACGCTACGCAGTACATAGACGATGCCGAGTGGAACCTGAATGCTTGGAACACGGTAAAGCTCGAAGTGTCCGAGGCCAATATCAAATATTATCTTAACGACCAACTGATCTATACGGGCGAGACATTCTCCAAGCGGCCGATTTACGGCATCAATCTGTTGCACAACAACTACGGCGGCGACGCTTATTACGACAATATCCGCATCAACGATACGACGATGAATGTTTCAGACTTTGTTAAGAGTCCGGCAGTTAAAGTCTATCCCAATCCGGTTGTGGACGAATTGTCGATTGTCCTGCCGTCAATCGAACAACTGTCGGAGGCCAGCCTGAGCGATGCCAGCGGCAAAGTGGTCGCCAAGACGGATGCGGTCAAAATGGATGTTTCACATCTTGCCCAAGGTGTCTACGTACTGAAAGCAACGACAAAAAGCGGCAAAGTCCACACTCAGAAGATTATCAAGAAATAAGCTTGTAGCGAAGACGGAAATTGAACCTGTGCCCTCAGCAGAGCGTTACCAAGAAATAAGAGAAAACCCGTCGGTGCAGACGGGTTTTTGGTTTATTTGTTTTCATGTACAATCCGCTGTACTTCATCAAATTCCTGTTCGAGTTCCGCGGCCGGAGTTTTTGCGGAAACAGAAACGATAACAATGGTTATCAGGTTAAGCACAAATCCGGGAATGATCTCGTACACTTCCTTCAAGGGATGATCTGCATAAACCCAAATCAGTACAGTAGCGCCGCCTACCAGCATTCCGGCCAGCGCGCCTTTTGCGGTCGTTCTTTTCCAAAGCAAGGACATCAGTACCACAGGACCGAAAGCCGCTCCAAAACCGGCCCAAGCGTGGCCGACAAGATCCAAGATACTGTCCTGCGGGTTCAGTGATAGAATGACAGCGATAACCGCCACGATCAATACCGAAAGGCGACTCATGCTCAGCATATTCTTTGCCGATGCTTTTTTGTTGAAGAACGTACGGTAGATATCCTCGGTCATCGAGCTGGAAGTGACCAACAGTTGGGAAGATATGGTGCTCATTACCGCCGCCAAGATGGCCGACAACAGAAAGCCACCGATCAGCGGGTGAAACAATGTGCGCGACATATAGATGAAAACCGTCTCGGCCAGCTCTTGAGAATTGTCAAAGTGCTGCATGGTTCCGGGATCGAATTTATACAGATAAGCGATGCCGAACAGGCCAACGAGCATGGCACCGCCGACGGTAAAAATCATCCAGCTGATACCGATATTGCGTGCCTTGGGTATGTCGCTCACTTTATCGATCGCCATAAAACGGACAAGGATATGAGGCTGTCCGAAATAGCCCAAGCCCCAAGCAAGCAGTGAAACAATGGAAACGGTGGTGGTTCCTTTGAAAAGGTCGAGGTAATTCTCGCCTTTGCTTTCGATAAAATCCAGCGTATCGCCCAAACCGCCGACTTGGTTCACAATAACGATCGGCACGATAACCAATGCCAGAACCATAATGGTTCCCTGCACAAAGTCAGTCAGACTCACCGCCATAAAACCGCCTAAAAAGGTGTAGAGTACAACGACGAAGCTCGTCACAAACAAACCGGTATTGTAGCTCATTCCGAACGCCGATTCGAATAATCGTCCACCGCTGACCATACCCGCCGATGTGTAAAGCGTGAAGAAGACTAAAATAAAAACCGATGAAGCAATCTTCAACAGTTGGGTTTTGTCCCGAAAACGGTTCTCGAAAAAGACGGGCAGCGTAATGGCATTGCCGGCAAGTTCTGTGTAAACGCGCAGTCGCGGTGCCACCAAAACGTAATTCAGGAAAGCGCCGATGGTCAACCCGATGGCGATCCACGATGCGGACAGTCCTACGAAGTACATAGCGCCGGGTAAGCCCATCAGCATCCAGCCGCTCATATCGGCAGCGCCGGCGGAAAGTGCCGTCACCGCTGCGCTCATCTTTCGGCCACCGATCAAGAATTCATCTGAATTCGCCGTCGATTTGCGCCAGGAGTAAACGCCGATCGCGATCATCACCAGCATATAAATGCCGATGGAAATAAGTTCATATATATTCATAAACAGCTAAGTCAACTTTGACAAATGTACACAAGCCGGTGAAGATACGTATGTGCAATAAAGAAACTTTTTACAAGAAAGGCGATCGTCGGATTGACCGGAAATAGAATATTACTGTCATCAACCAAAAAGCCACCGCAATTGTATGCGATGGCAATCTGTAATTCGGTTCGCGCGACCGTTATTCCTTGATAAACTTGGTGCTTTGCTTTTTACCGTCGACGGTTGCCGTCAACAGATAAACGCCTTTAGCCAAGTGAGAGAGATCGATCTGTTTTGTATCGTTGTTCTGAGACCAAACTTTTTGCCCCGAAGCGTTGAACACCTCTACGGTTGATGGTTTGCCTGTTGTGGCTACGTTCAGGATATCCGCCACAGGATTCGGATAAACGGCAAGTCCCGCAGTTTTAGCAACTTCGGTGGTTGCCATGGTAGAGCCCGGAAGCTTTACCACAAAGCCTTTCACATCTTCTTCATCCCAATTCAGACCGATGCCGCCGATGTATTTTCCGTCGGGAGATATAGCCGTTGGCAGCACAAACGTAAAGCTCAAACTGTCGTAACCCAACTCTTCGATATAATCATCGAGTTTTACGAGGCCACGATCTTTGAACCAGATGAAGCCTTCGCCCGCCAAGTTGTTGTCATACGAGGGTCTGAAATAACCGATCGCCACGTTGCCGTCATCCGAGAGGGCTGTTACGCTGCCTACATAGTCGGGATCGGAATGTTCCAACTTTGTATAGCCGGTATCCGCATTCCAAATGTATCCCTCGGGATCGGAAGAACCGACGATTGTTTTGCCGTTGGCGCTTACTGCCATAGCCTCGCCCACAGAGTTTCCTTGGCCGTCCAAAATGGTTTTTTGCACGCCGTTTATCCAGTAGACGCCGTAGCGGGCACCGCTGTTGCTGTCTTGCCATCCCACCACAACGCTGCCGTCTGCGTTGACTGCATTGGCGCGAGAGCTGCGTCCGGGCACACTACTGCCTAAATCTACAATGCCCGATGTGGCTGTCCATTTTATGGCATGGGCGGCACCGCCGTTTGCCCAGGCCAATCCTACAACCGTTTTTCCGTCTGAAGACAGACCCCAAGCGGAGCTCATACCGTTATCGAACATTTGACCCAAGCCGCCCAAGAATGTCCATTGCTCTGTGGCAGGGTTGTAGAGGGCCATTTCCTCGGCTTAGCCGTTGTCGGGATTGTTCATGGATCCGGAGATTACCGTGCCGTCTGCCGAAATAATTATGTTGCCCGAGATATAATCTGAGGCACTTTCACCTATATTCTTCGGCCCGTTCTCTGCCGTCCACATAAAATGCATGACGCCAAAAGCGTTGCCCACTGCAATACCGTTGTTCGAAAGGTCGGTTGGCTGTGTATACGAAACGATGTCGTATACCTGAGCATTTGCAAAAGCGCAGGCCGCTATGCCGATGATAGAATAAAGCTTTTTCATAAAAATAAAGAATATTGAAATTAGAACCGTAACAATGATAACCAAAATCTGCCGTTTCAACTATTTATTGGCTTTCAAGATCCGGTTATTTTGTAAATAATTATATTTTAATTTACTGATATACAGCTTTTTATAAAAGAAAGGCCGTTGGAAATTCAACGGCCTTGTGTATATAACTATGGGTGTTTAGGTTACTTCTCCGCCACCAGTTTTGCAATATTCAGGATGACTTCTGATGCTTTCACCATAGATTCCAGCGGGACAAACTCATAAGGTCCGTGGAAGTAGTGCCCCCCCGCGAAGATGTTGGGACAAGGCAGTCCCATGTATGATAACTGTGCGCCGTCGGTACCGCCGCGGATGGCCTTTATGTTTGGTTGAACGCCTGCATCTTTCATTGCCTGTTCTGCAAAGTCGATGATGTGCATCTTGCCTTCGAACTGCTGTTTCATGTTGCGGTACTGCTCGTTGATCTCTATTTCGGCCGTATTTTCACCGTATTTCTTGTTGAATTCTTCCACCCTTTCGGTGATGAATTTCTTGCGCTGCTCAAATTTATCGGCATCGTGGTCGCGGATGATGTACTGAAGCTTGGCTTCCGAAACATCGGCAGTCAGATCGGTCAGGTGGTAGAAGCCTTCAAAACCTTTTGTGGTTGCAGGAGTTTCATTTTCGGGTAGCGACTGAGCGAACTCGGCCGCCAACAGTGCAGCGTTAACCATTTTCCCGAAAGCATAACCGGGGTGCACGCTCAGACCGTGGATTTTCACCACAGCGCCTGCAGCGTTGAAGTTCTCATATTCCAGCTCGCCTATTTCGCCGCCATCCATGGTGTAAGCCCACTCGGCACCGAATTTCTCCACATCAAATTTGTGCGCACCACGACCGATTTCTTCATCAGGGTTAAAGCCGATAGAAATTCTGCCGTGTTTGATGTCGGGATTAGCAATCAGGTATTCTGCCGCTGTCATGATTTCGGCAACGCCTGCTTTATCATCGGCACTCAATAAAGTGGTTCCGTCGGTGGTGATGATGGTCTGGCCTTCATATTTTGCCAAATCTTTGAATTTCTCGGGCGACAAAGTGAAACCTGTTTCTTTGTTCAGCAATAAATCTGAACCGTCATAATTTTCCCAAACCTGCGGATTGACGCCTTTGCCATTAAAGTCAGGCGACGAGTCGTAATGGGCGATAAAGCCAATCTGTGGCACTTCTTTTTCAACGGTGGCAGGAATAAAGCCGAAAACATAACCGTGGTCGTCCATCGTCACATCTTCCAGGCCGATCTGCTTCATCTCTTCAAAAAGATGCTTTGCCATATCCCACTGCTGCGGCGTGCTGGGCGTTGTATCGCTCTCCGCGTCGCTCGTAGAATAGATTTTTACGTAGGTTAAGAAGCGTTCCTTTAGTTTGTTTTGCCACTGTTGGTCGAGTTTCATGACTAAGATTTTGATTTCAAACAAAGGTAAGAAATCGGTATAAAACCTTATGCACGGCAGATTTTTATGAGAATGATTATATTTGAGACTTAACGAAATGTCGCCGGCGCGACCGAATTATTTTTGAAATGTTTATAACCGAGTGCCCAAGAGATGCCATGCAGGGTTGGCCCAAGCCGATCCCCACGGATCTGAAAATCAAATACATCAATGCGCTGATGGATGTCGGCTTCGATGTTCTGGACTGTGCCAGCTTCGTCAGCCCACGCGCAGTGCCGCAGATGGCCGACAGCGGCGATGTGGTAGATGCCATTGACAAAAGCCGGTCGGATACAAAACTCTCGGTCATCATCGCCAATTACCGCGGTGCAGAAAAGGCTCTGGCGCACGACAACGTAGATTTCCTCGGTTTCCCGTTCTCTATTTCCGAAACCTTCCAGCACCGCAATACCAACAAGAGCCGCGAGGAAGCTTTTGAAGAAATTGTGGCCATGCTCAGTTTGATCAAGGATAAAAAACAGGAACTGATACTGTATTGCTCAATGGCTTTCGGCAATCCGTACGGTGAAGCGTGGGATCCGAAAGAAGTGGACGAATGGGCACAGCGCTTTGCCGAGGCCGGAGTGAAGACCATTATGCTTTCTGACACCACCGGCGTGGCAAATCCTGAAAAAATAGAACTGCTGTTTTCTGAGATTCCAAATAAATACCCGCAGATTAATTTCGGCGCGCATTTCCACAACCGTTATGATCAGTCTTATCCCAAATTAAAAGCTGCCTACGACAACGGTTGCCGCAGGTTTGATACTGCTATCAAGGGCATCGGCGGTTGTCCGATGGCGAAGGATGAACTGGTGGGAAATATGCCGACCGAGCAATTGATCAATTTTCTTCAGCACGAAAAGATCCCAAATAAGCTGAATCTCCTTAACTTCGAAAGTGCGTGGAACATCGCCAAAGACATCTTTAAATTCTAACACCAAATCGCATGACTTCCAAAATCAAATACATCGGCAACCTGCGTTGCGAATCTGTGCACCTGCAGTCGGGCAACGAGATCATCACCGATGCACCAACCGACAACCACGGCCAGGGCGCAGCCTTTTCACCGACCGACCTTTGCGCTACTTCTTTGGGTCAATGCATGCTGACCACCATCGCCATCTTGGGCAAAGACAAAGGCATCAATATCGATGGCGCCATCTGTGATGTCCAGAAAAACATGAATCCGAAGCCACGGAAAATCGCGGAAATCATGCTTGATATCCATATTCCCGGTGACTTCACGGACGAGCAGAAGGAATTCATCAAAGACACGGGTTTAAACTGTCCTGTCGCGCTGAGCCTTCACCCTGATGTGAAGAAGACGGTGAGTTTTAAGTTTGGGTAACTCTGTCATTCTGATGAACGAAGAATGCTTTTGAAAAACAAACCCGCAGCTCAAAACTGCGGGTTCGTCATTTATCTCGTAAGACGCTGCTTATTGCTTCGTGGCGCTTTCTTAGCTGCTTGAGCAGGCGCGGGCCTTGCCGTTCTCGCCGGGCGCTGCTGTTGTACCTTTGTCGGTGCTTTGGCGCTCATATCGAACGGCGTTTCAGGCACAAACGGATGTTCTTTGTTGACCGGAATCTTCTGATTGATCAGTTTCTCGATATCGCGCAGGTAGGCTACTTCGTCCTGTTCCACAAATGAAACCGCCTTACCCTCATTGCCCGCGCGACCCGTACGGCCGATACGGTGTACATAGGTTTCGGCAACATTCGGAATCTCAAAGTTGACTACAAAGGCAAGTTCGTCGACGTCGATACCGCGAGCGGCGATATCGGTCGCCACAAGCACGCGGATGCTTTTGTTTTTGAAATTGGTCAAAGCACGCTGACGAGCGTTCTGAGCTTTATTTCCATGGATGGCTTCGGCCTTTACACCGTTTTTGGTCAGGAATTTAGCCACCTTATCTGCACCATGCTTTGTTCTGGTGAATACCAAGGCAGTTTCAATCTTCGGATTCTTCAGTAGATGAAGCAGCAAAGCATTCTTGTTCTGTTTTTCGACCAGATAAATCTCCTGCTGAATGGTCTCAGCGGTAGAAGAGACAGGCGTTACTTCCACTTTTGAAGGGTTCTTCAGAATGGTATTTGCCAGTTCCACAATCTGTGGCGGCATGGTGGCCGAGAAAAATAATGATTGACGCTTGGTCGGGATGAGTTTCAGCAGTTTGCGTACATCATGGATGAAACCCATGTCCAACATACGGTCGGCTTCATCCAAAACGAAAACTTCCAGGTCTTTCAGCGAGATTTCGCCTTGACCAATAAGGTCCAGTAAGCGTCCGGGTGTGGCAACCAAAATGTCAACACCTTTCTGAAGTTGGCTCACCTGTGGGTTCTGTGAAACACCGCCGAAGATGACCGTATTTTTCAAATTCAGTTCAGAACCGTAAGCGTTCAGGCTTTCACCGATTTGAATGGCGAGTTCGCGCGTGGGTGTTACGATCAATGCACGGATTTTGCGTCTGCCCTGATGTTTGTTTTCTGACAGTTGCATCAGAATCGGGATCGAAAAGGCTGCGGTTTTACCGGTTCCTGTTTGCGCGCAGGCCAGCAAATCGTTGCCTTCTAAAACTATCGGTATGGATTTTTCCTGAATCGGTGTCGGGTGGGTATATCCTTCTTTTTTAAGCGCCGAAAGGATGGGAGCGCTGATTTCTAATTGTTCAAAAGTCATAAATAGGAATTCGAAAGCCGCGAAAATTCGGCTTTCATTAATACGCAAAGATACGACATTGAAATTTAGAATCTTTTACATCATCCCAAGTTCGAACTTGGCTTCCTCGCTCATCATATCCTTATGCCAGCTCGGCTCGAAAGTCAACTCTACCGATGCTTTTTTTACGCCGTCCACACCGGCTACTTTTTCTTCCACCTCCATCGGCAGAGATTCGGCCACCGGGCAGTTGGGCGTCGTCAGCGTCATCAGTACTTTTACCTCGCCTTCCTCGGAAATCTGAACATCGTAGATCAGGCCAAGCTCGTAAATGTCAACGGGGATCTCGGGGTCGTAAACCGTTTTGAGGGCTACTATAATATTGTCACCTATATCGGCTATTTGTTCGTCTGTGTACATATCTGCTTTTTGCTAAAATCTCAGTCTTCGGAACGGCCTAACAAATCTTCCTGGCGCATTTTCCTGAAAACATTAGCCAAAGTTAAGACATCTTTTTCACAGTAAGTGACGATGCGCGGCAGGTCTTTGTCGACATGATAAACTTCAGCCACCTGCGAACCATCGATGTCGTCTTTGGGTGTCGGAACGCCGAAAAGGTGGGCGAGCAACTCCAGCGAAACATAACTCTTCCAGTCGCCGAATTTCCAGAGTTCCATGGTATCCAGATGCGGTATCTCCCAGGGTTTCTTGCCATACATCTGAAACGGCGTCGGCGGCTGCATGCCGTTGATAAGCATGCGGCGGGCGATGTACGGGAAGTCGAACTCCTTTCCGTTGTGTGCACAAAGGATTACCTCGCGCAGCCGCGGGCTGTTGAACATTTCACCAAATTCCAGCAGCAATGCCTTCTCATCGTCGCCGCAGAATGATTTTATTTTGAGCTTATCGTTCTTGCCCAACATGCCGACCGAGATGCAGATGATTTTGCCGAACTCCGACATGATTCCGCCGCGTTCCGCGTAGAAATCTTCGGCGCTGATTTCCTCCTTCCGCTGATGGCGGGTTTTCTTTTCCCACAGTTCTCGCCCGGCGTCGTCCAGATGTTCCCATGCGGCAAACTGCGGCACCGTTTCGATGTCCAGGAACAATATATTCTCTATCGGGATTTTGTGAATCAAAGCTTGTCTTTTCTACAAAATTAAAAAATCGCCCCGAGAGGCGATTTTGGTTTATAGTTGCTTCAACAGATTTCTGAAGTTGACCTTCTCGTCGATAATTCTTCGAAGTTCGCTTACCGGTACGCGTTCCTGTTCCATGGTGTCGCGGTAGCGCAGGGTTACTGTATCGTCGTTCAGCGTGTCGTGGTCTACCGTAATACAGAACGGTGTACCAATCGCATCGTTTCGGCGGTAACGCTTACCGATGCTGTCTTTCTCCTCGTAAATAAGGTTGAAATCATATTTCAAATCGTTGAAGATTTTCTCAGCGTATTCGCCAAGACCGTCTTTTTTCACCAATGGCAAAATCGCGGCTTTTACAGGTGCCAAAGCCGGTGGCAAAGACAGAACGGTTCTCTCTGAGCCGTCTTCCAACGTTTCATCTTTCAGGCAGTGCGAGAACAGAGCCAGGAACAAACGGTCAAGGCCAACGGATGTTTCCACCACATACGGCACGTAGCTTTCGTTACGCTCCGGGTCGAAATACTGAAGTTTTCTGCCGGAGAATTTCTCGTGTGCGCTTAGATCGAAATCTGTACGCGAATGGATTCCTTCAAGCTCTTTAAAACCGAATGGGAATTTAAACTCGATATCTGCCGCAGCGTTCGCGTAATGCGCCAGTTTTTCGTGGTCGTGGAATTTGTAATTTTCTTTACCCAAGCCCATCGACAGGTGCCAGTTCATACGTTTTTCTTTCCATTGTTCGTAGAAATCCAGTTCGGTTCCCGGCGCTACGAAATACTGCATCTCCATCTGTTCAAATTCGCGCATACGGAAGATGAACTGTCTGGCGACAATCTCGTTGCGGAAGGCTTTACCGATCTGGGCGATACCAAACGGAAGTTTATGGCGTGAAGTTTTCTGAACATTCAGATAGTTGACGAAGATTCCTTGTGCGGTTTCAGGACGAAGGTAGAGGTCGGTGGCCGCCTCTGCAGATGCGCCGAGTTTGGTGCCGAACATCAGGTTGAACTGACGCACTTCCGTCCAATTGCGCGAGCCGGTTTCAGGGTCGGCAATTTCCAACTCTTCAATCAGCGCTTTTACATCAGCCAGATCGTCGTTGTCCAGCGATTTCGCCATGCGCGACAGGATATCTTTCTGGCGCTGACGGTAATCAACAACTCGCGGATTGGTAGCTACAAATTGCTCCTCGTCAAAGCTGTCGCCGAAACGCTTCTTTGCTTTGTCGATTTCCTTTTGAGCTTTATCCTCAAGTTTTGCACAGTAATCCTCGATCAGGACATCTGCGCGAAAACGCTTTTTAGAATCTTTATTGTCGATGAGTGGATCGTTGAATGCATCCACGTGGCCGGAAGCTTTCCAAATGGTAGGGTGCATGAAGATGGCTGAGTCGATGCCGACGATATTGTCGTTCAGCTGCACCATCGCTTTCCACCAATACTGCTTGATGTTGTTCTTGAGCTCTACACCGTTCTGACCGTAGTCATAAATCGCTGAGAGTCCGTCATAAACCTCGCTCGACGGAAAAATAAAACCATATTCTTTGGCGTGCGAAATCACCTTTTTGAAAACATCTTCCTGCTTTGCCATATTCTTCTAAATCTTTGTGCGCAAAAGTAAGTATTTTAAAGCAATAGCCACTGCTCAGGCTTTATCCAGCACTTTTTCGTAGGCCCTGCGTGGTGCGCCGCGCAGCATCACCTCTCCACAGTATTTGTAACCGAGCTTATCGAAGACGCGCATCATCGCCGGATTGTCAAAATTGGTGTCAGCTTTTACACTGTGGATGCTATTTTCGCGGGCGTAAGTTTCCACCGCTTTCAACATTTCGGTGGCAATACCTTTGCCGAGATAATCATCTGATACGGCAACGCGGTGTGCACAGATAAAGTCGCCGTTGGTCAGCCATTCGCCGTCGATGTTATCATAAGCCGGTTCATCGTTGATGGGCAATGCGGTGTAGGCGATGATTTTGTCGCCGTCGGTCAAAACATGGCCGATTCCCTGCTGCATGTCGTTACGGATAACATCGGGATTCGGGTAGCCGCCTTGCCACTGTTCGCTGCCGTCTTCTTTCCTGCGCCGGATGGCTCCCTCGAAAATCGGCCAGATCTCGTCGAGATCCTCTTCTGTTGCTTTTCTGAATTTATAGTTCACCGTTTGATAAATTGTCGTTAAACTGTTGCTTATCAAATATACTGCAATATTATTCGAATGTTGATGTATTAATGCCGGCATGATTTTGAATGGCCTATATGGTAAAAATCAAAGGATATGCAACAATTATTTAACGGTCGTAATTCTTTTTTGATCTTAGGCGCTATCTTGCTGCTGCTCGGCATCGTCTTCGATGCCATCGACATTGGCGATATTGTGGAAAACATCTTCAAAGGCGCGGGTGCCATTTTGCTCATCATCGGCTTGGTGAAAATGTTTGGGAAAAAGTAGTTGTTACCAAGATGAATAAACGCTTAACCTCAGCCTATTTCCAGGACAATAACTCTCTGTTTCTGGCGGAAGATCTGCTGGGAAAAACCCTTGTGCGCCGTTTTGACGACGGCCGTGAGATTCGCTCCGGGATCACCGAAACCGAAGCTTATATGGGAATTGAGGACTTGGCCAGCCATGCCAGCAAAGGCAGAACGGCCCGTACGGAATTGATGTTCGGCCAAGGCGGCTTTGTATATGTTTACCTTATTTACGGAAAATATTGGCTGTTGAACATAGTGACGGGAAATGCCGAAACTCCCGAAGCGGTGCTTATTCGCGGCACCGAAGCGGTGAGCGGCCCTGGCAGACTTGGCACACTGCTGGAACTGGACAGGTCTTTTTACGGTGAAGACCTCGCAACATCAGACCGCATTTGGGTAGAAGACTCAAGCCTTGAAGGAAAAATCATCACCGGTCCGCGCGTGGGTGTGGATTACGCCGGCGAGATCTGGAAGAACAAACCGTGGCGCTTTATACTCGATCCGAGCATCAAATAAAATTCGCCAAAGTATAAATCACCAAGCCTACCAATCCGCCGACTACCGTACCGTTGATGCGGATGAACTGCAAATCTTTACCGACCTCCAATTCCAACTTTCGGCTGAGGTCTTTCCCTTGCCAGTTGCCCACCGTAGAACTTATCAGCTCGCCTGCTTTGCCTGCGTTGCGCGTGGCGTATTTGTAGACATTCAAGCGTACCCATTTGTCTATTTTGCCTTGCAGGATTTCGTCGTTGATCAGCTTTTGCGCCAAGTCGCTCAGGTTATTGCGCACATAGGTTTTTACACGTGAATCTTCCTTGGTTAGCTCTTCCGTAATAGTAGACTTGAGCGAAGCCCAAATGCTTGCAGCGTAATTTTGCAGTTTGTCTTCGTTTAGGAAACTGTCTTTTATCTTGGCGAATTCCTCTTTCCAAGCATCGGGGTTTTTCAGTTCGTCGGCGAAGGCGTATGCGGCCTTGGTTATCTCTGCTCTGACTTGATGTGCAGGATTCAATTCCACTTCTCTAAAAAAATCTGCCAAGCCGGTGGTTATTTTATCCGCTACTTTATTATCGATGAATTTCGGGATGAGGCGGAAGCTCTGTTTGCTGACTTTTTCTCGAATCAGATCGTCGTTTTCCAAAACATAGTTCTTAATTCGTCCCGCCAGTTCGGTGATGACCCTTTGCTGCTCGTTGCGGTCCAGCAAATAAATGAGTCCGTTGCTCGCGAGTTCGTTCAACTTTAAAGAGTCGAACATTTCGCCTGCTTTCTCGGACAGGAAACCGACGACCTCTTTGTCGTCCAACTTTCCTAAAATATCGTTAAATAAAACACCGATTTCGTCGACAAGCATTTGCCGATTGTTCTCGCGCAGCAGCCATTCGCCCGCAAAACGCGATACTTCCAGCTTGCTGATGTAGGGACGAATGTTCTCGGGAGAGAGAAAATTATCGACCACAAAGTTTCCCAAATTGTCGCCGATGCGCTCCTTGCTGTTTTCAATCAGATTGGTATGCGGAATCCTCAATCCCAAGGGATAATGGAAAAGCGCGGTAACGGCAAACCAGTCGGCCAAGGCACCCACCATGGCGGCCTCTGAGAAAGCGTGCACATAACCCAACCAGTGCGAGTCTGTGCGTTTCATCCAAACGGTGGTCAACACGAAGATGAGCGCCATCAACAGAAACAGGCCCGTTGCCAAAGCCTTGAAGTTGCGGAGCTGTTTTCGCTTTAAATCATCAGTCATAAAACAAAGGTATATAAATTGCGTTTTAATCTAAACGGCAAGGAAATGCTCAGATTCAATCTATTATTAGCAATTTTGATGCTGCTGTCCGTAACGGGAGCCTGTCAGCAAACTCTAAAACCAAAGTCTATGAACCATAATGAAAATCCGTCGGCGCGGAACCCTTACTATTCGAGAACCGATACCACAAAGCTGCAAGTGAGCAACGAGGAATGGAAGAAAATCTTGCCTGAAGATTTGTACGCCATTGCGCGCGAAGCCGCCACAGAGAGGCCGTTCACAGGCAAATATTACACGACCGATGAATTGGGAGAATATTATTGCGCTGTCTGCGGCAATCACCTTTTCCGTTCCACTTCCAAATTTGCAAGCACCTGCGGTTGGCCCAGTTTCTTCCAATCCGAGAAAGGCGCGGTAAAATACAAGCGTGATACATCCCACGGCATGGAACGCATTGAGGTGGTCTGTGCAAGATGCGATTCCCACTTGGGCCATATCTTTAACGACGGGCCGGCGCCAACGGGAACGCGATATTGTATGAATTCGGTGAGTTTGGACTTTGTTCCCGATAGTGAAAGCGTTAAATAACGTTAAACTGTCAAAATAAGCGGTTAAAAAAGTGTTTATAGAATAATAATTCCGAACGATGTCAGTTAATCATGTGTACTAAAAAGCACACATGAGAAAAATTTTGTTTTCAGTTTTTGCTGTCTACGCTATTTCAACATCATTTCAAAGTTCCCACCATACACATTTAAAACCCGATAAGCCGATTGCACAAACGGCAGTGGCGCCAAAGCCGGAAGCATCGGCCAAGCTTATTTATCAATCCATTGACTTCGACGGATATGAGTCGATCTCGGAAGATGCTTTCGAGAAGGCGCTTACCGGTTTTGAAAACCTCAAGCGCGCGGGCAAGTTGGACGCCGATACTCATTTGTTGACCGTTGCAGATTTCAGTCTGTCCTCCACCAAAAATCGATTGTGGGTCATAGACCTCAATGCCCGCAAGGTTTTGTTCAACACCTTGGTATCGCATGGTCGCGGCACGGGCGATGAGTTTGCGGTTAACTTCTCGAACAAAAACAATTCGCACCAAAGCAGTTTGGGTTTCTATATTACCGAGAGTACTTACAACGGAAGCAATGGTTACTCGCTAAAGTTGCATGGAATGGACAAGGGCTATAACGATGCTGCCTATGAGCGTGCGATTGTTATGCACGGTGCCGACTATGTCAGCGAGAGTTTTGCAAAAGCTCAAAACCGCATCGGCCGCAGTTGGGGATGTCCGGCAGTATCTCGCGAAATGGCCGCACCGATCATCAATACCATAAAAGGCAAAAACCTGTTGTTCATCTACTATCCCGATCAGAAGTATCTCACGTCGTCGGAATGGTTGAAGGATGATGCGAATGTCGATCGGTCCTTTGCTAAGAATTGAGTGAACGTTAATATAAACCAACAGCGCCGCAGAGTCTCTGCGGCGCTGTTTTTTTATGATGATTCCCGATAAAGCAATCGACTAAGGCTTCAATTCTATCGGGTTGTTGTTTTTCTGTTGCATTTCTTTCATGCGGTCTTGCATCTGTTTCATTTGCGAAGGGTCGCGTGGCTGAAAGCGAACGCCGCCCGAGTTGAAAGCAGCCATTGGATCTTTGCGGAACTTGTCTTCCTGCTTTACGAAATCGGCTTTCTTTACGGTTACAGTTTGACCGAAGCTTTCAAAACTATGCGGTGCGGTGATCTTTTCAGTGCGCATCAGGTCAAACGAATAATCGCCTTTGCTGTCTTCCGCCTTTATGATGAGTCCGGGCAGACCGCTGAATTTGTAGGGTCCGTCGTTCAGTGGCACATCGGTAGTGAACCATGCGGTCCAGTGGCGGCCGCCGTAATCTGCCTCGGCTTTTTGCGCGCTGTATTCGCCGATCTTGGCGGTTTCGGGCAAGATTTTCCAAGTCATCGGTTGTTTCTCGGTATACATATAATTGTCTCGGCCGATGCGACTTTGATAGGTGACCTCCTGCGCGGGCAGATTTTTCTCGACAATATAATTGATCTTGGTGCGCATGCCTTCCATGTTGCGCATATTGAAATCTCGCGTGGCGCGCATCCGTTGCATCATCGAGTCGCGCTTTAGGCGATTCTCCGCATAGAAAATCGACTTTTGCGGCGTGGCATCCAAATAGGCCAACTCCGTAGCCACATCATTCCTGTTGGTGGAGTCGGTTTTCATGCTTACTTGATATACAAAGCGTGTAGCCTGTGCACTGAGTGAACTTGTGATGGCGAGCATCAATGCAATCGAGATTTTCTTCATCGTTTTTATCTTTCTGATCAATGAACGAAGATAAAGTTAAAAACAAGAAAGCGTCTATAAGGCTTATAGTTTAAACGGAAATCGGTCGCTTGACAATGCTGATTATTAGTTGTATTTTTGTAATCTAAATTAATTCTAAATAAACAATGATCAAAGTATCAGATACAGCAAGACAAAAAGCGTCTCAGTTAATGACTGAGGACGGTTTCAATCCTGCTGAAGATTATATTCGGGTCGGTGTCAAAAGCGGTGGCTGCTCGGGGCTGGAATATGTCCTGAAGTTTGACAAAGAAAAAGCCGAAAATGATCAGGTTTTTGAAGACAACGGCGTAAAAATCATCATCGATAAAAAATCTGTTCTCTATCTGGCCGGCACCGTGCTGGAATATTCCGGCGGCCTGAACGGAAAAGGATTTGTGTTCAATAACCCGAACGCATCCAGAACCTGCGGCTGCGGAGAGAGTTTTTCGCTGTAACGCTAAAGTGCATTTAAAGACGGCCGCTCTGTAAGAAGGCTGTTTAATCTGACATAAATAAAAATGAGTAGATACACAGAAGACGACCTGCGGGTTGATCTCGAAAATAAAAAATATGAATTTGGTTGGGAAACCGATATAGAGTATGAGGATTTTCCCGTCGGACTAAATGAAGAAATCATCCGCATGATTTCAGCGCGGAAGAACGAGCCGGAGTGGATGACCGAGTGGCGTCTG
>WKJB01000100.1_pt1 | contig 25857 bp, 27 predicted proteins | sample 5403331 | NCBI WGS metagenome assembly WKJB01 (sample SAMN13198853, study PRJNA488119) | plastic metagenome | isolation source: water-polyurethane dispersion (WPUD) containing a polyether... | place: Mexico: Mexico City | collected 2016 | reverse complement strand
AACCAGCCCCACGCAGCACATGGGCTGGTTTCGACACGCCGCCTGCGGCGGCTACCCAACCAGCGGTATCAGGCGAAGTGCGCGCGCAGCGGCTCGCGGAACGTCTCCGCGAGCTCGTCGACGGATGCGGTGAACACGCCCTGCACCTCGAGCGCGGGCTCGGAGTCGGTGACGCCGATGCGCAGCACGGGGTAGCCGCGGCCCTCGCACAGGCGCGTGAACTTCACGTCCTCCTCGCGCGGCACAGCCACGAGCACGCGGCCGGTCGACTCCGAGAAGAGCGCCGTCGCGAGGTCGACGCCGTCGCGCTCGAGCAGCTCGTCGAGGAACACGCGGGCGCCGACGCCGAAGCGCAGCACACCCTCCGCGAGGGCGATCGCGAGGCCGCCGTCGGCGACGTCGTGCGCGGCGGCGAGCAGCCCCTCCTGGGCGGCGGCGGCGAGCAGCCCGCCGAGCTCCTTCTCGCGGTCGAGGTCGACCGCCGGCGGACGTCCGCCGAGGTGGCCGTGGATCACGCCCGCCCACGCGGAGCCGTCGAGCTCGAGCGCGGTCGTGCCGAGCAGGTAGAGGTTGTCGCCCGCGTCCTGCCAGCCCGACGGCACGCGGCGCCCGACGTCGTCGATCGTGCCGAGCACGGCCACGACGGGGGTCGGGTGGATCGGCACGTCGCCGGTCTGGTTGTAGAACGACACGTTGCCGCCCGTCACGGGGATGCCGAGCGCGAGGCACCCGTCGGCGAGGCCCTCGACGGCGCGCGAGAACTGCCACATGACCTCGGGGTTCTCCGGCGAGCCGAAGTTCAGGCAGTCGGAGACCGCGGCGGGCGTCGCGCCCGTGACGGCGACGTTGCGGTACGCCTCGGCGAGCGCGAGCTGCGCGCCCTGGTACGGGTCCAGGTAGCAGTAGCGGCCGTTGGCATCCGTCGCGATGGCGAAGCCGAGGCCCGACTCCTCGTCCACGCGCACCATGCCGCCGTCGTCGGGGTAGCTGAGGGCCGTGTTGCCGAGCACGTACTTGTCGTACTGCGAGGTGATCCAGCTCTTGTCGGCGAGGTTCGCCGAGCCGAGCAGGCGCAGCACCTGCTCCTTCAGCTCGCCGCCCTCCGCGGGGCGCGCGAGAGCGGATGCGGTGTCCGCGTTCACGTGGTCGATCCACGTCGGGTAGGCGATCGGCCGTTCGTACACGGGGCCGTCGACCGCGACGGTGCGCGGGTCGACGTCGACGATGCGCTCGCCCTTCCACTCGATCACGAGGCGCCCGGTGTCGGTGACCTCGCCGAGCACGCTCGCCTCGACGTCCCACTTGCGGATGACGGCGAGGAACGCGTCGAGCTTCTCGGGCGCGACGACCGCCATCATGCGCTCCTGGCTCTCCGACATGAGGATCTCCTCCGCCGTGAGCGAGGGGTCGCGCAGCAGCACTTCGTCGAGCACGATGTGCATGCCGCCGTCGCCGTTGGAGGCGAGCTCCGAGGTGGCGCACGAGATGCCGGCGGCGCCCAGGTCTTGGATGCCCTCGACGAGGCCCTCGCGGTAGAGCTCGAGGCAGCACTCGATGAGCACCTTCTCCATGAAGGGGTCGCCCACCTGCACGGCGGGGCGCTTGCGACCGGAGCCCTCGTCGAACGACTCCGACGCGAGGATCGACGCGCCCCCGATGCCGTCGCCTCCCGTGCGGGCGCCGAACAGCACGACCTTGTTGCCGACGCCGCGCGCGTTCGCGAGGTGCAGATCCTCGTGGCGCAGCACGCCGACGGCGAGCGCGTTGACGAGCGGGTTGGCCTGGTAGATCGGGTCGAACCACGTCTCGCCGCCGATGTTGGGCAGACCGAGGCAGTTGCCGTAGAAGCTGATGCCGCTCACGACGCCGGGCACGACGCGCGCGGTGTCGGGGTGGTCGAGGGCGCCGAAGCGGAGGGCGTCCATGACGGCCACGGGGCGCGCCCCCATCGAGATGATGTCGCGCACGATGCCGCCGACGCCGGTCGCGGCGCCCTGGAACGGCTCGACGTAGCTCGGGTGGTTGTGGCTCTCGATCTTGAAGGTGACCGCCCAGCCCTCGCCGATGTCGACGACGCCCGCGTTCTCGCCCATCCCGACCATGAGGTTCTTCGTCATCTCGGGGCTGACCTTCTGGCCGAACTGCCGCAGGTGCACCTTCGAGCTCTTGTAGGAGCAGTGCTCGCTCCACATGACCGAGTACATCGCGAGCTCGCCGCTCGTGGGCCGGCGGCCGAGGATCTCGCGGATGCGCTGGTACTCGTCCGTCTTGAGCCCGAGCGCCGCGTACGGCTGCTCCTTCTCGGGGGTGGCGATGGCGTTCTCGACGGTGTCGACGACGTGCGTCGAGGGCGTGCTCACGGGGATTGCTCCTCAGGAAGGGGGCGAGCGGGAACGTGCTCATCCTACCGGCGCCGCATCCGGCAATCTTGAGGGATGAGCCTCCGCCGCGTCGTCGTCCTGCACGGGTACACCGCCCACCCCGACAAGCACTGGTTCCCGTGGCTGCGTGAGCAGCTCGCGCCCCTCGGGGTCGTGACCGAGGTGCCCGCGCTGCCCGACACCGAGCACCCGGATGCCGCGACCTGGACGGATGCCGCGGTCGCCGCGATCGGGCGGGTCGACGCCGACACGGCGGTCGTGGGCCACAGCCTCGGCACACCCACCGCGATCCGCGCCCTCGGCCGCGTGTTCGACCAGCAGCCGGATGCGCGGCTCGGCACGCTCGTGCTCGTCGCGCCGTTCGTCGACCCCGTGCCGGTCTACCCCGAGCTCGACCCGTTCACGGTCGGTCTGCCCGAGCTGCCCGCGCTCGCGGCGCGCATCGACCGCCGCGTGGTCCTGCGCTCCGACTTCGACCCCGAGGTGCCGATCGAGCTCGCGCCCGCGGTCATCGAGGGGCTGTCGGCCGAGGAGGTGGTCGTGCCGGAGGCCGGGCACTTCTGCCAGTCGCAGGGTGTGACGACGCTCCCCGTGCTGCTCGAGCACCTGCGCTAGGCTCGCCGCATGGCGCGCGCGGGACTCTACTGGCGACGCGGATCGACCGTCACGCCGGGCGTCATGACCCTCGACGCGGGCACCCTGTCGTTCGCGACCGACCACGAGGTCGTGTTCCGTGCGCCGATCGAGCGCGTGTCGGGGGTGTTCTCGCGCTTCGGCACGCTCTCGGTGACGGTCGACGGCCGCACCCTCCATTTCGTCACGGGCGCGTACGCGGGTGCCTTCGCGGGGTCGTTCAGCGCCGCGCAGCTCGAGTTGCTCGCAGGGTCCGAGCACGCCTCGGAGGCGCGTGAGACGTTCCGCGACGGCGCGGCGATCATCGTCTCGAGCTCCGTTGCCCGGAGCCTCGCGTCGATCGCGGGGGCTGCCGCGGGGGCCGCCCTCGCCTCGGCGGGCGATGCGGTCGGCGTCGCCTTCCTCTTCCGCTCGCAGTCGCAGTCGTTCGCGCTCGCACGCGCGTGGGCGCAGCATCTCGCCGACAACGGCGTCCCCGTGCGGATGAAGGGCACGACGTTCGCGCGCTCGCAGCTCGTGGTCGCGGCGATCGTCCTCCCCGCCGTCGCGGTCTTCGGTGTGGGCACCGCGGTGCTCGTCGCGGCGCTCTCGAGCTCGTGACCCGCGCCTGGCGGTAATCGTGCGCTGACTGGCGTTCCGGCCACTGTCGGGCGGGGGCGCGCATCCGTCACCCTGAACTCGGCCGCGCGTGCGGCCGGAACGGAGGCGTCATGCGACGGCACAGGGTCGTCGTGCTCGTGCTCGACGGTGCGCGGCCCCTCGACGTCGGCATCCCCGCGCAGACCTTCCAGGCGCGCGACGAGCTGCCCTACGACGTGCTCATGTGCGGCGTCGAGCCGGGGCCCGTGCGCTCGGGAGAGGGGATGTCGTACCTCGTCGATCACGGGCTCGAGGCGCTCGAGCGCGCCGACACCGTCATCGTGCCCGGCTACCGCGAGCCGACGCGCGCCGTCGACCCGCGCGCGCTCGACGCGCTCCGGGCCGCCCACGCGCGCGGCGCCCGCATCGCCGCCATCTGCACGGGAGTCTTCGCCGTCGCGGCGGCCGGCCTCCTCGACGGACGCCGCGCCACCACCCACTGGCGGCACGCGCCCGACCTCGCGCGCCTGCATCCGCAGATCGACGTCGACGGCAGCGTGCTCTTCATCGACGAGGGCGACGTGCTCACCTCGGCGGGCGTCGCCTTCGGCATCGACCTGTGCCTGCATCTCATCCGCGCCGATCACGGCGTGCGGATGTCGAACGTCGCCGCCCGCAGGCTCGTCGCGGCGCCGTACCGCAGCGGCGGGCAGTCGCAGTACATCCCGCGCTCGGTGCCGGAGGAGCTCGGTGACCGCTTCGCCGCGACGCGCGCGTGGGCGCTCGAGCACCTCGGCGACCCGCTCACGGTCGCCGACCTCGCGCGGCACGCTGCCGTGTCGACGCGCACCTTCTCCCGCCGCTTCGTCGAGGACACGGGCTACACGCCGCTGCAGTGGATCCTGCGGGCGCGCGTCGATCTCGCGCGCGAGCTGCTCGAGCGCACCGACCTGCCGGTCGACCGCATCGCGGCGGACGTCGGGCTCGGCACGGGTGCGAACCTGCGGCTGCACTTCCACCGCATCCTCGGCACGAGCCCGAGCGAGTACCGCCACATCTTCGCCCGCGCATCCTGAGCCGGTCGGCCGTCCGGTCCGGACGCGCGTCCTTCCGCCGGCTCGCCGCCCAGCGGGCGGAGTTCACCCCACGCGGCGGGAGCAACTACTCCCGCCGCGTGCGCTCGTCGCCGCCCGGTGGTGCGGTTGCTCCCGCCGCTCGTGCGGTTGCTCCCGCCGCACACCCTGGAGCGGGAGGACCCCGGCGCCGCTGGCGCGAAGCTCGCGCAAACTGGCCGTCGGGCCGCTGTCGCGACGGGCGGCGCGGCGGGAGCGTGGAAGGGTAGCAACCGCTCCACGGAAGGAACCACCCATGACCACGCGCGTCGCCATCAACGGCTTCGGCCGCCTCGGCCGTCCCGTCGCGGCGGGCGACGACCACCTCGACGTCGACGGGCGTCGCATCGCCGTCCTCGCCGAGCGCGAGCCCGCCGCGCTGCCGTGGGCCGACCTCGGTGTCGACATCGTGCTCGAGTCGACCGGCCGCTTCACCTCGGCGGATGCGGCGTCCGCGCACCTCGAGGCGGGCGCCGGCCGCGTGCTCGTGAGCGCGGCATCCGCGGGCGCCGACGTGACGATCGCGTACGGCGTCAACCACGACCAGTACGACCCCGCTCGGCACCGCATCGTGTCGAACGCGTCGTGCACGACGAACGCCCTCGCGCCGCTCGCGCAGGTGCTGCACCGCACGGCGGGCGTCGAGGCGGGCTTCATGACGACCGTGCACGCCTACACGCAGGAGCAGAACCTGCAGGACGGGCCGCACCGCGACCTCCGTAGGGCCCGCGCCGCGGGCGTGAACATCGCACCCACCACGACGAACGCCGCGACTGCGATCGGGCGCGTGCTGCCCGAGCTCGACGGCCGCCTCGACGGCTACGCCATCCGCGTGCCCGTCGCCGTGGGCTCCCTCGTGGAGCTCAACGTCACGGTCGAGCGCGAGGTGACGGTCGACGAGCTGCACGCCGCCTACCGGGAAGCCGCCGAGGGCCGGCTCGCGGGCGTGCTCACCTACACCGAGGACCCGCTCGTCTCGACCGACATCGTGGGCGACCCCGCCTCGTCGATCTTCGACGCCGGCCTCACGAAGGTGCTCGGCCACCACGTGAAGGTGGCGTCCTGGCACGACAACGAGTGGGGCTTCTCCAACCGCGTCGTCGACACGCTCACGCTCCTCGCCGGCTGACCCGGCATCCGCCCCACCCCCCGAGGTGTCGATTTCGGTCGCTTGCGCCCCAGCCGAGACGACAGAAAGTGACACCTCGGATCAGGCTCGCGCGCGCAGGCGACGGAAAGTGGCACCTCGGATGCCGGGGCTCGGGCGCGGCGAGCGGGCGTAGCCTCGGGGCATGGCGATCAAGACCCAGCCCACGGATGCCGACGTCACCGCCTTCCTCGACGCGGTCCCGGATGCGCGGCGCCGCTCCGAGGGCCGCGCCGTGCGCGAGCTCATGGAGCGCGTGACGGGCGCGAAGGCGGTTATGTGGGGTCCGTCGATGGTCGGCTTCGGCAGCCGCCCCTACCAGGGGAAGGCGAGCTCGGGCGACTGGTTCGTCGTCGGCTTCGCACCCCGCAAGGCCGCCCTCACGATCTACGGCGTCTACAGCGAGTACGGGCCCGCCGACCCGCTCATGGGGCGGCTTGGCCCGCACACGACAGGCAAGGGGTGCCTCTACCTCACGCGGCTCGACGCGGTCGACGCGGGCGTGCTCGAGGCGCTCGTGCGGCAGGCGTGGGAGCGCGGGTCGCGCTGACCCGCCCGAGGCGACGGCGCGTCAGACGCGCGCGAGCACCGCGTCGATCGCCGACTGGAAGAACTTCAGCCCGTCGACGCCCGAGCGCATCGCGTCCGGCATGTCGGGGCCGAAGCCGGGCTCGGTCGCGTGCTCGGGGTGCGGCATGAGGCCGACGACGTTGCCGCGCTCGTTGGTGAGGCCGGCGATGTCGCGCAGCGAGCCGTTCGGGTTGACGTCGAGGTAGCGGAACGCCACGAGGCCCTCGCCCTCGAGGCGGTCGAGCGTCTCGTCGGTCGCGATGTAGCCGCCCTCGCCGTTCTTGAGCGGGATGACGATCTCGTCGCCCTCCTCGAACGCGCTCGTCCACGCGGTCGACGCGTTCTCGACGCGCAGGCGCTGGTCGCGGCAGATGAAGTCGCCGTGGTCGTTGCGGATGAGGCCACCCGGCAGGAGCTGCGCCTCGACCAGGATCTGGAAGCCGTTGCAGATGCCGAGCACGGGCATCCCCGCGTTCGCAGCGTCGATCACCTCGGACATGATGGGCGCGTGCGCGGCGATCGCGCCGCAGCGCAGGTAGTCGCCGTAGCTGAAGCCACCCGGCAGGACGATCGCGTCGACGCCCTGCAGGTCATGGTCGCCGTGCCAGAGGGCGACGGGTTCACCGCCCGCGAGGCGGACGGCGCGCTGCGCGTCGCGGTCGTCGAGCGACCCCGGGAAGGTGACGACGCCGATCCGCACCGCCATCAGGCGACCTCGACCTTGACGACGTCCTCGATGACCTGGTTCGAGAGGAACTCCTCGGCGAGGCGCTGCGCCTCGGCGAGCACGGCATCCGTGACCTCGCCGTCGACCGTGAGCTCGAAGCGCTTTCCGATGCGCACCGAGCTGAACGTGGTCGAGCCCTGCTTGGCGATGGCGCCTGCGGTGGCCTTGCCGGCGGGGTCGAGCAGCTCGGGCTTCGGCATGACCTCGACGACGATGGTGGGCACGGGCGACTCCCGGGTGTTCGAGGGGCGGGGGAACGCCCTCAGTCTACGACGCGCGCGTCGCCGATCTCGGCGAGCCCGCGCCCCCACGCGTCCTCGATCGACCAGCGCGCCCAGTCGGCGTAGCCGGAGGCCGACGGATGGAACCGGTCGCGCGCGAAGAAGTCCGGCCCGTAGGCGGGCGGCAGCTTGTCGGTCATGATCCAGCGCCCGTCGCGGGCGACGACGGATCGGGCCGCGCGCTCCAGGTTGCGGGAGTGGCGGTAGAGGGTCGTGCGCATGGGCTCGGGCAGCAGCTCGAAGCGGGCGAAGATCGGCAGGTTCGACATGACGATGAGCGCGTCGGGCATCCGGTCGCTGATCGTCTCGAACAGGGTGCGCAGGTCGCGCGCGAAGGCGCGCGCCGAGCGCGCGTGCATGGCGTCGTTCGCGCCGAGGCTCACGTAGACGAGGTCGGCGGGGCGTGCGAGCGCGTCGGTGAGGTAGAGGTCGAGGAACTGGCGCGTGTGGATGCCGTTCTCGCCGACCGCGCGCCAGATCACGCCGCGGCCGGTGCGGGCGTTGAGCTCGCGGGCGATCGAGCCGGGGAGGGCCTCGTCCTGCGTCTCGGCGCCGACGCCCGCCGCCGTCGAGTCGCCGATGACGGCGAGACGGATGGGGTCGGGCCCCTCGAGCTTGCCCTCCCAGGGGCGTGCGGCATCCGGGAGCCGCTCGACGACGGCGAGGAGCTTGCGGCGCTGGGCGAGGATGCGTCCGCCGTGCAGCGCGAGGAACGCGCGGCTCGCGCGCACGGCTCGGGGCTGCTGGGGGTCGGTCACGGAGCGAGTGTAGGTGAGCGTTCTTGTGCGTTCGCCCAGCGAGGGCGGGCGCCGGCTCAGGGTGCTCAGCCGCGCCCCGGCACCGTGACGAGGATGCGGTTGGCCCAGGGGTCCTCGAGCTCGACCGTGCGGCCGTCGTCGCGGGTCTCGATGCCGTAGTGCGCGAGGCGCTCGCCGAGCTCGCCGAGCGCGTCCGCATCCGGCACCTCGATGTCGACGCGGCCGAGGCCGAGCGTCTGCTGACGGCGGCCCGCGCCGCGCGAGTTCCACACGTTCATCGCCATGTGGTGGTGGTAGCCGCCCGCCGACACGAACACGGCCTGGCCGGGGATGCTGATGGTCTCGTCGAAGCCGAGGCGGTCGACGTAGAACTCGCGCGCGGTCTCGGTGTCGCCCACCGAGAGGTGCACGTGGCCGACGCGCGCGTCGCCGGGGAGCGGTCCGGCGAGGCCCTCCTCGGTGAGGTTCTCCTGCAGGAAGCGGTTCGGGTCGAGGTAGACGGTGCCCATCTCGATCGTGCCGTGCACCCAGCTCCACTGCGTTCGGTCGCGGTCCCAGTACAGCTCGACGCCGTTGCCCTCGGGGTCGTCGAAGTAGAACGCGTTCGACACGAAGTGGTCGGACGAGCCCGTGAAGGTGCCCGGGTGCTTCTGCGCGACCGAGTACACGGCGGCGGCGAGCGCGGCCTTCGTGTCGAACAGGATCGCGGTGTGGAACAGGCCCGCCTCGCGGGGGCCGGCGTGCCGCAGCTCGGGGGTGTGCACGAGGATCATGACCTCGCGGACGCCCTCGGGCGTGCGGCGGCCGAGCACGACGCGGGGGCCGGATGCGTCGAGCACGTCGAGCCCGACGGCGTCGCGGTAGTAGCGCGTCATCGCGTCGAGGTCGGCGACGTTGAGGGTCACCGCGCCCATGGCGGTGTCGTGGGCGAGGCGGGTGCTGTCGGTCATGATGGGCACAACAATACTTGATGCGACAACTATTTCGCCAGCGGTGACCCGTTCGCGGGCTTTCCGGGCAGCGCCCGCCACGCCAAGGTGGGGGCATGTCGACGTGGGGGGAGCCGCCGCACGTGCCGCGGGACCCTGCGGTCGCGCCGAGCCCCTCCGCAGCCCCGGGGCCGAGCTACGCGGCAGCGGCGCTGTACGCGCAGGTGCCCGTGTACGACCCGCAGGCCGCACCCGCCCCGCGGATCCGCATCCGCGCGAGCACGTTCGTCCTGGCCGGGGTGCTGCTCATCGCGGTGCTCGTGCTCGTGGGACTCTCCGGGCCCCTGCTCAACCCGCTCGTCGCGCCCGACTCGCCGCGGATCTTCGCCGACCCGGCCGGGGAGTTCTCGGTCAAGACCGAGAACCTCGGCAACAGCTCGGGCACGGACGTGGAGGCGGCGGTCGACGCGATCACCGGCGGCATCTCGGCGCTCGTCGTCTCGGACGACGTGTGCGGCGACGACGTCATCGCCTGCGTCTACGAGGGCCGGTCGACGATCTACGTGCCCCCGCGCTACGCCCGGATGTCGGACGCGGAGCTCCGGCGCGAGGTCGGCACCTCGTGGGACGACGTGATCCGGCACGAGTTCATGCACGTGCTCCAGGGAAAGCTCGGACGCGCGCACTCGTCGAGCGAGCAGCTGCGGGCGCTGTTCGGCGAGCCGCCCGCGGGGGCCGAGCGCTACCCCGGCGAGGTCGACTGGCCCGTCGAGCGCGAGGCCGACTGCATGGCGGAGGCGCGCTACCCGGGCTACGTGCACCAGTACCCGGGCCGGTGCAGCGAGGCGCAGCTCGCGTTCGCGCGGGAGACGCTGCGGACGGTCAGCCGGCAGGGCTGACGTGGGCCGAGGTCAGGCGGTGAGCCGCTCGATGAGCTCGCGGTAGCGGGCCGCCGTGCGCTCGACGATCTCGGCGGGGAGCGCCGGGGGCGTGCCCGTCTTGTCCCAGTTCGCCGCGAGCCAGTCGCGCACGATCTGCTTGTCGAAGCTGTCGAGCCGGTGCTCGCCGCCGGCCGCGTAGAGCTCGGCGTCCCAGTAGCGCGACGAGTCGGAGGTGAGCACCTCGTCGGCGAGCGTGATCTCGCCCGACTCGGGGTCGCGGCCGAACTCGAACTTGGTGTCGGCGAGGATCACGCCGCGCGCCTCGGCGATCGCCGACGCCTCCTGGAACACCCGCAGGCTCAGCTCGCGGATCGCCACGGCATCCGCCTCGCCGACGAGCTCGACCGTCTGCTCGAAGGCGATGTTCTCGTCGTGCTCGCCGAGCGGGGCCTTGTAGGCGGGTGTGTAGATGGGCTCGGGCAGCCGGTCGCCGTTCGACAGCCCGGCAGGCAGCGGGATGCCGCACACCGACTGCGAGGCCTGGTACTCGGCCCAGCCCGAGCCGACGAGGTAGCCGCGCACGACCGCCTCGATGGGGAACATGTCGAGGCGCTTCACGAGCATCGCGCGCTCGGCGACGTCGGGTGGGAGCGGGGCCGCGAGGGCGGCGAGGCCGCCGCGCGTCGGCTCGACGAGGTGGTTCGGCACGTCGAGCTGCGCGAACCACCACAGGCTGAGCGTCGTGAGCAGCGCGCCCTTGCCGGGGATGCCGGGCTCGAGCACGTGATCGAACGCGCTCACACGGTCGGACGCGACGACGAGCGCGCGGCCCGGTTCGGCATCCGAGAGGTAGAGGTCGCGCACCTTGCCCGAGTACTCGTGGCGCCAGCGCAGCGCCTCGAGGCGCGGGTCGGCGGCGCTCATCGCACGACCCGTGCGGCGATGTCGGTGCGGTAGTGGCTGCCCTCGAGGCGGATGCGGCCGAGCGCCTCGTAGGCGGCGTCGCGCGCCTCGCGGAAGCCGGCGCCGCGTCCGACGACGCCGAGCACGCGTCCGCCGGTGGCGATGTAGCGGTCGTCGGAGAGCGCGGTGCCCGCGTGCAGGATCGTGACCCCGGGGGCCGCCGCGGCATCCGCGAGGCCCTCGATCTCGCGACCGGTGATCGGGTCCTCGGGGTAGCCCTCGCTCGCGAGCACGACCACGACGGCCGCCTCCTCGCTGAACGTCGGATACGGCAGGCGCCCGAGCCCGCCCGTCGCGGCCGCGAGCATGAGCTGCGAGAGGGGGGTGGTGAGGCGCGGCAGCACGACCTGGGTCTCGGGGTCGCCGAAACGCGCGTTGAACTCGATGACGCGCACCGCGCCGCCGCCGGGTCCGCCCTCGTCGGTGACGATGAGGCCGCAGTAGAGGAGGCCGATGAAGGGCGTGCCCTCCTCCTCGAGTGCGCGCACCGTGGGCAGCGCGATCGTGTCGAGCACCTCGTCGACGAACGCCGCCTCGGCGCCCCAGCGCTCGGCGAGCCAGGGGAGCGGCGAGTACGCGCCCATGCCGCCCGTGTTGGGACCCGCGTCGCCGTCGTGGGCGCGCTTGTAGTCCTGGGCGGGGCTGAGGGGCACGACGTCGTGGCCGTCGGCGAGGAAGAAGAGCGACACCTCCTGGCCCGAGAGGAACTCCTCCACGAGCACGGGGCCGTGCTGCAGGTAGTAGTCGCCGTGGGCGAGGGCCGCGTCGCGGTCGGTCGTGACGAGCACGCCCTTGCCCGCCGCGAGGCCGTCGGCCTTGACGACGTGCGGGGCGCCGAGCTCGTCGAGCGCCGCCTCGAGCTCCTCGCGGGTCGTGGCGCGCAGGGCGCGGCCGGTCGGCACGCCCGCCTTCTCCATGATCCGCTTCGCGAACGCCTTCGAGCCCTCGAGCGCGGCGGCCGCCTTGCCGGGGCCGAACACGGGCACGCCCTTCGCGCGCAGCGCATCCGCGACGCCCGCGACGAGCGGCGCCTCGGGGCCCACGACGACGAGCTCGATGTCGTTGTCGAGCGCGTACTGCGTGACGACGGAGCCGTTGGTGGGGTCGAGGCGCACGGTCTCGACGCGCGCGGCGATGCCGGCGTTGCCGGGGGCCGCGGTGATCTCGTGCCCCGCGTCCTCCGCGAGGAGGGCTTCGACGATGGCGTGCTCACGGGCACCGGATCCGAGGACGAGGATCTTCACCCGGACAGGCTACCGGGCGCGCGGCCGACGCTCGCGGCCGGGGCCGAGCGGGGGTCGGGTCGGGGCCGTGCGGGGGCCGGGGTCGGGGGCCGGGGTCGGGGCGCGGCCGTGCGGGGGTGGGGCCGTGCGGGGGTGGGGCCGAACGCGCACCGGGTGCAGCGGGCGGCGTTGTGTGCAGGCGGCGGGGGCAACTACTCCCGCCGCGTGCGCGGTTCGCCGCCCGGTGGTGCGGTTGCCCCCGCCGCTGGTGCGGTTGCCCCCGCCGACCGGGGCGGTGGCGCGCGGTAGCGTCGTTCCGTGGCGGTGAGGCGGCGGATCGACCCGGATGCGGGACGCGCGGCCGTGCGCGCGTGGCAGGGCGGAGCAGACGACCGGCAGACGCTCGCCACTGCGGTGCGCTTCCTGCTCGAGCAGCTCGCGAGCGACCACGAGGGCAACTCGGTCGAGGTGCGCGTGCCGCCGTACGGGGCGACGCAGGCGATCGAGGGCCCCCGACACACGCGCGGCACCCCGCCGAACGTCGTCGAGACGGACGCCGCCACCTGGCTCGAGCTCGCGACGGGCGCGCTCCCCTGGGACGCCGCGGTCGCCGCCGCCCGCGTCGCCGCCTCCGGCACGCGCGCCGACCTCTCGGACGTGCTCCCCATCCGCTGGGGTGCCTGACCCGCGCCCCTCCGTTCGGCGCGCCCGCCGCGCCGCCGCGACATCGCGTCGGCGGGAGCAACCGCGCCGGCGGGCGGCGAAACGCTCACGCGGCGGGAGTAGTTGCTCCCGCCGCATGCACAGATCGCCGCCCGCTTCTGACGGATCCGGATGCGGGTCCGGGTGCGGCGGGGGCAACCGCAGCAACGGCGGCGGCGCGCGTGTCGGCCCGACACGCGACCTGCGGGCGCTCGTCGCCCGCGAGCCCGGGCGGGCACCCAGCCCCGTACGCGACAATGGACGGGTGACCGAGCCCGAGACCCCCGCCGACGACGAGCGCGAGAGCGCGTCCGCCGCCTCCGAGCCCGCCGCGGCGACCGAGACGGCGCCCGCCGCGGCACCCGAGGCCGCGGTCGAGCGCGCGACCGTGCGCCGCGCGCCGAAGCTCGGCGTCTTCCTGGTCGTCGGCGCCGCGATCGGCGCGCTCGTGACCCTCGTCCTCACGAGCATGTTCCCGGCCGACCCGAACGTCGGCTTCGCGGCGACGTACGCGTACTTCCTCGTCTACGGCATCCCGCTCGGCCTGCTCGTCGGCGGCGTCGTGGGCCTCCTGCTCGACCGCCGCAGCCTCAAGCGCGCACGGGAGATCGACGTCGCGCACGAGCGCGTCGACTGACGGCTCACGCAGTCTCGGGCGGCGCGCCCGTCAGCTGAGCTGGTTGCGCTCGACCCACTCGAGGTACTCGGGCGTCACGGTGCCCGTGACGTACTCGCCCGTGAAGCAGCTCATCTCGAGGTCGGTGATCGACGAGCCCTCGAGGATGGCCGACTTCATGTCCTCGACCTCCTGGTAGATGAGGTAGTCGGCGCCGAGGGCCGTCGCGATCTCGGGGATCTTGCGCCCGGATGCGATGAGCTCGGCCCGCGAGGGCATGTTGATGCCGTAGACGTGCGGGTAGCGCACGGGCGGGGCGGCCGAGGTGAAGGTGACCGAGTTGGCGCCCGCCTGGCGCGCCATGTCGACGATCTCCTTCGAGGTCGTGCCGCGCACGATCGAGTCGTCGACGATGAGCACGTTCTTGCCCTTGAACTCGCTCGACATCGCGTTGAGCTTCTGCTTGACGCTCTTCGTGCGCTGCTCCTGGCCCGGCATGATGAACGTGCGCCCGACGTAGCGGTTCTTGTAGAAGCCCTCGCGGTACTCGATGCCGAGCTTGCGGGCCACCTGCATCGCGGCGGGCCGCGACGAGTCGGGGATCGGCATGACGACGTCGATCGCGCCCGACGGCGTGTACTTCGCGATCGTGTCGGCGAGGCGGTCGCCGAGGCGCAGGCGCGCGTCGTAGACGGAGATGCCGTTCATGATCGAGTCGGGCCGCGCGAGGTACACGTACTCGAACGAGCACGGGATGAGGCGCGGGCTCTTCGCGCACTGCCGCGCGTACAGCTCGCCGCTACGGGTGATGAAGACCGCCTCGCCGGGGGCGACGTCGCGCACGACCTCGTAGCCGCCGTGCTCAAGCACGAGCGACTCCGACGCGACGATCCACTCCTCGCCCACGAGGCCCGCGCTGCGGCGACCGAGGATGAGGGGGCGGATGCCGAAGGGGTCGCGGAACGCGAGCAGGCCGTGCCCGGCGATGAGCGCGATCGCGGCGTAGGAGCCCTCGACGCGCTCGTGGAGGGTCTCGATGGCGTCGAACACCTGGTCGGGGTCGAGGTCCGTGCCGCGGATCTGCGACTGCAGCTCGTTCGCGAGCACGTTGACGAGCAGTTCGGTGTCGGAGTTCGTGTTGAGGTGGCGGCGGTCGGTGCGGAAGAGCGCCTCGGTGAGCTCACGCGTGTTGGTGAGGTTGCCGTTGTGCACGAGCACGATGCCGTAGGGCGCGTTCACGTAGAAGGGCTGCGCCTCCTGCTCCTTGGAGGCGTCGCCGCGCGTCGCGTAGCGCACGTGGCCGAGGCCCATGTTGCCGAGCAGGGTGCGCATGTCGCGCGTGCGGTACGCCTCGCGCACCTGCCCCTTGGCCTTGAACATGTGGATGATCGAGCCCTCGGAGGTCGCGATGCCGGTCGAGTCCTGGCCGCGATGCTGCAGAAGGGAGAGGCTGTCGTAGACCTGCTGGTTGACGGGGCTCGATGAGACGATGCCGACGATGCCGCACATGCTGCGGGCTGCTCCTGGGGTTCTCGGGCGCGCACCGGATGAGGTACGCCCCATCCTCCCACACGGATCCCGGGAGACCGCCTCGGCGGTCAGGGGTCGCTGAAGAGGTCTTCGATCGCACAGCCGAAGGTGCGCGCGATGCGGAACGCCAGCGGGAGGGATGTCGTTCCTCACCGGAATTCTCGGTTCCGGATGACGAGGTAGCGCACGCCGGCGTCGACCGCGCTGAGGGGTCGGAACTCACCGTCGCGCCGATGAACGTCACCACGGCGTTCGAGCGCTCCGGTATTCAACACATCTAGGGCCAGAGCTGGATGGATACGCCGGTCTGTGCCGCGATATCGGACGCGCGTCCTGAAAAGACCACGGGGCCACACACCCGTATGACTGGCTTTCCGGGACACGTCGAAGACGGCGACCCGGGCCCACCAGAGACGATACTTCCCGCGAGGAAGTGGATTGGGGTGGGTCCTCCGTATGCCAAGACCACGCCAGACCCGCCGCTGTCGCCCTGGCCTGCTGCGTCACCGGACGAAGTTGAACGCACCCCCGAGACGCTGGTCAAGTCACCACCGAGATTCCATGTCGCACTGGCGTTGTCGACCACCGACCCGCACTGAAAACCGGAGTAGGAACCCGAGAAGCACAGCTCACTGCCGACTACGAGCGTTGCGACTCCGGTGACCGGCAGAAGGCTTGTTCCGTTGTCATTCCAGGTCGAAGCCCAAACATATGGCTGGAAGTGGTTGCTGGGGTCTTCAATGATGAGTCCATCGCTTGCCGTGGTGCGTAGTGCGGCGGTTCCATACGCCCACAGGCCACCGGTGGGGAAGGAGACACTCTTCGAGCGGCCGAAGACGTCACTTGGCGCACCGCAATGGGCGGCGGTCATCATGCCCTTCTGGGTGCCCCCACGGATCGTCGCAAACCCTGACGTGCAGCCTGCGCCGGATGCGGTGTTGTAGATGAAGCCGCCGCCGATGTGGTAGGGATCGTCCCAACGTCCGTAGTACGGAGTCACCGGCTTGGTCACAGTGATGGTCGCCGGGATATCGCCCGCAAGCTCGCGGGCAATCGCGTCGACGTCCAGGTTCGCGTCGGTCTTCGCGGTGAACTCGAAGCTCACGCCTGACCCATCGGGGTTGACGCTCCCACTGACGAGGTTCGTCCCTTCGGGCGGGCTTGCGAAGGCGCGCGCGACAATCTCGCGCAGTACGCCTCCCGGATACGAGCTCTCCTGCACGGCAACCACCGTTCCGGGGGGCGGAGCGTCGATCAAACGCTCGAGTTCCGGACTGATCCGGCCGAACCATGTGACCGTTATCTTGCTTCGGTCCAGCGAGATCTCTGCCGACGTGTAATTGTCGTCCTGCCCGAACCGTGCCGCGAGTTGACTGAGCCAGTCGTTCTGCTCGATGGTTATCGGCTTGTATACGAGCTGGTTGAAGATCGCCGCGGCATCGACGCCACCGACTTCGAGTGCGGGACCGGGTGGTGGCACTTCCGGATCAGGGGTCGCCGCTCCCGCAGCCTCTGCAACGAGAGGGATAAGCAATGCAGTCACGAGCAGACTCGCACTGAGGAGAATCGGGCGTCGTCGCATGTCGAATCTCTGTGCCTCGGTTGTACGTCACCTGGTTGCGGACTGTACCTTGCGGAGAACAACCTGTCCACCCTTGCTGCTGCCGACGAGGCTCCTCCGGCGTCGGCGGATGCGGCGCCCCGGTACGCTGGGCGGGTGACGACCCCCGCATCCGCGCCCCCCAGCCACGGCGACGCGAGCTACGCGGCCGCCGGCGTCGACACCGCGGCGGGCGACCGCGCGGTCGAGCTCATGAAGGCGTCGGTGGCGCGCACCCACGGGCCCGAGGTGCTCGGCGGGGTCGGCGGGTTCGCGGGACTCTTCGACGCCTCCGCGCTCACCGGCTACCGGCGCCCGCTGCTCGCGACGAGCACCGACGGGGTCGGCACCAAGATCGCGCTCGCGCTCGCGGTCGACAAGCACGACACGATCGGGCAGGACCTCGTGGCGATGGTGGTCGACGACATCGTCGTGGTGGGGGCGAAGCCGCTCTTCATGACGGACTACATCGCCACCGGCAAGGTGCACCCCGAGCGCATCGCGACGCTCGTCGCGGGCGTCGCGCGCGCGTGCGAGGCCACCGGCACGGCGCTCGTGGGCGGCGAGACGGCCGAGCACCCGGGCCTCATGGCGCCCGACGACTACGACATCGCGGGCGCCGCGGTCGGCGTCGTCGAGGCGGACGCCGTGCTCGGTCCGGAGCGCGTGCAGCACGGCGACGTCGTCGTCGCGATCGAGAGCTCGGGCCTGCACTCGAACGGCTTCTCGCTCGTGCGCCACATCCTCGACCGGCGTGGGCTCGCCTACACCGACACCTCCGAGGAGCTCGGCGGGGTCGTCGGCGAGGTGCTGCTCGAGCCCACGCGGCTCTACACGGCGCCGCTCCTGCGCGTCGTCGAGGAGCTGCCGGGCGCGATCCACGCCCTCAGCCACGTGACGGGCGGCGGCATCGCGGCGAACCTCGCGCGCGTGCTGCCGAAGGGCGCGTGGGTCGAGCTCGACCGCTCGACCTGGAGCCCGCATCCCGTCTTCCGCACGCTCGCCGAGTGGGGCGGGCTGACGCTCGGCGACACCGAGTCGACGTGGAACCTCGGCGTCGGCTTCTTCGCGGTCGTGGCACCGGATGCCGCGAGCTCGGTCGTGCGCGCACTCGTCGCCGCGGGGCTGCCCGCCTGGGTCGCCGGCCGCGTCTCCACGGCAGCGCACGACCTCACGGGCTTCGAGCAGGGCGCGAAGGGCGTCGACGGCGGAGCCGTGCGCCTCGTCTCCGACTTCGCGGACTGACCTTCTCCGCGAGAGTACGCACTTTTGCGTGCTTTCAGCGGTGAGAGCACGCAAAAGTGCGTACTCTCACGGACTCGCGTCAGGCGGTCTTGATGTCGTCCTCGTCGAGGTCGTCGTCCTCGTCGTCGCCATAGGCGTACTCGGGCCACTTCTCGAGGTCCTCCTCGAGACGGGGGTTACCGGCGAGCTCACGCTGAAGCTGGCTGTAGTTCGTCTCCGGGCTGAAGTACTTCAGCTCTCGGGCGACCTTGGTGTGCTTTGCCTTCTGACGGCCGCGCCCCATGCGTGACCCCCTCGTTTCAGAGCTGAGATGAATGACGGAAAAACTCCGGGGAGTCTACCATGTGGACCCCGGCGCGCTCCGGGTCGGGCGCCTTCCCGCTCAGGCGTCGCGGGAGCGCCGCTCCGCTCTGCGCGCGCGGAACTCCGCGGCCGTGCCGGCGGCGGACCTCGCCGCGGCCTGGGCCTTCCTGCTGACCTTCCGCGCCCCCTCGAACTCGCTGCCGAGCATCGCGAGTCCGCCGAGCGCGACGAGCGCTCCCGGGCCCGGCAGGGGGATGAGGGCGACCCCGAGGGCGACCGTCGCGCCGCCCGTCACGCCGACGGCTGTGCGATAGGCCCGGTCCGCCGCGGGGTGACGGCGGATGCCCTCGCGCGCCGTGCCCGCGACCCGCCCCGCTGCGCGTGCGCCGCTCGCGAGCGCGGCCCCGATCATCCGTCCCGCGGCGGCCGCCGTGGAGGCGGGGGCGCCGTCGAGGTCGTCGGGCTCGGGCGTCACGGACATGGGGGAAGCGTAGGGCGGGAGGCTGAAGATCGCCCGCCCTTTCGTCGGTGATGCCGGGTAACGTGAGGCGGGTGACCGAACGGCCGACCGACACCTCCGTCGTGATCATCGGCGCCGGTCAGGCGGGCCTCTCGGTGGCCTACTACCTGCGTCGACTGGGTCTCGATCCGGGCAACGACTTCGTCGTGCTCGACCGCGGTCCGGGTCCCGGCGGTGCGTGGCAGTTCCGCTGGGAGGCGCTGCGCCTCGGCTCGACGCACCGGGTCAACGACCTGCCGGGCATGGACGAGCTGGGCCTCAGCTTCGACACCGCCGACCGCTCGCTCCCGGCCCGCGACGTGATCGCCGACTACTACGCGCGCTACGAGCAGCACTACGACTTCAAGATCGTGCGGCCCGCCGACGTCACGCGCGTGAGGGCCACGATCGACGGCTTCGAGGTGACCTTCGACGACGAGTACGGCGACCAGACCTTCTCGACCCAGGTGCTCGTGAACGCGACCGGCACGTGGGGCGCCCCGTTCGTGCCCTGGTATCCGGGCATGAACGAGTTCCGGGGGCGGCACCTCCACACGGTCGACTACACGGATGCCGAGGACTTCCGCGGGCGCGACGTCGTGGTCGTGGGCGGCGGCACGAGCGCGATCGGGTTCCTCCTGGAGCTCGAGGGCGTGGCCGGCTCGCTCACCTGGACGACGCGCCGCCCGATCGAGTTCCTCGAGGACCAGGAGCTCAACATCGAGGGCGGCATGCGCGCCGTGAGCCTTCAGGATGCCGCCGCGCGCGAGGGGCGCGCTCTCCCGTCGATCGTGTCGACGACCGGTGTCCCCCGCACGCGTCGCATCCAGGCGGCCGTCGACCGCGGGCTCCTCGACCCCAAGCCGATGTTCGAGCGCGTCGAGGCCGACGGCGTCCGCTGGGCCGACGGCACCTTCCAGCGCGCCGACGCCATCATCTGGGCGACGGGCTTCCGCCCCGAGCTGCGCCACCTCGCCCCGCTCAAGCTGCGCGAGCAGGCGGGCGGCGTGACGGTCGCGGGCGGCGCGGCCTACCGCAACGCGAACGTCTTCTTCGCGGGCTACGGGCCGACCGCGTCGACGATCGGAGCGAACCGCGCGGGCCGCACGATCGCGCGCCAGGTCGTGTCGGCGCTCAGCGCGCTCGGCTACTGAACCGCTGGGTCCCGGGCAACGCGCTCCCCGCTCGTCGCCGAATGCGTGTCTCGCCGGGCGAGCTGGTCCTCGAGCTCGTCGACCCGCCGACGCAACTCGAGCACCTTGCGCACGCCCGGGAGCGTCACTCCCTCATCGGTGAGCTGACGGATCTCGTGGAGGCGGTCGACTTCGTCACGCGAGTAGCGGCGCTGACCGCCGTCCGAGCGCTGCGGAACGACGAAGCGCTCGTCCTCGAGACGCCGGAGCGTCGCCGCCGGCATGCCGAGGAGATCGGAGACCTGGCCGATCGTGTAGAGCGGCGCGGAGGGGTCGTCGAGGGCGTCGGCGCCGCGTGGCGCCTGGGGGTGCTCGCGGGGCATGGCTCCATCTTCCTGCGTCTCTGGTGAAGGATTAAGCGTAGGCACATCTGTAGATAAGTTGCGAATCAACTTTCAAGTTTGCTAAAGATCAAAGGACATGACGTCCATCTCAACGTAGAGGGGCGGACATGCTCGTCCTCCCCTCGGAAGGGAGGAGAACTTCATGACCATCACGGCGCCCGCCGCCCCCGCAGCCCGGACCACGGCATCCGAGCCCCTGCGGATCGGCATGATCGCCCCGCCGTGGTTCGAACTGCCGCCGCGCGGCTACGGCGGCACGGAGGCGGTCGTCGCCGCGCTCGTCGACCAGCTCGTCGCCCGCGGCCACGAGGTCACGCTCGTCGCGAGCGGCCCCGCCCGCACGCGCGCCCAGCGCCACCTCGCCGTGTACGAGGAGCCGCCGTCGCACCTGCTCGGCCGCAGTCCCGTGCCGGAGGTCGTGCTCGCGGCGGAGGCGTCGCGCCTGCTCGACGAGGACGAGCTCGACATCGTGCACGACAACTCGCTCGCGGGCCCGCTGCTCGCGCGCTCGCGCCGCATCCCGACGGTCGCCACGATGCACGGCCCCGTCACGGGCGACAACGGCGACTACTTCCGCCGCCTCGGCGACGCCGTCGAGCTCGTCGCGATCTCGGACGCGCAGCGCCGCCTCGCGCCCGACCTCAACTGGGTCGGCACCGTGCACAACGCGATCGACGTCGCGTCGTTCACCTACAACGACCGCAAGGACGACGAGCTGCTGTGGATCGGCCGCTTCAGCCCCGACAAGGGCGCGCACCTCGCGATCGACGCGGCCCGCGCCGCCGGCCGCCGCATCCTGCTCGCCGGCAAGCTCAACGAGCGCGAGGAGCACGAGTACTTCGACGAGGCCGTGCGCCCGCGCCTCGGGCCCGACGCCGAGTACCTCGGCGAGGCGGATGCACGCCTCAAGCGCGAGCTCTTCGCGCGCGCCGCGGCGCTCGTGTTCCCCATCCAGTGGGAGGAGCCCTTCGGCATGGTCATGGCGGAGGCGATGGCGAGCGGGACGCCCGTCGTCGCGACCCGTCGCGGCAGCGTCCCCGAGGTCGTCGAGCACGGCGTGACGGGCTGGATCGTCGACGATCCGGACGAGCTGCCGGGCGCGATCGATCGCGCCCTCGAGCTCGACCCGGCCGACTGCCGGGCCCGCGCCGAGCGGTGCTTCGACCTGCCCGTCATGGCTGCGGGCTACGAGCGCGTCTACCGGGCGCTGCTCGAGGCGCAGCCGGCCGTGAAGCGCGCCGACACCCAGCTCGCGGCCTGAGCCGACGCGGCCGTCATCGCCCGGGGCTCCGCCCCAGCGCGTCGAGCACGGCGATGGCGGCCGCGGCGCTCCACGCCTGCGGGCGGCAGGCGGCCGGATAGGGCAGCGGCGCGGGGACCGCGGAGGCGGGATCGCCCGAGTACAGCTCCGGCATCCGGAACTCGAACGCGGCCACCGCGCGCAGGAGCCCCTCCGCGAGCTCGGCCGCGTGGTCGGGGAAGCCGTCGGCGGCGAGCCCCGCGATCGCGATCGCGGTGTCGTGCGTCCACACCGACCCGCCGTGGTAGGCGAGCGGCCAGTAGCCGGCGGCGCTCGTCGCCATCGTGCGCAGTCCGAACCCGCTCGAGAGCTCGGGCGAGACGAGCCGGTCGGCGACGAGCCGCCGCTCGTCCTCGTCGAGAAGGCCCGTGCCGAGCAGGTGCCCGATGTTGCTCGTGAGCGCGTCGACCGGGCGCTTGGCGCCGTCGAGGGCGACGGCGGGATAGCGGCCGAGCTCGTCCTCGACCCAGAACGAGGCCCGGAAGCGCTCCGCGAGCTGGGCCGCCCACGCGCGCCAGGGCTCGCCGTCGCCGCCGAGCTCGTCGAGGAGCTCGGCGCCTCCGACGGCCGCCGCGTACGCGTACGCCTGCACCTCGCACAGCGCGAGCGCGCCCTCCGCGAGCCTGCCGTCGCGCCACTGCACGGAGTCGCCGCTGTCCTTCCAGCCCTGGTTCGACAGGCCGTGGCCGGTCGTGTCGAAGTACTCGAGCAGTCCGTCGCGGTCGGGGTCGCCCGAGTCGCGCATCCACCCGAGCGCCGCCTCGAGCGCGGTACGGAAGGGGGCGACCTCCTCGAGGGACGCCCCCGCCCTCCGCACGTCGACGAGCAGGCGGATCCAGAGCGCCGTCGCGTCGACCGTTCCGTAGTACGTGGGCGACAGCGTCACGCCCTCGCCGGGGATCGCGTAGGTGCCGCGGCGCAGCTCGTGCAGGATCTTGCCCGGCTGCTCCGCGCTCGGCAGGTCGTCGCGTCCGCCCTGCCGGGCGGCGAGCACGCGCAGGGTGTCGAGGGGCAGGCGCGTGCCGAGCGGCAGCAGGAAGCGCGCCGTCCAGATGGCGTCGCGCCCGAAGAGCGTGAAGAACCACGGCGCCCCCGCCGCAAGGAACTCGTGCCGGTCGCCCGCCGTGAGACGCAGCGCGTCGAGGTCGTCGAGCGCGCGCCGCACCCAGCGGGCGAGCCGGTCGTCCACGCCCGCGAGCTCGGGCGCCGACCACGGGGTCTCGTCGGCGGCGGCGCTCACGACCGCCGCGCGGTCGACCGCCCGCAGCTCGCATGCGACCCGTGCGGTGCCGCGCGCGGGCACGACCACGCGCCAGATGACCCGGATGCCCTCGTCGGTGCGCGTGACGATCGCGTCGGGCGCCGTCACCTCCACCTCCACGTGCTCGTCGCCCCAGCGCGCGCCCGTCTCGGTCACGTCGACGAGCACCGCGAGCGGCACCGCGGTCCCCGCCTTCACGACCTGCAGGTCAGTGAGGTCGGCGTCGAGCTCGAGCACGACGTCGACGTCGAGGTCGCGGTCGAGCCGCGTCGCGAGCTCGAACTCGTGGCGGCAGCCGTCGGGACGCACGAGACGGGTGAGGGTGCCGCGCACGTCCGGGTCGGCCCCCGCCGCGTCGAGCGTGCGGTGCGCGGTCGCGAACCGCACCTTCGAGGCGGAGTCGACGAGCGTGCCGACGTGCTCGCCGGGGATGCCCGCGACCGTGAGCCGCAGACCCCGCACGACCCGCACATCCGACACCGAGATGCCGTCGATCGCTGCGCCGCCCATCGAGCCGTCGGGTCGCGACCACGCCTGCGCGGGTGCGCGCAGCGCCACGACGGCGTCGTGGAGGAAGGGCTGGACGGGTGCGGCGGTCGAGGGGTGCGGGCTCATCGCGCGTCGTCTCCTGCGCTCGTCGAACGGGTCGCCTGCGTCGGGCTCGGGAGGGCGGGGGAAAACACGTTAATAGCGCTGCCCGCCGTGATCAAACGGACGGACGGGGGCGGACGAGGACCCCGGCGCCGTGGCCCCGGCGCTCAGGTCCGGGTGGGCTCGCCACCGGGGAAGAGGCTGCTCCAGGTCTCCTGCGCGAGGGCCGCCGCGGCGTCCGCGTCGCCGGCTGCGATGAGGTCGATGAGCTCGGAGTGCCGGGCGAGCGACCCCCAGCCGGCGGGCGAGTCGAAGCGCAACCGCACGGCGCGCTCGATGAGCGGCGAGAACTGCTCGAGCACCGAGGCGAGGATGCCGTTGCCGGCGACGCGCACGGGTACGCCGTGCAGTTCCTCGTCGGCGTCGATCGCGGCGTCCGTGTCGTGGGCGGTGATCGCCCGTTCGAAGCGCTCGTTGGCCGCGCGCATCTCGGCGACGGCGGCGGCGGTCATGAGCGGCACGGCGGTGCGCACGGCGAGCGCGTGCATCGCGGCGACGACGTCGCGGGCCTCGCGAACGCGGTCGAGGTCGAGCGTGCTGACGACCGTGGAGCGCCCCGGCCGGGCCACGACGAGCCCGCTTCGGGCGAGCTGCAGGAGCGCCTCCCGCACGGGTGTGCGGCTGCAGCCGAGCCACTCGGCGAGCTCGCCGTCGCGCAGCTGCTCGCCGGGGGCGAAGGTGCCGTCGATGATCGCCTCGCGGAGCGTGCCGAGCACGTCGTCGCGGAGCAGGGTGCGGCCGGGGCGCGGTCGATCGGTGGGGATGGGCATCGGCTTATCTTGCGCACACTCTGCCGTGGTGCGCGACACGTCGTGACGGCACGGTCACCGGCATGCAATATATCGCACGTTGCGCGCGTTACAGCGAGCGACACCCGGACGACGACAGGAGCCCGGGCCCCCCGAGAAAGGAACAGATCATGAGCACCACCCCCCAGACGATCGTCCTGGTGCACGGAGCCTTTGCCGAGTCGGCGAGCTGGAACGGGGTCGTCCCGCGCCTGCAGCAGGCCGGCCACCGCGTCATCGCCGTCGCCAACCCCCTGCGCGGCCTCGCCTCCGACGCCGCGTACGTCCGCAGCGTCATCGAGAGCATCGACGGCGATGTCGTCGTCGCCGGGCACTCCTACGGCGGGAGCGTCGCCTCCGAGGCCGCCGCCGGTCTGCCGAATGTATCGGCTCTCGTGTTCGTCGCGAGCTTCCTGCTCGAGCCGGGCGAGAGCACGGGCGAGCTCGCCGGCCGCTTCCCGGGCAACCTGCTCGGCACCGCGCTCGCGCCCGTTCCCTACCGCACCGGCGAGAGCTCGGGTGAGGACCTCTACATCGACCAGGAGAAGTTCCACGAGATCTTCGCCGCCGATGTCGACGCCGAGACCGCGACGCTCATGGCCGCGACCCAGCGTCCGATCGCCGCGCAGGCGCTCGCCGACGCCGCCACGCGGGCGGGCTGGGCGCGGATCCCGTCGTGGAGCCTCATCGCGACGCAGGACCTCGCCGTGCCGCTCGAGGCCTCCCGGTTCATGGCCGAGCGCGCGGGCGCGACCGCCGTCGAGCTCGAGGCGTCGCACGCCGTGACGGTCTCGCAGCCCGAGGCCGTCGCCGACATCATCCTCGAAGCCGCGCGCAGCACCGCGCCGAGCCCCGTCCGGTGACCCGGACGGCGCCGTCGCCCGCCGCGCTCCTCGGGCGGGTGACGGTGCCGGATGCGGCCCCCGGGCTCCTAAGATCGAGCCGTGACGAGTGCACGGCGCAGACGACGGTGGCCCTGGATCGCGGCCGCGATCCTCGTCGTGCTGCTCGTGCCCGCGGCGATCCTCGGGCTGCCGATCCTGCTGCACCAGGACGGCGGCTCCTCCAACCAGGAGACGCCCATCGACGAGTGGCCCACGACCGTCACCGCGACGGGCGATGACGGCCGCACGCGAGAGCTCTCGGTGCACTCGCCCGAGCCGGGCGGTTCCGTCGACACCTCGGCCCTCGCCGTCGGCGACCGCGTCGTCGTGAGCGGCACGGGCTACGACGCGGGCCAGGGCATCTACGTCGCGATCTGCGTCATCCCCGAGCCCGGAGAGCGCCCCGGCCCGTGCCTCGGCGGCGTGCCCGACCAGGAGACCGACGGCTCCGCCGAGGAGACGGGCGAGATCCAGTGGGCGCCGAGCAACTGGATCAACGACGACTGGGCGTGGAAGCTCTTCGGCGCGCGCCCCTACGACGACGTCGCGACGGGCACCTTCACGGCCTACCTCGAGATCGTCTCCCCGGTCGGCGAGGGCTACGACTGCACAAAGGACCGCTGCGCGATCTTCACGCGCAACGACCACACGGCGCTCGGCGACCGCGTGCAGGACCTCTACATCCCGGTCGGCTTCGCGGCGCGCTAGCTGTAGTTCCTCGTGAGGTTGTGAACGCGGGCTGCGGGGACTTGGCCGC
>WKJB01000099.1_pt1 | contig 25967 bp, 31 predicted proteins | sample 5403331 | NCBI WGS metagenome assembly WKJB01 (sample SAMN13198853, study PRJNA488119) | plastic metagenome | isolation source: water-polyurethane dispersion (WPUD) containing a polyether... | place: Mexico: Mexico City | collected 2016 | reverse complement strand
CTCCCCTAGCGGCCGACGCGCCGCGGGACGCGACCCTCGTCGTCGCGTCGCTCGGCACCGCCGTCTACCTGCCGCCCGCCGACCGCGCCCGCCTGCTCGCGGCGATCGCCGCCGTCGGCGCCCGCGCGGTCACCTTCGAGGCCCGCGCCGCCGTGCCCGAGGTCGCCGAGCGCTGGGCCGCGCTCGTCCGCGAGGGGAGAGCGGATGCCGACGCCGGCTTCGTGCTCGCTCTCGACGGCGAGCCGGTCGCCTCCGGCTCCCCGCACGGCGACCGCGTGCGGGCTGTGCGCACGCCCGCGGGTCGCGCGGGCGGGGCGCCTGCGCGCTCGTAGGCTGACGACGTCGACGCGACGACGACGGGAGGTGCAGGATGTCCGCGAACACGGGGGCGGCGCGCCTCGCGCCCGCCGACGAGCTCGACCCGTTCTCGCGTCGCGTGCTCGAGTTCGAGGACGCCTGGGCCGGCCGCACGGGGGCGAAGGCGTCGGCCATCCGCGCCGAGTTCGACGTGGCGCCCGCACGTTACTATCAGCTTCTGTCGGCCATACTCGATTCGCCGGCAGCGCTGCGCCACGACCCACTCCTGGTGCGCCGACTGCAGCGTGTGCGGGATGCCCGGGCGGCCGCCCGAGCGTCCCGAACCTTCCGCATCGACCCCCAGGACACCACCGACTAGATGGCCACCTTCCCCCGCGACCGCTTCGACGACATCCCCGGCGGCGTCGACCGCGTCGGCGCGCACCGCGCGCCGGGTCCTCGCGGGCGCGGCTGGATCCGCTTCGCGTGGGCCGTCGTCGCGACCGCCGTTCTGACCGTCGCGGGTCTCTTCGTCGTCGCGACGTTCGACCCCAGCTTCAAGCTGCCCTTCGCCGAGGACACCCCGACCCCGACGCCGACGCCGACCGTCATCGAGACCGCCGACCCGATCACGGACCCCGCGAGCCTCGACCCGGCGTACCTCGAGCAGCTCACGCTCGCCGTGCTCAACGGCACGCCGACCCAGGGCCTGTCGAACACGGCGGGCGACCAGATCGCCGCCGCGGGCTGGCCGAACCCGAGCCGCGCCGCCGCGTCGAACACGGAGGAGCCGACGACCGTCGTCTACTACTCCAACCCCGACGACGAGGGCGTCGCGCGCGGCATCGCGCTCGTGGTGGGCGCGACCGAGGTGCAGCTCTCCGACGCCTTCCCGGTGGCCGCGATCACGATCGTGCTCGGCGCGGACTACGTGCCCCCGGCCGCCGGCTGATCCGCGCCCCGGATGCCGCGGACGGGCGCTCCCGGGCCCCGGTGTTACGCCGATGTTTAATCTGCGTTGAATCTTCCGCATGAGGCCTGATTTCGGTGTCCCGGCCCGGGATCCGAGGCTTCCCGCTCGCTAGCATCGCCCCATGCATCCGGTCCGCCCGTGGACCTGGTGCACGTTTCACGAGCAAGCAGGGAGCACGACGATGGCCAACGGAACCGTGAAGTGGTTCAACGCGGAGAAGGGCTTCGGGTTCATCACCACGGACGGCGGACAGGATGTCTTCGTCCACTACTCGGCCATCGACATGCCGGGCTACAAGGTGCTCGAGGAGGGCCAGGCGGTGACCTTCGAGGTGGGCGCCGGCGCGAAGGGCCCGCAGGCCGAGACCGTCCGCCCCGTCTGACCGGCCGACCGTCCCGGACGCGCCGACGGCAAGCGGCCGTCGGCCGCGAGGCGCGCCCTAGCATGTCGCACATGGGTTCCCGGGGGCGTCGACTGTCGAGTGCGCTCGCGCTCCTGACCGGGGCCGCACTCGCCGGCTGCACGGCATCCGCCGCGCCCGAGCCGATGCCGACGCCGAGCTACACCTCCACCTACGTCACGCCCGCCCCGGTCGTCTATGCGCCCCTCACGGGCCTTCCCGTCGCCGACCCCGCGAGCCTCGAGCACGCCTCGCTCGCGGCCAAGATCGACAACCACTGGAACGCGCGGCCGCAGGTGGGCCTGCAGCACACCGACATCGTCTTCGAGGAGCTCGTCGAGGGCGGCCTCACCCGCTACGTCGCCGTGTGGCATTCGAACGTGCCCGCCGAGATCGGCCCCATCCGCTCGATCCGCCCGATGGACCCCGACATCATCTCGCCGCTCGGCGGCATCGTCGCCTACTCGGGCGGTCAGTACCGCTTCGTGCAGCTCATGCGCGCGACGCCCGTGCACAACGCGATCCACGGCCAGGCCGACACCGAGCCGGTCATGTACCGCACGAAGAGCAAGGCCGCGCCGCACAACGTGCTCGTCAAGGCTCCCGAGCTCATCGCGATGCACTCCGGTATCGTCGCGCCGCCCCAGCAGTTCGCGTTCGCGGACTCCGCGGCGAACGCGACGGCCACCCGCGAGGGTTCGGTGGTCGCGGGCGTCGACCTCGTGTTCGGCGGCTCGGCGCATCCGTCCTGGCGGTGGGATGCGGCCGGCGGGCGCTGGCTGCGCTCGCAGATGGGCGCCGCCGACCTCGACTCGGACGGCGCGCAGCTCGCCGCGGTCAACGTCGTGGTCGTGCGCGTGCCCGTCTCGAACGACGGAGGCGTGCCCAAGACCGAGCTCGTGGGCTCGGGGGAGGCGTGGGTGCTCTCGGGCGGCGGCATGGTGCACGCGAGCTGGTCGAAGGCGGACCGCGACGCCCCGATCCGCCTCGTGGACGACACGGGGGCCGTCATCCGCCTCGCGCCCGGCAACAGCTGGATCGAGCTCGTGCCGCTCTCGGGCTCCGTCACGCCGGTCCCCGCGGCCTGATCCGACCGTCGCATCCGCGAGGTGCGCGGATGCCGTCCGCGCCTCGTGCGCGAGAGGCCGCCTCGGCTTGCACTCACCCCGGCCGAGTGCCAGACTGATCTTTGGCACTCGCGATCATTGAGTGCCAAATCACTGTGGATCACGTCCGGGAGGGACGACACTAACCCATGGCTAAGATCATCGCTTTCGACGAGGAGGCCCGTCGCGGTCTCGAGCGCGGCCTCAACACCCTGGCCGACGCCGTCAAGGTCACCCTCGGGCCCCGCGGCCGCAACGTCGTGCTCGAGAAGAAGTGGGGCGCCCCCACGATCACGAACGACGGCGTGTCCATCGCCAAGGAGATCGAGCTCGACGACCCGTACGAGAAGATCGGCGCGGAGCTCGTCAAGGAGGTCGCGAAGAAGACCGACGACGTCGCGGGTGACGGCACCACGACCTCGGTCGTGCTCGCCCAGGCGCTCGTGCGCGAGGGCCTGCGCAACGTCGCGGCCGGCGCCGACCCCATCAGCCTCAAGCGCGGCATCGAGAAGGCCGTCGCGGCCGTCGAGAACGAGCTGCGCGCCAACGCGAAGGAGGTCGAGACCAAGGAGGAGTACGCGGCCACCGCGTCCATCTCCGCCGCCGACCCCGAGATCGGCCAGCTGATCGCCGAGGCGATCGACAAGGTCGGCAAGGAGGGCGTCGTCACGGTCGAGGAGTCGAACACCTTCGGCACGACGCTCGAGCTCACCGAGGGCATGCGCTTCGACAAGGGCTACCTGTCGGCGTACTTCGTCACGGACCCGGAGCGCCAGGAGGCCGTCTTCGAGGACCCGTACATCCTCATCGTCAACAGCAAGATCTCGAACATCAAGGATCTGCTCCCGATCGTCGACAAGGTCATCCAGGCGGGCAAGCAGCTGCTCATCATCGCCGAGGACGTCGACGGCGAGGCTCTCGCGACGCTCGTCGTGAACAAGATCCGCGGCATCTTCAAGTCGGTCGCCGTCAAGGCCCCCGGCTTCGGCGACCGCCGCAAGGCCCAGCTGCAGGACATCGCGATCCTCACGGGCGGCCAGGTCATCTCCGAGGAGGTCGGCCTCAAGCTCGAGAACGCGACGCTCGACCTGCTCGGCCAGGCGCGCAAGGTCATCGTCACCAAGGACGAGACCACGATCGTCGAGGGCGCCGGCTCGGCCGACGCCATCGCGGGCCGCGTCAAGCAGATCCGCCAGGAGATCGAGAACACCGACTCCGACTACGACCGCGAGAAGCTTCAGGAGCGCCTCGCCAAGCTCGCCGGCGGCGTCGCCGTCATCAAGGCGGGTGCGGCCACCGAGGTCGAGCTCAAGGAGCGCAAGCACCGCATCGAGGACGCCATCCGCAACGCCAAGGCCGCGGGTGAGGAGGGCATCGTCGCCGGTGGTGGCGTCGCGCTCATCCAGGCCGGCAAGGTCGCGTTCGACAAGCTCGAGCTCACGGGCGACGAGGCGACCGGTGCGAACATCGTCAAGGTCGCCATCGACGCGCCGCTCAAGCAGATCGCCCTCAACGCCGGCCTCGAGCCGGGCGTCGTGGTCGACAAGGTGCGCAACCTCCCCGTGGGCCAGGGTCTCAACGCCGCCACGGGCGAGTACGTCGACATGCTGTCGGCCGGCATCTCGGACCCGGTGAAGGTGACCCGCTCGGCGCTGCTCAACGCGGCCTCGATCGCCGGTCTCTTCCTCACCACCGAGGCCGTCGTCGCCGACAAGCCCGAGAAGTCGGCGGCTCCGGCCGGCGACCCGACGGGTGGCATGGACTTCTAAGTCCTGACGACAACGTCACGCGGGCGGTTCCCTTCGGGGAGCCGCCCGCTTCGTCGTGGTGGGGCTACCGCAGGAACAGCCGCGTGTTGTGCTGCTCGATCTCGGCGTACTGCTGGCCGGCCTGCGCGAGCGCGGTGCCGATCGCGGCGAGCGACTCCTCGACGCGCTGCTGCGTCGTGCGCCATTCGGCGACCACACCCTGGAACGCCGTGGCCGCGCCGCCGCGCCACGTCGACTGCAGCTGCTCGAGCTGCGCGTGGAGCGCGGCGACCTCGGACTGGATGCGCCCCACCGTCTGGCGGGCGGCTGCCGCGTGGGCGAGGACGGCTTCGCTGTCTACCTGGAACGTGCTCATGGCGCCACGCTAGGAGCGCGGGACCGTGCCGTTCTCGGTATCCGCGGCATCCGTGGACTCCGCGCCCTCCTCGGGGATGGGGGCGAGCGGGATGCTCACGCGGAACGTCGCGCCGCCTCCCGGGGTCTCGAGCACCTCGACGTGCCCGTCGTGCTTCGCGACGATGCCCGCGACGATCGCGAGGCCGAGGCCCGATCCGCCCGTCTCGCGCGTGCGGGAGGTGTCGGCGCGCCAGAAGCGCTGGAAGATCTTCTCGCGCAGCTGCGGCGGGATGCCCTCGCCGTGGTCCACGATCGAGATGACGCCGAAGCCGCCCGCGCGATCGACGCCCACCTCCAGCTCGATGGGGCTGTCGTCGGGCGTGAAGCGCATGGCGTTGCCCATGAGGTTGGTGACCACCTGGCGCAGCTTGTTCTCGTCGCCGCTCACGATCGGCCCCACCTCGGGCAGCGGCACCGCGCCGGAGGTCGTGGTCGCCGCGGTCGTCTCGGCGACGGCCGCGGGGCGTCGGCGCCGCAGGCGGGCGAGCGCGGAGCCCGCGAACGCGATCGGGCCCGTCATCGTCGTCGCGGGCGGGGTGTGCACGGGCCCGGCGGTGACGGGCGGTGCGGTCACGGGAGGGGCCGTGACGGGCGGGACCGTCGTCGTCGCATCGCCGCCCTCCGCGAGCGGGTCGATCGGAACGGGCACCACGACGGTGATGCGGCGCAGCGGGGCGGAGGCGGAGGCGTCGAGCGCCGCATCCTGCGCGATCCGCAGCAGGTCGACGGGCTCCTGCACCGTCGTGCGCGGCTCGTCGAGGCGCGCGAGCTCGAGCAGGTCCTCGACGAGGCCGCCCATCCGGATCGCCTCGCGCTCGATGCGGTCCATCGCCTGCGCGACGTCGTCGGGCTTCTGCAGCGCGCCCATCCGGTACAGCTCGGCGTAGCCGCGCAGCGACACGAGGGGCGTGCGCAGCTCGTGGCTCGCGTCGCCCACGAAGCGCCGCATCTGCTCGACGGCGCGCTGCCGGTCGGCGAGGGCGAGGTCGATGCGCGCGAGCATCGCGTTGAGGGAGCGGTTGAGGCGTCCGACCTCGGTGTTCGGGGTCGCGCCGCCGAGGCGCTGGCTGTAGTCGCCCGCGGCGAAGCGCGCGGCGGTGCGCTCGACGTCGCGCAGCGGGGCGAAGGTGCTCGTCACGAGGAGCTGCGTGACGGCAGCGCCGAGCAGAACGACGGCGATCGCGAAGAGGAAGAAGATGAGGCTGTAACGGGTGATCGTCGTGTCGATGTCGGTCAGGTCGATGCCCGCGACGAGGGTCGCCAGCGAGCCGTCGGTGTTCGTGAGCACGCTCGTCATGACGCGCCACTGCCCCTGACCGGTCTCGTCGGTGACGGTCGAGAGGTTGCTGTCGTGCAGGTAGCCCCACGAGAGCGTCATGTGGGAGAGGTCGGGCTGCGCCGAGGAGTCGGGCACGTTCTCGCACACGACCCCGCCGCTCGCGTCGACGATCGCCACGAGGTAGCCGGGCTCGTAGCGGAAGTTGCATGTGGTGAGGTTGTTGGGCGCGCTGTCGGCGGTGCCCGCCACCTGCTGGAACCACGAGCTGACGGATGCGTCGCGCTGGTCGAAGAGGTAGGTGCGCAGCACCGTCATGGTGCCCATGCCGGCGACGGCGAGGCCGAACGTCAGCAGCAGGACCGTGACGCCGGTGATCTTGGTGCGCAGCGAGATGCCGTTCCACCACCGCTCGAACGACGCGTGAAGCTTCGCCATTCAGTGGCCCCGCATCCGTCGCCCGGCGGCCCGCCGGCCCGTCACGCCTTCGAGGTCTTGAGCATGTAGCCGAAACCGCGCTTGGTCTGGATCATCGGCTCGCTGGAGTGCTGGTCGATCTTGCGGCGCAGGTACGAGATGTAGCTCTCGACGATGCCCGCGTCGCCGTTGAAGTCGTACTCCCACACGTGGTCGAGGATCTGCGCCTTCGACAGCACGCGGTTGGGGTTGAGCATGAGGTAGCGCAGCAGCTTGAACTCGGTGGGGGAGAGCTCGACGGGCACGTCGCCGACCGTGACCTCGTGGGTGTCCTGGTCCATCGTGAGCTCACCCGCGCGGATGATGGCGTCCTCCTCGTCCTGCATCGTGCGGCGCAGGATCGCCTTGATGCGCGCGACGATCTCGTCGAGCGAGAAGGGCTTGGTGACGTAGTCGTCGCCGCCGACGGTGAGGCCCGTGATCTTGTCCTCGGTGTCGTCCTTCGCGGTGAGGAAGAGGATGGGCGCCGTGTATCCGGAGGCGCGCAGGCGCTTCGTGACGCCGAACCCGTTCATGTCGGGCAGCATGACGTCGAGGATGATGAGGTCGGGCTCCTCGTCGAGGACCGCCGAGATGGCCTGGGCGCCGTTGCCGACCGCCCGCACAGCGAAGCCGGCGAAGCGGAGGCTCGTGGTGAGCAGGTCGCGGATGTTGGGCTCGTCGTCGACGATGAGGATCTTGGGTCCGTCGCTCATGCGGCCCATTATCCCTGCAAGTTTTCTGAATGTCACCTGAAATCTTCGGCGTGCCCTGTCTGCCCCCGGACGGGGGACGCGGGGCGCGCGTCGCCCGGGCGGCCGAGGGGCCGCTCGCGCTAGCGTCGAGCCCGTGACCTCCGCGCCCTCCCTCGTACGCCGCATCGGCGCACGCGAGTTCGACTTCTCGCGGCGCGTCGCCGTCATGGCGATCGTCAACCGCACGCCCGATTCCTTCCACGACAAGGGGGCGACGTTCGCCCTCGACCGGGCCGTCGAGGCCGCCCTCGCCGCCGTCGCCGACGGCGCGGACTGGGTCGACGTAGGCGGCGTGCCGTTCGGGCGCGGACCCGTCGTCGAGCTCGCGGAGGAGCTCGAGCGGATCGTGCCGCTCGTCGAGGCGGTGCGCGCGGCATCCGACGTCGTCATCTCGGTTGACACCTTCAACGCGCGCGTCGCGGAGGCGGCGCTCGCCGCGGGCGCCGACGTCGTCAACGACACCTCGGGCCTGTGGGACCCCGACATGGCAACCGTCGTCGCGGCGTCGGAGGGGCACATCGTGCTCACGCACTCGCTCACGCCGCCGCGCACCCCGCACCCCTCGCCGCGGTACGACGACGTCGTGCGCACGGTCGTCGACCACCTGCGCTCGCGCATCGACATCGCGCTCGAGGCGGGCGTGCCGTTCGAGCGGCTCATCGTCGACCCGGGGCACGACCTCAACAAGAACACGCTGCACTCGCTCGAGCTCACGCGGCGGCTCGGGGAGCTCGCGGAGCTCGGCGCCCCCGTGCTCGTGGCGCTGTCGAACAAGGACTTCATCGGCGAGACGCTCGACCGCACCCAGTACGAGCGGCTCGAGGGTTCGCTCGCCGCGGCCGTCGTGTCGATCGTCAACGGCGCGCGCATCGTGCGGGTGCACGACGTGCGCGCGACGGTCGCCGCGGTGCGGATGACGGAGGCGATCCTCGGATGGCGGGAGCCGGCGTGGCTGAAGCACAACATGTGACGATCGACCGGGTCTGGCCCGACCCGGCGGACGATCTCGACGACGAGGCGCTCGTCGAGGCGCTGCGGGAGGCCGGTGAGGTGCTGCGCGTCAACTTCGTCTCGTCGGTCGACGGGGCGGCGACCCGCGACGGGCTCTCGGGCGGGCTCGGCGACGCCGCCGACCGCCGCTACTTCGAGCTGCTGCGCCGCGTCGCCGACGTCGTGGTCGTCGGCGCGGGCACCGTGCGCGCGGAGGGCTACGGGCCGCTGCGGGTGTCGGACGCGTCCGCGGCGTGGCGCGAGGCGCACGGGCTGCCGCCGCATCCGGTGTTCGCGATCGTGTCGGGCAGGCTCGACCTCGACCCCGCGTCGCGCATCTTCACCGAGGCGCCCGTGCGGCCGATCGTCGTCACGACTCCGGGGCGCGACGTCGCGGCGTTCGCGGATGCGGCCGACGTGATCGTGTGCGGCGCGGGCGACCGGGTGGACGCGGATGCCGCGGTCGGAGCGCTGCGCGCCCGCGGGCTCGCGCGCATCCTGAGCGAGGGCGGCCCGACCATGTTCGGCGCGCTCCTCGCGGCCGACCTCGTCGACGAGCTGTGTGTGACGGTGTCGCCCGCGCTCGAGGCGGGCGACGCGAGGCGCATCGCGGCGGGGGAGCTGCCCGAGCCGCGCGCGCTCGAGCTCGCTCACGTGCTGCGATCCGGCTCGACCCTTCTGCTGCGGTACCGGCGCCTCACCGCCGGGTGAGCGCTCCGGGGAGCGAGGTGCGGGCGGCGAGGCCGCCTGCCCCGCGACCCGCGAGGACTACGCCGCGAGGTCGTGGGCGTCGAGGATCGTGTAGCTGTAGCCCTGCTCGGCGAGGAAGCGCTGACGGTTCTGCGCGAAGTCCTGGTCGACCGTGTCGCGTGCGACGAGCGTGTAGAAGTTGGCGGGAAGGCCCGACTCCTTCGGACGCAGCAGGCGTCCGAGGCGCTGCGCCTCCTCCTGGCGCGAGCCGAACGAGCCCGACACCTGGATGGCGACCGTGGCCTCCGGCAGGTCGACCGAGAAGTTGGCGACCTTCGACACCACGAGCACCTTCGTCGTGCCGTCGCGGAACTCCTGGAACAGGCGCTCGCGCTCGGCGACCGGGGTCGACCCGGTGAGCTGGGGCGCACCCAGGGCGTTCGAGAGCTCCTCGATCTGGTCGAGGTACTGGCCGATCACGAGGATGCGCTCGCCCGCGTGCCTCGCGACGAGGTCGCGCACGACCTGCAGCTTCGCGGGGGCGGTGGCGGCGAGGCGGTAGCGCTCGTCGTCGGCGCTCGCGGCGTACTCGAGGCGCTCCGACTGCGGCAGGTCGATCCGCACCTCGAAGCACGACGCGGGCGAGATGTAACCCTGCGCCTCGATCTCCTTCCAGGGGGCGTCGAAGCGCTTCGGGCCGATGAGGCTGAAGACGTCGGACTCGCGTCCGTCCTCGCGCACGAGCGTCGCGGTGAGCCCGAGGCGTCGGCGCGCCTGCAGCTCGGCGGTGAGCTTGAACACGGGCGCGGGCAGCAGGTGCACCTCGTCGTAGACGATGAGCCCCCAGTCGAGCGCGTCGAGCAGCGCGAGGTGCGCGTACTCGCCCTTCCGCTTCGCCGTGAGGATCTGGTAGGTCGCGATCGTGACCGGCTTGATCTCCTTGGTCTGGCCGGAGTACTCGCCGATCTCGTCCTCGGTGAGCGTCGTGCGCTTGAGCAGCTCGGCCCGCCACTGGCGCGCCGACACGGTGTTGGTGACGAGGATGAGCGTGTTGGTGTCGGCGGCGGCCATCGCGCCCGCGCCGACCAGCGTCTTGCCGGCGCCGCACGGCAGCACGACGACCCCCGAGCCGCCCGCGAAGAAGTTGTCGACCGCCTGGCGCTGGTAGGGGCGCAGGCTCCAGCCGTCCTCGACGAGGTCGATGTCGTGCGGGGTGCCGGGCGTGTAGCCGGCCTGGTCCTCCGCGGGCCAGCCGATCTTGAGCAGCTCCTGCTTCACCTGACCGCGCGCCCACGGCTGCAGCGTCCACTCGGTGGAGGTGCGGCGCACGCCGAGGAACGGCGCGACCTTCGAGTTGCGGGTGATCTCGGCGAGCACCGCGGCATCCGCGCCCCGGATGACGAGCTCGCCCTCGTCGTCGCGCGCGATCACGAGGCGGCCGTAGCGGCCCACCGTCTCCTCGATGTCGATCTGGACCGTCTGCGGAACGGGGAACTTCGCGTAGCGCTCGAGCGTCGTGAGCATCTGCTCGGCCGTGTGGCCGGCGGCACGGGCGTTCCAGAGGCCCAGGCGCGTGATGCGGTACGTGTGCACGTGCTCGGGCGCGCGCTCCAGCTCGGCGAAGATCGCCAGTTCGTGCCGGGCCTCCTCCGCCTCCGGATGCGCCACCTCGAGCAGCACGGTGCGGTCGCTCTGCACGATCAGCGGTCCGTTCATAACCGACCAAGCCTAACGGCGGGGGTGCCGACCCCGCTCGGACTCAGCCGACGGGCTGCACGTCGACGATGTGGGAGAGCGGGAGCGTGCGCTCGATGTCCGCGCGGCGGTCGCGGGCGCGCAGGCGGCCGCCGGCGAGCGCCGCGGGCTCGAGCAGGTACGGCACCTCGGTGCCGTCCGGCATCCGCACGACGACGGTCACCTGCAGCTTGCTGCGGATCGCGAGCTCGAGTTGCCGCGCGTTCCACGCGGCACCGCTCTCCTCCGGCTGGGCGGCCGCGGCGTCGCGGATGCGCGCGACGATCCGGAGGGCGGGGTCGGGCGGCGGCTCGGTCGCGAGCGCGCGGGCGGTCGCGCGCCGCACGGCGTGGATGACGCCCTCCGCATCCTCGAACACGGCGGGGTAGCGCGCGTCGACGAGCGCCCAGTAGAGGGTCTCCGCGTCGAAGCGGCTCACGGCGCGGTGCTCGCCCGTGCGGCGCAGTCCGAGCGGGGCGAGCGCCTGGTCGATCACGAGCTGGCCCACGAGCGTCGTGTCGTCGGCGCGCACGTAGGAGTGCGCGTTCGCGTCCGGGGTGCCGGGTTCCGGGTCGACCGCGCCGACGCGCAGGCTGCCGAAGCGCCTCGCGGTCTCCGTGAGCAGGTAGTCGAGCGGCTGCGGGATGCCGGTGAGGGAGATCTCGGCGAGCAGCGCGCGCACGTCGTCGACGGTGAGCCCCGTCGTGAGGGCGCGTGTGACGGATGCCGAGGTGATCCGGTAGGTCGACGCGAGGCCGACCGACTCGACCTCCGCCGTGCCGCGCAGGCGTCGGTCGACGTCGGCCGCGAGCGGGCCGGGGGCGATCACCGAGAGGTCGTGCTGGATGTAGACCTGGCGCACGTCGGAGGGGAACAGGGCCTCGACGGCGCTCGCCGCCGCATCCGCGCCCTCGGCGAGCAGGGCGGACCCCGCGGTCGACGGGACGGAGGCCCCGACGATGCCGAGCAGCTCGGCCGACCGCACGACCGAGCGCGTGCGCTCGGGCAGCCAGTCGCCTCCCGCCGGGTAGAGCCAGTCGAGGTAGTCGAGCAGCCCCTCGCCCCAGCGGGCCCCCGCGCGGGCACGGAGCTGCTCCTGCAGCTCCCGCGGAACGCGCGCGAGCCACCCGGATGCCAGGGCCGTCCAGCGCTCGACGCGCGAGGAGCGCACCCACTCCTCGGCGGCGGGGGTGATGCGCCACGCGCCGTCGACCGGGCCCGCGAGCCCCGCGCCCTCGGCGAGCTCGAGAAGGAGCTCGAGCTCCGCGTCGTCGTGGGCCGCGGTCGCCGCCATGAGCCGGCGCCAGTCGGGGAGCGCGATGCCGCCGCGCTGCAGGAGGCGCGCGGGTTCGCGCTCGAGGCACGTCACGAGCTCGCCGACCGCGGTCACGGCCGCGAACGCGCGCTCGCCCGCGGCGCGGTCGGCGGCGGCGCGGTCCTCGCCGTGCACGGGCTCGAGGGCCGCGGGCGGCGGTGCGTCGATGAGCTCCTCGGGGGAGGGCAGGTGATGGGCCGGCCAGCCGTGCAGCACCGTCGCGAGCTCGACGGGGGCCGTGATGCGGCCGTCCGCCTCGACGACGAGGGCGAGTGCCGCGAGACGATCGAGCGCGGCGGCGACGTCCGCGTGGTCGCGACGGGTGCGCACGGAGATCCCGTCGGCATCCGTCTCGCCGAGCACGATCGACGCGAGCATCGCGAGGGCCGTGCGGTCGAGGTGGGTCAGGGCCGCCTGGAGCGACGCGGGGTCGAGGAGCGCCTCGGCGAGGTCGAAGACGTCGCGGATGCCGGCCTCGCGGACCGGGCGCTCATGCAGGAGGGCGACGAGGGCGTCGTCGGACAGCGCCCGCAGCCGAGCCGCGAGCGCGAGGGCCGTGCTGCTACCGCCCACCGTCCCGGGCGAGGCGGTTGCGACGCACCACGCTGAGGATCAGGAAGACGACGATGAGCACGAAAGCGATCGGCAGTCCGAAGTAGCCGATCATCGCCGCCGCGGGCCAGAGGCCGCTCGTCATGTCCGCTCCCGCGCTCGACGCGATGAGCGTCGCGGCGATCGAGATGACCGAGACGCCGACCACCGCCGCGATCATGGCGGCGAGCACGCGTTCGATACGATTGAGCGGGACGGGGGCGTTCTCGGGCACGAGACAACACTATGCCCCGTGTGCCCACCCGATTCAGCGAGAGAGGCTCGGCATGCCCACCGGCAAGGTGAAGTTCTACGACGACGAGAAGGGCTTCGGCTTCATCACCTCCGACGACGGCCAGGAGGTGTTCCTGCACGCCTCGGCGCTGCCCGCCGGCGCCGTGGTGCGCTCGGGTACCCGGCTCGAGTTCGGCATCGCCGACGGCCGCAAGGGGGCCCAGGCCCTCTCGGTCCGCGTGCTCGACCCGGCCCCGAGCCTCAGCAAGCTCAACCGCCGCTCGGCGGACGACATGGCGATCGTGATCGAGGACCTCGTGAAGCTTCTCGATGGCGTCGGCGCGAGCCTGCGCCGCGGTCGCTACCCCGACCGTGCGCAGGGTGCGAAGATCGCCGCCGTGCTGCGCAAGGTCGCCGACGACCTGGACGCGTAGCGGCGTGGCCGACCAAGAGCTTGTGCGGCTCGCACGCGAGGCGCTGAGCGAGATCACCCCGGAGTCGACGGTCGGGGAGCTGCTCACCCGGTCGGACGCGGAGGACGGGGTCATCACGCTGACCTTCTCCACGACGATGCAGGGCTACCCCGGGTGGCACTGGACGGTGTCGCTCGCGCACCTGCCCGGCGAGGAGCCGACCGTGCTCGAGACCGAGCTGCTGCCCGGCGAGGGTGCGCTCCTCGCACCCGACTGGGTGCCGTGGTCCGAGCGTCTCGAGGAGTACCGCGCGGCCCAGGCCGCGGCGGCGGCCGAGGCGGAGGCGGAGCGCGCGTCCGAGGACGACGACTCCGACGAGGACGACGAGGTCGACGCGACCGACGTCTACGACGAGGACGACGACTTCGGCGACGACCCCGACGACGGGATCGACTTCGAGTCCGACGACTCAGCGGCGCCTGCGGCGGAGCCGGTGGGCGTAGACGAGGCCGACGAGGCCGAGGCCGATGCCGACGAGGCAGGTCCAGAGGTACCAGACGCGGCCGGCCTCGACGAGCGGCCCGACGAAGAGCAGTAGCGCTCCCAAGGCGAGCACCCACAGCACGAGACCCGCGAGGATCGCCGCGCGGTCGTCCGTCGGCACCGGGTCGGGGTCCGGGCGCCGCTCGGACTCGCTCAGCCAGAACCGCATGCCGCGAGCCTAGAGGGCGCCGACCACGTGGTCGATCGCTGCGGTGAGCGTGCGGATGTCGTCGGGCTCGACGGCGGCGAAGGTGGCCACGCGCAGCTGGTTGCGGCCGAGCTTGCGGTACGGCTCCGTGTCGACGATGCCGTTGGCGCGCAGCACCGAGGCGACGACGGAGGCGTCGACCGCGTCGTCGAAGTCGATCGTCACGACGACCTGCGAGCGGTGCGCGGGGTCGGCGACGAACGGGGTCGCGAAGTCGCGCTCCTCCGCCCAGGCGTACAGGTGGCCCGACGACTCGCGCGTGCGCGCGTCGGCGAAGGCGAGGCCGCCCTGGGAGTTGAGCCAGTCGAGCTGTGCCTCCATGAGCAGGAGCGTCGCGATCGCGGGGGTGTTGAGCGTCTGGTCCAGGCGCGAGTTGTCGACCGCGTTCTTGAGGCTCAGGAACTCGGGGATCCAGCGGTCGGAGGCGGCGATCGCCTCGATGCGCGCGATCGCGGCGGGGCTCATGGCCGCGAACCACAGGCCGCCGTCGGCGGCGAAGTTCTTCTGCGGGGCGAAGTAGTAGACGTCGGTCTCGGCGAGGTCGACGTCGATGCCGCCCGCGGCGCTCGTCGCGTCGATCACGGTGAGGGCGCCCTCGTCGCCGTGCACGCGCGTCACGGGCGCCATGACGCCCGTCGAGGTCTCGTTGTGGGGCCAGGCGTAGACGTCGACACCCTCGACGACCTCGACCTCGGCGCGCGAGCCGGCGGGCGCCGAGATCACGTGCGGGGCCTCGAGGAACGGCGCCTTCGCTGCGGCGGCGAACTTGGCCCCGAACTCGCCGAAGGTCAGGTTCTCGCTGCGGCGCTCGATGAGGGAGAAGGCCGCGGCATCCCAGAACGCGGTCGAGCCGCCGTTGCCGAGCACGATCTCGTACCCCTCGGGCAGGCGGAAGAGATCGGCGAGGCCCTGGCGCACGCGGCCGACGAGCTGCTTCACCGGCTTCTGCCGGTGGGAGGTGCCGAGGAGGTGCTCGTTGGCCTTCAGGTGCGCGACCTGCTCGGGTCGCACCTTCGACGGACCGCATCCGAAACGGCCGTCGGCGGGGAGGAGGTTCTGGGGGATCTGGATGTCCGGCACGCAACGAGTCTATTTCCGTGGCCGGTAGGCTGGATACGTACGTGCAGGGAGGCCACGATGACCGATCTCGTCGACACGACGGAGATGTACCTTCGGACCATCCTCGACCTGGAGGAGGAGGGGATCACGCCCCTGCGTGCCCGCATCTCCGAGCGTCTCGGCCACTCCGGCCCGACCGTCTCGCAGACCGTGGGCCGCATGGAGCGCGACGGTCTCGTCGTCGTCGAGGGCGACCGCCACCTGGCGCTGACGGCCGAGGGCCGCAGCCGCGCGATGCACGTCATGCGCAAGCACCGCCTCGCCGAGCGTCTGCTCGCCGACGTCATCGGCCTCGACTGGGCCTACGTGCACGACGAGGCATGCCGCTGGGAGCACGTCATGAGCGAGCAGGTCGAGCGCCGCCTCATCGCGCTGCTCGGCAACCCGACCGAGTCGCCCTACGGCAACCCGATCCCGGGTCTCGAGGAGATCGGCGGCACGCCCGCCGGCAGCTTCCTCGACGGCGTCGAGAGCATCGTGGCGCGCGCCTCGTCGGCGGTCGGCGAGACCACGGGCGTCATCCGCCGTCTCGGGGAGCCCGTGCAGTTCGAGCCCGAGCTGCTCGCGCAGCTGCGGGAGGCGGGCGTCGTGCCCGGCGCGACCGTCTCGCTGCAGGCGTCCGGCTCCTACGTCGTCGTGCAGGTGGAGGGGTTCGGCGACGGCCTCGAGCTGCCGAACGAGGTCGCCTCGCACATCTACGTCGAGGCCTGACCGGTCACCGCATCCGTCTCGCCTGCGCGGCGCGTCTGTGTCGTTCCGCACGTGAGACCACCTCACGGGGTTACCCTGGGGCTCTCGGAGGTTCTTCGGACCGGGAGGGCACATGCGAACCGCGTACAGCATCCGCACCATGGATGCGCGCGCGCTGTTCCGCATACAGCTCAGCCGCCGGCCCGACGTGCACTGTCACGTCGCGGTCGTGTGAGGCGCTGTCGTTCGCGACGGCGCCTTTTCTGTTCTCATCCCGGAACCGCGGTCTCCTCCGGGATGGTCGAACGGCCTGCACGCCATGCAGGCCCCCTCGAGAGGAGACCCGTTGCGGACCCTGGTACTCAACGCCGGCTACGAGCCGCTCGCCGTCGTGTCGTTCAAGCGAGCCCTCGTGCTCGTGCTGTCGGGCAAGGCCGTCGTCATCGCGAGCGACGAGGAGCACCCGGTGCACGGCATCGCGGGGGAGTGGGATCGCCCGTCGGTGATCCTGCTGCGCCGGTACGTGCGGATCCCGACCGGTCGCGCCGTCCCGGTGTCGAGGCGCGGCGTGCTCCGGCGCGACGACCAGCGCTGCGCCTACTGCGGCGGGCACGCCTCGACCATCGACCACGTCATCCCGCGCTCGCGCGGCGGGGCCGACAGCTGGGAGAACCTCGTGGCGTGCTGCCTGCGATGCAACAACATCAAAGGCGACCGCACGCCGCAGGAGATGGGGTGGGCCATGCGCTTCTCTCCGCGGCCCCCGCACGGCACGGCGTGGCTCGTGCGCGGCACCGACCGGGCGCTGCCGGAGTGGCGCGAGTACCTCGCCGCGGCGGCGTAGCGCGCCGCCCGGCGCCGCCGGATCCGTCGCCCCTGCCGCAACGAACCTGAGAAAAGCCTGGTGATCATGGCTGTCTGCCCCGGATTGCGGGCCGTTATCGAGACGTGACAATTCCGGGCGGGCCCGGTAACGTCGAACGGGTCGCTTCAACCCGGAGAGCTACTTCTACGTGACTGAGAACGAGATCCGCACGGCCCAGGGGGTCCCCCCGACGGCCGCGGCGAACCCCTCGGAGACGCACCCGCTGACGCAGCAGGCTGCCTCCGGGGCGATCTCGAGTGCCTCCACCGCGGCCGAGCTGCCCTCGCGCCGCTCGCTTCGGAACACCGTCCCGCCGGTCGCGCCCGCCGCCGACCGCCCGGTCGTGTCGACGCCCGCGGCCCCCGGATCGCGCCGCGCCGCCCGCGAGGCCCGTGCCGCGAGCGAGGCCCCCGTGTTCGCGCCGACGGCCGCGATCCCCGCCGCCCCCTCGGCCGCATCCGCGCCCGTGTCGGCCGCCTCGCCGCACTCGGTGCCCCCGATCCCCGCCGTTCCCGCCGCTGCGCCCCAGGTGGCCGCGCCGTTCGGGACCTTCGACCTCCCCGCCGCCGCCGACGCGGCCGCGAACCGCACGCGCGCCCGCCGCGCCTCCGCCGGCCCCGCGCCGACGGCCCCCGCGGCCCGCGCCGTCACGACCGGCCCCACGAGCCGCAAGGGCACCGTGCGCAAGCGCGTGAGCGCCGCCGGCACGATGGTGCTCGTGGGCGGCCTGTTCGTCTCGCTCACCCTGCCCGCCTACGGGTCGGCCGACTACACGGGCGAGATCGCGGAGGCCGCGGCCGAGGTCGACGGCCAGACGCTCGCCCTCAAGGCCGACATCGCCTCGACCGACGCCGCCGCCGTCGACACGCGCGACGGCTACGACACGGTGAGCGCCGCCGACCTCAAGCGCCTCTACCGCGACGCCCTCCGCCAGCAGCGCCTCGCCGAGTACATCGCGTCCGGCGCGCAGGCCCTCGGCGACGACTACCCCTGGGCCACCGAGCTCGGCATGAGCCAGGGCGGCGGTCTCTCGCCGTTGCGCTACTTCGTCCGCCAGTGCGTCGACTTCGTGGCCTGGCGTCTCAACCGCGACGCCGGCGTCTACGGGGCCCCGTGGAAGTACGACTGGTCGTCGCTCACGCCCGGCGGCGGCAACGCCTCCTCGTGGAAGCGCCAGTGGGAGGCCCACGGCTGGCCGACGAGCACGACCCCGGCCCCGGGCTGGGTCGCGTACTTCCCGGGCCAGAACCACGTCGCCTACGTCAACAGCGTCCTCGCCGACGGCTCGGTCCTCATCGAGGAGTACAACTGGGGCGGCCGCGACGTCTACAACCAGCGCATCATCGACGCCGGCTCCGCGATCTACCTGTCGCCGCCCCCGCGGTGATCCCCGTCCCGGGCGACCTCGTCGGCATCCGCCAGCCCGCATCCGCTCGGTAGACTCGGGCGGTCAGCCTCTGTAGCTCAATGGAAGAGCAGCTCCGTCCTAAGGAGAGGGTTGGGGGTTCGAGTCCCTCCAGGGGCGCCGATCGGTTCGACGCCCTGACCTGCGGTTTCTAGCCGTCACCGCCCGCGCGGCAAGCTCCCATGCAACACGTCATGCAACAGTGCGCAGGCGGACTACCCGATGAGCGCGGCCAGCCGCGCGGCCGCGTCCTGCTGCATCGTCGGGGTGACGTGGCTGTAGATGTTCATCGTCGTGCTGATGTTGCTGTGCCCGAGCCGCTCCTGCACGACCTTCGGATGCACGCCGAGCTCGAGCAGGAGGGTCGCGTGTGTGTGTCGGAGCCCGTGCAGGCTGATCCGCTTAGGGGCGCGGGCCCCGAGCTCGCGCGCCATCGCGCGCATGCGCACGTCCCAGCGCATGGTGACGCTGTTGGGTGTTCGGAGGCAGCCCGCGAGGTCGCCGAAGACGTAGCTAGTCGGGCGGGCGAAGTCGAGCGCGAGCCGGCCGCGCTCGGCTCGCCATGCGCGGAGGGTCGCGCATGTCGTGTTGTCCAGGTCGATGACCCTCGCTTGTCCGGTCTTCGTCGACTTCACGGCGCCGCGCGCGATGGTGTCGGCGGCACGGCGTACACTAACGCGCCCTCCGTCGAGGTCCACGTCGGACCAGCGCAACGCGAGCGCCTCGCTGCGGCGCATTCCGGTGTGCGCGATGAGGTGCCAGAGGGCGTGGAGTTCGTCTCGATACTCGTCGCGATCCCATGCGAGGAAGGCTCGCAGCTCGTCTGCGGTCCATGTCACGAGCTCGGGAGCCTGCTCCCGGATCTGCTTGCCGGTCGGCGCTCGGACGATTCGTGACTTTCTCGCCGGGTTGCCACCGATGAGCGCTTCGTCGCGCGCGGCATCGAGCACGGCCCCGAGGAGCACGTGCACCTTGTTGACCGTGTTCGCAGAGAGCGGGCGTCCGTCGACGCCGCCGCCCGCCTGTAGCTCGACGTACAGCTTCGAGAGGCGCGTCGCCGTCAACCGATCCAACGGCAAGTTGCCGATGCGCGGCGTGATGTAGTTTCGGAGCAGCTTCTCGTACCCGGCGCGGGTGGAGTTGGCGATTCGTAGACCCGCGAGCCACTCGGTAGCGAACGCGCCGAGCGTGGGCGCGCGCCCAGACCGAAGAGCCTGGTGCTCTCTCATCGTCGCGCGGGCGGACTGGAGGGCGTCGTCGGCATCCTTGGCCGTGAGGAAGCCGCCCTGGCCGGCGAGCCGAGTACCAGCTTCGGGCTCGTCAAAGTCGATCGGGACTCGCAGCTGCCAGCGCCATCGGGTGCCGTTGCGCGTGGAGTAGCTCGTGATTGAGCCGACTCCCCGCCGACGGCTATTCCGGGGAGCCATCGCGTCTCGCCGGTGCGAGGTAGCCGCGCGCTCGCGCCTGAGCGATCCAGTAGCCGGCCGTGGAGCGCGGCACCTGGAATGACTCGAGGACGAACTTCTGCGGTGGTATGCCTGCAACCGAAGCGGCCCGGTACATGGTCGCCACGCGCTGCAATAGTGCTTCCCTTGACTCCGGCCTTTCCGGCAGGGCATTCGGAGGCTCAGGTGCGTCGAATATGCGGATCGCGACGTCGACGGCGATCGGCGTGAGCCGGGTTCGGGTAGTGCCCTCGACGCGTTCCGGGTCGTAGTTGATGATGGCTCCCACCGCGATCTTGAACAGCTCCGCCACACGGACGCGACGGAGGGTCTCGCCCGTCACTGGCATGGCGGTGTCTCGTGATGAGACGCGTACCTCGATAGGCCGAATGCCCTCGTCGACCATGTCGAGGACCATCGTCACATCGACACCGTCCACGTCGCGCGCGACGAACATCGCGGGAAGCCACGCGAATAGCCCGTCTCCGAGCTCCTCGAGGGTTTGCTCACGGTGGAACCCAGGGTCCCCAAGCGGAACGTAGTAGCCGCGGTCGCTTGGTATTTCGCCAGCCACATAGCGTGCGAGTTCCGATTCAGTCACCTCCACATCGTGGCACGTCGAGCGCCTCAACTGTTACCTGTTGACGCGCTTGACTAACGAGTATTGTTGGGTCTAGTTTGGTTCGTCAAGAAGAGACTAAACAGAAGGGTGGTCCCAACAATGGATCTGCTCACAACCCCGCAAGCCGCGCAGTACCTCAACGTCCCCGAGGGCACACTCCGCTACTGGCGCGTGTGTGGGACGGGGCCCGCCGCCGTGAAGCTCGGAAAGCGAGTGATGTACCGACGAGAGGCGCTTGCCGAGTTCGTCGATTCGCACGAGCGCCACGAGGAGGCCGGCCGATGAGCGCCATTGCCACCCTCGACGAGGCTCGAGCTTCGAAGGACGCCGTACTGACGGTTGCCGATGTCTCTCGCATCCTCGGCTTGAACCCGCGCACTGTGAGCGAGGAGATCAGGCAAGGGGGCATCCCGAGCATCCGAGTAGGTCGCCGCATCCTGGTCCCGCGCGAGCGCTTCCTCGCGCTCTTCCAGGTGGAGGGTTCCCGGTGACCGCGGGCGAGACGTCCGAGGGGGCGCTCTTCGCTGCGCGGTTCAACCCCCTCGCGGCGCAGCAGGCGCAGGCAGCCCACGCCGAGAGGCAGAAGCACCTGCCGCCGGCGGAGCGAGCCAACGACGCCTCCTCACCCATGGCCGTCGCGCGGCGGCTGGCAGCCCGCGACGAGCGCGAGCGCATCCGCGCGGCACGTCGGATCGATGAGCGATGACGGCTGGGGCGGTCTCTACGCGTCGGCGACGCCAGTGCCCGACGCCTACGACCCGGATGCCCTCAAGGAATCGGCCCCGCCCCCGGTCGAGCGCACCGCAGCTGAGCGCGCCAAGAGCGGACCGTCGCAAGCGACCGAGCTCGTGCAGCTGGCGCGCTCGCGCTACACGGTCGTCAGAAGCGAGGGCAACGTGTACGCCGTAGCCAACGACCTCCCCGGCGTCGCATTCGGCCTCCGCGGCACGGCCGGGCTTCGGCAGCGCCTCGCAGCCGACTTCTACAACGACCGCGGCCGCGCCGCATCCGGGTCCGCCCTCGCCGACGCGATCGGAACCCTCGAGGGCGACGCCCTCCGAGCCGACGAGCGCAAGGTCCACCTGCGAGCCGGCCGCGCCGGGTCGGCAGTCGTCATCGACCGAGCCACCGCCAACGGAGCCGCGATCGTCGTCGACTCGAAGGGTTGGCGACTCGCCCCCACCGCGCCTGTGCTGTTCCGCCGCACCTCGCTGTCGCTCGAGCTCGAAGCACCCGCGAAGGGCGGGACTCTCGACGGCCTGCGCGCCCTGCTGAACGTTGACGACCGACGCTTCCGCCTCATCGTGGCGTACATCGTAGCCGCGTACCTGCCCGACATCGCGCACCCGATCCTGGCCCTGCTCGGGCAGCAGGGCGCGGCCAAGAGCAGCGCCGCGCGCATCATCCTCTCCTTCATCGACCCGTCCGCGGGCGGGGGTCTCCGCTCACAGCCGAGCAAGCCCGAGGACTGGCGCGCCCTCGCGGCGAACAGCTACGGCATCGGAATCGACAACGTCTCCAAGATGCCGGGCTGGTTCCAGGATGCGCTCTGCCGCGCCGTCACGGGCGACGCATGGGTCCACCGAGCGCTCTTCACCGACAACGACATCGCGGTCTCGTCGTTCCGTCGCCCAATCGTGCTCACGTCGATCGACCCCGGCGCACTCCAGGGCGACGTCGCCGACCGGATGATCCCCGTCGAACTCGACCCCATCACGCCCACCCAGAGGAGGACGGAGGCCGAACTCGATCGCGAGCTCGAGGCGATCCGCGCCGCGACGCTCGGCGCGCTGCTCGACCTCCTCGGCAAGGTGCTCAAGGTTGTGCCTTCGATCGTGCTGCCGGAGAAGCCGCGCATGGCCGACTTCGCCACCGTCCTCGCAGCCGTCGACCAGGTCACGGGCTGGAGCACGCTCGCCGACTACCTCGCTGCCACCGACTCCGCCGCCCGCGACGTCGTCGAAGCGGACGTGTTCACGACCGCCGTGCGCAACCTCGCCCTCGAGCGAGGAGTGTGGTCGGGGACATGCCTAGACCTCCTCAGTACGCTCGCCGAGGCGCGCCAGGGCCACGCCTGGCCCGACACCCCCAAGGCGGTCGCGGGGATCCTCAAGCGTATGGCCCCCTCGCTTCGAGCAGCGGGCATCGAAGTCTCGCGCAGCGAGCAACGCAGCAACCGCGGCGCCATCTACACCGTCCGCTATATCGACGCCCCCGTCTGCGCGGCCTGCGGAATCAACCTCCCCGAAGCCGTCATTCGCGAGGGCGGAGACACCCACCCAACCTGCGAGGAGCCCTTCTGATGTACACGCACGACGAGCAATGGCGCGACGCGATCGATGCCTACACGACGGCGGCCAAGACGGCCGGGTACGCGCCGGCCACGATCGCTCAGGTGGTGAAGCACGTCCAGCGCTTCTCACGTTGGACCTCCCGCGCTCCCTGGAAGGTCGACTACGAGCACTACCGCGCCTGGCTTGAGTCGCTCACCGCCAGCCGCCTTACCGTCCTCCAACACCGCACCTCCCTCCGCAGCTTCTACCGATGGGCGATGAGTGCCGGCCGTGTGCTCGAGGACCCCACCGCCGAACCGACCTTCGTCACGAAGCGCCTCCCGGTTCCCGCCGCGTGGGAGGAACACCTCACCGCCTACCGCAGCTACATGCGATCAACCGGATCCCCCGAGGGCACCGTGCAGATCCGACTGTCACAGCTGCGCCGCCTCGCTCGCGACAGGGCAAGCCTCGACCCGATGAGCGCGACACTCGATGACCTCGTCGAGTGGCTCGCCGAGAAGAACTGGTCCCCTGAGACCCGCCGCGCTCACCGCTCAGCCGTGCGGACCTTCTACGCCTGGGCCAAGGAGACCGGACGCGTCCGCAAGAACCCCGCCGCCAAGCTCCCCGTGGTCAGGGCGCGCCGCCCCGCCGCGCGCCCTGCCGCCGAGTACGACATCACGATGGCCTACGCGAAGGCCGACCGACGCCAGCGCCTCGCCATTCGGCTTGCAGCCGACCTCGGGCTGCGGTGCGCGGAAGCGGCCGTGGTTCACACCCGCGACCTGGTCGAGCGGGATGGGCGGTTCTCGCTCATCGTCCACGGCAAGGGGCAGAAGATGCGCGTGCTTCCACTCACGGACTCCCTCGCGGGCGCGCTCCGCGCAGCCCCCGAGGGATACCTGTTCCCCGGCAAGGTCAACGGCCACATCTCGCCTCACCACCTCGGGAAGCTCGTGTCGAGCGTTCTCCCGGCAGGTGTCACCATGCACATGCTCCGCCACAGGTTCGCCACCCTCGCCTACAACGTCGACCGCGACGTCTTCACGGTGCAGCAGCTGCTCGGTCACGCTTCCCCGACGACGACCCAGGGATACGTGCAGATCCACGAGGACCACATGCGGCGACTCGTTGAGGCGGTGGCCTCGTGAGCGCGCGTCCACTGAGCCCCCGGGTCACGGCCGCCGTCGCCGACCTCAGGCGTGCAGCGGAGATCCTCGCAGCGTCCCCCGCCGAGGTTGCGAAGGCTTCCAGCGAGGTCTGCGCCGCGACCGCAGTGCTTTGGGAACAGGGCTGGGCGCCCGCTGCCCTGTCCCCCCGAGACCGCGCAATCTTGCACCTGGCCCAGGCGGCGATCACCGCCGATGCATCGAAAGGAACGGGCGAATGACCACCAAGACCCTCCACCAAGACCGCACCGCGGGCGGCTTCTTCGAGCTCACACTCACCCTCGACGTGGACGAGGCCGGCACGCTGCTGAGCATCATCAGCCCCCACCCGGGGGACGAGATGCCGCGCGCGATCATGCTCAACGTCTCCCAGGCCAAGGCGCTCGCCGAGCAGCTCGAGGCAGGCATCGTCGCCGCCGAATCCATGACCACGGAGCGCTGCTCCGGCTGCAGGTGCCCCATCCTCGGCGCAGGCCCCTGCGCCGAGTGCGAGCTACGGACCGCTCGCACCCGCCGCGCAACGTTGCGCATCGTCCCCCAAGAAGGAAGGTAGCCCCCATGATCGCCAAGCTCCCCAAGGGCCACGACGACCTCCAGTCGTGGTACTTCATCCCCGAGCAGTACCGCGAGGCGTGGCTGCGCCATGCCCCCGACGCGCAGGAGCGGACCCCGATTGCGTGGACCGCAGTCGCCCGCACGATCGCACTGTTCGACATCGCCCGAGAGCGCGCGGCTCAGACCGGAGCCGCCCGCGACGAACGTCCGACCTTCGACATCGTCGCGGCGATGGCCACCGAGGTCGGGACTCCGATGTGGGGCGCCGACTACAGCGAGCATGACGTCCAGGAGCGCCTGACCTCGGACACCAGCTACCGCCAGCGCGCGGAACACGCGATCTGCGCCGCCTACGTCAAGCAGACCCACGACGCGGAGCGCGAACAGCAGATGAAGCTCGACGCCGCAGCCGAGCGAGTCGCATGCCCAGTGTGCGGCGACCTCGCCACCGGCTTCCCCATGACGCGTCCCCTGCTGGACAAGGAGGATCGCCGCAGCCCGGTCGACGTCGCCATCGCCTCGACCATCGCCAAGCCCGTGCCCGAGCTCCACTCGTGCCTCAAGTGCTTCGAGGTGGCCAAGGCCATCTACATCGAGGAAATGCGCGCCGAGGCACTCCTGCCAGACGGGCGCACCCGCGAAGCGAAGATCCGCGCGCTGCTCTTCCAGCCGAACTTCGGGCGCCGCGCCGCTTCCTGACCGACACCCCCCACGAAAGGAACACCATGAGCACCATCGAACTCCCGCCGGTCGAGATCCCTGCCGAGCTCGAGGCGCACTACCCGCACGACCTGCCCGTGCAGGACCTGCACTCGAAGACCACGGCTCTCGCCCGCAGGCTCGCAATCCGTCGCGTCGAGGAGGAAAGCGAAGCCGCCGAGCGACAGAACCAGCGCATCCCCAACGACGCCTTCTGGGCGCGCGTCGACTCCTACGACCAGGAACTCACGGCCACGCGGCTCCCGGAACTCACCGCCGTCGCGCAGCACCTCGAGCGCTTGAAGGTGGCGCGCGAGCAATCGGCCGCCGAGAGTGCGCGCGCAGCCGCGGCCGCCGCCCGAGCGGAGCAGGAGCGCGCAGCGCACACCTGCGCCATCTGCGGCGCGACCAACCTCGACCCGCTCGGCATCGTCGCCACCCGCAACGTCGGCCGCCTCGGCCTCAAGTCCTGCGGCCGGTGCTATGTCGTCGCCCTCGACGTGCTCGCATCCCGCTCCGAGCACGAGAAGATGGCAGACGGACGCACCCGCCGCGACCGGGTCGCGGCGACCCTCGACAAGGCAGGTGCATGATGGCCGGCCGCGCTCCTCGACATCCTCGCCGACAGTCGCCAGGCGCAGCGCGAGGTTGGCAACCTCGGTGAGGCGCTCGAGGACGCCATCAACGTGCTCTACGACGCCCGCCTCGAGCGCTACACCGACCTGAACTCCGAAGCGCAGAAGGCGCTCCAGCTCGTGAACCTCTACCGAGAGGCGACCGACAGCGCCGCGACCGCAGATCAGCTCCGTTACGAAGCCCTCGCCCGTCACGTGCAGGGGCTGCCTAAGCACGTGCCGGTCGCCGTCGACATCGACACCGCCGCGGCCGACAAGCAGGTCGAGCGCTGGCTCACCGGCTCGCGGCGGGTGCTCGAGGTGAAGTTGCAGGCGATGGACCGTCAGGGGAGGCCGATCCC
>WKJB01000097.1_pt1 | contig 26444 bp, 28 predicted proteins | sample 5403331 | NCBI WGS metagenome assembly WKJB01 (sample SAMN13198853, study PRJNA488119) | plastic metagenome | isolation source: water-polyurethane dispersion (WPUD) containing a polyether... | place: Mexico: Mexico City | collected 2016 | reverse complement strand
ACACCTCGGTGGAGGCGAGCATCCACCGAACGGGGGATGCCGAAACCACCGGGCGAAGATGGTGCGCTCGATCGTGTCGACGAGCCAGTTCCGGTACTGCTCGAGCGTCCAGCCGGCATCGAGCACGAGCTGCACGTAGCCGCTCGGCGAGGCGAGGAAGAGCAGGGATACGGCGAGCTGCTCGTCGTCGGACTCGCGCTGGGCGAGGCCCCGCGCCCGGAACTCGGCGATCGACGCGCGGTAGTCGCTGCGGCGGCGCTCCTGCAGGCTCTCGAGCCTGCACGGTCACGTCACGCCCCTCCTCACCGTCTCCCGCCGTCGGACATCCACTCGGGCGGCAGCGGGGTGGCGGGTCTGGGCATGTCTCCGACCCCAGCACCTCGGCGCGGGCTCGGCGTCGGCTCGAGTCGAAACTGTGCACGGTGCCGCCTGTGCACAACTCTGAGTGGTCGGTTTCTGGCCCCAAGACCCGGAAATGGGGCCAGAAACCGACCGGTCAGCGAGAGTCGGGGCGCCGCTGGAGGCGGCGGATGACGGCGGCGAGGGCGAGGAGGGTGATGGTGGCGCCGACGGCGATCACGACGACGACCGTCCAGCCGAGGGGGGTGAGCGTCAGCACCGCCTCGACGACCGACTCGCGGCGCTCGGGGGTCGCGGCGGCCCAGAGCACGAACGACGCGATCGCGACGAGCACGAGGCCCCACAGCACAGCCCCCGTGCGGATGCGCGGGCGCGGCAGCGGCGCGGCACCCTTCGTGGCGCTCGGGGTGGCGGATGCGGCGGATGCGGCGGATGCGCTGGCGTCGCTCACGGGACGGCTCCTTCGGTCGAGGCGGGCGTGGGGGCGGGCGTGGGCGTCGGGCTTGGCTCGGGGGTCGGCGGCAGGGGCTCGCCCGTCGTGAAGTTCCAGCGCTCGACGGTGTCCGGTTCGGGCGTGAGCGGCGGCGGGGTCACCTCCTCGGTGCTCGTGCTCACGAGCAGGGCGCTCGGGTGGCGCGTCCAGATGCGCAGCACGACGTCGAGCGAATCGGGGTCGCCGATCGTGACCGTGCGGCGCCCGTCGACGACCTCGTAGAGGGCCCACATGCCGACGCTCCCGGCGCTGCCGACGCTCCCGGCGCTCTCGGCGAGCACGCCGAACGAGCCGCCCGCCGCATCCGTCACGAGCTCGATCCGCACGCTCGCGCCCTCCGCGACGCGCACCTCGACACCGCCTGTGTGCTGCCACAGGTCGATCGTGCGGGCCGGGCGGTCGTCGTCGGCCACGTAGATCGACGTCGAGCCGACGAGCTGCGCGTAACGACCGTCGCGGGTCGCATCGATGACCCAGGAGAGGCCCGGCGGCAGCAGCTGCCGATCCGTCGGCACGACGACCGCGACGGCGAGCGCGAGCACTGCGAGGATCGAGAAGAACCCGAGCGCCCCGCTGCGTCGCCGCCCGAGGGCGACGGCGACCGTCCCGATGCCGAGTACGAGCACGACGATCGCGGCTCCCACAATCCATTCCGCTCCGCGCATAGACGGCGACTGCCAGGCTGCGAACGCCGCGATGGCCCCCGAGACGAGGGCGATGCCGAGCACAAGGAACACGATCCCCGCGTTCGCCCGCGGTCTCGTGAGCTTCCGGATGCGGGCCCGTTCGCGCGACGCGGCGAGCGCCTCCTGCGCGCGGGCGTGCGCCTCCGCCTGCCGCTGCTCCCGCTCGGCGCGGCGCCGCTCGGCGGCCCACGCGGCCCGCTGCTGCTGCCACGCGTCCTGACTCGCCTTCCACGCCGCGAGCTCCTCGGCGGATGCGTCGGCCGGGGGCGCGGGCGGCTCGCCGGGGTCGACGAGCGGGGCTGCGGCACCCGGCGTCGCGACGGATGCGGCGGTCGTGCCCCCGGCATCCGTCGCCCCCTCCGCGGGGAACGTCGGCACGGTCTCGGGCCGCCCGTCGGTCGTCGCGGGCGCCGTCGTGACGTCGCCCGAGGCGCGCTGCGCGAGCCACACGACGAGCGCGACGACGCCGCCGAGCAGCACGAGGGTGACGAGCACGCGCGCGATCGCCCCGCCCCAGCCCGGGTCGTTCCAGTAGAGAGCGCCCGCGGCCCAGAAGCCCTGCGTGAGCGGCAGGAACGACAGCAGGAACACCGCGACGATGCCGGGGAACGCGCGCGTCACACGGCCGTGCCCGAGCTCGCGGGTGTGGATCGTGCCGGCCGCGTCGGGCAGCAGAAACCACGCGATCGCGTAGACGAACGCGACGGGAGCGCCGACGACAGCCAGCACGACCGCGATGCCCCGCACGATGAGCGGGTCGACGCCGATCCGCGCGGCCAGGCCCCCGCACACGCCGCCGAGCCAACCCTCCTGCCGCACGACGCCGAGGCCGCGCAGCCACAGGAAGAAGGGGTGCTCGGCGGATGCCGCGCTCGGCTCGCCGGAGCCCGCGGACGGCTCCTCGGAGCCGACGGGAGCGGTGGCCACCTCGCCCGCGACGCCCTCGTCGGGCGTCTCATCGGGCGACGGAGGTTCGGATGCGGTGGTGCGTCGTGCCATGCCTCGAGCGTGCCTGCAGGCAGGGGCCCCGCTCTATGGGGGTTCGCCCTGATCGTCCCCTGATCCCTCGCCGTGGGGCTCGTCGCGCGTGCTTGGATCGTCGCATGACCGCACCCGCCGCCGAGCAGCCCCTCGAGGGCGTGCCCCGCGTTCGCCCTGTGCGCCCCACGCGCCCCGCGCGCCCCGCGCTCGTGCGGCCGCGCGAGGTCTGGCTCGCGGGGGTGAGCATCGCGCTCGCGCGTCACCTCGCGTGGCCCGCCGCCGTCGTGCGCGCGATCTTCGCGGGGGCCGCGGCCCTCGGTCTGCTCTGGGCGGGCCTCGCGATCTTCCTGCGCGGCGAGTTCGGCATCCTCCCTGTCGCCGCGGCATCCCCTCTCCTCTACGCGTGGTTCTGGGCGCTCGTACCCCGCGAGACCGCGACCCCGGATGCGCCCCTCCGCCGCGAGGTGCCGGTCGCCCTCGCGCTGCTGGTCGCCGCGGGCGTGCTCGCATTGCTCGTGCCCGTCAGCTGGCTCGTCACGTGGACGCCCCTGCCCGTCGGAGCCGTCGAGGCCACGGCGGCCGCCGTCGCGGCGATCGTGTGGACTCTCGCGGTCGACGTGCGCGACGAGCGGCGGGCGGCATCCGCTCCCCGCGTGCGTGCCGTCGCGGGCGGTTTCCTCGTGGCGTTCGGACTCGCGCTGCTCGCCGGGGGCTTCGCCGATTCGCGCACCCTCGTGGCGATCGTCGCGGTCGTGCCCGTGCTGCTCGGCGTGGCGACCTTCGTCGTGCCCCCGCTGCTGGCGCGTGCATCCGTGCGGTCGGCCGAGCGCGCGGCGCTCGCGCGCGAGGAGCAGCGGTCGGAGATCGCGGCGCACCTGCACGACTCGGTGCTGCAGACGCTCGCGATCATCCAGAACCGCGCAGGCGCCGGCACGGAGATCGCCCGCATCGCGCGCGCCCAGGAGCGCGAGCTGCGCGACTGGCTCTTCGCGGGAACCGACCCGTTCGCGGGCGACCTCGCGACCGAGCTGCGCACGATCGCGCGCGAGCTCGAGCTCGAGCACGCCGTGCGCATCGAGGTCGTCACGGTGGGCGACGTGGGCGCCATCGAGTCGCGAGCGCTCGCGGCGGCGGCACGCGAGGCCCTCGCGAACGCGGCACGGCACGCCGGCGGCGACGTCACGGTCTACGCGGAGGCCACCCCGGATGCGGTGGAGGTCTTCGTGCGCGACCGCGGCCCCGGCTTCGACCCGGACGCCGTGCCCGACGGGCGCCTCGGCATCCGCGAGTCGATCGTGGGGCGCATGGCGCGCGCGGGCGGCACGGGGGTCGTCGCGAGCGGGTCGGACGGCACCGAGGTGCAGCTGCGGATGCCGCGCGCCCGGCTCGCGGGGGCCACCGGAGCCGGCACCGGTACCGGCCGCACGAGCGGCACCACCACCGGCACCACCGGCACCACCGGCACCGGAGGAGCGCCATGACCCGCGTCATCATCGTCGACGACCACTCGATCTTCCGTACCGGCCTGCGCACCGACCTCGGCGACGCCGTCGAGGTGGTCGGCGAGGCGGGCGACGTCGACGCCGCCGTGCGCGTCATCGACGAGCTGCGCCCCGACGTCGTGCTGCTCGACGTGCACCTGCCGGGCGGTGCGGGCGGCGGCGGCGCGGAGGTCGTGCGACGCTCGGCCGCGCTCCTGTCGAGCGTGCGCTTCCTCGCCCTGTCGGTGTCCGACTCCGCCGAGGACGTCGTGGGCGTCATCCGCGCGGGTGCACGCGGCTACATCACGAAGGCAACGAGCGGGGCGGATGTGGCTGCCGCCGTCGCGACGGTCGCCGCGGGGGATGCGGTGTTCTCGCCGCGACTCGCCGGCTTCGTGCTCGACGCCTTCGGCACGGCCGCAGGTGCCCCCGCCGTCGCCGCGACGGACGACGAGCTCGACCGCCTTTCGGTGCGCGAGCAGGAGGTCATGCGCCTCATCGCGCGCGGCTACGCCTACAAGGAGGTCGCGTCGCACCTCTACATCTCGATCAAGACCGTAGAGACGCACGTGTCGTCAGTGCTGCGCAAACTGCAGCTCTCCTCGCGCCACGAGCTCACCGCCTGGGCGCTCGAGCGCCGCCTGCTCTGAGTCAGCGATCGCTGACTGGTCGGTTTCTGGCCTCATTCCCGGGGTTTGAGGCCAGAAACCGACCACTCAGCGAAGGGTGGGGGTCACCCCGTGAACAGGGGGAGCGCCACGAGCACGGCGAGCGTGAGCATCACGACCGCGATCGCGGCGTCGAGGATGCGCCACGCCAGCGGCCGGGCGAAGACCGGCGCGAGCGCGCGGGCCCCGAAGCCGAGCGCCGAGAACCACAGCACCGAGCCGAGCCCCATGCCCGCGCCGAAGAACCAGCGCGCGTCGCCGTGGCCGTTCGCGAGGGTGCCGACGATCGCCATGTCGAGGTACACGTGCGGATTGAGCCACGTCACCGCGAGGCACGTCGCGACGGCGGCGGCGAGCGAGCGGCGGCGTGCCGCGGCATCCGGGGCCGCGTCGACCGTGAGCACCTCGCCCTTCGGCCACAGCGCGCGGCGGGCCGCGAGCACGCCGTAGAACAGCAGGAAGATCGCGCCGCCGATCCGGATCGCCGTCATCGCCCACGGCAGCGCGCTCATCACGGCACCCGTGCCGGCGATCGAGAGCATCATGAGCACGATGTCCGACAGCGCGCACATCGCCACGATCACGAGCACGTGCTGACGACGGATCCCCTGTCGCAGCACGAACGCGTTCTGCGCCCCGATCGCCACGATGAGCGAGAGGCCGAGCGAGAGCCCCGCGAGGGCGGCGGCGAGGGCGGCGGATGCGGTCACGGTCCTCGACGTTACGGCCCGCGCGGGGCATCAATCCAGTTCAGGATTCTCAAGAACCATTAGCCTCGCTTCAGATGAATCTCGACCGGGATCTGCTCGCCACGCTCCGCGCCGTCGTCGACGCGGGCACCTTCGACGCGGCCGCCCGCGCGCTCAACGTCACGCCATCCGCCGTCAGCCAGCGCATCAAGTCGCTCGAGACGCAGCTCGGCCGCGTGCTCGTCGAGCGAACCAAGCCCGTGCGCGCCACCGAGTCGGGCGAGGTGCTCGTGCGGCTCGCGCGCGAGATCGCCCTGCTCGAGACGGATGCCGCCTCCGCCCTCCGCCTCGACGGCGCGGGGGAGGGGTTCACGACCGTGCCGCTCGCGGTCAACGCCGACTCGCTCACGAGCTGGTTCCTTCCGGCGATCGCCGAGGTCTGCACCGAGCACCGCATCGTCGTCGACATCCACCGCGAGGACCAGGACCGCACCGCCGCGCTCCTCGCCTCCGGCCGCGTGATGGCGGCCGTCACCTCGCAGGCCGAGCCCGTTCCCGGGTGCAGCGTCACGCCGCTCGGCGTACTCGTCTACCACCCGGCCGCGAGCAGCGCCTTCGCCGAGCGCTGGTTCCCCGACGGGGCGGATGCCGCATCCCTCGCCCGCGCGCCCGTCGTCGACTTCGACCACGACGACGAGCTGCAGACCCGGTTCCTGCGCCGCGCCTCCCGCCGTCGGCTCGACCCGCCGCGGCACTACGTGTCGGGCTCGTCCGACTTCCTCCGGGCGATCGAGCTCGGCCTCGGCTGGGGCATGCTGCTCGAGTCGCAGCTCGCGGGTGCCGCCCCCGGCACCTTCGTCGAGCTCGCCCCCGGCGGCCCGGGCGTGCGCGTGCCGCTTTACTGGCAGCAGTGGAACCTGCGCTCGACCGCCCTCGACGCCGTCGCCGGTGCGGTCGTGCGGGCGGCCCACGTCTCCCTTCGGCGCCGCTGAGCCGGCCCGGGGGCCGCGGATCCGCACTCCCGGCGAGCGCTCGCCGGTGGATGCCGTATGCTTGTGCAGGTTGCCTCGAACCCCATACTTCGGCATGCCCGGAATCCGGTCGGCGAAGCGGGAGGCGAGCGACATAGGGCGGTGGCTCAATTGGTAGAGCAGCGGTCTCCAAAACCGCAGGTTGCAGGTTCGAGTCCTGTCCGCCCTGCGAATCCCTCGTGCGAGAGCCCGGGGGATCGCCGGCCGAAAGGGTAGTGAGAGTGGCACGCAAGGTGATCGACGAGCCCAGTGAGGACGTCGTCGCGAACGCCAAGCGCGAGCGCGCCGAGCGGCGGAACCCGTTCGCACGTCTCGTCCTCTTCATCCGTCAGGTCGTCGCCGAGCTCCGGAAGGTCGTCACCCCGACCCGCCGCGAGCTGCTCCGCTTCACGGGCGTCGTGCTCGTGTTCGTGCTGATCATGATGGGTCTCGTGTGGGCCCTCGACCAGCTGTTCAGCTGGCTCGTGAACTGGGCATTCGGCGACGACGTCTTCACCGGCTGACCCCCCGGCAGCTCATCCCCACAAGGAAAGAACACCGTGACTTCAGAAGAGCGCGACATCGATCTCGCGACCGCAGCCGAGCAGTCCTCCGAGGAGGACGAGGCGCAGGAGGGCAACGTCCTCGCGTCCGACGAGGCGTCGAGCGAGGCCGCCGAGCGCCGCGCGATCCACGTCGTCGACGAGGACTCGGATGTCGAGGCCGGCCTGGAGAGCGCGCTCGACGCGCTCGAGGCGGCGTCCGACCCCGAGGCCGACGCGATCGTCGACGACGCCCTCGACATCGACTCCGCCGACGAGGCGGAGGCCGCTGCCGCCGCCGCGGAGGACGAGGAGGAGGCCGAGGACGGCGACGAGCCCGAGGTCGACCCCTACGAGGAGTTCCGCGCCGAGCTGCGCTCGAAGCCGGGCAAGTGGTACGTCATCCACTCCTACGCGGGCTTCGAGAAGCGCGTGAAGCAGAACATCGAGTCGCGTCGCCAGTCGATGGCGATGGAGGACTTCATCTACGAGGTCCAGGTCCCGATGGAGGACGTCGTCGAGATCAAGAACGGGCAGCGCAAGCTCGTGAACCGCGTGCGCATCCCCGGCTACGTGCTCGTCCGCATGGAGCTCAACGAGGACTCGTGGTCGGTCGTCCGCCACACCCCCGGCGTCACCGGATTCGTCGGCAACTCGCACAACCCGACGCCGCTGCGCTTCGAGGAGGCCTTCAACATGCTGAAGAGCCTCGTGCAGGTCGTCGAGGCGCCCGTCAAGGGTGCCGCCGCCGCGAAGGGCGGCAAGGCCGCGCCGCGCGTCATCCCCGCCGAGATCGACTTCGAGGTCGGCGAGACCATCACCATCAAGGAGGGCTCGTTCGCGGGCCTGCCCGGCACGATCTCCGAGATCAAGCCCGAGAGCGGCAAGCTCACCGTCCTCGTCTCGCTCTTCGAGCGCGAGACGCCGGTCGAGCTCTCCTTCGACCAGGTGACCAAGCTCTAACCGCGATCACACGTCGAGGGCCCGGATGCTTCCGCATCCGGGCCCTTCTCGCGTCGCGGCATCCGCCGCTCCCGCCCCCGTTAGTTGCACGCGCGCCCCGTCGTACGGGCGCGCGTGCAACTAACGGGGTCAGTGCTTGTTGCCGGTGAGGAGGAGGATGCCGCCGAGGCCGATCATCATGCCGCCGCCGGTCGCGCGGAGGGTCGAGATGCGGCGCGGGGAGGTCGCGAACCAGTCGCGCGCGGCCCCCGCCGCGAGAGCCCAGCACGAGTCGAACAGCAGGGCCAGCAGGAAGAACACGACGCCGAGCTCGGCGAGCTGCAGAGGGAGGTAGCCCGCCGAGTAGTCGACGAACTGCGGCAGCACCGCCACGAAGAACGCGATCGTCTTCGGGTTGGTCACACCCACGACGAAGCCCTCGCCGAGCAGTCGCCACGGCGAGCGGCGCGGGCCGACCTCCTGCTCGGCGACCTCGTTGCGGTGACGGATCGCCTGGATACCGAGGTACACGAGGTAGGCGGCGCCCACGATCTTGATGATCGTGAAGATCACCACCGACTGCGCCACGAGCGTGCCGACTCCGAGCGCGACGAGCGTGAGCAGCGGCAGCATCCCGAGCGCGTTGCCGACGACCGAGAGCACGCCGGCGACGCGGCCGTAGGCGATCGAGCGCCCGATGACGAACAGGATGCTCGGTCCGGGCATGAGGATGAGCAGCACGGAGGCGACGACGAACGCGCCGAGGGATGCCAGGGGTACCACGCTCCGAGGGTAGTGCGCGGGGTGGCGGCAGCGCGGACACGCGAACTGTTCAATCGGCGGGATGTCGCGTATGATGTCCAGGTTGCCCTGGCGTCTTCGCGCGCCCGGATGACGACACCGCATCCGTCCGGATGTCGGGAGAGTGAGGCCGACCGGCCTCGTTCGACAGAGAGAAAGAGAACATGGCACCGAAGAAGAAGGTGACCGGCCTGATCAAGCTCCAGATCAACGCCGGCGCCGCGAACCCCGCGCCGCCCATCGGCCCCGCGCTGGGTCAGCACGGCGTGAACATCATGGAGTTCTGCAAGGCGTACAACGCCGCGACCGAGAACCAGCGCGGCAACATCATCCCGGTCGAGATCACCGTGTACGAGGACCACTCGTTCACGTTCATCCTCAAGACCCCGCCCGCCGCCGAGCTCATCAAGAAGGCCGCCGGCGTCTCCAAGGGCTCGCCCACCCCGCACACCTCGAAGGTCGGCAAGCTGACCCGCGAGCAGGTCCGCGCCATCGCCGAGCAGAAGCAGGCCGACCTCAACGCGAACGACCTCGACGCGGCAGAGAAGATCATCGCGGGCACCGCCCGTTCGATGGGGATCACGGTGGAGGCGTAATCATGGCTCAGAAGTCCAAGGCATACCGCGCCGCCGCCGAGAAGATCGAGGCCGGCAAGTTCTACGCCCCCGACGAGGCCGTCGCGCTCGTCAAGGAGACCGGCTCCAAGAAGTTCGACTCGACCGTCGAGGTCGCGCTCAAGCTCGGTGTCGACCCGCGTAAGGCGGACCAGATGGTGCGCGGCACCGTCATCCTCCCGCACGGCACCGGCAAGACCGCCCGCGTCATCGTGTTCGCGACCGGCCCCGCGGCCGAGGCCGCGATCGCCGCCGGCGCGGACGAGGTCGGCGGCGCCGAGCTCATCGAGAAGGTCGCCGGCGGGTACACCGACTTCGACGCGGCCGTCTCGACCCCCGAGCTCATGGGCCAGGTCGGTCGTCTGGGTAAGGTGCTCGGCCCCCGCGGCCTCATGCCGAACCCCAAGACCGGCACCGTGACGCCGGACGTGGCCAAGGCCGTGTCCGACATCAAGGGCGGCAAGATCGAGTTCCGCGTCGACAAGCACGCCAACGTGCACTTCGTCATCGGCAAGGCCGGCTTCACCACCGACCAGCTGCGCGAGAACTTCCGCGCCGCGCTCGACGAGATCCAGCGTGCGAAGCCCTCGAGCTCGAAGGGCCGCTACATCCAGAAGGGGTCGCTCTCGACCACCTTCGGCCCGGGCGTCCCGCTCGACGTCGCCGCGCTGTAGTACTCCTGGCGCCGCGATCATCCGCGGCGCACGAAGGGCCGGCCGCGCGCGAGCGCCCGGCCCTTCGGCACACCGCGTTCCGGGAGGGGGTCCGCTTCGGCGGGCCCCCTTCCCCGTTCCACCCAGCACCACCCGAGAGGAACCCCAGTTGACAGAGCCGTCGACGGATGCCACCCCCGTCACGAGGATCGCGCACCTCGCGCGCATCACGGGAGTGTGGTTCTTCGTGCTCGGCTTCGTCGCGCGCATCCCGTTCGCGATGAACATCGTGGGCCTTCTCACGCTCATCACGGTCGTGCGGGGCTCGATCGCCGAGGCAGGCCTCGTGTCGGCCGCGTTCGGTATCGCGATGGGTGTCGGCGGCCCCCTGCTCGGGGCGATCGCCGACCGTCACGGTCAGCGCGTCGTGTCGGTCGTCGTCTCGGTGCTGCACGCCGCGCTCCTGCTCGGCATCGTGGCGTCCGTCTACGGTGACGCCCCGTTCTGGCTCATCTTCGCGCTCACGCTGCTCGCGGGCGCGACGATCCCGCCCGTCTCGGCGTACGCCCGCGCGCGCTGGCTCGCCCTGCTCGCCGACGACACCCGTCGCGGCGGGCGCGGTGTCTCGACGGCTCTCGGCTACGAGTCGATGGTCGAGGAGATCACCTTCGTGGGCGGCCCCGTGCTCGTGGGCCTGCTCGCGACCCTCATCTCTCCGGCCGCGCCCGTCATCGTCGCGGCCGTCTCGGTGCTCGTGTTCGCGAGCGCCTTCGGCCTGCACCGCACCGCTTCCGCCGTGCAGCCCTCGGCCGCGCATCCGGATGCCGTGGTCGCCCCGCGCCGCGCCCTCGTCACCCTCGCGGTGCTGCTGCCCGTCGCGGGCATGCTCCTCATGGGCGCCTTCTTCGGCACGACGCTCGCGTCGCTCACCGCGGTCATGGAGGGCGAGGGCCTCGGCGAGAGCACCGGTCTCGTCTACGGCATCATGGGCGCCACCTCGGCGGTCGCCGCGATCACGGTCGGCCGCCTGCCGCGCAGCTTCCCCCTGCACCTGCGCTGGGTGATCGGCGCCGCGGCGATGCTCACGGCCGGCCTCGTGCTGTGGGCGTTCCCGCAGCTGCCGGTCATCGTCGTCGTGTTCGTCTTCGTGGGGGTCTTCGTCGGCTCGACCCTCGTGACGGTGTTCACGATCGGAGCGGAGAGCGCGCCCGAGGGGCGTCTCGCCACCAACATGGCGATGCTGTCGAGCGCCGTCACGATCGGCCAGGGCCTCACGGTCGCGGCCGTCGGCGCCCTCGCCGAGATCGTGGGCGCATCCGTCTTCGTGTCGGTCGCCGCCGCGAGCGGCGTCATGCTGCTCGTCGCCCTCGCGGCGTCCGTGCAGCACAAGGCCGCGAGGGCGCGCGCCGGGGTCTGAGCCTCAGCCCGCCTCCCGCGCGAGGGAGCCGACGTCAGTCCGCCGACGGCGGCAGCACGTAGATCTTGCGGAGCGTCTCGTGCACGGTCCAGGTCGTGCCCATGCCTGCGTCGAGGCGCACGACCGAGCCGGCCGAGACGTCGATCGCCGGGCGTCCGTCGGCGAAGTCGATCGTGGCCGAGCCCTTCAGCACGACGAAGATCTCGTCCTCCTCGACGTCGCGCACGACGCCCGGGGTGATCTCCCACACGCCCACCTCGGCGCCGTCGACGGTCGTGCCGATGTCGAGGTAGCCGATCGTGGGCGAGCCCGAGACGAGCTCGTCGCCCTCCACGGCCTCGTGCGGGATCTCGGCGTCGAGCGCGGCGAAGACCTCTCCAGAATTCACGAATCGAACCCCAATCCGAGCGCATCCAGGGTGCGCAGCAGTATGTTGCGTCGGCCTTCCTTGTGGTCGGCCCGGTCGAGCGACCAACGGGTCGCGTTGATGCCCACGGATGCCGCGGGCTCCGGCGGGAACGGCAGCGGACGCCTCCGCACCATCTCGAGCTCGGTGCGCTCGGTCGGCTGGCCGTCGAGCAGGTCGAGCATGGTGTCGGCGGCGAAGCGCGTCGCGCCCACCCCGAGGCCCGTGAACCCGGCGGCGTAAGCGACGCGGCCCTTGCGGGCGGTGCCGAAGAAGGCGCAGAACTGGGTGCTCGTGTCGATCGCGCCCGCCCACTTGTGGGTGAAGGTGAGGCCCTCGAGCTGCGGGAACGTCGTGAAGAAGTGCGAGGCGAGCTTCTCGAAGCTCTGCGGGCGGTCCTCGTAGCGCGCCCGCACGCGCCCGCCGTAGTGGTAGATCGCGTCGTAGCCGCCGAACAGGATGCGGTCGTCGGCCGTGCGGCGGTAGTAGTGGAACTGGTTGGCCATGTCGCCGATGCCCTGGCGGCCGTGCCATCCGATCGCCGTGAGCTGGCCGGCGTCGAGCGGCTCGGTCATGAGCACGTAGTCGTAGACGGGCACCGTCATGAGGCGGTTGCGCTTGAGCAGCGACGGGTAGACGCTCGTGCCGAGCGCCACGTGCGAGGCGGTCACCGCGCCCTCGTCGGTCACGACGCGCACTCCGTCGGCGGCCTCCTCGAGGCGCCGTACGGGGCTGTGCTCGTGCAGCTCGACGCCGAGCTCGGAGGCGAGGCGCGCGAGCTCGCGCACGAGGCGGCCCGGGTGCACGAGGGCGACCTCGCGCTTGCGCCACGTGCCGCCGAGGTAGGTGGGGGAGTGCACCTCGGCCTGCACCTCGTCGCGGTCGAGGAGCACGACATCCGACTCGCCCTCGGAGGGTCGCGTGCCGTGCAGCCACTCGAGCTGGTGCGGTTCGGTCGCGACGTCGAGCTCGCCCGTGCGCTCCCACTGCACGTCGAGCGAGTGCTCGAGCACGGTGCGCTCGATCGCGTCGAGGTTCTCCATGCCGAGGCGCGCGAGCTGCGCGTACTCGTCGGGCCAGCGGCTGCGGCCGTTCTCCTCGCCGTGCGTGATGCTCGCCTCGACGAAGCCGCCGTTGCGGCCCGACTGCGCCCATCCGAGCGTCTTCGCCTCGAGGAGCACGACGCGGCGCTCCGGGTCGCGCTGCTTCGCGCGCACGGCCGTCCAGAGGCCGGTGAAGCCGCCGCCGACGATCGCGAGGTCGGTGCTCGTCTCGCCCCGCAGGGGCTCGTGCCGGGGTGCCTCGCCCAGCTCGTCGAGCCAGAACGGCGCCTGGCGCGTGTGCGCGAGGGCGTGCGAGACGACGGATGCCGGCGCGGGCCGGCGTTCGAACACGGTGTCGTGCGTGGGCATCTCAGGAACTCCTGGGGATCGTGCTCATTCAATCGGATGCGGCCGTCCGCCGCATTGGTAGCGGTATGGGGGCGGGCGGGGGGGGGAGGTTTTCGGGGGTGGCCGGGGGCCTTTGCGAGGCAACGAGTCGCATCGGCGCGTCGCTACCTTGGTGGGGTGACGACTGTGCGCCCGGCAGGCCCCGACGATCTCCCGGCACTCGCCGCGCTCGCGGCGCTCACCTTCCCGCTCGCGTGCCCGCCGCACGTGACCGACGAGGCGAAGGCCGCGTTCATCGCCGCGAACCTCACGGCGGATCACTTCGCCCGCTACCTCGACGACCCCGCGCGCGACGTGCTCGTCGCGGTCGAGGAGGGCGGCGCGCTCGCGGGCTACGCGCTCCTCGTGGCGGGTGAGCCGGCGGACGCCGACGTCGCCGCCGCGATCACGCTGCGCCCGACCGTCGAGCTCAGCAAGTGCTACGTGCACCCCGACCACCACGGCGCGGGCGTCGCCGCCGCGCTCATGGCGGCGTCGCTCGACGCGGCGGTCGCGCGCCAGGCGGCCGGCGTGTGGCTCGGCGTCAACCAGCAGAACGCGCGCGCCCAGCGCTTCTACGCCAAGAGCGGCTTCTCCCGCGTGGGCGTCAAGCGCTTCCTCGTGGGCGACCGCTACGAGGACGACTTCGTCTTCGAGCGCGCGCTCTGACGGGCCATCCGCCGGGATCACCCCTCGGCGACCGTCAGCACGATCTTGCCGCGCGTGCTGCCCGTCTCGATGAGCCGGTGCGCCTCGGCGACCTCCTCGAGCGGGAGCACGCGGTCGACGTAGACGCGCACGTCGCGCGACTCGAGCAGGCGCGTGACGATCGCGAGCGTCGCCGCGTCGGGCGAGACCCGGAAGCCGGTCGCGCGCACCCCGGCCGCCTCGGCCTTCTCGCGCATCGTGGGGAACGAGCCCGTCGGCCCGTTGACGTAGAGCCCGCCGGGGCGGATGACGCGCAGCGACCGCGAGCCCGTCTCGTGCGCGACGTCGCCGATGAGGTCGATGACCGCGTCCACCTCGCCGACGGCCTCTTCGAACGGCCCCGCCGTGTAGTCGACGACCTCGGCCGCGCCGAGCTCGCGCAGGAAGGCCGCGTTGCGCGCCGAGCCGGTCGCGATCACGTGGGCGCCGAAGTAGGAGGCGAACTGCACCGCGAAGTGGCCGACGCCGCCCGCGCCCGCGTGGACGAGCATCCGCTGCCCCTCGTGCGCCTTCGCCGTCTCGACGACCATGCCCCACGCGGTGAGCGCCGGAGCGGCACGCCGGCCGCCTCGACGTGCGAGAGCGACGGCGGCTTGCGGGCGACGCTGAGCGCGGGGACGGTGAGGTACTCCGCGTAGGCGCCGCCCATGCGCGGCACCATGCCCATTCCGTACACCTCGGTGCCGGGCTGCAGGGGGTGCGCCTCGTAGGGGGCCTCCACGACGACGCCCGAGAAGTCGTTGCCGAGCACGACGGGCGTGGAGGTCACGCCGGGCCAGGCGCCCCGGCCGGCGCGCGTCTTCGCGTCGATCGGGTTGACGCCCGCCGCGACCACGCGGATGAGGAACTCGGCGTTCACGCGGGTCGGCCTCTCGACCTCGCCGAGCCGCAGCATCTCGGGTGCGCCCGGCTCGGTGAGGGTCACGGCCCGCATCATCGTCATGTCCTCGACCCTTCCCGCCTCGGAGCCATTCAACGTCCGTCATGCGTCATCGGTGTTACGCGCATGTCACCGTGCTGCTAACTTGCCCGCATGCGCAACGCTTTCATCATCCTGCGCGCGGCAGGTGCGATCGCGGTGGTCGCCGCGGTCGTGGGGCAGCTCGCCGTCAGCATCGACTACTGGACGACGACGGGGGTGCGCGACCTCGCGACCTCGATCACGAACTTCTTCTCGTTCTTCACGGTCCAGTCGAACATCGTGGGCGCGGTCGCGCTCGCGCTCGGCGCCGTCCTGCTGCTGCGCGGCGTCGAGGAGGACCCGCGCTGGTTCGCGGTGCTGCGCGCGTGCGCCACGACCTACCTCGTGACGACGGGCGTCGTCTACAACCTCCTGCTGCGCGGCATCGAGCTCCCGCAGGGCTCGACGCTGCCGTGGTCGAACGAGGTGCTGCACGTCGTCGTGCCGATCGTGCTGCTCGTCGACTGGCTCTTCGCCCCCGGGCGGCGCCGCCTCGGCTGGGCGACGGTCGGCGTCATCGTCGTCTACCCCGTCGTGTGGGTCGTCTACACGCTCGTGCGCGGCCCCGTCATCTACAGCGACGCCATGGCTCGGCAGGGCTGGTACCCCTACCCGTTCCTCGACCCGGCGAACTTCGAGAACGGCTACGGCACGGTCGCGCTCTACGTCGTCGCGATCGCTGCGCTCATCGCGCTCGCGGGATGCGGTGTCGTCGCGGTCTCGCGGATGCGGCGGCGCTAGCGGCGCATCGCCGCGAGCAGCTGGTCGGCGAGCTGCACGAGGCGGTGGATCTCGTCCTCGTCGCGGTCGACCCAGCGGCACTCGGGCACGCCGCTCACCGGCACGAAGTCCTCGTGCTGCTCCCAGACGACGAGCGTGCGCTCCGCGCCGAGCACGTACTGCTGCCACCACACCTGCCGCAGGTAGTGGCGCGGGATCGACTTCCACGCGCTCCGCGTGGTCTTGATCTCGCACAGCTCGAGCCGTCCGGCGGACTCGCGGATGCCGTCGGGCGTCGCGAGGTGGGCCCGCTGCCCGTCGGCGTGGAAGAGGGCCGTGTTGCCGCGCATCCCGGGGTGGGTGCGCGCCACCCAGCGGCCGATCTCGGGCTCGCGCACGCGCCCGTGCTGCGTGTAGGCGTTGCCGCTGAACCGCGAGCCGAGGAGCTTCTCCATCGCGACGGCGCGCACGGCCTTCTCGCCCGTGAGGCGGGCGACATCCGTGGCCGTCACGCCGCGGGCGCGCTCGCGCAGCCAGCTCACGCGGTCGGACGCGTCGGCGACGATGCGCTCGCGATGCGACACGGGCGGCGCGTCGAAGAGCGCGAGGGTGGGCTGCACCCGTCCAGTCTCGCCCACCCGGGCGACACCGCCGTCCTCGACGCGCGCTCCCGGGCGCGTCGCCGGGGGAGCGGCAGGGAGACGTCAAGCCGCGGCATAGGCAACTCCCAGCGTCGGGGGCACAATCGGGAGGGTGAGCACGCCCGCGCCCGCGTCCAACGCGTTGACCCGCCCCGACGGCACGCCCGTCCGCGCGCTCGTCGTCGACGACGAGGCGTCGCTCGGCGAGCTCGTGCAGCTCGCGCTGCGCTACGAGGGCTGGCAGGTGGAGACGGCGACCGACGGCGCGACGGCGCTCACGAAGGCGCGCGCGTTCCAGCCCGACGTCATCGTGCTCGACGTCATGATGCCGGGGCTCGACGGCCTCGAGGTGCTGCGCCGCCTGCGCGCGACGGGCGACGACGTGCCCGTGCTGTTCCTCACCGCCAAGGACGCGGTCGCCGACCGGGTCGTGGGGCTCACGGCGGGCGGCGACGACTACGTGACCAAGCCCTTCAGCCTCGAGGAGGTCGTCGCCCGGCTGCGGGCCCTCCTCCGCCGCACCGGCCGTGCGATCACGGGCTACACCGACCCCGTGCTGCGGGTCGGCGACCTCACGCTCGACGAGGAGAGCTACGAGGTGACGCGCGCCGGACGCCCCATCGAGCTCACGGCGAAGGAGTTCGAGCTGCTGCGGTACCTCATGCGCAACCCGCGCCGCGTCGTCAGCAAGCTGCAGATCCTCGACCGCGTGTGGAGCTACGACTTCGACGGCCGCTCGAGCATCGTCGAGATCTACATCTCGTACCTGCGCAAGAAGATCGAAGGCGAGGGCCTCCCGCCGCTCATCCACACCGTGCGCGGCGTGGGCTACATCCTGAAGCCGGCCACATGACCGCGGCAGCCGGACCGGATGCCGACGTGACTCCCGGCGCCGAGCCGCACCCGGCGCGGGCGCCGTGGTCGATCCGCCGTCGCGTCGTGATCGGCGTCGTCGCGCTCGTCGCCCTGCTCGGCCTCTTCATCGGCACCGTGAGCGTGCTCGCCTTGCGCCAGAACCTCATGCAGCGGCTCGACTCGCAGGTGCAGGACGTCATGCGGGCCGTCTCGTCGGGGACGCACGCGACGCTCCCCGGCTCCGACAACCTCCGCGGCGGCGTCGTGCTCGCCGTCGCGGCGGTCGGCGCCCGCCCGCAGGGCTACATCTACACGGGGCCGGGATCGCAGGCGGTGCTCGACGAGCGGCAGGTCGCCCAGGTGCTCGACGCGCCCTCGGGCGTCGTCACGAGCGTCGCCGTCTCCGACCTCGGCACCTTCCGGGTGCAGGCCCGTCACACCTCACGCGGCTCGTACGCCGTCGGGCTCTCGACGGCGGAGGTCGACCAGACGACGTGGACCCTCGCGGGCATCTTCGCGCTCGTCACGGGCGGCGCGCTCCTGCTCGCCGGCCTCGGCGCCGTCGGCCTCACGCGCGTCGCGCTGCGTCCGCTCGGCCGCGTCACCGACACGGCGACGCGCGTGACCGAGCTGCAGCTCGCATCCGGCGACGTCGCCATCCCCGAGCGCGTGCCCGCCGCGGAGGCCGACCCGCGCACCGAGGTCGGCCAGGTCGGCGCGGCGCTCAACGCGATGCTCGGCCACGTCGAGGACGCGCTCGTCGCCCGCCAGCGCTCCGAGGAGAAGGTGCGGCGCTTCGTCGCCGACGCGAGCCACGAGCTGCGCACGCCGCTCGCCTCCATCCGCGGCTACGCCGAGCTCACGCGCCGCATCGACGGAGAGCTGCCCGACGACGCCGTGCGCTCCCTCGACCGCATCGAGTCGGAGTCGATCCGCATGACGGCGCTCGTCGAGGATCTGCTCGAGCTCGCGCGCCTCGACGAGGGGCGCGGCCTCGAGTTCGGTGAGGTCGAGCTCGTGCGGCTCGTGACGGATGCCGTTGGCGACGCCTACGTCGCGGCCCCCGACCACGAGTGGGAGGTCGTCGCGCCCGAACCGCCCGTGATCGTGGAGGGCGACGCCGCGCGCCTCAGCCAGCTCGTCGTCAACCTGCTCGCCAACGCCCACCGCCACACGCCCGCCGGCACCGCGGTGACCGTCACGCTCTCACGCGACGGCGAGGAGGTCGAGCTCGCGGTCGCCGACGACGGCCCCGGCATCGACCCCGGGCTGCAGCCCGTGCTGTTCGAGCGGTTCGCGCGCGGGGACGCCTCGCGGACGCGGGCGACCGGCAGCACGGGGCTCGGCCTCGCGATCGCCGCCGCGGTCGTCGAGGCCCACCACGGCGCCATCCGCGTGGACAGCGTCCCGGGTGACACGCGGTTCACCGTGCGGCTCCCGACGCGGGTTCCGCGGACCGGGGGCGGCGACCTGGCAGACTGAGCGCCATGCGATCCGCCCCCCGATCGTTCGCCGTGCTCCCGCTCGCCCTCGTCGCCGTGCTCGCCGCGCCGGCCGCGGCCTCCGCGAGCGAGGGCTCCGTGCCGCCCGAGGTGACGGCCTACGTGACGGGCGGCGGTCTCGTCGAGCGTCTCGACGCCGTGTACGGCCTCAACGCCGACGGGGAGGGGATCGACTTCGACGACGCGACGACGCCCGGACCCGTCTCCCGCGTCTACCACTGGACCGACGACCGCCTCGCGGGCGACGTCGAGGCCAACGCGACGCGCATGGTCAACGAGTGGGTCGTGCCCGTGACGGTCGCCGAGGAGCCGGTCGGCGTGGCGATCGTGTGGATCAACCTCGACACCGAGCGCCCCGAGCTCGCCGAGTTCCAGGCCGACCCCGCCGCGGCCGTCGCCCTCGCGGAGGTGCCGGAGGCCGCCCGCCTCGTGCGCGACCGCGCGACGGGCGCGTGGCTCGCCCTCGAGGACGGCGTCCTCACCCCGCTCGTCGCGGGAGCGTCGGGCCTCGCGGGCCCCGTGCCGCTCGAGGACTACGAGGTCGTCGCGCCGCAGCCCGAGCCCGAGCCCGAGGTGACGGATGCGGGGCTCGGCATCGCGATCGCGGCCTCCGTCGCGCTCTTCCTCGTGATCGTCCTCGCGCTCTACGTGCTGCCGCGGGTGCGGCGCGGGGGCGCCCCGGACGAGGCCGGGGCGGAGGGCCCGGAGCAGCCCGAGGCGGCGGATGCGGCGGCCGAGGAGGCCGAGGCCGACGAGCCGTCCGCCGTGTGATACCCTCGATACGCCGAAGACCGCCGGTCTCCGCGCGCCTGCATGCAGGCCGTGGACGAAGCTCTCGCGAGAGGGGCCCGCGCAGGCGTGTGTAGCAACCCCCAGGGTCCAGCTCCGTGCGCGTGCGCCGGAGCTTTTTTCATGCGAGTGGGAAGCGACCAGCAGTCGTCGGCGTGACATCCATTACGACAAGGAGCGCCATGGCGAACAAGGAAACCACGGTCGCCGAGCTGACGGAGAACTTCCGCAACTCGAACGCGATCGTGCTCACCGAGTACCGCGGCCTCACGGTGGCGCAGCTCAAGCAGCTGCGTACGAGCATCCGTGAGAACGCGAGCTACGCCGTGGTGAAGAACACGCTCACCAAGATCGCTGCGAAGGAAGCCGGCGTGGAGGGTCTCGACGACCTCCTCGAGGGTCCCTCGGCGATCGCGTTCGTGCACGGCGACACCGTCGCCGTCGCGAAGGCTCTGCGTGACTTCGCCAAGGCCAATCCTCTGCTCGTGGTCAAGGGCGGCTACTTCGACGGTGCCGCTCTGACCGCCGCCGAGGTGGGCAAGCTCGCCGATCTGGAGTCCCGCGAGGTGCTGCTGGCCAAGCTGGCCGGCGCCTTCAAGGCCTCGCTGTTCGGAGCTGCCTACCTGTTCAACGCGCCGCTCGCCCAGGCCGCTCGCACGGTCGACGCGCTGCGCCAGAAGCAGGAATCCGCGAGCTGACCCTCGCAAACAGACATCCCCGCCGCATCCGCAGCGGGGCTATCGACCCGGGGCGCTCGCCCCACAGCTAAGGAGAAAGAAATGGCCAAGCTCAGCACCGACGAGCTGCTCGAGGCGTTCAAGGAGCTCTCGCTCATCGAGCTGTCCGAGTTCGTGAAGAAGTTCGAGGAGACCTTCGAGGTCACCGCCGCCGCTCCGGTCGCCGTCGCGGCCGCCCCGGCCGCCGGTGGTGCCGGTGGTGGCGCCGAGGAGGCCGAGGAGAAGGACTCGTACGACGTCGTCCTCGAGGCCGCCGGCGACAAGAAGATCCAGGTCATCAAGGAGGTCCGTGCCCTCACGAACCTCGGCCTGGGCGAGGCGAAGGCTCTCGTCGACGGTGCGCCCAGCACCGTTCTCGAGGGTGCCAACAAGGAGACCGCCGACAAGGCGAAGGCTCAGCTCGAGGAGGCCGGCGCGACCGTCGTCCTCAAGTAAGGACGTCGCGCCAGCTGTCGGATCGAGCAGCCCGCCGTCAGGCGGGCGTGTCGAGATCGATTCTCACGAAGGGCGCCGCTCCCCACGGGGGCGGCGCCCATCCGCATGCCCGGGCGCCGATCGATATCGGATGCGGCGGGTCGCGGGCAAGCCCCCCATCGGGGAGAGCGGGCTCCGCATCCGCTCCGAGCCCCGCGACGGCGGGGCGCGTTGCCGGATCGTGACCTGTTCGGGGGACGTGTCCGGTTGCTGCCCGTCGGAGCGCTCGCGTAGCGTGGGGAGTGGAAACGGTTCCCGTCGTCGCGAACGTGACCACGCGGACCGCTTCACCCTGCACCATCCGCACCCCGGACCCGCCACCCGCGGGGACGGGGCTCAACGAGGAGGAACTATGCGTTCACGGGTGAACCGCCGGCTTCTGGCCGGCGTCGCAGCGGCAGGAGTCGCCGCGCTCGCGCTCGCCGGTTGCACCGGCGACATCGCCGACGACGACGGCGACGTCGACTGCGCGCCGTACGAGCAGTACGGCACGTTCGAGGGCAAGTCCGTCACGATCGGCGGCACGATCCTCGACCTCGAGGCCGACCGTCTCGTCGAGTCCTGGAAGGACTTCCAGACCTGCACCGGCATCAAGGTCACCTACCAGGGCACGAGCGAGTTCGAGGCCCAGATCGCGGTGCTCGCCGAGGGTGGCAACGCGCCCGACGTCGGCATCATCCCGCAGCCCGGCTTGCTCCAGCGCCTGGCCGAGGGCGGCTGGCTCGTCCCCGCGTCGAAGGCCGTCGAGGACAACGTCGACAAGTTCTGGTCGGAGGACTGGAAGGCCTACGGCACCCACGACGGCGTCTTCTACGCCGCCCCGCTCATGGCCTCCATCAAGGGCTACGTCTGGTACTCGCCGAGCGCCTTCGAGGAGGCCGGCTACGAGATCCCGACGACGCTCGACGAGCTGAAGTCGCTCTCGGAGGAGATCGCCGCGACGGGCGCCAAGCCCTGGTGTGTCGGCCTCGAGTCCGGTGAGGCGACGGGCTGGCCCGGCACCGACTGGATCGAGGACTTCGTGCTCCGGATGGCGGGCGCCGACGTCTACGACCAGTGGGTCACGCACGAGATCCCGTTCAACGACCCGCGCATCGCGGAGGCGTTCGACGCGGTCGGCGAGTACCTCAAGAACGACACCATGGTCAACGGCGGCATCGGCGACGTGTCGACGCAGATCAGCGAGGCCTTCCAGACGGCGGGTCTGCCGATCCTCGACGGCGAGTGCTGGATGCACCACCAGGCCTCGTTCTACGAGACCTTCTGGAACCCGGACGGCGGCGACGCCAACACCGTGGCACCCGACGGCACCGTCTGGGCGTTCCTGCTCCCGCCGGTGGACGCCGACGACCCGCAGGCGGTCACCGGCGGTGGCGAGTTCCCGGTCGCGTTCCGCGACGCCGAGGAGGTGGAGGCGTTCCGCGCCTACCTGTCGAGCGACACGTGGGCCAACAACCGCGTGAGCCTCGGCGGCGTCATCTCGGCGAACAAGGGCCTCGACCCGAACGTCGCCTCGAGCGAGCTGCTCAAGCAGTCGATCGAGATCCTCCAGGACCCCGACACCACGTTCCGCTTCGACGGCTCGGACCTCATGCCGGGCGCCGTGGGTGCGGACTCGTTCTGGAAGGGCATCGTGGCCTGGGTCGGCGGGCAGTCGACGCAGAGCGTGCTCGACACGATCGAGGCCAGCTGGCCCTCGAGCTGATCGACTGATCGCATCCTGAACCGGGGGCGGGGCTGTTCCGCAGCCCCGCCCCCGTTCTAGTCTCGACGCAGGGCGCGCGCCCTGCTCCACCTCTTCGACGGCGAAGGAAGCGAGTAACGCGATGACCACCGCAGATCTGATCGGCAAGATCCTGCAACTCCTGATGGGATTGGCGATCTTCGCCGTCATCGTCGGGTTGCTGATCTTCTTCATCGACAAGGCCCCCAAGAAGGGCCGAGACTACTGGCAGCTGGCGGGCTTCCTCGCCCCCGCGCTCATCCTCCTGGCCATCGGCCTCGTCTACCCGGCGTTCCGCACGCTCGGGCTGTCGTTCGTGGACAAGGCAGGCAACTTCACGTTCGACCACTTCATCTGGGCGTTCACGCAGCCGACCGCCGTGCGCACCCTGATCAACACGATCATCTGGGTCGCGCTCGTGCCGACCATCTCCACGATCCTCGGCCTCGCGTACGCCGTCTTCATCGACAAGTCGCGCGGCGAGCGCATCTACAAGGCGCTCGTGTTCATGCCGATGGCGATCTCGTTCGTGGGCGCCGGCATCATCTGGAAGTTCGTCTACGAGTACAAGTCGGCGGACCGCGAGCAGATCGGCCTCCTCAACGCTCTCGTCGTCGCGTTCGGCGGCGACCCCGTGCAATGGCTGCAGACGGACCCCATCAACACCTTCCTGCTCATCCTCGTCATGATCTGGATCCAGACCGGATTCGCGATGGTCGTGCTCTCCGCGGCCATCAAGGGCATCCCGACCGAGCAGATCGAGGCGGCACAGCTCGACGGCACCAACGCCTGGCAGCGGTTCCGGAACGTGACGGTGCCGGGCATCAGGGGCTCCCTCGTGGTGGTGCTCACGACCATCTCGATCGCCACGCTCAAGGTCTTCGACATCGTCCGCACGATGACCGCGGGCAACTTCAACACGAGCGTCATCGCGAACGAGATGTACACGCAGGCGTTCCGCGCCTCGGAGGTGGGCCGCGGATCGGCGCTCGCGATCATCCTGTTCGTGCTCGTGCTGCCGATCGTCGTCTACAACGTCAACGTGCTTCGCAAGCAGAGGGAGATCCGATGAGTTCCAGCGTGGCACCCGCAGACCTGCCGGTCGAGGGCGGCAAGGGCGAGATCGAGGTGGCGGTCGAGGACCGCAGCCCGGGCGGCAAGGCGAAGCGCGTCAAGCAGCGCCTCACCTCGCGCGGCGCGACCATCGCGGCGCTCGTCATCGCCGTGCTCTGGACCATCCCGACCTTCGGCCTCTTCATCTCGTCGTTCCGCCCCGCAGAGCTCATCCTCAACACGGGCTGGTGGACGATCTTCCAGAACCCGGGCTTCACGCTCGACAACTACCGCGACGTGCTGCTCTCGCCGTCGCAGTCGTCGCCGCAGCTCGGCGCCTACTTCGTCAACTCGCTCTTCATCGCGATCCCGTCGACGATCTTCCCGCTCGTGTTCGCCTCGATGGCGGCGTACGCGTTCGCGTGGATGCGGTTCAAGTGGGTGAACTGGCTGTTCATCTTCGTGTTCGCGTTGCAGATCGTGCCGCTGCAGATGGCGCTCGTGCCGCTGCTGCAGTTCTTCTCGACGTTCCTGAAGCCCGGCCAGCAGTGGCTGCACGACCTCATCCCGATGATCCCGGTGCAGAACTACCTGCCCATCTGGATCGCGCACACGATGTTCGCGCTGCCGCTCGCGATCTTCCTGCTCCACAACTTCATCTCGGAGATCCCGGGCGAGGTCATCGAGGCGGCGCGCGTCGACGGCGCCACGCACGGGCAGATCTTCTTCCGCATCGTGCTGCCGCTCGCGATCCCGGCGCTCGCGTCCGTCGCGATCTTCCAGTTCCTGTGGGTGTGGAACGACCTGCTCGTGGCGCTCATCTTCTCCGGCGGAACGCAGGATGCGGCGCCGTTGACGCAACGATTGGCCGAGATGGTCGGATCGCGCGGCCAGGAGTGGCAGCGTCTCACGGCCGGTGCGTTCGTGTCGCTCGTCGTGCCGCTCATCGTGTTCTTCTCGCTGCAGCGGTACTTCGTGCGCGGCCTGCTCGCGGGCTCCACGAAGGGGTGACCCGGGGGCTGGTTTCGACACGCGCCTGCGGCGCTACTCAACCAGCGGTGATGCCCGCTGGTTGAGTAGCTCCCGAAGGGAGCGTGTCGAAACCAGCCCACGTAGGCTCGCATCATGAGCATGGGCGGCGGGGGCGGACGCGGCGGTGGGATGGGCCGAGGCGTCGGCAATCGGGATGCCGAGGTGCAGCGCGCCGAGAACGCGGCGGCCCCGCGCATCCCGAACCTGTACCGCCGCATCGGCGAGCTGTTCCGGCCGTTCGCGCCGCAGCTCGCGATCACGATCGCCCTCGTGCTCGTGTCGGCGGGTCTCGGTGTGCTGCCGCCGCTGCTCACCCAGCGCGCCTTCGACGAGGGCCTGTTCCCGCCGGAGGGGCGACCCGACGTGCCCGTGCTGCTGTGGCTCGTCGGCGGGATGGTGGCGCTGTGGCTCGTGACCGCGGCGCTCGGCGTGTGGCAGACGTACCTCACGGCGAAGGTCGGCAACTCGGTCATGGGCGCGCTGCGCGTGCGCCTCTTCAGCCACCTGCAGGCGATGGAGCTCGGGTTCTTCACGCGCACGAAGACGGGCGTCATCCAGTCGCGGCTGCAGAACGACGTGGGCGGCGTCGCATCCGTGCTCAACAACACGATCTCGAGCGTCGTCGGCAACACGGTCACGGTGATCGGTGCGCTCGTCGCGATGCTGCTGCTGAGCTGGCAGCTCACGGTCGTCGCGGTCGTGCTGCTGCCCGTGCTCGTGCTCGCGCAGCGGCGGGTCGGTCAGGTGCGCGCGCGCATCGCGACGAAGACGCAGGAGTCGCTGTCGGAGATGACGGCGATCACGCAGGAGACGCTGTCGGTGTCGGGCATCCTGCTCGCCAAGACCTTCAACCGGCAGCCGACCGAGATCGCCCGCTACTCGGCTGAGAACGAGCGGCAGATCGAGCTGCAGGTGCGGCAGCAGATGTCGGGCCAGTGGTTCTTCGCGATCGTCGGCGTCTTCATGTCGGTCGTGCCTGCGGTCGTCTACCTCGTGGCGGCGTGGCTCATCCTCGAGGACATCCCCGTCACGGCGGGCACGATCGTCGCCTTCACGACGGTGCAGGCGCGGCTCATGTTCCCGCTCATGGGGCTGCTGCGCGTGGCCCTCGACCTGCAGACCTCGCGCGCGCTCTTCGCCCGCATCTTCGAGTACCTCGACCTCGTGCCGTCGATCACGGACGCGCCCGACGCGCGCGAGGTGCGGGAGCCGCGGCTCGGCGAGGTCGAGTTCCGCGACGTGACCTTCCGCTATCCGGATGCGGCCCCGGATGCCCCGGGCACCTTGCAGGACGTCTCGTTCCGCATCGAGTCGGGGCAGTACGTGGCGTTCGTGGGCCCGTCGGGAGCCGGCAAGACGACGGTGTCGTACCTCGTGCCGCGCCTCTACGAGGCGACCGAGGGGGCCGTGCTGTTCGCGGGCGACGACGTGCGGGAGCTGCGGCACGCCTCGCTCATCGACCACATCGGCGTCGTGAGCCAGGAGACCTACCTCTTCCACGCGACGATCGCCGAGAACCTGCGCTACGCGAAGCCCGACGCGTCGGACGCCGAGCTCGAGGCCGCGTGCCGCGCCGCCAACATCCACGACACGATCGCGGGCTTCCCCGAGGGCTACGACACGCTCGTGGGGGAGCGGGGCTATCGACTCTCGGGCGGCGAGAAGCAGCGCGTGGCGATCGCGCGCGTGCTCCTCAAGGACCCGGCCGTGCTCATCCTCGACGAGGCGACGAGCGCCCTCGACACGGTGTCGGAGCGGATGGTGCAGAGCGCCCTCGACGCGGCCTCGCGCGGGCGCACGACGATCGCGATCGCGCACCGGCTCTCGACCGTCGTCGACGCCGACGTCATCCACGTGGTGCGCGCGGGCCGCATCGTCGAGTCGGGCACGCATCCGGAGCTGCTCGCGCTCGACGGCGAGTACGCGCGCCTCTTCGCGGAGCAGCTCACGGCCGCGGCGGCGGCCCCCCCCCCCCCCCCCCCCCACCCACCCACCCCGTAGGTGCAACCCCCCCCCCACAGCCGCCCCCCCCAGCAACAAAACGGAGCCTCACGTGCGGGTGAGGGGAATGGAGCA
>WKJB01000096.1_pt1 | contig 26460 bp, 28 predicted proteins | sample 5403331 | NCBI WGS metagenome assembly WKJB01 (sample SAMN13198853, study PRJNA488119) | plastic metagenome | isolation source: water-polyurethane dispersion (WPUD) containing a polyether... | place: Mexico: Mexico City | collected 2016 | reverse complement strand
TCATCGATATCGCCTGCATCAGGCTCTGGCTTCGCCATTTGTCAACATGACCTAAGCAAGGCATGGTCCGCCCACATGATCGTCTGCGGGCTGCGACCCCAGAACTATGCATCGTTGACGCAGCAGGAAAAGTCTCAGTTCCTGCGCTTCAATGACCTGCGGGGTACAGCCGTCACTTTGTTGGCCGAGGCTGGCTGCGAGGTGCCTCAGATCGCGTCGATCACCGGGCACACGCTGCAATCGGCTACCCGTATTCTTGAGAAGTACATGGCGATGACGCCTGCGCTTTCGAGGGCCGCGATTCAGGCTTTCGAGAACAGCCCGGCCACCGCCTTTGCAAACCAGTTGCAAACCGGCCCCCAGAAGAAGGAGCAGAGCAGTGAAAAAACGCAATAATGTCTGGATGTTAAATGGCGGACCCGGAGCGATTCGAACGCCCGACCCCCAGATTCGTAGTCTGGTGCTCTATCCAGCTGAGCTACGGGTCCGCTGTGAGGCGGTGATTTAGTGTGCGGGCCGGGGGGGCGCAAGGCCAAAAATGACCTTCGGCAAAATCTTTTCCTGAAATCGCCGTGAGCAGCCTATCCCGCCGCGGCTTCCGCCCGCTGCGCAAGCCCGGCCAGCTCGCGCGGCAGGTGCAGGATGAACTGCGTGCCCTCCGCATCGCTGCGCAGCAGCTCCAGCCGGCCGCCATGGCTGCGCACCAGATCCGCCGCAATGGCCAGGCCAAGCCCCGTGCCGCCCTTGCGCGAGCCGCCCGAAAAGGGCTGGAACAGGAAGTCCCGCGCCTTCTGCGGCAGGCCGGGGCCGGTGTCGCCGATGCGGATCCACCATTCCTGCTCGTCCTCGCCGGCGCCGATCTCGATGGTGCCCGGCTGGCGCGTCGCCTCGATCGCCTGGCGCGCATTGCGCACCAGGTTCGACAGCACCCGGAACAGCTGGTCGCGGTCGGCACGAATCGTCAGGCTGGGCGGAATGTCGGTCAGGAACTCGATGGGCTCGGCCCCGTCCAGCCGGTCCGCCGCCATCGCCTCGCCCTCGGTCACCTCGGTCACCAGCGTCGAGAGGTTGAAGCGCGACAGCGCCGGGGCCGGTTCCTCGGCCTTGCCGAAGGCCAGCGTGGTCTCGCACAGGTTCACCGCCCGGCTGATCGAGTTCACCAGCTTCGGCGCGGCGCGGCGCACGGCGGGATCGGCGCTGGTTTCCAGCCGGTCGGCGAAGATCTGCGCCGTGGTCAGGATGTTGCGCAGGTCGTGGCTGATACGGGCCACCGCCTGGCCCAGCTGCGCCAGCCGCGCCTGCTGCTTCAGCGCCGAGGTCACGGTGCGCTGCATGGCGGCGAGCGCCGTCTCGGCCTCGTTCAACTCGGCCAGCCGCGCGTTCGGGGTGATGATCGAGCGCGCGTCCTCCGGCGCGCCGGCATAGGCGGTCATGTGGCTGATGACCCGCCGGATCGGCACCAGCAGCAGCCTCTGCGCCGCCACGTTCAGCAGGATGGCGGTCAGGATCGAGAAGGCGGCCGAGATCAGCAGCAGCCGCAGCCCGTAATCGATCATCTCGGTGCGCAGCCGCTGGGTGTCGGTGGTGATCTCGATCAGCTGGCCGGCCTGGTTCACCGGCGCGCCGATCACCCGGATCACCTGGTTTCGCGGATCGAGAAGCTGCGCCATGGCATCGCGGATCGAGGTCCAGAACGGCTGCTCGCGCAGGTCGTAGGTGGCCGAGATCGGCCCGGGAATCGGCGAGGACAGCACCAGTTGCCGCACGTCGTTGCGCCGCAGCACGACGTTGAAGACGCCGGCATTCTCCAGAAGCTCGGATTCCAGGTCCGAGGCCAGCGATTCGTCGGTCGCCAGCAGCGCAAGGCTGGCGATCTGCGCGCGCTCCAGCCGCGATTCCAGGAAATCCAGCCGGTAGTTCGCGATCGAGGGCAGCAGGATCAGCAACTCGGCCAGAAGCACGAACATGCCCGTGAGCAGGGCGAATCGGCCGGATAAGGTATTCAGGGACATGGTAGGCTTTGCAATTCCCTCGGGTCTCGGCGCCGCTGCTTCACATAGTGGCTGTCCTTACGCAGTTCAAACCTGCGTGACATGGTCCCGGTTCCCCGGAACCTGCGGTGCCGGCGAAATCCGTGCAATGTGGTTGACTTGGGCGGCGGGCCCGACTATCCAGCGGGCCTCGAATGACCGGCGCGTCTTGCGTGGGCCGATGGCCCATACCCTGGCACGCCCTGACCCGGAGTTGAAAGATGTCGAAACGCACCTACCAGCCGTCGAACCTGGTTCGCGCCCGCCGCCACGGCTTCCGCGCGCGCATGGCGACCAAGGGCGGCCGCCGCGTGCTCAACGCCCGCCGCGCCAAGGGCCGCAAGACCCTCAGCGCATAAGCCCTGCGCCGCAGGGCGTGGGCTTGCCGTGATGGACAGCACCCCCGAAGCTGCCGCCTCTGACCGTTCCGTCGCTGACCCGACGCCGGACAGGGCGGCTTCTGCCGTTTCGGAGGCAGGTGCGGGGGGCGGGCTGGAAACCCTGCGCAAGCGGGCGGATTTCCTGCGTGCGGCTTCGGCCCGGCGGCAGGGCATGCCCGGATTTCTGCTGCAGGCCCGCCGGCGTCCCGAGGGCGAGGCGGGGCAGGCGATCCGGGTCGGCTTCACCTGTTCCAGGAAGATCGGCAATGCCGTGGTCCGCAACCGCGCCAAGCGCCGGCTGCGCGCCTTGGCGCGCGAGGTCATGCCGGCCGCCGCTCGGCCCGGCTGGGATTACGTGCTGGTCGGGCGGCCGGGCGCCACGGTCAGCCGCGATTTCGCCGAGCTGCGCGCCGATCTTGCTGCCGCGCTGGCGCGGGTGCACGGGAAATGAGCCCGCTGGCGCATCTGCTGGCGCTGCCGGTGCGCGGCTATCGGCTGGTCGCCAGCCCCTGGGTCGGGCATGGCTGCCGCTTCCAGCCCACCTGCTCGGCCTATGCGCTCGAGGCGCTGGAGCGGCATGGCGCGATCCGGGGCGGCTGGCTGGCGGCGCGGCGCATCTGCCGCTGCCATCCCTGGGGCGGGCATGGCCATGATCCGGTGCCGGGCTCGGAACAGCCGCGGGACTGACGCCGCGGTGCCTTTCATGCTAATCAGGGCGCGCAAGCGCCACGGGGACGAATGATGCGGGACGATATCGCCAGCGAGACCGGGACCTTCGACGCGGCAGAGGAGATCCACCCGCTGTTCCGCGGCGCGCCGGCCTCGACCGAATTCCGCAAGCTGCGCAAGCGGCTGGTGCGCGAGACCCGCGCCGCCATCGAGACCTATGACATGATCCGCCCCGGCGACCGCTGGCTGGTCTGCCTGTCGGGCGGCAAGGACAGCTACACGCTGCTCGCCGTGCTGCACGAGCTGAAATGGCGCGGCCTGCTGCCGGTCGAACTGCTGGCCTGCAATCTCGATCAGGGCCAGCCGGGTTTCCCGGCGACCGTGCTGCCGGAATTCCTGACCGAGCGTCAGGTGCCGCATCGCATCGAATATCAGGACACCTATTCGATCGTGAAGGAGAAGGTGCCCGAGGGCCGGACCTATTGCGCCCTCTGCTCGCGCCTGCGTCGCGGCAACCTCTATCGCATCGCCCGCGAAGAGGGTTGCCAGGCGGTGGTCCTGGGCCATCACCGCGACGACATTCTGGAAACCTTCTTCATGAACCTGTTCCATGGCGGCCGGCTGGCCTCGATGCCGCCGAAGCTGCTGAACGAAGAGGGCGACCTGAACGTGCTGCGCCCCCTGGCCTTCGTGGCCGAGGCCGATTGCGAGCGTTTCGCCCGGGCGATGAACTATCCGGTGATTCCCTGCGACCTTTGCGGCAGCCAGGAAGGGCTGCAGCGCATGCAGGTCAAGAAGCTGCTGGACGAATGGGAATCGCGTGCGCCCGGCCGGCGCCAGGTCATGTTCCGGGCGCTGATGAATGTGCGCCCCTCGCACCTGCCGGACCCGAAGCTGTTCGACTTCACGGCGCTGATGCCGGATGCATCGGATTTTAGCGAAAAAGACGTGCCGATCCTGCGCGAACATTAACCGCGCGAAAAGCGTCGCGGGGCTAGGCTGCGATCCGGACAACAAGATTCGGATCTGGGAATGGCATACGGAATCGCGGCGGTTGCGGCACGGCTGGCAAGGCTGGTCAGGAACAGGGAGGCGGCGCGGGGCGGGGCACGGCTTGCGCTGGTGCTGCGGGTCGAGAATGTCGAGATGCTGCGCGCCAGCATCGGCCCGGCCATGCTGGAACAGATGCTGGACAGGCTGTTGCGGCGACTGGTGACGGATCTGCGCCTGCTGCCGCAGTCGCGCAGTCCCGGCTCGGCCGAGATTCAGGGTATGCTTGGCATTTTGCGCCAGCAGGCGGTGCCGGGACTGCTGGCGCGGCTCCAGACCATCTGCTCGGCCGGGGTGGACCTGCCCGACCTGCGCATCTGCCCGGTGGTGAATGCGGTGATCGTCAGCGACGAATCGGGCCGGCAGGATGCGGCGGCGCTTTATGCCCATGGCCGCGCGGCCTTGCAGGGGTGCAGCCCGTTTTCGGCCGCCGGACAGCTGCGTTTTGTCGAGATGCTTCCCCAAGCCGGGCCGGTGGCGCTGTCCGCGCTTGCGCCCGACCGGATCGGGCTGCTCTTCCAGCCGCAGATCTGCTGCGACACCGGCGCGGTGCTGGCGCTGCGGGTTCTGCCGCGGATTCGGATGGACGATCAGGACAGCTGCGATCTGGCCGAACTGCAGCCGCGCCTGGACGACGAAACCCTGGGGCTGGTCACCGCGCAGGTGCTGCGCCAGGCTTTTGCCGCCCTGCGGGTCTGGGACAGGATGGGGGCGCGGGTGCCGCTGCTGTCGTTGCCGCTGTCGGATCGCGCGCTGGCCGATCCGGCCACCGCCGACGCGATCCTGTGGGAGCTGGACCGGCAGGACCTGCCGCCCGAGCGGCTCGAGGTCGAGGTGACCGAGCCGGTCGGCCGCCACGGCGGCCGTCTGCCGGTCGGCGCCAGCCTCCAGCGCCTGGGCACCGCGGGCTGTGCGGTGGCCCTGGGCGAATTCGGTACCGGCAGCGCCGGGCTGGACGACCTGCGCCGCTTTGGCATGCGCCGGGTGCGGATCGGCCGCAACTTCATCGCCGGCTGCGACCGGCGCGCCGACCAGCAGCGCATGATCCTGGCCATTCTGGCCCTGGCCGAGCACCTGGGCCTGGCAACCCTGGCCGACGGCGTCGCGACTCAGGAAGAGCAGGCATTTCTGGCGCAGATCGGCTTCAACGGCGTGCAGGGGCCGGCGGTGGCGCCGCCGCTCGAGCCCGCGGCGGTCGATGACTTCCTGCTGGCGCACGGCCATTCCCTGCCCGCGCCCTTCGACCTGCGCCGCAAGGCGTGAATGGGCTTGCCGATTGCCTTGCGGCTCTCGGCCAGGGTCCTGATGCACAGCGCCCGCGGGGACGGCCGCTTGACCGGGGCAGGGTGCGATCATGGCCTGACCCCTGCGCTTGGCCCCTGCGCCGCGCCCGCCCGCTTCCGCGTCACCGGGTGCCGGCTTGCGAATGCGGGCGGACGGGCACCGCGCCCAAGCCCGCGCGGCGGCGGCTTGCAGGGCCCGGGCGGCCTTCTCCGGCATGGACCTCGGGCCTGCGTCCGGGCGACAGCTGCCGGGCCCGCCCGTTGCCGGGCTGGCCGATGTCGCGGGGTCGGGGTGGCGGCGGCGCCGGTTTTCCGGCAAATTCCCTTGACCTTTGCCGGTCGCTTCTGTTGAAGCGGCCCGAACCCTCAGACTGGGGTGACGACGAAGGGCTGGTCCGGAATGCAAGACAACAACCGCAATCTCATCCTGGCGATGGTGCTTTCGGCCCTCGTCATGCTTGTCTGGTCGATTTTCTTCGCCCCCGAGCCGGTGCCCCCCGCCCAGGATACCACGCCCACCAGCACCCAGGGCGCCACCACGCCCGAAACCGGCTCGCCCGCGACGCCGGGTGCGGTGCCGCAGGGCGCGGCGCCGGAGCTTGAGGCGGCGACCGCGACCAGCGACGATCCTTCGGCCGGTGCCGGGCGGGTGCGGATCGACTCTCCCTCGCTGGCCGGCACGATCTCGCTGGCGGGCGGCCGCATCGACGACCTCGAGCTGACCGGCTATCGCGAGACGCTCGATCCGCAATCCCCCTCTGTTCGCCTGCTGTCGCCCACCGCGCAAACCACCGTGCAGGCCGAAGGCAGCCCGGTGGCTCCGGGCGGCGCGGCGCAGCTTGCGGTGCAGAAGCCCTATTACGCGGTCTATGGCTGGATGCCCGCCGCCGGCACCGATCCGGCGCTGGTTCCCGGCCCGGCCACGGTGTGGGAGGTCGAATCCGGCGCGACGCTCGCCCCCGGCCAGCCGGTGACGCTGCGCTGGGACAACGGCGCCGGCCAGATCTTCCGCCGCACCTACGAGCTTGACGACAAGTTCCTGTTCACCGTGACCCAGACGCTGGAGAATACCGGGACCGCGCCCTTCTCGGCCGCGCCCTACGGCATCCTGGCCCGGCACGGCAGGCCCGACACCCAGAATTTCTTCGTGCTGCACGAGGGCGCGGTCGGCATGACCGACGGCAAGCTTCTGGAAGAGAAATACAAGGACATGGCCAAGCTCGACCCCATGGCGGGCGAGGGGCCGGCCCAGCTGATCGATGTGCAGGAAAACGGCTGGATCGGCTTTACCGACAAATACTGGATGACCACGCTGGCGCCTGCCCCCGGCCAGTCCTTCACCGCGGTGGTGAAATACGCCCCCGGCGCCGACATCTACCAGGCCGAGACGCGGATGCCGGTGCAGACCGTCGCCCCGGGCGCGACCGGGACCTCGTCCAGCTATCTCTTCGCCGGCGCCAAGGTCTGGGAGGTCATCAACGGCTATCAGGAAAATCCCGGCATCGACCGCTTCGTCGATTCCATCGACTGGGGCTGGTTCTATTTCCTGACCAAGCCGATTTTCCGCCTGCTGCACTGGCTGCACGGCATGATCGGCAACATGGGCTGGGCGATCATCGCGCTGACCTTCGTGCTGAAGCTGCTGGTCTTCCCGCTGGCGCGCAAATCCTACATCTCGATGGCCAAGATGAAGGAGCTGCAGCCCGAGATGGAGGTCATCAAGCAGCGCACCGGCGACGACCGGATGAAGTTCCAGAAAGAGGTGATGGAACTCTACAAGCGCGAAAAGGTGAACCCCGCCGCGGGCTGCCTGCCGGTGCTGCTGCAGATCCCGATCTTCTTCGCGCTCTACAAGGTGATCTTCGTCACCATCGAGCTGCGGCACGCGCCCTGGATCGGCTGGATCCGCGACCTTGCCGCGCCGGACCCGTCCAGCCTGTGGAACCTGTTCGGCCTCTTGCCCTGGGCGGCGCCGGGCCAGGGCAGCTTCCTGCACAGCTTCACCCTGCCGGTGCTGGCGATCCTCCTGGGCATCTCGATGTGGATGCAGCAGAAGCTGAACCCGGCCCCCACCGATCCGGCGCAGAAGATGATCTTCGCCTGGATGCCCTGGGTGTTCATGTTCATGCTGGGGGGCTTCGCCTCGGGCCTGGTGCTTTACTGGATCACCAACAACACCATCACCATCATCCAGCAATACACGATCATGTCGATGCACGGCCACCGGCCCGACTTCTTCGGCAACATCCGCTCCAGCCTGCCCTCACGCGCCAAGACCGAGGCCAAGGCCGGCGAAAAGGGCGGCGACAAGGGCGGAAAATGACCGCCCGCATCGCCCGGATCCGCCGGCACCCGATCAAGGCGATCGGCGGCGAGGACCTGCGCCGCACCCGTCTGGCCGCGGCGCGGCGCCTGCCCGGCGACCGCATCTGGGCGCTGCTGACCGAGGGCGGCGAGCGTCATGCCGGGGCGGAGCCGCAACGCTGGCTGCCCAAGTCCTGCTTCCTGCGCGGCGCGGCCTCGGCCGGGCTGCAGGCGGTGCAGGGCGGCTGGGGCGAGGGCGCGGAGGAGGGGCGGATCCGCCTGACCCATCCCGGCCTGCCCGATCTGGACTTCGACCCCGAGACCGAGGGCGCGCGGCTGGTGGACTGGGTCCGCCCGCTCTGGTCCGAGGGGAAACCGGCGCCCACCCGCCTGGTGCGCGGGCCGACCGGCTGGACCGATGTCAACCAGCCCTGGGTCTCGATCCTGTCGCTGTCGAGCCTGGCGGATCTGGAATCCCGGCTGGGAATGGCTTTGGGCGTCGAACGCTGGCGCGGCAATCTCTGGCTGGAGGGCTGGGCGCCCTATGCCGAACGCGATCTGATCGGCCATGTCCTGACCGTGGGGGATGTCGAACTGCGGGTGACCGAGGCCATCGGCCGCTGCCCGGCGACCAGCGCCGATCCCTCGACCGGCCGCATCGACATCGACATGCCCGAGGCGCTGGAGGCGCAGTTCGGCCATCGCGATTTCGGCATCTATGCCGAGGTGGTGAGTGGCGGCGAGATCGCGCTGGGTGACGAGGTGCGGGCATGAAGGTCGCCTTTCCCGTCGCCCCCGAGCCCGATCCCGACACCGCCGAGGCGGCACGCAAGCTGTTCGCCGGTCCGGTCGATTTCCTCAAGGGCGTGGTCGCCATGGATGGGCTGCCGCCCGCCGACCGGCCCGAGGTCTGCTTCGCCGGCCGCTCGAATGTCGGCAAGTCCAGTTTGATCAACGCCCTGACCGGCCGGAATGGGCTCGCGCGCGCCTCGAACACCCCGGGCCGCACGCAGGAGATCAATTATTTCACCCTGGGCGAGCAGGCCTATCTGGTCGACCTGCCGGGCTATGGCTTCGCCAAGGCGCCGGTGGCGGTGGTGGCGAAATGGCAGGCGCTGCTGAAGAACTATCTCGCCGGCCGGCCGACGCTGCGCCGCGCCTTCACGCTGATCGATTCGCGCCATGGCGTGAAGGACGTCGATCACGAGATCATGAAGCTGCTCGACCGCTCTGCCGTGCCCTTCCAGGTGGTGCTGACCAAGGGCGACAAGATCGGCAGAGAGGCGATGGAGGCCACCGTCGCGCAGGTGCAGGAGGCGCTGCAGAAGCATCCCGCCGCCTATCCCGAGCTTGTGATCACAAGCTCGGACAAGGGCCAGGGCATCGCCACGCTGCGCGCCATCATCGCCGGTCTGGACTGATCGGCGCCCGCGTCCTAGGGTCGGGCGCGACGAACAGGGGCCTTCGATGAGAAAGCAGAAGATGAACCGTGACTGGATCGCCACCGCCCGCACTCTGTCCGAGGCCCTGCCTTACATGCAGCGCTATTCCGGCGCCGTGGTGGTGGTGAAGTTCGGCGGCAATGCCATGGGCGACGACGAGGCGATGGCCGAATTCGCCCGCGACATCGTGCTGATGAAGCAGGTCGGCATCCATCCGGTCGTCTGCCATGGCGGCGGCCCGATGATCAACGACCTGCTGGGCAAGCTGGGCATCGAAAGCCGTTTCGTGCGCGGCAAGCGCGTCACCACCCGCGAGACGGTCGAGGTGGTCGAGATGGTGCTGTCCGGCCTGGTCAACAAGCGGATCGTGCAGGCGATCAACGACGCCGGCGGCCGCGCCGTCGGCATTTCCGGCAAGGATGACGACCTGATGGTCTGCGAGCCGGACGACCCGGAACTGGGCTTCGTCGGCCGCCCGGTCGAGATGAACGTGCAGATCATCCGCGACCTCTACAATGCCGGGCTGATCCCGGTTATCGCCCCGGTGGCCACGGGCATGGAGGATAACGAGACCTTCAACGTCAACGGCGACACCGCCGCCGGTGCGATCGCCGGCGCGCTCCGGGCCGACCGGCTGCTGCTGCTGACCGATGTCTCGGGCGTCAAGGACGCTTCGGGCGAGGTGGTGACGGCGATGCATCCCGACCAGGTGCGGGCGATGATCGCCGACGGCACCATCGCCGGCGGCATGATCCCCAAGACCGAGACGGCGCTGAAGGCGCTGGAGGAGGGCGTGCGCGCCGTGGTGATCCTGGACGGCCGGGTGCCGAATGCCTGCCTGCTGGAGCTGTTCACCGAACATGGCGCCGGCTCGCTGATCCGCTCGACCGAGCCGCGGGTCAAGCCGCGCGGGTTGCGCCAGGGCGACAGCGGGCTGTAGGACCCCGGGCGGGCGGGGGCGAAGACAGGGCTTGCCCGCGCGGCGGAAGCTGTGGCAGGCTCCTCGGACCCGCTGCCCAATCTTAACCGTATGGCCGAAAAGGCAATTCGATGACCCCTCTCGGACACTGCCGTCTGATCCTGACCCGTCATGCCAAATCGTCCTGGGACGATCCGGCGCAACCGGATCACGACCGCCCGCTGAACGCCCGCGGCCGCCGCTCGGCGCGCGAGCTGGGCGACTGGCTGGCCAGCCGGGGCTACGAGCCCGAGGAAGTGCTGTGCTCGACCGCCGAACGCACGCGTGAGACTTGGGCCGGCATCGCCATGGCGCCCCTGGAGGTGCGGCCGCATATCCGTTACGAGCCGGGCCTTTACCACGCCGCGCCGGAAAAGATGCTGGAGATCCTGCGCAGCGCCTCGGCGCCGACAGTGATGATGATCGGCCACAATCCCGGCATCGCCGAATTCGCCGCCATGCTGCCGGCGCGCGCGCCGCTCGACCCGGATTTCCGCCGCTATCCGACCGCGGCGACGCTGGTGGTCGATTTCCAGATCGACGACTGGTCCGAGCTGGGCCCGGCCCAGGGCAGCGTGCTGGACTTCGTGCGCATGGACGGGCGCGCCTAGGGCCTCGGCCCCATTCAGGCGGCCGTGCCGCCGCGCATTTGCGTCACCACGCGGGCGGCGAACAGCCGCTCGACATCCTCGCCCCGGCAGAGTTCGGTCGCCGGCGTCAGCACCGTGGCCGAGGCGGCGGCCGCCGCCAGCCCCAGCGCGTCGCAGACCGGCCAGCCGCGGGCATGGCCCAGCGTGAAGCCGGCCAGGAAACTGTCGCCCGCGCCGACCTTGCTGACCACCTGCACCCGCGCCGCCTCGGCATGCCAGATGCCCTTGTCGGTGGCGATGATGTTGCCGTCGCGGCCGCGTGCCACGATCACCCCATGCGCGGCGCCCGAGGCGACGAGGCTGGCCGCGAAATCGGCGGTGTCGGCGCGATAGGGCAGGGGCCGGCCGGCGAGTCCCTCGGCCTCCTCGTCGTCCATGCGCAGGATCTCGACCCTTCGGTCGCTGGCGGCGGCGACCTCGGCCAGCGCGGGCCCCGAGGTGTCCACGACCAGCCGTGCGCCGCTGCCGCGCAGCCGCTCGGCCAGCAGGGCGGCAAAGCCCGCCGGCACGCCCGGCGGGTTCGAGCCCGACAGCACCACCAGCGCGCCGGGCTCGGCGGCGCCGGCGGCGGCCTCCAGCGCGGCCTCGACATCGGCTTCGGACCATTCCGGGCCGGGCATGACGAAGCGGTATTGCTGGCGGATGGTGCGGTCGTCCACGGTCAGGGACTGCCGCGTCTCGCCCGGGGCGGGCAGGGTGACAAGTGGGACGCCGGTTTCCTCCAGCAGCCCGGCGATGCGCTGGCCGGTGGCGCCGCCAAGCGCGACCAGCGCGGTGCTGTCGCCGCCCATGGCGCGGATCGCCCGGCTGACATTGATGCCGCCGCCGCCCGGATCGAAACGCGGCGCCGCGCAGCGCAGCTTGATGTCGGGCACCACGCGTTCGGCGGCGGTGGTGACGTCAAGGGCGGGGTTTAGGGTGATGGTGAGGATCGGCGCCTGCTCCATCATTCCCACCACCGGTCTATGGCGGCGATATCGTCGTCGGACCAGCCGAAATGATGGGCGAATTCATGGACCACGACATGCGCGACCAGCGCGCCCAGCGTAACGTCGCCGCGCGAGGCCCATTCGTCCAGGATGGCGCGGCGGAACAGCCAGACCGTGTCGGGGAAATGCTGGGGCTCGCTGGCGGATTTCTCGGTCATCGGCACGCCGTCGTAAAGTCCGGTCAGTTCCAGCGGGTCGTCGATCTCCAGCTCGTCGAGGAATTCCTCGCTGGCGAAATCCTCGATGCGCAGCACGACCTGCGCGGCGGGTCCGGCGAATTCCGGCGGCAGCCCGGCGATGGCCTCGCGCGCCAGTTCCTCGATCATGGCCGCGTCGGGGGCCTCGGCGTCTTTCCAGTCAAGCATCGGCTAACCTCGTCTTTGGTCCCGATATGGACAAAAACCGCCGTTTGTGAAAGAGCGAAGCCGACAGGAGACACCCATGACCACCACCCGTTTCGCCCCTTCGCCCACCGGCCACATCCATGTCGGCAACCTGCGCACGGCGCTGATGAACTATCTGATCGCACGCAAGGCGGGCGGTACGTTCATCCTGCGGCTGGACGATACCGACCGTGAGCGGTCGAAGCAGGAATATGCCGACGGCATCCAGCGCGACCTGGAATGGCTGGGTCTGCAATGGGACCGGATCGAGCGGCAGTCGGACCGCCTGGACCGCTATGCCGAGGCGGCGCAGGGCCTGCGCCAGGCCGGCCGGCTCTACGAGGTGTTCGAGACCCCGACCGAGCTGGACCTGAAGCGCAAGAAGCAGCTCAATATGGGCAAGCCGCCGGTCTATGACCGCGCCGGGCTGAAGCTCTCGGCCGGGGACAAGGACCGGCTGCGCGCCGAGGGCCGCGACGGCTACTGGCGCTTCCTGCTGGACCAGGAGCGGATCGAGTGGCCGGACGGCATCCTGGGCGAGATTTCCATCGATGCGGCCTCGGTCTCGGACCCGGTGCTGATCCGCGCCGACGGCCAGGTGCTTTACACCTTCGCGAGTTCGGTCGATGACGCAGAGATGGGCGTGACCCATATCGTGCGCGGCGCCGACCATGTGACCAATACCGCGACGCAGATCCAGATCATCCGCGCGCTGGGGGCCGAGCCGCCGGCCTTTGCCCATCACAGCCTGCTGACCGGCGCGCAGGGCGAGGAGCTGTCGAAGCGCCTCGGCACGCTGTCCATCAAGGACCTGCGCGAAAGCGGCGTAGCGCCCGAGGCGCTGCTGTCGCTGATGGCGCGGCTGGGCTCGTCGCAGCCGGTCGAGCTGAGGATGTCGCTGGACGAGCTGGCCGAAGGGTTCGAGTTGAGCCAGTTCGGCGCTTCGCCCACCAAGTTCGACGCCGAGGACCTCTGGCCGCTGACGCGCGAAGCCAACCAGGCGCGTCCCTTCGCCGAGGTCAGGGATCGCATCGCCGCGCTTGGCGTGCCGGACGAGCTGGCCGAGCGGTTCTGGCGCGTCGCCTCGCAGAACATCACCAGGCTGGACGATCTGGCCGGCTGGTGGGAGATCTTCTCGAACGGCGCCGAACCACAGGTCGATCCCGAGGATGCCGATTTCATCGCCGAGGCGATGAAGCTCTTGCCGCCGCCGCCCTATACCGACGCGACCTGGGGCGAGTTCACCAATGCGGTGAAGGCGGCGACCGGCCGCAAGGGCAAGGGCCTGTTCATGCCGCTGCGCAAGGCCCTGACCGGCCAGGCGCATGGCCCGGACATGTCGGAGGTGATGCCGCTGCTGCAGGTGGTGCGCGCGCGCGGCTGAAGCACGCCGGCGCATCGTCGCGAAAAGGCCGTCCCTGGGGCGGCCTTTGTCATTCCGGGACGGTCATGCGGCGCAAGCCGTGGACCGGATTTGCATGTTTTGCCTGAACGCGGTTGCGGGCGGCGGAATCGCCACAGGCGAACCGGGTCAAAGCCCGCCAAGCCGCCCTGCAACCATGGCATGAGGAAATCCGACGCAGTTTCGCGGATTCATGGCCGGGCGGACGCAGGAACACGCGTCCGCCCGGTCAGGTCTGAACAGAGGACCAAAGCACCGCTTACCAAGGTTAACAAACAACCGCTTACACAACGACGCCTGTATGCCCCGCCCGCGCGGAGAAGGGAATATATCCTTAAGTTAGGTATTATTTACTGACCTAATAATGGCAGCCTGTTGATTTCCCGAGCGGTGCAACCACAGGCTGCGGAAACCGCATTTCGGCGGATTGCCGCCTGCCAAAGGTGACGCAACGTCAGCCCGTTTGGACGGATCAAGTCTGGCGCGCGAGGCAGAATTGATCAATTCCACCATGAGGCGAGCGACCCTGCCCCCCGTCCATGCCCTCCGTCCATGCGCCCGGTCCTCGGCGCCGTGCCGGGTCGGTGCGGAAGGCGCGGTGGCGGTGCGGCCTTGCCGCAATGCCGGGCCGCCGTGGTGCGGATTTCATTTGCCCGCCGCACCGGCAAAGACCCGGCGAATCCAGCCTTCGTCCTTGCTATGCGGGGCGAAATCCCATAGCTAGCGCGCTGAAACAGGCGGCGGCGCCGGACGGCAGGTCCGGGCGCCGATGGGGCCGCGCGGCCTCGACCCGCGCGATGGTTCGTGAATGAAGGAAGACAAATGCAGGTCAAGGAAACCCAGAACGAAGGGCTGAAGCGGGGCTATGAATTCACCCTGCCCGCGGCCGATCTGGCGGCGCAGGTGGATGCGAAGCTGAAAGAGGCCCAGCCCGAGATCGAGATGAAGGGCTTCCGCAAGGGCAAGGTGCCGATGGCGCTGCTGAAGAAGCAGTTCGGCCAGCGCGTCATGGGCGATGCCATGCAGGAGGCCATCGACAAGGCGCTGCGCGATCACCTGGAGAAATCCGGCGACCGCCCCGCCGTGCAGCCGAAGATCGAGATGGTCAACGGCGAGACCTGGAAAGAGGGCGACGATGTCGTCGTTACCGTGAATTACGAGGCCCTGCCGGCCATCCCCGAGGCCGACCTGTCGGGCGTCGAGCTTGAGCGGCTGGTGGTCGAGGCCAGCGAGGAGCAGGTGAACGAGGCGCTGGAGAACCTGGCCAAGAACGCCCAGTCCTTCGAGGACCGCAAGAAGGGCAGCAAGGCCAAGGAAGGCGATCAGATCGTGATCGACTTCAAGGGCATGGTCGATGGCGAGGCCTTCGAGGGCGGCACCGCCGAGGACTATCCGCTGGTGCTGGGCTCGAAAAGCTTCATCCCCGGTTTCGAGGACCAGCTGGTCGGCGCCAAGGCCGGCGACGAGATCAAGGTCGAGGTGAAGTTCCCCGAGGATTACGGCCATCCGGCCCTGGCCGGCAAGGACGCGGTCTTCGAGACCACCGTCAAGGCGGTGAAGGCGCCGAAGCCCGCCGAGCTTGACGACGAGCTGGCGAAGAAATTCGGGGCCGAGAGCCTTGAGGCGCTGAAGGGCCAGATCCGCGAGCGGCTGGAGGCGGAATACAAGGGCGCCTCGCGTCAGGTGCTGAAGCGGGCGCTGCTGGACAAGCTGGACGCTCTGGTCCAGTTCGACCTGCCCGAATCGCTGGTCGAGGCCGAGGCGCATCAGATCGCGCACCAGCTTTGGCACGAGGATCACCCGGAAGAGCATGGCCATGACCATGGCGAGATCGAACCGACGGACGAGCACAAGAAGCTTGCCGAGCGCCGCGTCCGCCTGGGCCTGCTGCTGGCCGAGATCGGCCAGAAGGCCGAGATCACCGTCTCGGATCAGGAAATGACCCAAGCCGTGCTGCGCCAGGCCCGCCAGTTCCCGGGCCAGGAGCGCGCCTTCTTCGAGTTCATCCAGCAGAATCCGCAGGCCCAGCAGCAGCTGCGCGCGCCGATCTTCGAGGACAAGGTCGTGGACCATATCGTCGAGGGCGCCAAGGTTTCGGAAAAGCCGGTGACCAAGGAAGAGCTGGAAAAGGCCATCGAGGCGCTGGATCAAGCCTGATCCCTCGCTTTGACTGCCACGAGAAAGGCCGTCCCCTCGGGGGCGGCTTTTTGCTTTCAGGCCGGTGGCCGCATGGAAGGTCCGCAAGGCTTCGCCCGCCGACGTGGCCGACGGACGAAGCGGCGGCGGCAAGAGTTCCGCGGACGGGCAAGCGGCACCGCCGAGGCATTCGAGTATTTGGAAAACGGAGAAATGACTGTCGGATCAGAGCCGATGCAGGCGCGGGTCGTGATCGGCGGGACCGCCGGGGTCGGGGCCCTCCATCGGGTCGTGCAGCAGCGGATCGTCGCGCAGGTCCGGCATATGCGTGCCATGGCGGTCATCGGCGCGGTCCTCGCGATGCGCGTCGCGGCGGGCGCGCGGCGTGCTGCGGGGCTGCGGCGCTGCCGGCTTGCGGTCGATGATCTCGCGCACGAGGGTGGCGGCATCGCCGAATTCCCGCATGATGGTTCCGGCCTGCCCCGCCACGGTGCGGAAACCGGTTAGGGCGGCGGTCAGCGCCTGCATGACGTTCTCGACCCCATGGGTCAGGCTGGCGGTATTCGCCTCGACCTCCTGCAGCAGGCCCTGGCGCGGCGCGCGACGGGCCGGGCGGCCGGGCTTTGCCTCGGCGCGGATGCGTTCGGCGCGGCGGGCGGCAGGGGGCTCGCGCATGTCGCGCCCGGACGCGGCGTAGCGGGGGGGCAGGCTGTCCCGCGGGGCGGCCGGACGGTGGGGGTCCCCGTCCTTCTCCGAGACCAGGTCGATCAGATGCCGGGCGGCGATCACGGTGCCGGCGGTCAGCGCCGCCGCGACAAGGCCGGTGCCGCCCCAGACCAGCCATTTCGCGCCGCGCGAAGGATGCGGCCAGGGATGGCTGCCATCGGGGGAGACATCGCCATGCGGCGGGATGCGGCGCGATTCCATCGGCCCCGACGGGCGGCGATGGCCCTCGGGCACCGGGCGCGGGCCGAAGCGGGTCTGGCTGGTCTCGTCGGCCTCGGTATGGGTGATGGGCGGCGGGTCGTCCTGGTGGCGCATTCCGGGAAATCCTCTGGCGGCAGGGTGCTTTGCGGTTCAACCCCGCAAGCCGGGGAATGTTCCGCAAGCCGCGCGCCGCGGGCAAGAGGCGTTGCCGTCCGGGCATGAAAAAACGCGCCGGATCGCGGCGCGTTTTTCCTGTTCCGGCGAAGGCGCGATCAGTTCGCGGCTTCGTCCTCGTCGCGGCCGGCCGAGCCGATGTCGTCGAAGAGCTCGGCGATCTCGAATTCCGCGGCGGCTTCCTCTTCGGCGGCCAGTTCCTGGATCGACTTGCCCGAAGCCTGCAGTTCGGCCTCTTCGGCCGAACGGGCGACGTTCAGCTTGATGGTCACGTCGACTTCCGGGTGCAGGTGCACGCGCACCTCGTGCAGGCCCAGTTCCTTGATCGGGGCGGTCAGGACGACCTGACGGCGCTCGATCGCGAAGCCTTCGGCATTGGCGACATCCGCGGCGTCACGCGGGGTGACCGAGCCGTAGAGCGCGCCGGCATCCGAAGCCGAGCGGATGATGACGAAGGCCTGGCCGTCGAGCTTCGCGGCGATCTTCTCGGCCTCGGCGCGGCTCTCGTCGTTGCGCGCGGCGAGTTCGGCCTTGCGCTCTTCGAAGGCCTTGACGTTGGCGTCCGAAGCGCGCAGCGCCTTGCCCTGCGGCAAGAGGTAGTTGCGCGCGAAACCGTCCTTGACCTTCACGACCTCGCCCATCTGGCCCAGCTTGGCCACACGTTCCAGCAGGATGACTTGCATGATCGTCTCTCCTTACTTCACGGCATAGGGAAGCAGGGCGAGGAAACGGGCGCGCTTGATGGCGCGCGCGAGTTCACGCTGCTTCTTGGCCGAGACGGCGGTGATGCGCGAGGGCACGATCTTGCCGCGTTCGCTGATATAGCGTTGCAGCAGGCGCGTGTCCTTGTAGTCGATGGCGGGGGCGTTGTCGCCCGAGAAGGGGCAGACCTTGCGGCGGCGGAAGAAGGGTTTGTTGGCCATGATCCTGGTTCCTTTCCCTTAGTTCCGGTCGTCGCGGTCGCGCCGCTCGCGGCGCTCGCCGCGGTCGCCACGATCCCCGCGCTCGCGCTCGTCGCGCTTCTGCATCTGGACCGAGGGGCCGTCCTTGTGCTCGTCCACGCGGACGGTCAGCACGCGCATGACGTCGTCATGCAGGCGGGCAAGGCGCTCCATCTCCTGCACGGCGGCCGAGGGGGCGTCCGAACGCAGGAAGGCATAATGGCCCTTGCGGTTCTTGTTGATCTTGTAGGCGAGGGTGCGCACACCCCAGTATTCGTTGTCCACGACCTTGCCGCCGTTGTCGGCGATCACGGTCGAGAAATGTTCGATCAGCCCTTCGGCCTGCGTGTTCGACAGGTCCTGACGGGCGATCAGCACATGCTCATAAAGCGGCATGTCTGCACCTTTTTCGGGGCGCACTTCAACGGCGGGACAGCCCTTCCACACCCCGCCACGAGAGGCTGCGCCGGTTTCGCATTTGCGGAAGGATGCGGCCTTATAGCGGCCGTGCCGGGGAATGCAAGGGAAAACCCCGGGAAACCCCCGACAATCGCCGTAGGAAAACCCCCGACAGTCGCCCTGGCGGCGATACAGTTTCCGCGCTGCGGCGAAACACGAAAATGTCAGGAAACTTGTCGGAAACCCTTGTTGATGCTGGGGCATTTTCTGGCAGAACGCGCATGACCTTTTCATCGGGAGTTCAGCATGAAATCCATCTTCGCCCCTGTCGCCGCAATCACGCTGCTTGGCGCCACCGCTGCCGTGGCAGAGCCCGTGGTCTATGATTTCGACCCCTCGCACAGCCAGGTGGTTTTCGAATACAACCACATGGGCTTCTCGACCAGCACCGGCATCATCAACGGCGTGACCGGCACGCTGACCCTTGATGCCGAAAACCCGGCGAATTCCAGCGTCGAGGCGAGCATTCCGCTGTCCGGCCTGCGCACCGTCTCGGAAGAGCTGGACAAGCATCTGTTCGGCCCGGATTTCTTCAACACCGACGCGGCCCAAGCGGTCGCGACCTTCAAGTCCACCAAGGTCGAGCCCGATGGCGACAAGGAGGCGAAGGTCACCGGCGACCTGACCCTGAACGGGGTGACGAAACAGGTCGTGCTGGATGTCGACCTGAACCAGATCGCCGCCCATCCGATGACCGGCAAGGAAGCCGCCGGCTTCGACGCCGAGGCCGAGATCAAGCGTTCCGAGTTCAACCTGGGCAAGTTCGCTCCGGCGGTGGAGGACGAGGTCGAGATCAAGATCACCGTCGAGGCCGTCAAGGCCGGCTGAGCCGCCGCGGGATCGCAAGCAAAAGGGGCCCGCCGGGCCCCTTTTTCCGTTTTTCCAGCCGCTCGGGCTTACATCGGCGCGGGCAGCGGCGTTTCCTGGGTGCGCACCGGCAGGATCGGATGCTCGATCAGGGGTTGCTCGCCGGTGACGGCGCCGAGGAAGGCGACGATGTCGTCCACCTGCGCCTCGTTCAGCTCGGTGCCGAGCTGCGACGAGGACATGATCTGCACCGCCTCGCGCAGGTCCCAGACCACGCCCGAATGGAAATAGGGTGCGGTCAGCGCGACGTTGCGCAGCGGCGCGGCGCGGAACACGTATTCGTCGTCAACCGTATTGGTGACTTCGAACCGGCCGGTATCGCCGGCGGGCAGGATCTCGGCGCCAGGCTTGGCGACCAGGCCGAAGGGGTAGTAATCCTGACCGCCCAGGTTGATGCCGTAATGGCAGGCGGTGCAGCCGGTCTCCATGAAGGCCTGCAAGCCGCGCATCTGCTGCTCACTCATCGCCGAATCGTCACCGGCCAGGAAGCGGTCGAAGGGGCTGTTCGGCGTGATCAGCGTGGCCTCGAACTGCTCGATCGCGGCGGCGAAGTTGTCGAAGTTGACCGGATCGTTCTCGCCCGGGAAGGCATTCTGGAACGCCTCGACATATTCCGGCATCGAGGCGATGGTCTTGACCAGCTCGTCGGGGGTATTGCTCATCTCGACGCTGGCCTGGACCAGGGCGCTGCTGTCGATGGCTGCGGTCTGCGCCATGGCCGGCAGAGCGGACAGGGCGAGACTCGTCGCTGTCAGCAGGGGGACGAGTTTCACGTTATGCCTCCTTCTTGGCTTGGTTCGGCGCGTGTGGGCAGACTTTGCACCCTGGCGGCACGCCGCGCTTTGATCTGGGTCAGATCGCGCCGAGGTTCCGCCTTGCCGGGCGTTGGCGCAACGGCTAATTGCATCAAATGCTTCCGGAAGACCGCCTTACCCAGATCGTCGAGCGTTTCGAATATCTCGAGGCGCGGCTGAATGCCGGCCCCGCCGCCGAGGAGATCGCCGCGATCAGCCGCGAATATGCCGAGCTGAAGCCGGTCGTGGCGCAGATCGCGGAATGGCGCGATGCCGCGGCCGGCATCCGGGAGGCCGAGGCCATGCTGGCCGATCCCGAGATGCGCGAGCTGGCCGAGGACGAGCTGGCCCGGCTGCGCGCCGCGCTGCCCGGGCTGGAACATGCGCTGCGCATCGCGCTTCTGCCGCGCGACGCCGCCGATGCCCGGCCGGCGATCCTGGAGATCCGCCCCGGCACCGGCGGCGAGGAGGCGGCGCTGTTCGCCGGCGACCTGCTCGCCATGTATCGCCGCTTCGCCGAGGCGCAGGGCTGGCAGTTCCAGCTGCTGGAACTGGCCGAATCCGACCTCGGCGGCGTGCGCGAGGCCGTGGCCCGGATCGAGGGCGAGGGCGTGTTCGCCAAGCTGAAATACGAATCCGGCGTCCACCGGGTCCAGCGCGTCCCCGAGACGGAATCGGGCGGCCGCATCCACACCAGCGCCGCCACCGTCGCCGTGCTGCCCGAGGCCGAGGAGGTGGATATCGACATCCCCGCCGGCGACATCCGCATCGACACCATGCGTGCCAGCGGCGCCGGCGGCCAGCATGTCAACACCACCGATTCGGCGGTGCGCATCACCCATCTGCCGACCGGGATCGTGGTGACCAGCAGCGAGAAGTCCCAGCATCAGAACCGCGCCAATGCCATGGCGGTGCTGCGCGCCCGCCTCTATGACATCGAACGCTCGCGCGCCGATGCGGAACGCGCCGCCGACCGCAAGTCGCAGGTCGGTTCGGGCGACCGGTCCGAACGCATCCGCACCTATAATTTCCCCCAAGGCCGGATGACCGATCACCGCATCGGGCTGACGCTCTATGCGCTCGACCGCATCATGCAGGGCGATCTGGCCGAGATCGTCGATGCGCTGGCCGCCCATGACCAGGCGGCGCGGCTGGCCGCGCAGGGCGCGTGATTCCATGACCGGGGCCGAGGCGCTGCGGCAGGGTGCCGCCCGACTCGCCGCAGCCGGGGTTCCGGCGGCCGCCGATGATGCCCGGCTGCTGCTGGCCCATGCCCTCGAACTGCCGCGCCGCCACCTGGCTGCCGCGCTGGCCGCGCCCCTGCCGCCCGAGGCGCTGCGACGTTTCGACGCAGCTCTTGCCGCGCGCGCCGCCCGTCAGCCGGTCAGCCAGATCCTCGGCCGCCGCGCCTTCTGGAAGCACGAGTTCCGCGTGACCCGCGACACGCTCGACCCGCGACCCGAGACCGAGGCGCTGGTCGAGGCGGCGCTGGCCGAGCCCTTCGCCTCGGTGCTGGACCTCGGCACCGGCACCGGCGCGATCCTGATCTCGCTTCTGGCCGAGCGGCGGGGCGCGCGCGGGCTGGGCACCGACATCTCGGCCGCCGCTCTGGAGGTGGCGCAGGAAAATGCCGCCAAGCTTGGGGTTTGCGCGGATTTCCTGGAATCGGACTGGTTCGCCTCGGTCAGCGGAGAGTTCGACCTGATCGTCTCGAATCCGCCCTATATCGCGCTGGACGAAATGGCGGATCTGTCCCCCGAGGTCCGGGAATGGGAGCCGCGCAAGGCCCTGACCGACGAGGCGGACGGCCTTTCCGCCTATCGCGCCATTGCCGCCGGCGCGCCTGCGCATCTGTCGCCCGGCGGCCGCCTGCTGGTCGAGATCGGCCCGACCCAGGGCGCCGCCGTGGCCGCGCTGATGCGCGAGGCCGGGCTGGCCGAAGCCCGCATCCTGCCCGATCTGGACGGGCGCGACCGGGTCGTGGCCGCCAGAAAGCCGCGCTGATCCGGCAAACTTCCGCGTTTTTCGCGGGATTCGACAAAATTTTCGCTTGTAAGCGACGCTGCGGCGTGTTTATTCGCAATTGTGACGGGGGCGCACCGCCCACGCACGGGTCAGTCACACTCAGATACCCAGCCTTTCACTGGTGACGCGGGAGCCGGAGCAAAACGCCGCACCTGCGCTGACGCCCGCCTTAGAATGACCCCAACCTCAGCCGGCCCTTGCCGGACATAAACTGACAACAAGCTGATGAGATCATCCAAATCCCGTTCGCGTAACAAGTCGAACCGACAGCGTTCGCTGGGCAATATCGTCAACCGCGTCTTCGATTCCTCGGGTCCCGAGGGCAAGGTGCGCGGCACGCCCCAGCAGATCATCGAGAAATACCTCACTCTCGCCCGCGACGCCCAGCTCTCCAACGACCGCGTGGCGGAGCAGAGCTTCCTTCAGCACGCAGAACACTACACCCGGATGCTGGGCGAGGCGCAGCGTGAGCAGGCCGAGCGCCAGAGCCAGCAGCACCAGAGCCGCGACGACGATTCCGAGACCGGCGGTCAGGCCGCTGCGGCCGAGAACGGCAACGGCCATAACGGCCACCGCCACCATCAGGATCGCCAGGACCGTCAGGATCGTCGCGACCAGGACCGCCAGGACCGCCGCGAGGAACGCCGCGACGAGCGTCGGGAAGAGCGCCAGCCCGCCCCCCGGGCGGAAGAGCGCCCCGCAGCGGCCCAGCCCGGCCTGCCCCCGGCGATCGCCTCGGACGAGGATGCCGCCGGCCCGGTCGAGACCCCGGAAACTGCCGCTGCGCCTGCCGATGTTCCGGCCGAGCCCGCCGCGGCCCCGGAAGAGCCCGCGGCAACCCCCGGAGAGCCCGCCGCCGAACCGGCCCCGCGCCGTCGCAGCCGCAGCACGACCGCCGCGCCGCGCAGCCGCAAGAAGCCGGCCGAAGAGGGCGGCAAGACCGCGGCCGCGAAATCCTCGGGCCGGGGCGGCGCCAAGGCTGCCAAGAGCCAGCCGGAAGGCGCCTCGGGCGATTGAGTTCAGCGCGGCGCGGCGGCCAGCCCCCGCGCCAGCGCGCAGAACCGTTCCAGGCCGATCTCCTCGGCCCGGGCGGTGGGCGCGATGCCGGCTTCGACCAGCAGCTCCTCGATGCGCGGATGCAGCCCCTTCAGCGAGGCGCGCAGCATCTTGCGGCGCTGGTTGAATCCGGCCGCCACGACGCGATTCAGCACCGCCGGATCGGCCGGGAAGCGCGGCTCGGGCAGGGCGGTCAGCTGCACCACCGCCGAATGCACCTTGGGTGCCGGCACGAAGGCTTCGGGCGGCAGGGCCATGACGATCCGCGCCTCGGTCCGCCATTGCGCCAGCACCGCCAGCCGGCCATAGGCCTTGCCGCCCGGCCGGGCCACGATGCGCTCGGCCACCTCCTTCTGGAACATCAGCGTCAGCGACTGCCAGAAGGGCGGCCATGCCGGCGGCGTCAGCCAGCGGATCAGCAATTCGGTGCCGACGTTATAGGGCAGGTTCGCCACGATGCGGATCGGCGGCGACAGATGCGCCAGGGGATCGACCTCCAGCGCGTCGCCATGGATTACCTCCAGCCGGCCGGGATAGGCGGCGGCGATCTCGGCCAGGGCGGGCAGGGCGCGGGCATCCTTTTCGATGGCCAGAACATGGCGCGCGCCCTCGGCCAGCAGCCCGCGCGTCAACCCGCCCGGCCCCGGCCCGACCTCGATCACGTCGCAGCCCGTCAGGTCGCCCGCAGCGCGCGCGATCTTGGCGGTCAGGTTCAGGTCCAGCAGGAAGTTCTGCCCCAGCTGCTTCTTCGCCCGCAGATCGTGCCGCGCGATCACCTCGCGCAGCGGCGGCAGCCCGTCGATGGCGCTCATCGCCGCGCCGCCATCTCATGCGCCATGCGCAGCGCCGCGATGACGCTCTGCGCATCGGCGATTCCCTGGCCGGCGATGTCGAAGGCGGTGCCGTGATCGGGCGAGGTGCGCACGAAGGGCAGGCCCAGCGTCACGTTCACCCCACCGACGAAATCCAGCGTCTTGATCGGGATCAGCGCCTGGTCGTGATAGGCGCACAGCGCCGCGTCGTATCGCGCCCGAGCCGCCGGATGGAACATGGTATCGGCCGGCAGCGGGCCGCGCAGGTCGAACCCTTCCCGGCGCAGCCGCTCGACCAGCGGGACCATCCAGCGCGCCTCCTCGTCGCCCATGACGCCGTTCTCGCCGGCATGGGGGTTCAGCCCGGCGATGGCCAGACGCGGCCGGGCCAGGCCGAAGTCGCGCCGCATCGCGGCATCGGTGATGCGGACGGCCTGCTCCAGCCGCAGGGGCGTCAGCGCCAGCGGCACTTCGGACAGCGGGATGTGGATGGTCACCGGCACCACCCGGCAGGGCGGCTCGACCGAGGTCGAGGCCAGCATCATCGCCACCGGCACGTCGCCGGCCAGATGCGCCAGATATTCGGTATGGCCGGGAAAGCCGAAACCGGCGCCGCGCTTCAGCGCCTCCTTGTTGATCGGCAGGGTGCAGATGCCGCCGGCGGCGCCGGACATGGCCAGATCGACGGCGCGGGCGATGACCTCGACGACCGCGGGCGCATTGGCGGGATCGGGCCGGCCGGGCCGGGCCGGGGCCGGGAAATCATGCCGCAGCACCCCCAGCATGCCCGGCGGCACCGGCTCGCCCGGCGCCTCGACCTCGGCCCAGGCGGTGCCTTCCGGCAGATGCCGCGGATCGCCCAGAAACAGGAAGGGCAGGCCCGAGGCCAGCGCCTTGGGGGCCAGCTCCGGCCCGACGCCCGCAGGCTCGCCGCAGGTCAGAATGATCGGCCGGGCTTCAGTCATTTTCTCTGTTTCCCAAATACCCTCGGGGGGTCCGGGGGGCGAAGCGCCCCCGGCCTCGACCGGGCTCACGGCCGGCGGATGATCGCATTGGCCCGCAACTCGGCCAGATAGTTTTGCGCCGCCTGGCCGACCTTGCGGTTGAAGATGACGTTGCGCACTTCCTCGCGGTCGGGCAGCGCGTCGGGCTCGGGCGCCGCGGCGCCCTCTTCCTCGGCGGTCACCGGCACCGCCGCCTCCTGCGCCCCCGCCGCCAGCAGCGCGGGCCGGCGCTTGCACAGCATCAGCAGCTCGACCGCGCCGCCCTGATTGATGACGGTGGATTCGTTGTCGTCCAGCACCGCCAGGCGCAGGGCGTCGCCGGTCGGGATCTGGCCCTGCGGCAGGGTCTGGCGCTGGATCTGCTCGGGCGGCAGGCCGCGGGCATGGACGAACACATCGGCGCAGGTATCGGAAAGTGCCGCGATGCGGTTCGCCTCCTCGGCGCTCGCCAGGCGCAGGCGCAGGAAATCCAGAACCTGGTCTGTGGCGCCGGGGCGCAGCGTGCCGCGGGTGTCGCGCAGATAGAACAGCACCACCGCGCCCGGCACGCTCAGCGGCTGGCTGATCTGGCCCGGCTGCATCGACAGGATGATCTGCCGCAGCGAGGGCGGCAGGTTGGCCAGCGGCGTCCAGGGCAGGCGCCCGCCCTCGGGGGCCGAGGGCGTCGCGGAATGGCGCCGCGCCGCGGCGGCGAAATCCGCCTCCGAGCGCACGTTCTGCACCACCGATTCCGCAAGGTCCATGGCCTGCTCTTCCTGGCCGGACGGGGCGGGGATGATCAGTTCGGACAGGGCGACATGGGTGACGCGCGGCGTCTCCAGCGCGCGCTGCATCTCCTGTTCGATCTCGGCATCATCGACCTGGACCTGCGGCACGACGCGCTGGCGCACCACGTCGCGCCAGACCACGCCGGCGGCGACGAAATCGCGGAAGGCCTGGCGTTCGACCCCGGCCTGGCCGAGCGCGCGCACGAATTCCTCGACGCCCATATTGGCGCGGCCGGCGAATTCGGCGAGGCCGGCGTCGATCTGCTCGTCGCTGGCGGTGATGCCCAGCTGGCGGGCGGCAAAGATCCGCAGCCGGTCGTCGATCAGCGCCTGCTCGGCCGAGGCCCGGTCGGCGTCCGGCGCCCGCAGCAGCTGCATGAAGCGCATCCGCTGGTCCAGCTCGTAGCGGGTGACGGCCGAATCGTTGACATAGACCAGCGGCTGGAACGGATTGCCCTGCGCAAAGGCCGGGGAAACCCCGCTTGCCGCCAGCATCGCGGCCATGGCCGCCCCCAGAAGAATTCGCCGCATCAGCTCCCTCGCCGCATGGTTTTGCCGGACATTAGCGCAGGCAGGCGCGGCGCGCCACCGTTCCCGGACCCGGCTTCTGCTGGCCAAAGCCGCCCAGCCGGATGCCGAGATCGAAGCGGGTGTCCGGCCGCACCTCCTCCGAGGAGGTGAAGCGCCGCTCGACCGACATCTCGACGGTCACGCATTCGTTGCGGTATTCCAGACCCATCTGCGCCTTCTGCGCCCGGTCGGCGGTGAAGTCGTAGCGCGTCTCGGTCGTGGCCCACCATCCGCGGGCGACCTGCCAGCCGCCGGCCATGGTCAGTTCCGAAACATCCTGGGCGCGATTCTCGTTCTCGTCCGCGTCCAGCCAGAGATAGCCCGCCGAGACCTGAAGCCCCGGCCTGAACCATCCCAGCCGCAGCTCGTTGCGGCTGATGGTCAGGCT
>WKJB01000095.1_pt1 | contig 26780 bp, 21 predicted proteins | sample 5403331 | NCBI WGS metagenome assembly WKJB01 (sample SAMN13198853, study PRJNA488119) | plastic metagenome | isolation source: water-polyurethane dispersion (WPUD) containing a polyether... | place: Mexico: Mexico City | collected 2016 | reverse complement strand
GGGCTCGGAGGCCTCACCCCCGCCCAACGCGTTCACAACCTCACGGGGAAGAACACCTAGCCCGCACCCCTCGCCGCCCGCACCCCGCCGCCCGTCGCCGCAGCCTGCGTCCCCGCCCCCGCCCCGAGGTGTCACGTTCCGTCGCCCGCACCCCCACCCGCGCGACAGAAACCGACACCTCGAAACGGGTCACCCCGACGAACGCAGACGAGGTGTCACTTTCGGTCGGCCGTGACGGTCGTCAGGCGACGGGAAGTGACACCTCGGTCACACGCGCCGCGTCAGAAGGTGGCCTTGTCGGGGTCGGTGCCCACGCGGAGTCCGCGGTCGAGGCCGTCGATCGCCGCCATCTCCTCGGCGCTCAGCTCGAAGCCGAACACGTCGAAGTTGGAGGCCATGCGCTCGCGCGAAGTCGTCTTCGGGAACACGATGATGCCGCTCTGCAGGTGCCAGCGGATGACCACCTGCGCGGGGCTCACGCCGTGCGCGGCCGCCGCATCCTGCACGGCCTTCTCGCCGAAGAGGTCGTACTTGCCCTGACCGAGCGGACCCCATGCCTCCGTGCGGATGCCGAGGGGCTCCGCGAAGGCGCGCAGCTCGCGCTGCTGGAAGGCCGGGTGCAGCTCGACCTGGTCGACGGCGGGCACCGTGCCCGACTCGGCGATCACACGCTCGAGGTGCGCCTGGTGGAAGTTGGAGACGCCGATCGAGCGGGCCTTCTCGTCGTCGCGGATGCGCTCGAGCGCGAGCCAGCTCTCGACGTAGCGGTCGAGGTCGGGGCGCGGCCAGTGGATGAGATAGAGGTCGACGTAGTCGAGGCCGAGCTTCTCGAGGCTCAGGTCCATCGCGTCGAGCGCCGACTGCGTGCCCTGGTCGGAGTTCCAGAGCTTCGTCGTGATGAAGAGCTCCTCGCGCGGGATGCCGGACTTGGCGATCGCGCGGCCCACACCCACCTCGTTGCCGTACACGGCCGCGGTGTCGATGTGGCGGTAACCGATCTCGAGGGCGTCGGAGACGACACGCTCCGCCTCGTCCGGGTCGACCTTGAAGACACCGAAACCGAGTTGCGGGATCGTGTGGCCGTCGTTGAGCGTGATGAGGGGAACAGTCATGGCTCCATCCTCCCCCCGATGCGGGTGCCGTGTGTTGCCTCTGGCGAAAGAACCGCGACTCTTTCACCCTGAGAACGCTGGGTGTACCGATCGGCCGCGGCCTAGAGTCGGAAATCCGGCCCCCCGTACCCGCTCCAGGAGCCCACGTCATGACACAGATCGGCATCGTCGCCGAGCAGCCCGGCGAGACGCGCGTCGCCGTCTCTCCCCTCACCACCGCCAGGATCATCGCCCTCGGCTACGAGCTCGTCGTCGAGTCCGGAGCCGGCGCCGGCTCGTCGTTCCCGGATGCCGCCTACGCCGAGGCGGGGGCGACCGTGGTCGACCGCGCGGCCGCGTGGGCATCCGACGTCGTGCTCAAGATCAACCCCCCGACCGACGAGGAGATCGGCCTGCTCCGCGAGGGCGCGACCCTCGTGGGCCTGCTGAGCCCGGCGCTGCGTCCCGAGCTGCTCGAGCGTCTCGCCGCGCGCGGCGTCACCGCCCTCGCGATGGATGCCGTGCCGCGCATCTCGCGCGCCCAGTCGATGGACGTGCTCAGCTCGACCGCGAACATCGCGGGCTACCGCGCCGTCGTCGAGGCCGCCAACGAGTTCGGCCGTTTCTTCACGGGCCAGGTGACCGCCGCCGGCAAGGTGCCGCCCGCGAAGGTGCTCGTCGCCGGGGCCGGCGTCGCGGGCCTCGCGGCGATCGGCGCCGCGTCGAGCCTCGGCGCGATCGTGCGCGCCACCGACCCGCGGCCGGAGGTCGCCGACCAAGTGCGCTCGATCGGCGGCGAGTACCTCGAGGTCGTCGTGCCCGAGGAGCAGAAGGTGATCTCCGCCGACGGCTACGCGAGGGCGACGAGCGAGACCTACGACCGCCGCGCCGCCGAGCTCTACAGCGAGCAGGCGGCCGACGTCGACATCATCATCACGACCGCCCTCATCCCGGGTCGCCCCGCCCCGCGCCTCATCACGGCCGCCGACGTCGCGCGCATGAAGCCGGGCAGCGTCATCGTCGACATGGCGGCGGCGCAGGGCGGCAACGTCGAGGGCACCGTGCCGGGCGAGCGCGTCGTCACCGAGAACGGCGTCGTCATCCTCGGCTACACCGACCTCGCGGGCCGCATGCCGCAGCAGTCGTCGCAGCTGTTCGGCACCAACCTGCTCAACCTGCTGACGCTGCTCACGCCCGGCAAGGACGGCGTGCTCGCGATCGACGAGGACGACGTCGTGCAGCGCGCCGTGACGGTCACGCGCGACGGGGCCGTCACGTGGCCGCCACCACCCGTGCAGGTCTCGGCCGCACCACAGGCCGCCCCGGCCCCCGCAGCGGATGCCGCCCCGGCCGCCCGGCGCGGGCTCGGCTCGCGCGCACGCACCGCGCTCATCGGCGTCGGCATCCTCGCGCTCTTCCTCGTGTGCACGTTCGCACCCGCGCCGCTTCCGCAGCACTTCCTCGTGCTGACGCTCTCGGTCGTGATCGGCTTCTACGTGATCGGCAAGGTCGCGCACGCGCTCCACACGCCGCTCATGAGCGTCACCAACGCCATCAGCGGCATCATCGTCGTCGGCGCCATGGTGCAGATCACGGACGGCTCGCTCGCCGTGCAGCTGCTCGCGGCGGTCGCCGTGCTCGTGGCGAGCATCAACATCTTCGGCGGCTTCGCCGTCACGCGACGCATGCTCGCGATGTTCCAGAAGGGCGCCCAGAAGTGATCCCGTTCGCCCAGGCGGCCGCCGACGCCGCCTACATCGTCGCCGCGCTCCTGTTCATCCTGAGCCTCGCGGGCCTCAGCAAGCACGAGACCTCCCGTCGCGGCGTCGCGTTCGGCATCGCCGGCATGGTCATCGCGCTCGCGGCCACCGTCGGGCTCACCGCGGCATCCGGCTGGCAGCTGCCGCAGGGCAGCCTCGGCCTCACCCTCATGGCCGTCGCGGTGCTCGTGGGCGCCGCGATCGGCCTGTGGCGCGCCCGCGTCGTCGAGATGACGGGGATGCCCGAGCTCATCGCGCTCCTGCACTCCTTCGTGGGTCTCGCGGCGGTGCTCGTCGGCTGGAACGGCCACCTCGGCGGCGACCACCTCTCGGGCGCGCTGCGCGACATCCACCACGCCGAGGTGTTCATCGGCGTGTTCATCGGAGGCGTCACCTTCACGGGCTCGATCGTCGCGTTCCTGAAGCTCTCGGCGCGCATCAGCTCGAAGCCGCTCATGCTGCCCGCCAAGAACACGCTCAACGTGCTCGCGCTCGTCGCGTTCCTCGCGCTCACCGTCTGGTACGTCGTCGCGCCGGACCTCGGGCTGCTCATCGCCGTCACCGTGCTCTCGCTGCTGCTCGGCTGGCACCTCGTGGCCTCGATCGGCGGCGGCGACATGCCGGTCGTCGTGTCGATGCTCAACAGCTACTCGGGCTGGGCCGCCGCGGCTGCGGGCTTCCTGCTGAACAACGACCTGCTCATCGTGACGGGCGCACTCGTCGGCTCGTCGGGCGCCTACCTCTCATACATCATGTGCAAGGCGATGAACCGCTCGTTCCTGTCGGTCATCGCGGGCGGCTTCGGCATCGCCGCGCCGACGGGCGGCGACGAGGCGCAGGGCGAGCACCGCGAGATCGACGCGGCCTCGGTCGCGGAGCTGCTAACGTCCGCCCGCTCGGTCGTCATCACTCCCGGCTACGGCATGGCGGTCGCGCAGGCGCAGTACCCCGTCGCCGAGCTCACCGAGCGCCTGCGCGCGAGGGGCGTCGAGGTGCGGTTCGGCATCCATCCGGTCGCCGGCCGACTGCCGGGCCACATGAACGTGCTGCTCGCCGAGGCGAAGGTGCCGTACGACATCGTGCTCGAGATGGACGAGATCAACGACGACCTCGCCGAGACGGATGTCGTGCTCGTCATCGGCGCGAACGACACGGTGAACCCCGCCGCCGCGGAGGATCCGGGGTCGCCCATCGCGGGGATGCCGGTGCTGCGCGTGTGGGAGGCCGCGAACGTCGTCGTGTTCAAGCGCTCGATGGCCTCCGGCTACGCGGGGGTGCCGAATCCGCTGTTCTTCCGCGAGAACGCGCAGATGCTCTTCGGCGACGCGAAGGTGCGCGTGGAGGACATCCTGCGGGCGCTCTGACGTCCCGACGCAGACCACCGGAGGGGCGCCACTCGTGGTGTGGGGCCGCCCCTCCGGTTCCTCTCGCGTCCGACCCTTCGTTAGATTCACCCCGTGACTCTTGAGGATGAACATCCGCTGGACGAACGTGAGGTGGACGCGGGATCCGAGGTCGACGTCCTTGCCCTGCCCGCGGCCGATCAGATCCGGATCCTGCTCGAAAGAGACGGCTCTCGCCTCGGCGACATCTATCGGTGGGAACTCCAAGGGCTGACCAAGCCGCAGATGCGCGATCTCGTCGGCGCGAAGGACACCGCCTTCATCTACTCCTATGAGCAGATCATCGACGCGGCCCTGCACGGCACCGTTCGTGCCGGCGGCCCGACGGCACGCAGAGCGCTGGTGGGTGCCCTCAACTCGCTCATCAAGAAGGCCCGTGCGTTTCCGCTCTCTGCGGAGGCGATCCACCTTCTCTCCGATCGCCGTGCGCTGGTCGAGGCGAGCACGGAGGGAGAGGACGAGGCCAGCGCCGCCGCCGCCGAACAGGAAGAGCGGGAGTACGCCGCGCAGACGCTCGCAGATCTCGAGGGCGTCGCGGGAGTCTATGTCTTCTCCTACGGCTGGTACTTGGAACACCCCGCAGACGAGTCACGCGACACCACCTTCTTCAAGGTGGGGCGCGCGGTCGATGTGGCCTCCCGCATCCGAGAGCACATGGGCGGCGCGAGGACCCACATGCCGGAGCCGCTCGCGCTGGTCCGGGTGTACTCAGCGGAGGGGATCGGAGATCGGATCGCCGAGGTCGAGCGGAAGTTCCACCGCTTGCTGACGAGCGCGGGACACGCGAACCCTCGCTGGGCTGCGAACAAGCGCGTCGGGAAGGAGTGGTTCCTGACCAACACGGACTTCCTCGATTCCATCGCCGACGTCCTGGGTCTTCGCACGATGTTCATCGGGCAGTCCGAGTTCGTGGAAGAGACGTAGACGGGGCACCTCCTCAACAGGAGATGCCCCGCCGGGTCGCGTCCGCGCCGCTCAGCGGTAGCGGCGCCCCTCGTCGCGGCGGTAGAGCACGAGGGCGAGCACGAGCAGCGCGACCGTCCACACGGCGGCGCCCGCGAGCTCGAGCAGCGGCACCTCGCCGCCCTGCACGGCCCAGATGACGAGCTCGCGCGCCTCACGCGACGGCAGGAAGCGCGAGACCGCGTCGAGCCAGTCGGGGAACATCATGGGCGGCAGGAAGAGCCCGCCCGCGAACGCGAGCCCGAACATGACGATCTGGATGACGGCGATCGCGGCCTTGAACGGCAGCGCATAGCCGATCGCGATGCCGGCGAACACGAACGGCAGCGATGACAGCACGAGCGCGACGAACCCGAGCGCGATGCCCGCGGCATCCGCGTGGGCCGCGGTGAAGAACGCGCCCATGAGGAACAGCGGCACGAGCGCGAGGATGCCGATGAGCCCCACCGAGAGCATCTGGCCCAGGATGCGCGCGCCGGCCGGGGCGGGCAACGTGCGCAGGTAGGGCTCCCACGGCGTCTCGCGCGCCTGCGAGATGTTGAGACCGTAGGAGAACAGCGCGTTCACCATGACGGCGAACACCATGAGCTGGATGACCGCCTGCGCGGCGCCGGTCGGGTTCTCGACGAGACCGCGCTGCGGGAGGATGAAGAACGCGAACGAGAGCGCCGGGAACACGATGGGCCCGATGACGGCCATCGGCACGCGCACGGTCTCGAGCAGCAGGTACTTCGCGTGCAGAAGCCCGAGGCGCACGAGCCCGAGCCCGGGGGCGGTGGAGACGGCGGATGCGGCGGCGCGCGCCGGCGCGGTGGTCGTGGTGGTCATGCGGCTTCTCCTCGCACGATCGAGAGGAACGCTTCCTCGAGAGTGGCGCTGCGCAGCTGCAGCTCGGTGAAGGGGGCCCCCGTCGCGACGAGGTCGCGCACGAAGGCGTCGGCGTCGCGCAGCGAGAGCTCCACGCGGTCGCCGTCGATGCGGGACCCGGCCACCTGGGGCAGCGCGGCGATCCGCGCGGCCTCGGGGCTCTGAAGGCTCGCCCAGCGGGTGCCGACCGAGCCGATGACGGTCGCGAGGTCGTCGTCGGCGACCACGCGGCCTCCGGCGATGACGGCGACGCGCTCGGCGAGCTGCTCGATCTCCTCGAGGTAGTGGCTCGTGACGACGATCGAGGCACCGGCCTCGCGCTGGCGGCGGATGGCCTCCCACAGCACGTGGCGGCCGTCGATGTCGAGGCCCGTGGTGGGCTCGTCGAGCAGCACGAGCCGGGGGCGGCCCACGAACGCGAGGGCGACGCTCAACCGGCGCTTCTGGCCGCCCGAGAGGGCGCCCGTCTGGCGCTTGAGGAGGTCGGCGAGGCCGAACTCCTCGGCGAGCTCTCCCGTGGGCACGCGCTCGGCGAAGTGCCCGCCGACGAAGTCGATGACCTCGCGCACCCGCAGCGTCTCGGGCAGCGCCGTCTGCTGCGGCGTCGTACCGAGGTGCTGCCGGGCGGCGGCGTCGCGCGGGTCGCGCCCGAAGAGGCGCACGCTGCCCGAGGTGGGGCGGATGAGGCCCGACACGAGCGAGAGGGTCGTGGTCTTGCCGGCGCCGTTGGGGCCGAGCAGGCCGAGGACCTGGCCGTCGTGGATGTCGAGGTCGATGCCGGCGAGCGCGGTCACCTCGCCGTAGGTGCGGGTGACGCCGCGGAGTTCTGCGAGCGCGCTCATGCGAGCTCACCGCCCAGGAGCGAGCGGAGCTGCTCGGTGTACGTCTCGAACGCGGCGCGCCCGGCGGGGGTCAGGTTGAGGTAGGTCACGGGGGTCCGTCCTTGGTGGGTCTTCTCGACGCGCACGTAGTCGGCGTCTTCGAGCTTCCGGAGGTGGGTGGACAGGTTGCCGGCGGTCATGCCGAGCAGTTCCTGCAGGCGGGGGAACGCGATGCGGTCTCCCGGATCGAGCGCTGCGAGCGACGCGGTGATGCGCAGGCGGGCCGAGGCGTGGATGACGGGGTCGAGCTCGTCCATCAGGCCCTCCGGTTCCGGATGATCGCGATCACGCCTCCCGCGAGCAGCGCGGGTCCGGCGATGAGGGCCATCGCGAGCAGGTTGTTCGGGTAGCCGAACGACGGGGTGACGGTCGCGGCGACGCCGATGATGAGGCCGATGACGAGCTGGTCGATCGAGCGCCAGATCGCGGCACCCGCGAGGTAGAGCGCGGTCACCATGAGGGCGTACGACGAGGTGAAGTAGATCGTTGCGAGCTCGATGCTCATGCCCTGCCGGATGAGGCCCATGCCGATCATGCCGATCGCGATGCCCATGACGGGCCACGAGAGACCGTAGATCGTGCCGACCCACTGGCTCGTGCCCTTGATCCCGCGGTTGCTGCGGATGCCGACGACCGTCGAGATCGCGGCGGCGGCCACGATGAGGGCCGCGAACACGATCACGGCGGGCACGATCGGCAGGGTGATGGGCGAGTCCGAGCCGGGCGCGCCCGCCCAGTACACGAGGTAGCCGACGAGCCAGGCGATCCCCCACACGAAGTAGTAGACGGGCGTCTGGGCGCCGAGGGCGCGGCGCACCGTGGTGGTCTCGCCCTGGATGAGCGCGAGCATCTCGCGCGGGTCGAGCGGGGCCTCGCCGGCCGCGTCGCGGTCGGGGTCGTCGTGCTGGGTCATGATTACTTTGTAGCGCAAAGTCCTCTGCCGGTCAATCTGCTTTGCAGCCCGCACCGAGAGACGGCCGGGGCCGCGTCGGGCCCCGGCCCTCCCGTCAGCAGCAGCGCGATCCGCGATCCGCATCCTGCTCGGCGTACCGCTGCCGCCAGAACTCCCGCTCGTCGAGCGGATCCTCCCCCGGATGCACCCGTAGCATGAAAGGCCCATGTCGCCCGAGAACGCCCCCGGCATCCGAATCGTCTACCCGCCCGAGCTGCCCGTCAGCCAGGCGCACGACGAGCTCGCCGACGCCATCCGCGACCACCAGGTGGTGGTCGTCGCGGGTGCCACGGGTTCCGGGAAGACGACGCAGCTGCCCAAGATCTGCCTCGAGCTCGGCCGTGAGCGCATCGGTCACACCCAGCCCCGCCGGATCGCGGCCCGCTCGATCGCCGAGCGCATCGCATCCGAGCTGGGCGTCGAGCTCGGCACGGTCGTCGGCTACCAGGTGCGCTTCGACGACCGCACGCGCACCGACACCGCGATCAAGCTCATGACGGACGGCGTGCTGCTCGCCGAGCTCTCGCGCGACCGGGACCTGCGCGCCTACGACACGATCATCATCGACGAGGCGCACGAGCGCTCCCTCACGATCGACTTCCTGCTCGGCTACCTCACGCGCCTGCTCCCCCGCCGCCCCGACCTCAAGGTCATCGTCACCTCGGCGACGATCGACCCCGAGAGCTTCGCGCGCCACTTCTCGCGGGCGATCGGCGCCGAGGTGCCCGTCATCGAGGTCTCCGGGCGCACCTACCCCGTCGAGATCCGCTACCGGCCCCTCGTGGCAGAGTCGGGCGACGACGCCGACGACGCCGACGACGAGGGCGCCGCGGCCGCGGATCGGGACGTCTCCCAGGGCATCGTCGACGCCCTCGCCGAGCTCGAGCGCGAGGCGCCGGGTGACGTGCTCGTGTTCCTCTCGGGCGAGTCCGAGATCCGGGACGCCGCCGACGTCGTGCGGGGGCGATTCCCCAAGGACGAGGTCGTGCCGCTCTACGGCCGGCTCTCGGCCGCCGACCAGCACCGCGTGTTCGACACGCGACGCGCGCCCGGCATCCGCCGACGCGTCGTGATCGCGACGAACGTCGCCGAGACGAGCATCACGGTGCCCGGCATCCGCTACGTCGTCGACGCCGGCACGGCGCGCATCAGCCGCTACTCGCCGCGCGCCAAGGTGCAGCGCCTGCCGATCGAGGCGATCAGCCAGGCCTCGGCCAACCAGCGCTCGGGGCGCGCGGGCCGCACCTCGGAGGGCATCGCCATCCGCCTGTACTCGCAGGAGGACTTCGAGCGCCGCCCCGAGTTCACCGACCCCGAGATCCTGCGCACGGGCCTCGCCGCCGTCATCCTGCAGATGCTCGAGCTGCGGCTCGGCGACATCCGCGAGTTCCCGTTCCTCACGCCTCCCGACTCGCGCGGTATCGCCGACGGCCTCGACCTGCTGCGCGAACTCGGCGCGATCGACGCCGAGCAGCGCATCACGCGCACCGGACGCGACCTCGCCCGCCTGCCCGTCGATCCGCGCTTCGGGCGGATGCTCGTGGAGGCCGGGCGCCAGGGCGTCGTCCGCGAGGTGGCCGCGATCGTCGCGGGCCTGTCCATCCAGGACCCGCGCGAGCGCCCGCTCGAGAAGCGACCCCAGGCGGATGCCGCGCACGCGCGGTTCCGCGACCCCTCGTCGGACTTCATCTCGCTGCTCAACCTCTGGAACCACCTCGAGGACGAGCAGAAGGAGCGCAGCGGCAACGCGTTCCGACGTATGTGCAAGGCGGAGTATCTCAACTACCTGCGCGTGCGCGAGTGGCAGGACCTCTACCGCCAGCTCATCCGCGCGGCGAAGTCGGTGGGGCTCACACCCGGCGACCGGTCGACGGACGCCGACGCGATCCACCGCTCGATCCTCGCGGGGCTCCTGTCGCGGCTGGGGCTCCGCGACCCCGACAAGAAGGACTACCTCGGCTCGCGCGGTCAGCGCTTCGTGATCTTCCCCGGTTCGGGCCTCGCGAAGAAGCAGCCGAACGCGGTCATGGCCGCCGAGCTCGTCGAGACCTCGCGCCTCTTCGCGCGCACGGTCGCCGCGATCGACCCCGCGTGGGCCGAGAAGCTCGCGGGCGACCTCGCCAAGCGCTCGTACTCGGAGCCGCACTGGTCGAGCAAGCAGGGCGCCGCGCTCGTGTGGGAGAAGGTCACGCTCTACGGCGTGCCGATCGTGCCGCGTCGCCGCGCCCAGCTCGCACGGCTCGACCCGGCGCTCGCGCGCGAGCTCTTCATCCGTCACGCGCTCGTCGAGGGCGACTGGCCGCACGAGCTGCAGCGCTCGGCGCTGCTCGGCTTCGACCGCGACAACGAGAAGCTGCGCCGCGAGCTCGCCGAGGTCGAGGAGCGCACGCGCCGCCGCGACATCCTGACGGGCGACGAGGCCGTGTTCGCGTTCTACGACGCGCGCATCCCCGACGACGTCACCGACTCCCGGCGCTTCGCGAGCTGGTGGAAGAAGCAGAAGGCCGAGACGCCCGAGCTGCTCACGATGCGCCGAGAGGACCTGCTCGAGGACGACGAGGGCGACGCCTCCGGCTTCCCCGACGAGTGGCTGCAGGGCGACGCGCGCTTCCGCCTGCGCTACCGCTTCGAGCCGGGCGCCGACGACGACGGCGTGACCGTCGTCATCCCGCTCGCCGTGCTGCCGCGCGTCGCCGAGCGCGGGTTCGACTGGCTCGTGCCGGGGCTGCGCGAGGAGCTGCTGACGGCGCTCATCAAGGCGCTGCCGAAGGCGATCCGCAAGAACGTCGTACCCGCGGCCGACTGGGCCAGGCGCCTCGGCGCGCAGCTGCCCGTGTACTCGGATGCGCCCGTCGGCGAGGCGCTCGCCGACGCCATCCGCGCGGCGACGCACACGCCCGTCGCGGCGTCCGACATCGACTGGGAGCGCGTGCCGCCGCACCTGCGCATGCGCTACGAGGTCGTCGATCAGCGCGGGCGCACCCTCGCCGCCGGCCGCGACCTCGCCGCCCTGCAGAAGCGCCTCGCCGAGCGGGCCCGCACGGATGTCGCGGTCGCGACCGCCGCGGCGACCCCCGGACGTGACCTCGAGCGCACGGGCGTCACCGAGTGGGATCTCGGCAAGCTGCCCGAGCAGGTCACCGCGAAGCAGGGCGGGTCGACCGTCGTCGGCTACCCCGCCCTCGTCGACACGGGCGCGGGCGTCGACCTCAAGGTGTTCGCGAGCCGCGCGCAGGCCGAGGCCTCCCACATCCGCGGCGTGCACCGTCTCGTGGCGCTCACCCTCCCGAACCCGCTCGGCTACGTTCAGGACCAGCTCACGGGCACCGAGAAGCTGCTGCTCGCGATGGCGCCGTACGCCACGACGAAGGCGCTGCTCGACGACGTGATGATCGCCGTCGTCGAGGAGCTCGCGGGCGATGCCGCCCCGCGCACGCCCGACGGCTTCCGTGCGCTCCAGGAGACCGTCAACGCGGGGCTCTTGGATGCGCTGTTCGGCGCCGCGGGACTCGTCGCGCGCATCCTCGGAGCGGCGAAGGAGGCCGACAAGGCCATCTCGTCGGCGTCGAGCCTCGCCTTCATGGGCCCCCTCGGCGACGCCCGTGCGCAGCTCGGCGCGCTCGTGCACCCGGGCTTCGTGCGGCGCGCGGGGCTCACGCAGCTGCGGCGCTACCCCGTCTACCTCGCGGGCATCACCTACCGCGTGCAGAAGCTCGCCGAGAACCCCGGCCGCGACCGCGCGTGGCAGGCGCAGGTGGAGGAGGCGACAGCGCTCTACACGAAGGCGGGCGGTGCGCTCCCCCACACCGGCAGCACGCCGCCGCGGCTCGTCGCCGTGCGGTGGATGCTCGAGGAGCTGCGCCTCTCGCTTTTCGCGCAGCACCTCGGGGCCGCGGGACCCGTGTCGGTGCAGCGCATCCGCAAGGCCGTCGAGGCGTAGCGCGCGGACCGGGCAGCCGTGCGCCGCACCTCACGCGCGACGCACGGCCTGCCGAATCAACCGCTCAGTAGCGGTAGTGCTCGACCTTGTAGGGACCCTCGACCGGCACGCCGATGTAGGCGGCCTGGTCCGGGGTCAGCTCGGTGAGCTCGACGCCGAGGGAGGCGAGGTGCAGGCGCGCGACCTTCTCGTCGAGGACCTTCGGCAGCACGTAGACCTGCGTGTCGTAGGCCTCGCGGTTGACCCACAGCTCGAGCTGCGCGAGCACCTGGTTCGAGAAGGAGTTGCTCATGACGAAGCTCGGGTGCCCCGTGGCGTTGCCGAGGTTCATGAGGCGGCCCTCGGACAGCACGAGCACGCTGCGGCCGTTCGGCAGACGCCACTCGTGCACCTGCGGCTTGATCTCGACCTTCTCGGCGCCGGGGAGCGCCTCAAGGCCCGCCATGTCGATCTCGTTGTCGAAGTGGCCGACGTTCGCCACGACGGCGAGGTGCTTCATCTGCAGGATGTGGTCGACCGTCACGACGTTCTTGTTGCCGGTGCCCGTGATGACGAAGTCGACCTGGTCGATGACCGACTCGAGGCGCGACACCTGGAAGCCGTCCATCGCCGCCTGGAGCGCGTTGATGGGGTCGATCTCCGAGACGATGACGCGCGCGCCCTGACCGCGCAGCGCCTCCGCGGCGCCCTTGCCGACGTCGCCGTAGCCGGCGACGAACGCGACCTTGCCGCCCATGAGCATGTCGGTGGCGCGGTTGAGACCGTCGGGCAGCGAGTGGCGGATGCCGTACTTGTTGTCGAACTTCGACTTCGTGACGGAGTCGTTGACGTTGATGGCCGGGAAGAGCAGGCGACCCTCGCGGTGGAGCTCGTAGAGGCGGTGCACGCCCGTCGTGGTCTCCTCGGTGACGCCCTGGATGTCGGCGGCGATGCGCGTCCAGCGCTGCGGGTCCTCGGCGAGCGAGGCGCGCAGGGTGTCGAGCACGACCGACCACTCGTGGCTCGCATCCGCGGGGGTCTCCGGCACGGCGCCCGCGAGCTCGAACTCGCGACCCGAGTGCACGAGGAGCGTCGCGTCGCCGCCGTCGTCGAGGATGAGGTTCGGGCCGGTCCAGTCGGCGCCCGCCTCGGCGGCCTCCGCGGTCCAGTCGAAGATGCGGCTCGTCGCCCACCAGTACTCCTCGAGCGTCTCGCCCTTCCAGGCGAACACCGGGACGCCGGCGGGCGCCTCGACGGTGCCCGTGGGGCCGACGACGACCGCGGCGGCGGCCTCGTCCTGCGTCGAGAAGATGTTGCAGCTCGCCCAGCGCACCTGCGCGCCGAGCGCGACGAGGGTCTCGATGAGCACTGCGGTCTGCACGGTCATGTGCAGGGAGCCGGCGATGCGGGCGCCCGCGAGGGGCCGGCTCGGGCCGTACTCCTCGCGGAGGGCCATGAGGCCGGGCATCTCGTTCTCGGCGAGGCGGATCTGGTGGCGTCCGGCCTCGGCGAGCGACAGGTCGGCGACCTTGTAGGGCGCGACGGCGGTGACGGGGGTGGCGATGCTCATCCGACCATTGTCGCAGCCCCCGCTGATTGTTTCCGTTCCGCGTGTTCGCACCCGTTCGTTCGGGAACTAACGCGCGGAACGGGAACTATGGCGGGCGTCAGGCGCGGATGAGCGCCAGCACCTCGTCGCGGATGGCCGCCATCCGCTCGGGGGTGTCGGCCTCGACGTTGAGCCGCAGGAGCGGCTCGGTGTTCGACGGGCGCACGTTGAACCACCAGAACCCCTCCTCGGGGGCGCCGATGACGGTGAGGCCGTCGAGCTCGTCGAACTCGCCGCGACCCGTGAACGCCTCGACGATGCGCGTGTAGGCGGCCGGCACGTCGGCCACGGTCGAGTTGATCTCGCCCGAGAGCGCGTACGGGTCGTAGGAGGCCGCGAAGCGCGAGAGCGGGGCGTCCTGCGCGCCGAACTCGGCGAGCAGGTGCATCGCCGCGAGCATGCCGTTGTCGGCGCCCCAGAAGTCGCGGAAGTAGTAGTGCGCCGAGTGCTCGCCGCCGAAGACGGCGTTCGTCTCGCGCATGCGGTCCTTGATGAGCGAGTGGCCCACGTTGGTGCGCACGGGGATGGCGCCCGCCGCCTCGATCGCCTCGGGCACGTAGCGCGAGGTGATGAGGTTGTGGATCACGAACACGTCGCCGGTCTCACCCGCGGCCCGCACGCGCGCGACCTCGCGCTGCGCCACGATCGCGGCGACGGCGCTCGGTGACACCGGGTCGCCCTTCTCGTCGATGACGAAGCAGCGGTCGGCGTCGCCGTCGAAGGCGAGGCCGAGGTCGGCGCCGTGCTCCACCACGGCAGCCTGCAGATCGCGCAGGTTCTCGGGCTCGAGCGGGTTCGCCTCGTGGTTGGGGAAGGTGCCGTCGAGCTCGAAGTAGAGCGGCACGATCTCGAGGGGCAGCGCCGGCAGCCCCGCCGCGTCGCCGAGCACCGCGGGGACCGTCATGCCGCCCATGCCGTTGCCGGCATCCACGACGACCTTGAGCGGACGGATGCCGGAGAGGTCGACGAGCGAACGCAGGTGCGCCGCGTAGTCGGCGAGCACGTCGCGCTCGGTCACGGTGCCGGGCGTCTCGACGGCGGGCACGGAGCCGGCCGCGAGGTAGGCCTGGGCACGGTCGCGGATGGCGGCGAGGCCCGTCGCGAGCGAGATGCCCTGGGCGCCCGCGCGGCTGAACTTGATGCCGTTGTAGCGGGCCGGGTTGTGGCTCGCGGTGAACATCGCGGCGGGGGCGTCGAGCCAGCCGGACGCGAAGTACGTCTCGTCGGTCGAGCACAGGCCGATGTTCACGACCTCGGCGCCGCGGGCCGACGCGCCGCGCGCGAACGCCGCGGCGAACTCGGGGCTCGAGTCGCGCATGTCGTGGCCGACCACGACGGTCTGTCCCGCCGCGCCGAGCTCGTCGACGAATCCCGCGGCGAGCGCCTCGACCACCTCGGGGGTCAGTTCGCTGCCGACGAGACCGCGGACGTCATAGGCCTTGACGAAGGACGAGAGGTCGACGGACGCCATGGTCTACAACTGTAGTTCACCGACCGTCACGTGCCGCACGACCTGCCAGCCCTGCGGCACCGAGAGCCGCTCCGCGTGCGCCTCGCACAGGTCGTAGCTGTGGGGCTCCCGCCGGATCGCGAGCGGGCCGAGCACCGCCATCGCGTCCGCGTAGTCGTAGGTGAGCGTCGCCACGGCATCCCTGCCGCAGGCCACCTTGGTGCACGATCGCGCGCTCATCGAGGCGAGCCTACCGCCGGGCGGCGACCTAGACTCGGGACATGCCCCGTTCCGCGCGTCGTGCCTCCCCCCGGACGCGCTACCGCGACCGTCACGGACGCGGCCCGCGCTCGGCCATCACGGGCCCGCACCTGCCTATGCTGCGCACGCGCGTCGACTTCTTCGACGCGTGCGTCGCCTCCGCCGTGGAGTACCTGCGGGCGCTGTGGCCCGACGACCTCGTGGGCGTGCGCTTCGACATCGGCGGTGTCCCCCCGGGCGAGCCGGGGCCCGACGGGGTCGACCGCTGGCGCATCGACCCGCGCACCCGCCGCGTCGTGCTCTACCGCGTGCCGATCGAGCGCCTCGCGCAGCTGCACCGCGACGACGACTGGCACCGCCGCTCCTACATCGAGAGCTGCGTGTTCCGCGCGGTGGCGGAGCTGCTCGGCCGCGACCCGTGGGACATCGCCCCCGAGCGCTTCCGCCACTTCTGACCCGCCGGCGTCGGCGCGCCCGTCAGGGGCGCACGAGAAGCGGCGCGTCGGCGGCGCGCGGCGACACGACCGGGTACGACGCGATCCGTCCGTCGCCCGCGAAGCTCACGGCCGCGGCGACGCCCTCGGCGTCGCGGATGCGGTAGACGGCCCCGGAGGGCAGTTCCACCGCGACGGCGCCGAGCGCGGGCACCTCGAGGGCGAGATCGCCCGAGCCGTCGAGCGCCTCGAGCACGAGCGCGTGGGCCTGCCCGTCGACGGCGACCGCGACGAGCACCGGCGCCGGCGCGTCCGCGACAGCGAGGGCGGCGTGCCCGCGCAGCTCCGCGGCGGCGGCGAACCAGGCGAGGTCGGCCTGTCCTGCGACGAGGCTCCCGTCGGCCGCCTGGCCGGGCGCGGTGATCGTCGACGTGCGCACGGCCGCGACGACGGGCACGTCGGAGCGGATCGAGACCAGGTAGGAGCCGTCGGCCAGGATCTCCTCCCCCAGGTCGTGGGCCGCCTCGAGGTGGGTGTCGGTGACCTCGCCGCCCGCGAGGCTCACCTCGAAGGTCGACGGCGACGCGCCTCCCGTCACCGGCGTGACGCTCACCTCGACGTTCGCGAGCTCGTCCGTGGGGTTGCCGATGCGGATGATCGACTCGAGGTCGTCGTAGCCCTCGAGTCCGAGGGAGCCCGCGACAGCGGTGCCGGCGTGGATCCGCACGCCGGGGATGACGAGCTCGCGCGCGGGGGCTGCGCCGGCCGCCACGAGCTCGACGCCGCCCGGGTCGAGCACGCGCACGACGGACATCTGCAGCCACGCGGCGACCTGACCTCCGCGCGCCTCGACGTGCACGACGGGCGAGGCGAGGTCGGGGGCGAAGCCCGCGAGCGGCAGCGCGAGGCGCCCGCCCGCGGGGACGGTGATGCCGGACATGCCCGGCGCGCGGACCTGACCGGATTCGCCCCACAGCTCGATCGTGACGTCGGCCGCGACGGCGGTCGGGTTGACGAGGTGCAGGATGCTCGTGCGGCCGACGGTCGTGTCACCCCCGACGAGCCACACGGAGCTCGCGGGCTCGACGCACGCGGCCGCCGCGAGCCCGCTCAGGTCGCCCTGGCCGTTCGGCGCCTGCTCCTGGGCCGCGGCGAGCACGGCGTCGTCGGAGACCGGGAGCGTCAGGAGGCGCGGCTGCTGCGCGGGCGCGGATGTCGCGGCGTCGCCGCCCGAGAGCGCGCCCTCGACCGCGGCGCCCGGGGCGGCCGCCGAGCTGAGGCCGGGCGCGCCGACGGGGAAGATGCTGCCCGCGTCGCCGCCCGTCTCGTCGCCGAGGCGCAGGAGCGCGCCCGGGCAGACGGTCTGCAGGTCGGCGGGCTCGGGCTCGACGCGCGTGCCGAGGGGGTCGATGCCGAGCGTCGGGAGCGGGACGAGCCCGACCGCGGCGACGGTCGCGCCCGCGGCCGCGAGCCCGACGAGGCCGCGCACGATGCGGAGCGAGACGACGGTCACACGGCGTCCCACGCCGGGGCGCGCCGGGGCCGTCTCACGCGGCGCGGCCTCGGGCACCGCGGCCTCGGCCACCGCGCCCTCCGACACCACGACCTCGGGCACCACGGCCTCGGGCGCGACCTCGTCCGGCATCGCGCCCTCGGCATCCATCCGCTCGTCGTCAGCCATCGTTGTCCTCGTCGAAGGTCGTCGCGGCGGGCTCGTCGAGCGACGACCGCGTCTGCACGACGCGGCGCCGTCGCCCCGTGGGGATCGCGAGCAGGAGCGCCCCGAGCAGCACGGCGAGCTGCACCGCGAGCACGGCGAAGCCGTAGGCGCCGCGCGAGGGCGGCTCGTCGTCGGTGCGCTCGAGTCCCGTGAAGGTCCACAGGGTCCCGTAGCCGCTGTCGCTCGCCGCGGTCATGGCGGGCGACGCGTCGAGGGAGGCGACCGCGCGCTGGCGCACCGCGGCCGCGTCCGCGGGCGCATGCCGCGACACGGGGGTCACGAGCACGAAGCCCACCTGGAAGCGCTGCAGCTCGGGTGCGGGGTCGTAGCCGCCGCGGGAGGCCAGGTTGCCCGCGAGCTCGGCGAGGGCGAGCTCGTCGGCGGAGATCGCCGTGCGCCCGGCGTGGAGCGCCGACTGGTCGTCGAGCGTCGCGCCCTCACCGCGCTGCAGCTGCACCCCCAGCGAGCCGTCGGGCTGGGGGGTGAGCACGAGCGTGCCGACGCCGGGGTCGGCGGCCGCGGCGGCATCCGCGAGCGCGGGGAGGATGCGGCCGTCGCCGGGGTGGACGGGTGCGGCACCCACGAGGGAGGCGCCGAGGAGCGGGGTGACGGCGAGCACGGCGGCCGTCACCGCGGCGACTCCCGCGGGCACGGCGGCGCGGCGGATGGCGTCGATGCCCACGATGGCGGCGCCCACGAGCCCGAGCCAGTACACGCTCAGCGCGCTGCCCGGCCAGGGCCCCGTCACGGCGGCGCCGACGCTCACGACGTCGAGGTGGCTCGCGAGCCACGCGGTGGCGAGGCCGCCCGCGGCGAGCACGAGCGCGGGGATCGAGCGCCCGGCGCCCGGGAGGAAGAGCGAGAGCAGCGCGATCGCGGCGACGGGCGCGAGCAGGAGAGCGGGGACGAGCGTCTCCCACCCGGAGGAGGGCAGGCCCAGGAGGTCGAGGAGCCCCGCCCACCCGGTCCCGTCGGCATCCGGACGTCCGATGAGCAGCCCCCAGCCGCTCGTGGGCGTGTACGGGAGCACGACACCGGGGTCGGCGAGAACCGCGAGCGGAGAACCTCGCCGGACGGCGTCGATGACGAGGGGTGCGACGAGGGCGATCGCCGGGATCGGCACGCCGATCGTCCGCACGAAGCCGCGCGGCCGTGCGACGGCCCACGCGATCACGCCCGCGAGCAGCACGGGCGCCACGACGGGTGCCGCGGCGGTGATCGCGGCGAGGAGCAGCGCGGCGACGGCCGCGGCGCTCCACGAGCGTGCACCCTCGATGAGCGCGAGCACGAACCACGGCAGCAGGAGGTGCACGAGCACGGCGCCGACGCGCCCCTCGCCGAGGGCCGCGAGGAAGGCGGGCGCGGCGGCCCACAGGATCGCGGCGGCGACGGGAGGCCACACGCGCTCCGAGAGCCGCGTCGCCGCCCACCAGGCGCCGAGCGCGGCGAACGGGAGCGCCGCGAACCAGAGCAGAACGATCGAGAACGACGGATCCCACCACGTTAGCGAGCCGAGGAGCGCCCACAGGTAGCTCGCGGGGTCGGCGGCGCCCGAGAACCCGACGCCGATCTCGCGCCAGCCCCACCCGATGCGCGACCACAGCTCGGTGACGCTCCCCGCGAGCGGCGTGAGCGCGCCGCCCTCGAGGCTTGCGGCACCCAGGAGCGGCCAGAACACGATGACGCCCGCCGCGATCATGGCCGCGACGACCCACGTGCCCCCGCCGAGGAACGAGGCGCGCACGAGCTCCCGCTCGCGGCCCGCGCGGTCGGCGGCCTTGTCGCGCTCGTGGGCGCGGTGCTCGCGCAGGGCGACCCCGCGCATCCGGAGGGGGGCGATGGCCCGCCAGCCGACCTTGTCGGCACGCCGCAGGCGGGAGCGGGCACCGGGGACGGTCGGGTCGGCGAGGGCCCGGACGGCGGCCGAGAGCTCACCGGGCACGGCCCCGGGGCGCTTGGCGAGCAGCTGCACGATGACGCGGACGATCGCGAGCGGCAGGAGCGCGAGCCAGTGGACGGGCAGGAGGAGGGCGGGGGCGTAGACGAAGCGCCGGTGCAGCTGCGCGCTGCGGGCGATGCGGCGGCGGACCCGCGGGCTCGCGGGGCGCTTGCGGCCGATGTCCTCGGGGTTGCGGGCGCGCTCCACGCGGGCGTCGGGAACCCGCACGACGCGGTGACCGGCAAGGCGCGCACGGATGCCGAGGTCGAGTCCCGCGTCGGCCGACGGCAGGCCGGCGTCGAGGCCGTCGAGGGCGGTCCAGACGGAGCGGCGGATGAGCGCACCGTCGACGGCGACGGCGAGGACGTCGGTGACCTGGTCGTACTGCGCCTGGTCGAGCTCGTCCTCGACGAGCACGACGGTCGCACCGCGCGGCGAGAGCGTCTCGCCGTAGGAGCGCAGGCGCGCGTGGTCGGCGGGGTCGACGAGCTTGGGGCCCGCGACGGCGACCGAGGGCGCGACCTCGACGGCCGCGAGCAGGGCGCGCAGGGCATCCGGCTCGGGGGCGGAGTCGGCGCGCAGGAGCCACAGCCACTCCTCGGCACCCTCGGCCGGGGGCACGGCGCGCAGGGCCCGTGCGACGCCCGTGCCGTAGCCTCCGCCGGTCGCCGTGACGACCTGGGTGACGCCCGCGGCCTCGAGCGCCTCGGTGCGGAACTGCGTCGTCGGCTCGGCGACGACCACGAGCGCGTCGGGGCGGCGGGTCAGGCGTGCGAGGGCCGCGAGGGTGCCGTCGAGCCAGCCGTCGCCGTCCTGGACGACGAGGATCGCGGTGACTCTGGGCATCCCTCCCACGCTATGCGCGGGCGCGCGGATGCCGGGCAGCGAAACGCAGTTCGGTCACCAACCGCCGCTCGAGTGGCCTCGCGGCGGCCGGAGCGGGACCCGCCGACGACGATTTCTCAGGCCGTGCGGCTGCGGCGGAGCTTGCGGCGCTCGCGCTCGGAGAGGCCACCCCAGATGCCGAAGCGCTCGTCGTTCTCGAGCGCGTACTCGAGGCACTGGGCGCGCACCGAGCAGCCGGTGCAGATGCGCTTGGCGTCGCGCGTCGAGCCGCCCTTCTCGGGGAAGAACGCCTCGGGGTCGGTCTGCGCGCACAGCGCGTCGGACTGCCAGGCGAGGGGGTTGTCCTCCTCGTCGAGCGTCGCGGGGCGCAGGCCCGGCATGCCGAGGCGGACGGGGTCGACGAACCAGTCCTCGGGGACCGAGGGACGGTACTCGTTCCTCGTCATAGCGCCCTCCCCTCGCGACACCGGCCGTCACGTTCCTGCTAATTACACTCGTGTCATTCCGCCGCGTCAAGTCGCGGAATGGTAGCGACGACAGGCCCGGGCGTGTCGCGACTCGCCGGGGGACGAGATCTCGATCAGGACTCGGATCCCGCGGTGCGGGCGGCCCACGCGCTCGCGACCATCTCGTCGAGCGTGTGCCGCATCCGCCAGCCGAGGTCGCGTGCCGCGAGCTCCCCCGACGCGACGATGCGCGCGGGGTCGCCGGGGCGGCGCTGGGCGATCTCCGGGGTGAAGTCGATGCCCGTGACGCGCGCCATCGCCTGCATGATCTCGCGCACGGAGGCCCCCTCGCCGCTGCCGAGGTTGTAGGCGGCCTCGAGCGATCGCCCCTCCGCGAGCGCCGTCGCGGCGGCCACGTGCGCGAGCGCGAGGTCGGCCACGTGGATGTAATCGCGGACGTTCGTGCCGTCGGGCGTCGGGTAGTCGTCGCCGTTGATGCGCGGCGTGCGGCCCTCCACGAGAGCGTCGAAGACGAGCGGGAAGAGATTGTGCGGGCTCGTGTCGTAGACGTCCGGGTAGCCCGAGCCGACGACGTTGAAATAGCGCAGCGAGGTGTGCTTGAGCCCCACGGCGACGCCCTGGTCGCGCAGCAGCCACTCGCCGATGAGCTTGGACTCGCCGTACGGCGAGGTGGGGTTCTTGGGGGTGTCCTCGGTGACGAGGTCCTGGTCGGTGTTGCCATACACGGCAGCCGACGACGAGAACACGACCTTGTCGACCCCCGCCTCCGCCATCGCGGCGAGCAACACGCGCGTGCCCTCGACGTTCTGCTCGTAGGTGTGCAGCGGCTTCTCGACCGAGACGCCCGCGTACTTGAAGCCGGCGACGTGGATGACGCCCTCGACGGCGTGGTCGCGCATCGTCTGCACGAGGAGGTCGTGGTCGAGGATCGAGCCGTGCACGAAGGGCACGTCGTCGCCGATGAAGCCGCGGTGCCCGCTCGCCAGGTTGTCGATCACGACGGCGCCGAGGCCCGCCTCCTGGAGTGCGCGCACCACGTGCGCCCCGATGTAGCCTGCACCGCCGGTCACGAGCCATGTCATGGCTCCCAGCGTATCCGGGCTCAGCGGTGGGAGCGCCCGGCCGCGCTCCGGCGGCCCTCGCGGGCGACGGAGACGAGGCTGCCGACGGCGCCCGCCGCAGCGAGCGCCCCGATGAGGATGAGAAGAATGGTCATGGCAGGAAATCTATGGATTGCCGTTTCCTGCCACGAGTGGCATCATCGTCACAGTTCGTGCAAAAACTGCCACGGAGGTCGCGCGTGCTCCAGAAGGTCGCCTGCCTCGCCATCCCGGGGATGGCCCCGTTCGAGTTCGGCGTCGTGTGCGAGGTGTTCGGCATCGACCGCTCCGCGATGGGCGGGCCCGCCTTCGACTTCACGGTCGCGGCCGCCGACCCGGGCGCGGTGCGGCTGAGCCTCGGGTTCTCGCTCGACGTCCCGCACGACCTCTCCGTCGCCGCCGACGCCGATCTCATCGCCGTGCCCGCCTACGGGGCGGGCGACATCGACGAGCGCTACCTCGACGTCATCCGGGCCGCCGCCGAGCGCGGCGCCTGGGTGCTGAGCGTCTGCTCCGGCGCGTTCGCGCTCGCCAAGGCGGGCGTGCTCGACGGACGCCGAGCCACCACCCACTGGATGTACGCCGACCGGCTCGCCCGCGAGTTCCCGCAGATCGAGGTCGACCCGGATGTGCTGTTCGTGCAGGAGGGCAACATCGTCACCGGCGCGGGCACGGCCGCGGGCATCGACGCCGCCCTGCACATCGTGCGCGAGGAGCACGGCGCCGCCGCCACCAACGTCATCGCGCGCCGCATGGTCGTGCCGCCGCAGCGCGACGGCGGCCAGTCGCAGTACATCCCCACCCCCGTGCCCGAGTGCCGCAGCGACGGCTTCGCGCAGGTGCTCGAGTGGATGCTCGCGAACCTCGATCAGGACCTCACGGTTGACCAGCTCGCGCGCCGCGCGCTCATGTCGAGCCGCACGTTCGCGCGCCGCTTCCGCACCGAGACCGGCACGACGCCCGCCGCCTGGCTCAACCGCCAGCGCATCCTGCGCGCCCAGACCCTCCTCGAGCAGACAGACGAGGGCCTCGAGCAGATCGCGCAGCTGGCCGGATTCGGCACCGCCGCCGTCATGCGGCACCACTTCCTCAAGGTGCTGCAGACGACGCCGACCGCCTACCGCCGCACCTTCGGGGCGCGCGCGGCGAGTTGAGCCCGAGCCGCATCCGCACCGTCACCGGAGAGCGGCCACGAGCGCCGCGACGCCCTGGCCGTACCGCGAGAGATCGAGCTCCCAGGTGCTGACGCAGAGCAGGTCGTGGCCGACCGCCCCGCACGTGTTGTACCCGCCCCGGACCGCATTCGCGAGCCCCGGCACGACGACCGGCTCCCACCCTGCCTGCACGAGGTCGTGGATCGCCCATGCGGCGCGCGGGATCAGGCGGGCGCTCACCCACATGCCGCCCCCGGCGCTCCACGAGCCGGTGCCGTGGCCCCAGGCGTTGCCCTCGGCCTCGGCGTTCTCCCATGTGTGCCCGGAGATCACCTCCTGGGGGAGCGGCAACGGGGCCACGTAGTCCCTCGTCAGACCGAAGGCCGGCGCGATCGCGTCGAACGGGACGGCCCGCAGCGCGCCCTTCGCGACGGTGCGCGGCGTGCTGAACGGAGGATCGATGCGGGTCGCGCTGATCGCGTCGCGCGTCGTGTCCAGGATCCGACGGAAGGCCGCGTTTGCCTCGGCCTCGCTGAGCGCGGGGTCGAGGGTCAGCCCGATATGGGCGGCGATCGGGACCGCGATCCCGCCGGAGCAGCGCCAGACCCCCCAGTGCTCCGACCAGGCGCACGGCCACGGCTCGTCGCGGAGATACTCCGGGAAGTGCGGCGACGGACCGGCCGGGATCACGAACAGGGTCATCGCGTCGCGCCAGGGCTCCTCGACCCACGGCGCCTTCCACACGCAGTCGACGCGCCCCGCCTGCGCGTACATCGCCGTCTCGTCGTCGATCACCGGGAGGAGCATCGCATCGGTGAAGCCGAGTCCGGCGGCGGCGGGAACGAGCTCGTCGCAGGTCGCGTGGATGCACACCGGGCGGGCGCTCGGGAAGACGGGCCGGAACGGCATGTCGGGCTCGTCCGCCTCCACCACGGGCTCGACCACGGGCTCATCCGCCGGCACCTCGACCGGTGCGGAGGGCGCGGAGGGCTCGATGGTCGGTGGGGGCACCGCGATCGGCGACTCGACCGGCTCCCGCTGCGCGAGCGAGATCCCCACGCCGGTCGCGACGAGCGCGGCGACCGCCGCGGCTGCGGACCCGTCGGCCTGCTCGTCGCCCTCGGAGGCATCCGCAGACGCGGGAGCATCCGCGTACGGGGGCGCCTCGTCGTCAGCAGGGGGCTCGTCGGAGGCGGAAGGCGCGGTGGTGGGCGCGCTCATGCGCGAATCATGCCACTGAACGCTCCTGAATGTGAGCCTTTTTCGCCACTCGGCCCCGCGCGGTGGAGAACGGCGGGGATTCCCCGATCGGTGCTCAGAGCGCGACGAGCGGGACGAGCGCTCGCACCCCCGAGAGGAGCGCTTCCGGCGAGAGGTGCGGGCCGGACGACCGCCGGACTCCGAGGGGGATGCGCTCATCCGGCCATCATGACGAATCCTCGTCGCCTGCGCGGCGGGCGCGCGCAACGATTCTATGACGGTCGGCGGCGATCAGCGCCCCACGGTCGCGATGAACACGTCGCCGTCGCCGCGCACCGCGAGAACCGGCTCGTCGGCCGTGCACACGGCCGCCCCGCGGGCGAGCGACGGACCGCCCGCGACCTCCACGGATCCGGCGGTGCAGAGCGCGATCGCGGGCCCGGCGAGTGGCACCTCGACGCCGCGCGCGGCCGCCTCGCGGTCGATCACGACGAGCTCGAAGTCGGGCACGTCCGGGCGCAGGACGCGCACGCCCGGCTCGAGCTCGAGCGGCTCCAGGTACGGCGCGGGCGCCGGGGTGAAGTCGAGCACGCGCAGCAGCTCGGGCACATCCACGTGCTTGGGCGTCAGACCGCCGCGCAGCACGTTGTCGCTCGACGCCATGAGCTCGATCCCGAGGCCCTCGAGGTAGGCGTGGATGTTGCCCGCGGGCAGGTAGAGCGCCTGGCCCGGGCGCAGCTCCACGGTGTGCAGCAGCAGCGAGACGACGATGCCGGGGTCCCCCGGGTAGTGCGCCGCGAGCAGGCGCACCGTCTGCCAGTCGAGGCCCTCCGCACCGGCCGACGCGGCGACCACGGCCTCCACGACCGCCTCGACCTCGGGCCCGCCGGCCATGAGCCACGAGAACGCCTCGCGCACCGAGGCCTCGTCGCCCAGACGGTCGAGCAGCGGCTGCACGCGCGCGTCCCCGGCGAGCGCGGCGAGCGACGCCCGCGTCTCGGCGACGGGACGGAACCCCGAGAGGGCGCGGAACGGATCCGAGAGCGCGTAGATCAGCTCGGGCTTGTGGAACGCGTCCTTGTAGTTGCGGTGCGGCGCGTCGACCGGGATGCCCGCGGCCTCTTCGCGCGCGAAGCCCTCCTGCGCCTGCGCCATCGTCGGATGCGCCTGCAGCGACAGCGGGGCCGCCGCCGCGAGCACCTTCAGCAGGAAGGGCAGGCGCCCGTCGACGACGTCGAGCAGAGTGCGCTCCTCCCCCACCACGCGGGCCGGCGAGCCGGGGTGCGCGCCGAGCCAGAGCTCCGCCTCCGGCCCGCCCGAGGCGGGCGTGCCGAGCAGCTCCGAGATCGCTGTCCGCGACCCCCAGGCGTAATCGCGGGGGGTGTTGGTGATCTCGACGAACATGGCGGCTCCTCTGAACAGGCGATTTGGATCAAAGTACCAACGGCCTTGGTGCCCACCCTGAACCCTCCTAGGCTCCCCCTACCCGCATCCGGACACGAGGGAGTCATCCGCATGACCTTCACGCCGCTCACGAGCGACTTCTACGGCTTCTCGAACCAGCTCACGGAGGTGGAGCGCGAGGCTCTCGCCGGCCTCCGCGCCTGGCTCGAGGCCGAGGTGAAGCCCGTGGTCAACGACTACTGGGACCGCGCCGAGTTCCCCACCGAGATCCTCCCCGCCTTCCACAAGCAGCCCGTGTTCGGCATGCAGTGGGACGAGACCAAGGCGTTCGAGAACTCCGCCGTCTACCGCGGCTGGGCCGCGCTGGAGCTGAGCCGCATCGACGCCTCGATCTCCACCTACGTCGGCGTGCAGAACGGCCTCGCGCTCGGCGCGATCGCCGTCACCGGATCGCCCGAGCAGCGCGCCGAGTGGCTGCCGAAGCTCGCCTCGGGCGAGGTCGTCGGCGCGTTCGGCCTCACCGAGCCGCTCTCGGGCTCCGACAGCGCGCAGGGCCTGCGCACGACCGCCTCCCGCGAGGGCGACGAGTGGGTGCTCAACGGCGAGAAGCGCTGGATCGGCAACGCCACCTGGAGCGACATCGTCGTCATCTGGGCGAAGGACACCGCCGACGGCCAGGTGAAGGGCTTCATCGTCCCCACCTCGACCCCCGGCTACTCGGCCACCAAGATCGAGCGCAAGCAGTCGCTGCGCATCGTGCAGAACGCGGATATCGTGCTCACCGATGTGCGCATCCCCGAGCCCCTGCGCCTGCAGAACGCGAACTCGTTCCGCGACACCGCCGCCGTGCTGCGCCTCACCCGGGCCGAGGTCGCCTGGTCGGCCGTCGGCGTCGCGATCGGCGCCTACGAGGCCGCCCTCGCGTACGCGAACGAGCGCGTCCAGTTCGGCAAGCCGATCGCCTCGCACCAGCTCGTGCAGCAGCACCTCGCCGAGATGATGGGCTCCATCACCGCCTCCATCGCGATGTGCACGCGCGTCTCCGAGATGCTCGACGAGGGCACCCAGAAGGACGAGCACGCCGCGCTCGCCAAGGCCTACGCGACGAGCCGGATGCGCGAGGTCGTCGCGCGGGCCCGCGAGGTGATGGGCGGCAACGGCATCGTGCTCGACTACGACGCGACGCGGTTCTTCAACGACGCCGAGGCCCTCTACTCGTACGAGGGCACGCGTGAGATGAACACGCTCATCGTGGGCCGCGCACTCACCGGCAAGGCCGCCTTCGTGTGAGCCGCCCCACGCCGCTCAGGATGACGAAGACCATGATCTCGCCCGACATGTGCCAGGACAGCATGGCCGG
>WKJB01000094.1_pt1 | contig 26938 bp, 34 predicted proteins | sample 5403331 | NCBI WGS metagenome assembly WKJB01 (sample SAMN13198853, study PRJNA488119) | plastic metagenome | isolation source: water-polyurethane dispersion (WPUD) containing a polyether... | place: Mexico: Mexico City | collected 2016 | reverse complement strand
CGCTCGACTACCTCGACACGAAGGCCGGCCTCGAGGCGCGCGGCGCGGGGGCGCGCGTGCTCGTGAACGGCGCGTCCGGCGCCGTCGGGTCGGCCGCCGTGCAGCTCGCCCACCACCTCGGCGCCCACGTCACCGCCGTCACGAGCGCCGCCAACGCGGAGCTCGTGCGCGGTCTCGGCGCCGACCGCGCCGTCGACTACCGGCGCACGCCTCTCGAGGCGCTCGCGGCATCCGGCGAGCGGTTCGACGTCGTGCTCGACGCGGTGGGCAACGTGAGCCCGGCGTCCGGGCGCCCGTTGCTCGCTGACGGGGGAGTGCTGCTGCTCGCGGTCGCGTCGCTCGGCCAGACGATCGCCGCGCGCGGTGCGGTGAAGGCGGGCCCCGCATCCGAGAAGCCCGAGCACCTGGCGCGCGTGCTGCGGCTCGCCGCCGATGGCGTGCTCGCCCCGCTCATCGAGGCGAGCCACCCGCTCGACGGGATCGCCGAGGCGTACGCGCGCATCGACTCCGGTCGCAAGGTGGGCAACATCGTCGTGCGCCCGCAGGACGCGGCGTGAGCGCGTCGCTCTTCGCCGAGGCCGCCGACCCGACCCGCATCGTGCTCGCCGCGAGCTGGGTGTGCCTGATGTTCGTCTACCTGCTGGGCGATGTGCTGCGCGTCTACGCGGGCCACTACACGCCGGGCGAGATCGAGGGCGCCTCGGGCGGGTGGATGTGGGTGGTCGCCGCGACCTTCATGCTCGTCCCGGTCGCGATGATTCTCGTGTCGCTCACGGTGCCGAGCGGTCCGCTCGTGTGGGTCACGATCGTCGCGTCGGTCGTCATGGTCGTGATCAACGTGGCCGGGCTGCCCTACGAAGGCGCGTTCGACAACATGCTCATCGTCGTGAGCCTCCTCGTGAGCGCGTTCACCGCCTGGGTGGCGCTCACGGGGTTCAGAGCTGAAGGGTGACGTCAGCGCGCCCGGCGCTCGCCTCGATGAGGCGGGCGTTCGGCTCGTCCACGTCGTCCACCCACGCCTCGGCGGCCTCGCGCGTGCGGCCGAAGCGCATGTGCCGCTCGACGAGGCGCCGCATCCGCTCGTCCTGCGGGATGCGGATGAACCACACCTCGTCGAGCAGTTCGCGCAGGCTCGCCCACGGGCCGTCGTCGAGCAGCAGGTAGTTGCCTTCGACGACCACGATGTCGGCCCCTGCGGGCACGACCGTGCCGGCGGCGATGGGCTCCTCGATCGAGCGGTCGAAGGTGGGCGCGTACACGGGCCCGATGGCGGTGCGGATGCGCGCGAGCAGCGCTGCGAGCCCCTCGGCGTCGAAGGTGTCGGGCGCGCCCTTGCGGTCGGCGCGGCCCAGCAGCCCGAGCACGTGCTGCGAGTAGTGGAAGCCGTCCATCGGCACGAGCGCAGCCCGCTCTCCGAGCTCGGCGACGAGCTCCTCCGCGAGCGTCGACTTGCCCGCACCGGGCGCGCCGACGATGCCGATGAGCACGCGTGCGCCGCGGTCGTCGGCGAGGCGGCGGGCGCGGTGGGCCAGGTCGCTCGCGGACGGCTGCGCGGCATCCGTCGGTCGGGTCTCGGTCACGCGTCCACGATGCCAGGTGCGCCGCGCGAGCGCCCCATCCGCACGCGCCTAGAATCGAACCCATGGCCAAGCCCGACCTCATGGACTTCGACAAGGCGCTCGAGCTGTTCGAGCCGGTGCTCGGATTCGAGGTGCACGTCGAGCTCTCGACCGCCACGAAGATGTTCAGCGACGCGCCCAACCCCGCGGCGCCCGGCGGCTTCGGCGCCCCGCCGAACACGCAGATCACCCCGCTGTGCCTGGGCCTGCCCGGCAGCCTACCCGTGGTGAACGAGAAGGCCATCGAGTACTCGATCTCGCTCGGCCTCGCGCTCGGATGCCAGATCGCCCCGTCGAGCCGCTTCGCCCGGAAGAACTACTTCTACCCCGATCTGGCGAAGAACTACCAGATCAGCCAGTACGACGAGCCGATCGCCTTCGAGGGCTCGCTCGTGGTGGAGCTCGAGGACGGCACCTCGGTGACGATCCCGATCGAGCGCGCCCACATGGAGGAGGACGCCGGCAAGCTCACCCACATGGGTGGCGCGACCGGCCGCATCCACGGCGCCGAGTACTCGCTCGTCGACTACAACCGCGCGGGTGTGCCGCTCGTCGAGATCGTGACGAAGCCGATCTTCGGCACCGAGCACCGTGCGCCCGAGGTGGCGAAGGCGTACGTGTCGACGATCCGCGAGATCGCCCGCTCGCTCGGCATCTCGGAGGCGCGCATGGAGCGCGGCAACCTCCGCTGCGACGCGAACGTGTCGCTGCGCCCGCGCACGGCCCCGGCGACCGAGCTGGCCGACGGTCACGACGCATCCGTGAACCCGCACCCCGAGGTGAAGCTCGGCATCCGCACCGAGACGAAGAACGTGAACTCGTTCCGCTCGGTGGAGCGCGCGGTGCGCTACGAGATCCAGCGCCAGGCGGCGATCCTCGCCGCGGGCGGCACGATCACGCAGGAGACGCGCCACTGGCACGAGGACCGCGGGGTCACCTCCGCCGGCCGCCCCAAGTCGGACGCCGACGACTACCGCTACTTCCCGGAGCCCGACCTGCTGCCGATCGAGCCCTCGCCGGAGCTCATCGAGAAGTTGCGCGCCGCGCTGCCCGAGTCGCCGGCCGTGCGCCGTCGCCGCCTGCAGGAGGCGTGGGGCTTCACTGACAACGAGTTCCGCGACGTGAAGAACGCGGGCCTGCTCGTCGAGGTGGAGGAGACGGTGGCCGCGGGTGCGGCGCCGGCTCAGGCCCGCAAGTGGTGGACGGGCGAGATCGCCCGCATCGCGAACGCCCGCTCGGTGGAGCCGGGCGAGCTCGTGTCGCCGCTGCACGTGTCGGAGCTCATCGCGCTCGTCGAGAACGGCGACCTCACCGACCGCCTCGCGCGTCAGGTGCTAGAGGGCGTCATCGAGGGCGAGGGTCGCCCCTCCGAGGTCGTCGAGAAGCGCGGCCTCAAGGTCGTCTCCGACGACGGCGCCCTCATCGCCGCGATCGACGAGGCCCTCGCCTCGCAGCCCGACGTGCTCGAGAAGATCCGCGACGGCAAGGTGCAGGCCGCCGGCGCCGTCATCGGCGCCGTCATGAAGGCCATGAAGGGCCAGGCGGACGCGGCCCGCGTGCGCGAGCTCGTGCTGGAGCGGGCGACGCAGGGCTGACCTGCCTGCGGACGCTGCTGCGGAGATACGGTCTGCTCGTTCTGGGTGTCGTGCGAATCGTAATGAGTGCGGTGGTGATGCTGACGCAGCCGTTCCAGACCGGATGGGTCGCGGATGCGCCGCTCGACGGCGCGGTGTTCGTACCGCCGTGGACCTTTCGGGGTCGAGCTCATCTGCCGTGTCCTCCGGATACCGCGCCGCCGTCGGCCGTGCCCCATCCGCCAGACAGCTGAAGGACGAGCTGCTGGTGCCCGAGATCGCCCGGCTGCATGCGGAGAACTACGGCGTCTACGGGCGCCGGAAGATGCATGCGCTGATGCGCAGGCAAGGCTGGGACATCGGCCGCGACCAGACCGAACGCCTCATGCGTCTGGCCGGGGTACGAGGCGTGAAGAAGTCGAAGCGGGTGTTCACCACACGATCCGACAAGACGGCGGCGCTACCGAGCGACCTCGTCAACAGGCGCTCCCGGTGCTCGTCGATGAACCGGATCATCTCGGTCAGGGACGGTCGAGCTCCTTCGCGAAAAACACGCTCGCAGCCTTGAGGATCTCGTTCGCCTTCCGCAACTCCGAGACCTCCTTCTCGAGCTGCTTGATCCTGGCGGCGGCGTCGGTGGTGACGCCGGGCTTGGTGCCGGCGTCGACCTCGTAGCGGCGCTGCCAGAGTCGCAGCGTCTCCGGGCTCATCCCGAGCAGACCGGTGACGTGACGGACCGCGCTCATCATGTTCGGGTGCTCCGGCCGCGCCTCCGCGAGCATCCGCAACGCACGCTCACGCATCTCCGGCGAGTACTTCCTGTTCATCGTGTTCCATCCTTGCTTGAAGAACGGAACGAAAGTCAGGCCGATTCAACACAGCCCACGTCGACTCGTATGAGTGGCTCTTCCTCGTGCTCGTCCTCACCGACATCGACTTCACTGTCGAAGAGCCCGAGTCCTTCCGTAAGCACCTCGCCGCGCAGGCACACCGGCTGATACGGGCCGTATGAGCGAGCGACAGGGCGCTCAATGGCGTCTACCGATGGTCGGCGGTTCGGGCGAGCATGGCTGCCTGGGTGCGGGTGGATACTCCGAGTTTCTGCATGATGCGCGCCAGGTGCGTTTTCGCGGTGGCTGGGGAGATAACGAGGCGTTGAGCGATCTGCTTGTTGGTGAGGCCTTGGGCGACCAGTTGCAGGACCTCCTGCTCGCGGTCGGTCAGGTCGGGCGCGCCAGCACCGGTTCTGCGTCCTGGCGTGTTTCTGCCTGTCGCCTGTGCGATGACGTGCCGGGTCACCGACGGGGTGAGATAGGCCTGTCCTGCTGCGACCGCGTGGACCGCGTCGATCATCTGCTGCGGCTCGGCCGTCTTGGCGAGGAACCCCGCCGCTCCGGCATCTAGAGCTGCGGTGATGTTGTCGCTGATCTCGTAGGCGGTGAGGATCAGCACGCGGGTGGCGGTCCTTGCGGTGATCTCGCGGCAGATATCGATGCCGTCGCGGTCAGGGAGCTGGAGGTCGAGAACGACCACGTCGGGTTCCAAGCTGTCGATGAGCTGGATGGCGTCGTGGCCGGTCGCGGCTTCGCCGCGGATCTCGATGTCCGGATCGGCCGTGAGGATGGCGGTGACGCCTGTTCGCACGGCGGCGTGGTCATCGACGATGACGAGGCTAGGCATGCTGCGTCTCCCGTCCGGCTGTCAACGGAAGACGGACACGTAGGGCCCAGGTGTCGTCGGAGCGGTCGATGTCGAGGTCACCGCCGCAGCGGCGGACGCGTTCGGCCAGGCCGATCAGACCGTACCCGGACGATACCGCTCCGACGTGCGCAGGCGGGTGCTGTCCGTTCGTGATCGTCATAGCGAGGGCCTCGGCCTCGCGTCGGATATCAATGTTCACATCCCTGCCTGGGGCGTGCTTCTCGGCATTGACGAGCGCCTCGCGGAGGGCGTTGTAGGCGGTGACCGAGACCAGGGGGTCCAGGGTGATCATCGCGGGATCGTCGCCGGTCAGGGTTATGGATGTGCCGGATTCTCGTGCGCCCGCGATGAGAGAGTCCACCGATGACCAGTTCTGTGGCAGCGCGACGGGTGAGGACGTGTCGGTCCGGAGCACGTCGATGAGGGTGCGCATGTCGCCCATCGCGTCCAGGCTGAGCGCGCGGATGCGCCCGAGGCGCTCGGTCAGTTCCTCGGCTGTGCGCGGTGCCGTGGCAGCCAGGGCACCAGCTGCCTGGATCGCGATGGCGGACAGGTGCCCGGAGATGGTGTCGTGCAGTTCGCGACTGATCTGCAGTCGTTCGGCGACCAGCGCCTCTCGTTGTTTGGCCGCGGCGGCTTCGGCGATGAGAGCGGCGCGTTCATGTTCCTCCTCGGCGCGGGTCATCGGCGCGCGCACGGTGATGCCCCACCACAGGGTCACCCCGACCGCCAGCAACAGGATGGTGACCTGCAGCAGCGCAGCGGCGAGGATGTTCGCCAGCAGCAGTCCTGCGACGGCGATGGACAGGCAGGCCGCGGCGATCATCGGGAGGAGCCGCCGGGTCTGCTCCGTCGATCGGGCGATGACCAGGCTGTAGAGGGCGTCGCACTCGATCAGGATCGCGCCGACCGATGTCGTCCCGGTCGCGACGGCCTCGATGATCATGACTGCCAGTCCTGCCACGACGACCACGGTGGGCCACCGGTGCCGGAACAGGTGCACGGCCCCGAGGGCGATCGCGGTGGCGATGCCGCCGATCAGGACCTGTGAGCGGGATGCCGCGAACCACTCGATCCCGATGCCGGGCACGAAGCAGAAGCCGATCGCGATCACGACGTACCCGACGGTGATCCACGCATGGCGCGGCGACGGGATCGGGTCTGTCCCCGTCATGTCATCACCTCGCGAACCGGGCTCGTCCGTGCGTTTCCTTCTATCTCAACCCGATGGCGGCTCTCGGGCAAGCACCGTTCGGCGTAGCCCGAACGGGTGACGCCGGACTCGGGAAGTGCGGCAATCTGGTCGATGACGGCCCCAGCGCTGGCCCCGCACAGTGGAGGCATGGACTTCTCCGGGAGCTGGATCGTGGGCGCCATCATCGGCGCCGAGATCGCGTTCTGGGTTCTGCTCGTGCTCGGGCTGCTCGCTCGCTACGCGCTCAAGCTGAAACGGACCAGCATGGCCCTGCTGCTCAGCGTGCCACTGGCCGATCTGGTGCTGATCATCCTGGTGGGCCTGGATCTCTCCCGGGGTTCCGAGCCCACCTCCGTCCACGGGCTTGCCGCGGTCTACCTGGGCTTCAGCGTCGGATTCGGGCACTACATCATCAGCCGAGCCGATGTGTGGTTCGCTCATCGATTCGCCGGCGGCCCCAGACCCTCACGTCCTCCACGGACAGGGCCTGCCAAGGTCCGGCACGAGTGGCAGGACTGGCTGCGTGTGCTGACGGCCTGGGCCATCGCCGTGCCCGCCCTGCTGATCATGAAGGCGTTCTCCGGCTGGTCGTTGCCTTCGTCGATGGAGGAGTTCTGGAGCGACGAGCTGTGGTCCTGGGTGGCGCGACTCACCCTCATCAACATCGCTTGGCTGCTCACCGGCCCCGTCTACACCACGATCTTCAGATCACGATACGTCCTTGAAGAACCCGAGACTCGAACCAAGGAGAACGCATGATCACAGCAAGCAACAGCGTCGGGATCGGCCCCTGGTCCTTCGATGCCGGTCCCTTCGCGATCATCCTCCTCGTCCTCATCATCGGAATCGTCGTCTACTACATCCGCAAGGACGACTGAGCTGCTCGCCGCGAGGCGGACCACTCTCAACGACTTGATAGGATCGACGCCATGGCATGTTTCCTCAGCGCGGTCACCGTGACCCACGCGCTGTCTGTGCGCGACCGCCGCGCCTGACGGCGCGCCCGTCCGTACCCTCGCGACGCGCGCCGTCCACCCGAGAGCCCCAGCGCCTCGGGCCGGCGGCAACCCCGTGACCACATGTCAGATCCTCTGACACGCCGGTCGCCTGTGCCTTCACGCCTTCGAGGCGCTCCCAAATCTCACGATGGAGCGCACTCATGCCTCGTTCAATCCACGGTGGCCGACACGAACTCGGCCAGAACTTCCTCACCCACAGCCCCACGATCGCCCTCGTCGTCGATCTTGTTCGCCGCACCGACGGTGCGATCCTGGAGATCGGCGCCGGTGACGGCGCACTGACCAAACCCTTGGCGCAGCTGGGACGTCGACTCACCGCCATCGAGCTCGACGAGCACCGCGCGCGCCGCCTCGCCCGGGAGCTGCCCGATGTCGCGGTGAAACACGCCGATGCCCTCGCCCACCCGCTTCACGGCCCGGTGATCGTCGGCAACATCCCGTTCCACCTCACCACCCCGCTCCTGCGGCGACTGCTGAACACCCGCACATGGTCGGACGCGATCCTCCTCACCCAATGGGAGGTCGCGCGCAAACGCGCCGCCGTCGGCGGCAGCACTCTGATGACCGCGCAATCCGCCCCCTGGTTCAGCTTCCACCTCCACGCACGCGTACCCTCCCGGGGTTTCACGCCCCGTCCGAGCGTCGACGGCGGCGTCCTCCAGATCAGCCGGCGCCCAGAGCCTCTTATCCCCACGAACGAGAAGGTCCCGTACGAGCGCTTCGTCAGTCGCATCTTCACGGGACGCGGCGGAACCCTGGACCGGATCATCCAGAACGCCACCGGAATCCAGCGCTCGCACGCGAGCAGGATCCTCCGCACCGCTGGACTAACCCCAAGAAACCTTCCCCGCGACATCGACGCCGACCAATGGGCTGACCTCTGGACGCAGATTCACCGCGCCTCCTGACAACCGGTACACGTGCTGCTCATCCGCTGTCGCATTGATGGCGTTCATATTCACACGGGATCTGATGAAGAAACGCGCGAGTACGCGCCATCGCGGGTCCGCCACGAGATGGAGCGCCTCGGGTTTGTGTTCCTGGAATGAGGAACTTCCGATCGACAGCGAAGAGGAGATCGTCGACTCGACCAACGTGAGATTGCTTCGAAAGCTACTGCGCGTGTTCCAGCGCACGACGATCGTTTCCGACGAAACGCTCCGGGTGCGGTTCAATACGGAGTTCGCAACTGTCGAGAGCCAATTGATGCCGCTGCTCGTCCAATACGGCGTTGTCGAGAAACGCAAGTGGCGCGGGTCCGGCCAACAGCATGCCTGGGTTCTCGCGGTTGGCCTCGACGACTTCCTTGCAGCGGAAGGGACGGATGCTCCGCATGGCGAGACGTGGCGCGCCCTCCAAGCCAGCGGCTGAGTTCTCGAACCCGGTTAGGGCACTTCGTCGTACTCGTACCCATCCCGCACGATCTCGTTGAAGTACCGCCCCTTGCTGTCGGCGCTCAGCAGCGCCCGGTTCACGAACTCGGGCACGCCCTCGTAGCGGTAGACGCTGCCGCTCGTGAAGCGGATGTCGAGCAGCTCGGTGCGCGGGTCGTAGCGGATCGCGGCGATCGTCGACGAGTCGGGCGTCTCGATCCAGCGCATGGGCCAATGGTGCTCGCGTACGCGGGGGAGCGGTAGAGGGTTGCGTGGGCCGGCCACCACGGCCCCAAGCCGACGTCGGTGAATGGTCACCGGGACGTCGCCTTCCGCCACCTGCTGTTCACCCGGGCGCCACCCCCGTTCGAGACGCTTCCCGCGACCACCGCTGGGAAGGACCACCATGCGCCACCACCATGTCGCCCACCGCATCCGTGCCATCGCCGGAGCCGCGCTCGCCGCCCTGCTCGTCGTCGCCGGCGTGCTCATCGCCGGCGACGCCGCGAAGGCCGAAGCCGCGCCGGTCATCGTCATCAACGAGGTCGAGTCGAACGGCGGCACACCCGGCGACTGGATCGAGCTGACGAACGTGGGCGGCGACCCGGTCGACGTGGGCGGGTGGATCCTCAAGGACGACAACGACTCGCGCACCAAGTCGATCCCGGCGGGCACCACCATCGCGCCGGGCGAGTATCTCGTCGTCGTGGTCGACGAGGGCCCCAACGGCTTCGGCCTCGGCGGCGCCGACAGCGCGCGGCTGTTCCTGGCCGACGGCGTGACGCTCGTCGACGGCACGAGCTGGACGAGCCACGCCGAGCACACCTGGGGCCGCTGCCCGGATGGCACGGGCGCCTTCGCGGGCACGACCGCGTCGACGAAGGGGGTCGCCAACACGTGCGGTGCCGCCCCGGACCCCGAGCCGGAGCCGGAGCCGGAGCCGGGGCCGGAGCCGGGCGCGCCCCTCAGCATCCGCATCAACGAGGTCGAGTCGAACGGCGGCACACCCGGCGACTGGGTCGAGCTCGTCAACCTCGACGCCGACCACGACGCCGACCTCACCGGGTGGCGCATCCGCGACGACGACGCGTCGCACACCGCCGTGCCGTTCCCCGCGGGCACGACCATCGAGTCGGGCGGCTACCTCGTGATCGAGGAGGCGTTCCTCGGGTTCGGGCTCGGCTCGGGCGACTCGGTGATCCTCTACGCGGCCGACGGCGCGACCGTGGTCGACCAGACCACCTGGCCGGGGCACGCATCCGTCACCTGGGCGCGCTGCCCGGATGGCACGGGTGAGTTCCGCGTGTCGACCTCATCCACGAAGGGGCTCGCGAACGACTGCAGCGACCCGGGCGAGGGGAGCGGGGACGACGACGTCGAGCCGTGGCCCGGCGGCACCACGATGACCGCGGTGCCCACCGACGTGCCGTTCGACGGTGACCTGTCGGGCCTCGAGTACGAGGTGCTGCCCGACGGCGACCCGGTGCTGTGGGCCGTCACCAACGGCACGGGTGTGCTGTCGAAGCTCGTGCCCGGCTCCGGGGGAGCCTGGAACGCCGCGGACGGCTGGGGCGCGGGCAAGCAGCTCGCCTACCCGGACGGCAGCACGGCCCCCGACTCGGAGGGCGTGACGGTCGCCGACGGCGGCTCGGCGGGCGGCGTCTACGTCGCCACCGAGCGCTCGAGCGCCGCGAACTCGACGAGCCGCCCCTCGATCCTGCGCTTCGACGTGAGCGGCCCCGGCACCACGCTCGTCGCCACCCACGAGTGGAACCTCGCCGCCGACCTCGTGCCCACCGTCGGCACGATCGGCGCCAACTCGGGGCTCGAGGGCATCACCTGGGTTCCCGATGTCGTGCTCACCGATCGCGGGTTCCGCGACGAGTCGACGGGCGAGCCCTACGACCCCGCCCGCTACCCGGGTCACGGCGGCGGCGTGTTCTTCGTCGCGCTCGAGGCGACCGGCGACGTGTACGGCTACGTGCTCGACCTCGACGGCGACGGCTACACGCGCGTCGCGACGATCGACACCCCCGGTGCGATGGAGGTCGAGTTCGAGGAGGAGACCCAGTTGCTGTGGGCCGTCTGCGATGAGGCCTGCAACGGCCGCACCGCGACGTTCCAGATCGGGGCCTCGGGTGCCTACGAGCTCACGCACCGCTACGCGCGGCCGGCGGAGGCCCCCGACTACGCGAACGAGGGCTTCGCGATCGCGCCGCAGTCGGCCTGCGACGGCGGTCTCAAGCCCGTCTACTACGCCGACGACGCGAACACCGGCGGCGTCTCGCTCCGCGCCTCGACGATCCGCTGCACGCCGCTCGCCGGCGGCGAGCCGGGCGGTGGAGAGCCCGGCGGCCAGCCCGGCGGTGTGCCCGGCGACGGCGGCTCCACGACGCCCCGCACGCCGGCCGAGTCGGAGCTGACCTCCGCCAACCGTGGTGGCGTCAGCGGCCCCGCCACCGCACGCGCGGGATCCGTCATCACCGTGACCGTCGGCACCGCGCACACGGGCGAGCCGGTCGACGGCTGGGTGTTCTCCACGCCGGCGCACCTCGGCACGCGCCTCGTGAGCGCGGCCGGCACCGTGCAGCTGCGCCTCCCCGCGACCCTCGCCCCGGGCGCGCACCGCGTCGCCGTGCTCGATGCCGATGGCGACCTCATCGGCTGGTTCGCCCTCACCGTGACCCCGGCCGCGCTCGGCGCGACCGGTGCAGATTCCGCGGCGGTGTCCGCGGGAGTCGCGCTTGCCGCGGGGCTTCTGCTGGTCGGAGGGTCGCTCGTCGCGGCGCGACGGTGGAGCTCGCGGAAGGCGGGGTCTAGAGTTCCCGCATGAGCGACGGAGCCGCCGACGTCGACGCGTACATCGCGGGGTTCGAGCCCGCGGTGCAGGAGCGGATGCGGCGGGTGCGCGCCGCGATACTGGCCGAGGTGCCGGGTGGGGAGCAGCGCATCCGGTTCGACATCGCGGCCGTGATGCTCGGCGGGCGGTACGCGCTGCACTTCGCCGGGTGGAAGAAGCACATCGGGCTCTACCCGGTGCCGAGGCTGCCCGAGCCGCTCGAGTCGGAGGTCGCTCCGCTGCGGTCGGGCAAGGACTCGCTCGTGCTCACGCACGCCGACCCGCTGCCGGACGACCTCGTGCGGCGCATCGCACGCGCGATCGCCGAGCTGCGCCGGCCCGCGGACTAGTTCGCAGCGACCGGCTCACCAGTCGCTGCTGACCCCCGTGCGGTCGACCTCGCGGAACCCGGGCATCGCGGGCGCGAACACGTTCGACCTCACGTCGCCGATGAGGTTCGCGGGAGCGTCGTCGCCGCAGAAGTCCACGCGGCTCTCGCCGCCGTTCTCGTCGGCCGATGAACCCCTGGCCACGGCCTGCCCGTACTCGCGAGAGCCGACGAAGAGCGTCACGGTCACGTCGCCGTGGTACCGCTCGCCGTCGAGGCTCGTGCCGCGTCGGAACGAGACGCCCACGCACTTCTCGCCGCCGCCGAGCACACCGGAGGTGTAGAAGTCGGACACCGCGAACGGGTCCTCGGGCTGGGGTGCGCCCTCGGCGAGCAGTCCGGACTCGAGCTCGGGGCCGTCGTCCGGCCAGCGGCCGAACACCTTCTCGTAACCGCCCCCCGGGATCGAGAGCACGACGTCGTCGTCGCCCACCGGCGGCTTGGTGTCGAAGTGGATGAAGGCGATGTCGGGGTCGCGCGACAGGCGCACGTCCTCGCCGAACACCGCCACCGCATCCGTCTGCCAGTCGTGGTTGACGTGCAGGCCCCGCCGCACGATGAGCGTCACGTCGCCGTCGGGGGAGTAGCCGTCGTTGATCGACCACGCCGCGCGCGCCGCCTGCCGCAGGAACTCGGCGCCGTCGACGATGTGCCACTCGGGGTGGATCGACACCCACAGCACGAGGTCGACCCCGCGCGACGAGAACAGCCCGCCCTCGCCCGGGTTGTACCAGGGCGCCGTGTAGGCGTCCGCGTTGAGCACGCCGGGCAGCGCCTCGAACGCCGCCGACACCTCGGCCGAGGTGCGGCCGCCGTCGCTGGGGTGGTTGGTGTAGCCGTCGCACGCCGTGAGCGCGGCGAGCGTCAGGGCGGCGGCGACGGATGCGGTGAGCAGCCGGGCGGGACGCATCGTCAGCAGTACTCCTTCGTGAACTCCAGGTCGTAGGTGTCGCCCGTCGACTCGACGACGTAGGTGTAGCGCATCGCGATGTCCTGGTCGAGCACGCTACGGGTGGCCGCCTGCGCGCAGAGACCCGGCCCCACGATGCCCTCGAGCACCTCGGCGGTCACGAGCGCCGGGTCGACGGCCGCCTCGATCTGGGCCTGCTTCGACTGCCCGCCCAGGGAGTCGAAGATGCCGCGCACCCCGAAGAACGCGCCGATCGCGACCACCGCGGCGAGCACCGGCGCGCCGACCTTGAGCCACAGGGGCGCCTTCTTCTTCGGCGGCACGGCCGCGGTCGGCTGGACGTTCTCGGATGCGTCGGACATCCATCCCCCTGGGAGTCGTGGTGGTCGGCACGGACGGACGCACCGGTAACGAGAGTCTTTCACGAATGACAGCGGCATCCGTTACGGTGCTTCCCGTGTCCGAGAAGGTGGATCTGAAGAAGACAGACCCGTACCTCGCGAAGGCGGGGCAGTTCCGCATCCTGGAGGTGCCGCCGCAGCGCTACCTCGCGATCGACGGGAAGGGGGACCCCAACACAGCCGTGTTCGCGGAGGCCGTCGAGGCGCTGTTCCCGCTCGCCTACGCCGTCAAGTTCCAGAGCAAACGCGAGCTCGGCCGCGACTACGTCGTGATGCCGCTCGAGGCGCTGTGGTGGGCCGACGACATGTCGACGTTCACTACGCGCCGCGACAAGTCGAGCTGGAGCTGGACGCTGCTCGTGCTGCAGCCCGACTGGGTCGACGAGGCGCTCGTCGACGCCGCGCGCACCGCCGTCGCGAAGAAGGGCGCGCCGCCGCGCTCCGCCGACATCCGCTTCGAGACCGTCGAGGAGGGCCGCAGCGTGCAGACGCTGCACGTGGGCCCGTTCGACGACGAGGGGCCCGTGCTCGCGCGACTGCACGACGAGTTCCTGCCCGAGAACGGGCTCGCGCCCACGGGCAGGCACCACGAGATCTACCTGAGCGACCTGCGCCGCACCGCGCCCGAGAAGCTGCGCACGATCCTGCGGCAGCCCGTCGGCCCGCTTTGCTGAACGTTTTCCCCTGGTGGCGGGCCGGATGCGGTACGGTGTGACGTCGGCCAGACGGAGGAGGAATCGGTGCGGATTCTCGCCAGCTACGGTGCGCTCATCGCGGGCGCGATCCTCGCGATCGCCGGAGTCGTGATACTGCTCACCCAGCGGGCCCCCACCGAGTTCAGCGCCGACGAGCCCGTCGAGGCCACGGACCCCGCCGGCAAGGAGCCCGGCGTCGCCGAGGCCGACCCTACGCTCGGCGTCGCGTTCCTCGCGGTGGGCCTCGTCGCCGTCGTCGGCTGGGTCGTCATCCGCCTCGTGCGCCGCCGCGCCGTCGCGCCCCGCGCATAGGGGGTGCCGCCGCGGCATCCGCCGCTCCTGCGTGCGCCGACAATGGAGGGGCGGGCGCACGGGCTCGCGATCGACACCGCGAGGATGCCATGACGACCCGACTGCGCGACGTCCACGACAAGGTGGTGCTCATCACGGGCGCCGCCCGCGGCATGGGCCTGCTCTACGCCCGCTACGCGCTCGACGAGGGCGCCCGCGTCGTGCTCGGCTGGGACGCAGACCGCGCCGCGCTCGACGAGGCCGCCGCCGAGCTGGGGGAGCGCTTCGAGCCCGTCGCCGTCGACCTCACCGACACGGATGCCGTGGAGGCCGCCGCAGCCGCCGCGCTCGCCGCGCACGGCGCCCCCGACATCCTCATCAACAACGCCGGCATCGTGCGCGGCAAGCTCTTCGCGGAGCACACCCGCGCCGACATCGACCTCACGATCGACGTGAACCTCACCGCGCCCATGCACCTCACGCGCGCCCTGCTGCCGGCGATGCTCGAGGCGCCCGAGGGGCGGCGCATCATGAACATCGCGAGCGCCGCCGGCCTGCTCGCCAACCCCCGCATGAGCGTCTACGCGAGCAGCAAGTGGGGCCTCATCGGCTGGAGCGACTCGCTGCGCCTCGAGCTCGAGCGCACCGGCATCGCGGTCACGACCGTGTGCCCCTCCTACGTCGCGACCGGCATGTTCGAGGGGGCCCGGGGGCCGCTCCTCACGCCCGTGCTCGCGCCCGAGAGGATCGCCTCGCGCGCGTGGGCGGCGATGAAGAAGGCGAAGCCGTTCCTGCTCATGCCCGCGATGGTGCACGTGAGCAAGGCGGCGCGCGGGGTCCTGCCGCCCCGCGCGTGGGACGCCGTGGGCCGCGCCTTCCGCGTCTACACCTCGATGGACGAGTTCACCGGCCGACCCGGGTCCGGCTCGCGGTAGCGGGGTCCCGTCGGGTCACCCGCGGCCTGCAGCGGCTGGCCTCTCCTCACTCCGGATCGCGTACCGCAGGTAGACGGCGCCGTTCGGCCTCCGCCTTCCAGCGCTCCACCTCGGCGACGTCGAAGCCGCTGCGCAGGGTGGCCCGCCGCATCCGCGTCTCGGTGAGGGTGGTGGAGTAGATCACCTTGTCGACGCGGCTCCAGTAGCGGCTCCACTCGACAGGGGGCCCTCGAGCTCCGACTCGTCGACGTCGTCCCAGTAGAGCATCACGTCGTGGTTGCGGCGGCCGTAGAGGTGCAGCGTGCTGTTCTCGAACAGCCGGTCGATGAACCAGTGGATCTCGTCGTCGGGGGTGCTCCAGTCGAACCGCCCGTCCGCGTCCTCGCGGTAGTCGTCGAGCGACACGGTGCTGAAGTAGACGAGCGGCGCTGCCATGTGGACAACGTACACATTCGGGGGGTCAGGCGGCCAGGACTCCGACCCACAGCCCGTCGCGCGCGCGTGTCATCGCGACGTAGAGCTCGCGGAGCTCCAGCTCGAGGCGCTCGCGTTCCGAGTCGGGGACCCGCCCCGCGGGCATCCCGTCGATGAGTGCGAGCGGCGTGCGGGCGACGACCACGTGCTTGAACTCGAGTCCCTTCGCCCGCTTGATGGTGCCGACCTTCACGGCCTTCGTGGGACGTCCGTCGTACTTCTCGAGGTCGATCGCTGCGATCCCCGCCGAGGTGAGCGTCCTCAGAAGGTCGTTCACCTGGTGCCGGTACATCGCGAGCACCCCGATGTCGCCGGGGGAGACGGTCGGGTCCTCGAGGAGTCCGCGGATGTGCTCGACGACGGAGACGTCGTGCCGTTGCTTCGAGGAGAAACGCACGACCTTCGGCTTCGCGCCGCGGCGGAGGAACTCGGCCGCGTCCGCCGTGCCGCGCGTGCCGCTCTCGATGTCGACGAAGGAGTTGTCGCGCACGATGCTCGACGCGAACTGCGCGATCTCGAGGGTGTTGCGGTAGTTGCGGTCCATCACGACCCCCCGGCCGGCGATCGAGATGCCGAGCTCGGCCAGGGTGTAGCCGCCGGGATAGATCGACTGCTGACCGTCGCCGATGAGGTTGAACGCGTCCGGACCGTCGCCGACGAGGAGGTGCAGCATCCGGATCATCGCGCACGAGAGGTCCTGCGCCTCGTCGATGACGACCGCGCTGTACTCGTCGAGCGGGGTGTGCCGCAGCGACGCCTCGGCGGCCAGGATGAGGTCCTCGAAGTCCCACACGCCCTCGCGCCGGAGCTCGGCCGCGTACGCCTCGTACAGCTTCCAGACGGCGGCGCGCTGCGCCACTCCGAGCGCCCGCTGGCGCCCGACGCGCGCGCAGTTCTCGTACTCGGCGAGGCTCGACAGTCCCCGCCCCTTGATGACGCTCGCGATCTCCTCGCGCCAGTAGCGTTCGTCGGGGTCGATCGCGGCGACCTGCGCGCCGTGCGTGCGCCAGGTCTTCGACCAGAGCTCTTTCGCTCTGTGCCCCTGGAGGTTGTACCGCACGCCCCTCGAACTCAGGATCTTGCGTGCCAGCGCGTGCACGCTCTCGAACTCCACGCGGTCGGCGACCTCCGGGGCGAGCCGCTCGAAGAGGGCGCTCAGCACGTCGGGGAGCGTGCGCACGTACGTGGTCACGAGCACCTTGCCGGGACGCGTGCGGGCGATGTGCGCCGCGCGGTGCAGGCCGACGACCGTCTTCCCGGTGCCGGCGGCGCCGCGGATGCGACACGGGCCGTTGAACGTGCGGCGCACGACCTTCGCCTGCTCGGGATGGAGGAACGCCATCCACGACTCGATCGGCTCCCGGGAGAGGCCCTCGAAGGCGGCGGCGTTGATCTCGGCGACCGTCAGCAGCTCCACGGGCTCGTCCCGGGCGGGTGCGGGCGGCGCGGTGATGACGACCGACGCCGGGGTGCTGCCCGCGGCGTAGGGCGGAAAATGCGTCATGACCGACATGAGCACGCGCTCCACCTCGACCTGCGAGAGCCGCCGCCCGCGCGACAGGATCCGTTCGACGACCGCGCCCTCCGACATGAGCTCGACGCCCATGACGCCCGCACGGATGTCGCGTCGGTTCGTGAAGACGGCGAGCGTGTGCACCTCGGTCGGAGCGAGCCCGATCTCGGCGAGCAGCTGCTCCGTCGTCATCCCGAGGTCGGCGAGACCGGCGAAGCGGTCGGTCACGTCGTCGTCGCCCTGGAAGACGCGATGCTCCGACCCGTGCTTCTCGACGCGGACGTCCTTCCAGGTCTTCGCGTCCACGATGAACACGCCCGACGGCCCGACCACCGCGAAGTCGACCTGCGCGCGGCTGCTACCCGGCCAGCGCCGATCGGCCAGCACGTGGAACCCCTGCGACTGCAGCGGAGACAGCGTCAGCTCGAGGCGGTGCTCGCTCGCGGCGGCGGCCTCGAAGTTGAAGGCCATCTGCTCGTAGACGTGCGCCTGGCGACGCATCTCCTCGGCGATCGCGCGGGCGTTCCTCGCCTCGCGCGCGGCGGAATCTCCTCCCGACACGTGTTCCCCCTGCTGTAGCTGTCCCCATCCTGCGCGCATCGGCGCGGCCGGGGGAGCGCCCGTTGTGGGGACATGCGGCGCCGTGTCGGAACTACAGGCCGGTTCCGGCGGCTCGGTGTCGGGGCCGAGGGGCAGGGCCGATCCGGCCTGTTGATCCCACGCCGGCCGCGGTTACTCCGCGTCCTCCGCGCGCACCCGGTTCGCCGACGCCACCGCCTCGCGCAGCTCCTCGGCCGTGAGGTTCGCCACGTAGCCGGGTCGGTCGCGCTCGAGGCGCCACGACTCGGAGAGGGGGCCGACCGAGACGGTGTCGAAGCCGAGCTCGTCGTAGAGGCGCGTGACGAACTCGATCGCCTCCGGGAAGTCGGATGCCGTGCCGAGCGCCCGCCGCCGCGGGGACCCCGCGGGCAGCGCGGTGCCGGTGATGTCGCGCGCGTAGAGGTGGTTGAAGGCCTTCACGACCTGGGACTGGGGCAGGTGCTCCTGCAGCAGGCCGGAGGTCGTCGCCTCGCCGCGGTCGAGCTCGGGGATGTGGCCGCCCGGGCCCGCGGCCCGAGCTCCTCCACGAGCGTCGCGAGGGTCTCGGGCCCGCGCGAGTGCCCCGGCGTTCGCGCATTCCCGCGCCGCTCAGGCGGGCCACACGCCGATGATGACCGCCATGATGAGCACCGTCACGAGCTCGTGCGCGCAGTTCAGCACGGTCAGGCCGACGGGTCGGCGGTCGAACTGGTCGTGCGTGATGAACCGCGCGGCGGTGAACCCGGCCCACAGGATCACGGAGGTGAGCACCGCGTTCCAGAGGAAGCTTCCGCCGTAGAACTCGAACGAGAGCCGGGCGGCCCCCGCGAGCACCCACGCGGTGATGAAGCTCACGAGCAACGTCACGATCACCGGCCGCAGGAAGGGCGCACCGCTGCCCGGCTCGATGCCGGACTGCTTCATCCAGTAGGTGCCGAACACCTTCGGCGTGTACCACACGGCCCCCACGACCATGCTCGACAGGGCGGCGAGCACCACCGCGATGTAGTTGATCTCCGGCACGGTCATCGCTCGTCTCCCTCGACGGACCCCGGGGCGGGGTCGGATGCGGGCGATGCTAGTCCTGCCGCCCGCGCGCGGCGACCCCCGCCCGGCTCCGCCCGCCCACGGCGACCCGGCCCGACCCCCGCCGGTGGCCACGACGCGCGGATCGGCTCTCCCGCGCCGTCGGCCGCCGGTGCCAGAGTGTGCGGGTGCCCACCCCCGCGCTCGACGAACACGACCGCGTGCGCGCCGCGATGCTGCAGGCCGCGCGCGACGCGGGTCTGCTCATCGCCGCCTACATCCCGTTCGGGGTCGCGATGGGCGCGGCGCTCGCCACGACGGGCGTCGAGCCGTGGCTCATCGTCAGCTCCTCGGTCGTGATCTTCGCGGGCGCAGCCCAGCTCGCGGGCATCGAGCTGCTCGGCGCGGGGGCGAGCGTCGCCCTCGTCGTGCTCACGATCACGGTCATCAACGCGCGGCACCTGCTCTACAGCGCCTCGCTCGAGCCGCACCTCGCGGCGTGGCCGCGGGGTCTGCGGATGCTGGGCGCCTTCCTGCTCGCCGACCCGATCTACGCGCTCGTGATCGCGCGCTTCGAGCGCCCGGGCGGTGCGGGGGCGCGGCGCGAGCAGTACGCCTACGTCTTCACCTCGGGGCTCGTGTGCCTCGTCGGCTGGACGACGCTCACGGCGGTCGGCGTGCTCGTCGGCGGGCTCATCCCCGACGGCATCCCGCTCGAGCTCGCGGTGCCGCTCACCTTCCTGCTGCTGCTCCTCCCGCTCGTGAAGGACTCGGCGGGCGCGGTCGCGGCGATCGTCGGCGGCGCGGGCGCGCTCCTCGCGAGCGGGCTCCCGCTCGGCCTCTCGACGCTCGTCGGCGCGGCGGCCGGCCTCGTCGCGGGCGGCGTCGTGCTCTCCCTCACCCAGGGCGGCGACGCCGGCCGACCCGGTGCGACGGATGCGGGGGCGAGCCGTGCTTGACGCCCTCGCGATCCTGCTCGGCGCGGTGACGACCTACGTCACGCGCGTGCTGTTCCTCGTGTCGAAGAAGCTGCGGCCCCCGCGCGCCGTCGCGCGCTACCTGCCGCTCGTCGGGCCCGCGGTGCTCGGCGCGATCGCGATCCCGGGGCTCATCGCCCCCGGCGGCGAGCTCTCGTTCGCGGCCTCCGTGCCGTCGGTGCTCGCCGCGCTCGCGGCGTGGGGCGCGTGGCGCCTCGCCCGCCGGCAGATGGTGGTGGGCCTCGTGGTGGGCCTCGCGGTGTGGTGGGCGCTGTACTGGGCGGTCGCCCAGCTCGGCTGGTGACCGCCCGGTACAGCGCCTGATCCCGCGCGGTCGTCAGGCCGTCTGCTCGGCGTGCTTCCCCTCGGCGATCTCCTCGACGACCTTCTCGCAGAAGGCCGGAAGGTCGTCGGGGTTGCGGCTCGACACGAGCCCCGCGTCGACGACGACCTCCTGGTCGACCCAGTGGGCGCCCGCGTTCGTGAGGTCGGTCGTGAGCGACGGGTAGCTCGTGATCGTGCGGCCGTCGACGACGCCCGCCTCGATGAGGATCCACGCGCCGTGGCAGATCACGCCCACGGGCTTGTGCTGCTCGAAGAACGTCTTCGCGAACTCGACGGCGTCGGCGTCCATGCGCAGGTGGTCGGCGTTGACGACGCCGCCCGGCAGCACGAGCGCGTCGAACTGGTCGGCCACGACGTCGGCGACCTGACGATCGATCGTCTGCGTGTGACCCTTCTCGCCCGTCACCTCGCCGCCCTTCGGCGCCACGAGCACCGCCTCGCCCTCGTGCTCGGTCACGGCCTTCCAGGGCTCCGTGAGCTCCGAGTCCTCGAACCCGTCGGTGAGCAGGAAGGCCACCGTCTTTCCGGTCAGATGCGACATGATGCTCCTCTTTCCTTCGTCGATCCCTCCACGCTAGGAAGGCCTCGCGAAGGCGTCACGGGGGTTGCCGCCCGGATGCCCGTGCGCTACTCCGGGTCGAGTCGCGCCCGTCGCTCCTCGGCTCGCGCGACCGCGTCGGCCGCCTTCTCGAGCTCGCGCTCGAACCGCGGGGCGTCGCGCCCGACGGCGCGCAGCTCGGCCTCGGCGTCGTCGAGCCGCCGCTTCGCCCCGGCGAGCTCGGTCTCGAGCCACCGCACCTCGTCGATCTGCTCGTCGCGGTCGGCGCGCACCGACGCGACGCTCTCCTCGTGCGTGCGATGCGCTTCCTCCGCCTCGTCGAGGCGGGCGCGGGCGTGCGCGAGCGCCTCGTCGGCCTCGGCGCGCGCCCGGGCGAGCTCGGCGTCGGGGTCCTTCACGACGCGCAGGCGCGGCCGCGGGGGAGCGGCGGGGGCGTCGGCGTCGAGCGCGAGGGCGCCCTCGAGGTCGACGGGGTCGAAGCCGACCGGCTCGAGCGCCCGCACGAGCAGCCCCGAGCGCACGGCGGATGCCGCATCCGCGACGCCCATCGCCGCCTGCAGCGTCGCGGCCACGTCGTCGAGCACCCTGCGGCTCGCCTTCACGCCGTGCTCCTCGGCGATCGCCGCCGCGGCCTCGTCGGCCAGCGTCCGCGCCGCCATCGGCTACTTCCGCTTCGGCGCCCGTAGCCGCAGGAAGCGCTGCTGCCCCTCCTCGCGGAGCTCCACCTGGCCCGAGCGCGACTTCACGAACTCGGTGAAGCTGTCGAAGCCGAGGGTCTTCTCGGCGAACTGCGGGTTGAGGCGCTTCATCTGCGTCTTCACCGCGCTCGCATTGCTCCAGCCGTCGGCGTCCTTGGCGGTGAGGCCGATCGCCTTGATGAGCAGCTTCGACGCGCCGGGCCCGCCGATCGCCTGCCCGGCCGCACCCGTCTCGGCGGGCTCGGGGGCGGCATCCGCCTTCCCGGGCTCGGCGACCTCGGGCTCGTCGGCGGCGCGCGTCGCGCGCTCCTCCTCCTGCACGACCTCGTCGTAGTACTCGAACTCGTCGCACGCCGAGATGAGCGCCCGGCTCGTGCCGCCCACGACGCCGATGCCGACCACGACGCGGCCGAGGCGGCGGCAGCGCTGGGCGAGCGCGATGTAGTCGGAGTCGCCCGCGACGATCACGACGTGCGTGATGTCGGGCAGGCGGAAGAGGTCCTCGAGCACGTCGACGGAGAGGCGGATGTCGGCGCCGTTCTTCGTGCCCGACGCCGGGAAGAGCTGGGTGAGATCGATCGCGCGGTCGACGAGCTGGTCCTTGTAGCGGGCGTTCGCCGCGACCGACCAGTCGGCGTAGGCCCGCGTGACGGCGACCGTGCCGAACGACGACGCGTAGTCGAGGATCGCGCCCACGTCGACGCGCGCCTCGTCGAGCTTCTTGACGACCGCCGGACCGGCCTTCCAGGCGTTCGTCTTCCGCCACGAGCCGTCGCCGTGCAGCTGGTCGAAGCGGGAGATGACGATGTTGTCGAAGTCGATGTAGACGGCGACGCGGTCGGTGTCCGTGAGCTCCGGCATCCGGGCCTCCTTCGGTTCGCTCCCGACACTACCGCCGGGCGGTCGCGGGCTCAGGGGGTCGCCGAGAGGAAGAGAAACGCCGCGAACAGCACGAGATGCACCGTGCCCTGCAGGCGCGTGGCGCGTCCCGGCACGATCGTGAGCGTCGCGACGGCGACCGTGAGGAGGAACAGCACGATCTGCACGGGACCGAGCCCGAGCGTGAGCGGCGTCGGCAGCCAGATGGAGGCGACGGCGATCGCCGGGATCGTGAGACCGATGGACGCCATCGCCGAGCCGATGCCGAGGTTGAGCGAGGTCTGCAGGCGGTTGCGGGCGGCTGCTTTCGTCGCGGCCATGCCCTCGGGCAGCAGCACGACGAGGGCGACGATCACGCCGACGAAGGTCTCCGGGATCCCGGCCGCGTCCACGACGCCCTCGATCGCGGGCGACATGGCCTTCGCGAGCCCCACGACCGCGACGAGCGAGACGAGCAGCAGGCCGAGGCTCACCCACGTCGCCTTGTTGCTCGGCGGGTCCATGTGGGTGTCCTCATCGATGATCTGCCCCGACTTGCCCACCGGCAGGAAGAAGTCGCGGTGGCGTCCCGTCTGCAGCAGGATGAACGCGCCCCAGAGCACGAGCGAGGCCACGGCCACGAACGCGAGCTGGAGCGGCGTGAACTGCGCGCCCGGCTCGGAGACCGTGAACGAGGGCACGATGATCGTGAGCGTCGTGAGGGTGACGACCACGGCGAGCGCACCGCCCGCGCCCTCCGAGTTGAAGCGCGGGGTGTTGTGCCGCAGCGAGCCGACGAGGATCGAGAGGCCCACGATGCCGTTGATCGTGATCATGACGGCGGCGAACGCGGTGTCGCGCGCGAGGGTCGAGGCGTCCTCGCCCGCCTTGCCGAGCATGAGTGTGATGATGAGCGCGACCTCGATGACGGTCACCGCGACCGCGAGGACGAGCGAGCCGTAGGGCTCCCCGACGCGGTGCGCCACGACCTCCGCGTGGTGGACCGCCGAGAGCACGACGCCCACGAGAACCGCGCCGACCACGATGTAGGCGAGCACGGGCAGCTCGCGTTCCCAGCTGAAGACGAGCGCGGCCACCCCGAGTATCGGCACGACCCACACCCAGGACTGGAATACGCGTCGCATGGTCGGGGTCGGGGTCGTCGCAGCGGCGGCCATTCACACATTCTCGCAGAGGCATGCTGTGCCGCGCCCGGGGTTGACGTGCGGGATGGGGGCGCGTTCGGCGTCGGTGCCGGATGCGCGCGCGCCGGGCGGTAAGGTGGTCGCTATGAAGGTCGTCGTCTTTGTGATCGCGCTCGCGATCTTCGTCGCGTCTCTCTTCGCGTTCGCGTACTCGTTCCAGATCGGCGAGGAGAACGGGCTGGCGGCGATCGCCCTGTTCTTCGCGGGCATCCTCGGCGTGTCGGCGTCGTACGCGATCCCGTTCCACCTGCTGCCGGCGACGGACTGACCCGTCCCGACACGCCGCCCTCGGCGGCTCCTCACCCCGCGGCGTCGAGCACCTTCGACGCGAACGCGTCGAGCCTCCGCAGGAGCCCCGCGCCCCGATCGGCCACGACCGTCTCCGGGTTCGGGTCCCACGGGCTCCCATGCGGCGCGATCCGGATGAGGTGCGAGCACCCGAGGTCGGCGCAGATGTAGGTGCCGACGCTGTCGCCCGCGTCGCCCGCATCCCCGGCGCGCGGGGCGGAGAACAGCCGCACCTGACCCGCCGGCTGGGCGATCTGGCACAGCGAGCACATCGCCGCGCCTCCCGCGAGCCGCGTGGTCGCCGCGCGCAGCACCATGCCGACGGCGCGGCCGTCGCGCCAGTACACGAGGTAGCCCCGGTTCGCGGTCGAGCCGTCGCGCCACCCGAGGAACTCCCGCTCCTCCCACAGCACCTCGTGGAGGCCGGGCAGCGGGATACGCTCACGGTCCATCGACCCCGCGTTCACGAAGGAGTCGCGGATCTGCTCGGCGGTCAGGGGAAGCATGTCCCGCCAGGCTAACCCGTGCGGTCGGCCGGCCGCTCAGATGCCGCGGACGACCATCTCGACGACGCCGCGACCCGCCATGACGCGCACCTCCTCAGGGAGGTCGTGCAGCGGCCCCTCGAGCAGGAGCATCGCGAGCCCGTGCACGGCAGACCAGGCGAGCAGCTCGGCGCCCTGACGGCGCTCCGGGGGGAGCACGCCGAAGCGCGCGAGGTCGTCGAGCGCCCCCGCGAGGAGGCCGTAGGGGCTCGTACCGCCGGGCCCCGCCTTCTCGGCGACGAACGCGCGGTCGAGGCCCCCGGGGACGCCGAACGCGGCGCGGAAGAGCCCCGGCTCGTCGCGCGCGAAGCGGAGGTAGCCGATGCCGACGGCGCGCAGCCGCTCCTGGGCGCTCGCGGCATCCGTCGCCTCGGGGACGGTGGCGAGCTCCGCCTCGATCGCGGCCGCCGCGGCGCCCTGCGCGGCGTCGCTCACGGCGCCGACGAGCGCGGCGCGGTCGGCGAAGTGGCGGTAGGCGGCGTTGGGGGAGACCCCGGCGCGTCGGGTGGCCTCGCGCAGCACCACGGCGTCCGGTCCGCCCTCGCGCGCGAGCTCGATGCCGGCCTGGATGAGGGAGCGGCGGAGGTCGCCGTGCCGGTAGGTCGCGCGCGCGGTGCTCATGACGCCGTGGCCCTCCTCGTCCGGGTCGCGTCGCCCGCGACGCTCGATTGTGGACAGTGTATACATGGTTCGCGGGGTCCTCGCGCGTCCGCCATCATCGGATGGTGACCGCGCAGCCCGAGACGACCCGCGAGGGCGAGACCGCCCGCGACCGGCTGCCGCGCGCGCTGCGCCCCTTCCGGTTCGGACAATACCGGCTGCTGGCGGTCGCGCTGACGCTCTCGCTCTTCGGCGCCGGCGTGTGGCTCATCGCCGTCGTCTTCCAGATCCGCGGGACGGGCGGCGGGCCCGTCGAGGTGTCGTTCGTCGCGACCGCGAACGCGATCGGCCTGCTCGTGGCCGTGCTCGTCGGCGGCGCCGTCGCCGACCGCGTTCCGCAGAAGCTCATCCTGCTCACGGTCGAGATCGTGAAGGGCGTGCTCGTCGCCGGCGTCGCCGCGCTCGCCCTGACGGGCGGCCTCGAGGTGTGGCACCTCGCGGTCGTCGGGTTCGTGCTCGGCGTCGCCGACGGCTTCTTCATGCCCGCCTACTCGGCGATGCTGCCGTCGATCCTGCCCGAGCAGCAGTTGCTCGCGGCCAACGGCTTCGAGGGGATGCTGCGCCCCGCCATCCTGCAGGCCGGCGGCCCCGCGGTCGCCGCGGGACTCATCGCGCTGTGGTCGCCCGCCGCCGCGTTCGCGATCATCGCCCTCACGCAGCTCGGCGCCATCGCCCTCCTCGCCGTACTGCGCCCCACGGCGGTGCGGCGCGACGTGCCGACCGGTCGGCATCCCGCGATCGAGCTGCTCGTCGACGTGCGCGACGGCTTCCGCTACCTCATGCGCACGCCGTGGCTGTTCGCGACGCTCGTGTTCTCGTGCGCGCTCGTGCTGCTCATCATGGGGCCCTTCGAGGTGCTGCTGCCGTTCGCGGTCACCGAGCAGACGGGCGGGGACGCCGGCAGCTACGCGCTCGTGCTCGTCGCCTTCGGCGTGGGTGGGGCGATCGCGGCGATCGCGGTGGCCTCGTGGCGGCTGCCGCGCCGCTACCTGAGCGTCATGACGCTCGCGTGGGGTTTCGGATGCCTCCCCCTGCTGCTCGTCGCGGCGACGACCTGGCTGTGGGTCATGATCGTCGCCGCGTTCGTGGTCGGCATGGTGTTCTCGGGCGCGAGCGTCATCTGGGGCACGCTCCTGCAGCGCCGCGTGCCGCCCGAGATGCTCGGCCGCGTGTCGAGCCTCGACTTCTTCGTCTCGCTCGCGCTCATGCCCGTCTCGACGGCGGTCGCGGGGCCGCTCGGCGCGGCCATCGGCTACGGACCGGTCTTCGTGATCGCGGCGGTCGTGCCTCCCGTGCTGGCGGTTGTCGCGGTGCTCGCGGCCCGCATGCCGCGTGACGAGCTCGCCCACCCGCTCGACTGAGCCCCGCGGCGAGGCACGAGAATGGAACGATGATCCCCGCCCTCCGCGCCGACCTCGAGGCGGCCCGTTACCGCGTCGACCGGCTCGGCGAGCTGTGGGGCGCCGCCGCCTCGGCGGCCCTCCAGCGCGGCAACCGCGTGCCGGCGTCGCGTGCCCTCGCGGCATCCGCCGACCCCGCCGCGGTGCTCGCGCGCGTGTTCGTGCTCGGCGAGCGCGTCGAGGCGACGGTGCTCGCGTCGGCGCTCCCGACGCTCGGCGTCGCGGGCGCCGTCGAGCTCGGGCTCGTCGCCGTCGCGGGCGCCGAGGTGCGACCGCTGCTCGACCTGCGACCCTACGCGTTCGTCGACCCGCACGGCGCGGGCGAGTGGTGGATCGCATCCGACCTCGGCGAGCTCGCCACGGGATCCGCGCTGCGGGTCGACCACGTGCTCGGCGTCGGGGGCGCCTCGACGACGCTCGCGTCGCTGCAGTTCCCCGACGACGTCGAGAGCGTGCTCGACCTGGGAACCGGATGCGGCATCCAGGCGCTGCACGCGCGCCGCTTCGCGCGGCGGGTCGTCGCGACCGACATCTCGCAGCGTGCCCTCGACTACGCGCGGTTCAACGCCGAGCTCAACGGCGTGGACGGCATCGAGTTCCGTCTCGGCAGCCTCTACGAGCCGGTCGCGGGGGAGCGCTTCGACCGCATCGTCTCGAACCCGCCGTTCGTCATCACGCCGCGCACCCCGGGCGTCCCGGAGTACGAGTACCGCGACGGCGGGCTCGAGGGCGACGCGCTCGTGGCGTCGGTCGTCGCGGGTGCCGCCGAGCACCTCGTGCCGGGCGGCACCGCGCAGCTGCTCGGCAACTGGGAGTACCGCTGGAACGCCGACGGCCTCGAGCGCGCCGCCGACTGGGCCGCCGACGTCGG
>WKJB01000093.1_pt1 | contig 27467 bp, 24 predicted proteins | sample 5403331 | NCBI WGS metagenome assembly WKJB01 (sample SAMN13198853, study PRJNA488119) | plastic metagenome | isolation source: water-polyurethane dispersion (WPUD) containing a polyether... | place: Mexico: Mexico City | collected 2016 | reverse complement strand
GGGCTCGGAGGCCTCACCCCCGCCCAACGCGTTCACAACCTCACGGGGAAGAACATCTAGTCGACCGCGACCCAGTCGCGGATACGCCACCCGGCCTCGCTTCTCATCAGCAGGAGCGAGGCCGGAGCCGTCTCCGGGCCGAGCCGCACGATCGCGCCGTCCCCCAGGCGTTCGATGAGCCTCGGCTCCACCGGCTCGACGGCGGGGAGCACCGGCTCCGCACCCTCCCGTAGCGCGACGATCGCCGCACGATCCTGTGCGAGGGCGACGGAGCCCGCCTGATCCACCTCCTCGAGGCAGAGCACCGAGAGCTGCGCGACGCACGCGTCGCGCCGGGCGAGGAGGGCGATCGCCGCCGCGACCGGGTCCTCTCCCGCGATCGCGGCATCGAGGGGCCCGACGGGCTGCCCGGTCGATGGCGGCTCGTCCGGTCGCTCGGGCGCCACCGTCCATGAGTTCGGAGGCTCGGCACCCGCGTCGGCGCGCTCGACGCCCGACGGCACGAGCGCCAGCATGACGGAGGCTGCCGCCAGCGCTGCTCCCCCGCCCACGAGCAGGCGGCGTCGCGAGGCCGACAGGCCCGCGAGCCGGGCGCCCGCACGTGCGATTCGCAGCCGCAACGGGGCGAGCGCCCCGCCGTCGGCCGTGCCCTCTTCCTCCCCCGCGACGACCGGCAGCATCCGCGCTGAGGCGTCCACGCTGCGCGCCGCAGGCTGCGGGGGCGACGAGTCGACCGGCGTCGGGGATGCGAGCTCCGCGAGCCCGACCGCGAGCCTCGACAGCAGCTCGCCGCCGGGGACGGCGACGGCCTCCCGGGCGAGCTCGCGCGCGGCGGACGCCCGGGCACCGTCGACCCTCCCGAGGACGTGTCCCGCGAGCTCACGGAGGGCGTCGCGATCCGCTCCCACGGCGGGGAGGCGCTCCCGGACGACCTCGGGCGCGCCGGGTGCGAAGAGCTCGGCGCGGACGAAGCCGTCGAGCACGGGGCCGCGCTCGGTGACCACGACCCGCGCGCCCGAGACACCGCCGTGGGCCACTCCGCGTGCGTGAGCACGATCGATCGCCGCGACGAGGGGCCCGAGCACCCCAACGACCTCGCCCGCGCGCCAGCCGGGGCGCTCGGCCACGAGCTCGGCCAGCCTCGGTCCCGCGAGTCGCTCGACGAGGGCCGACGGGGCCACCTCGTCGTCGAGAGCGTCGAGCACGCGGAGCACCCCGCTGCCCGCCGCGCGGTCAAGCGCGGCGAGCTCGCGCCGCCGGGCGCGCGCCCCGAACTCGTCAAGAGCGCGCAGGAGCACAGCCGGGCACGCCTCCTCATGGCCGAGCCGCACGAGCAGCGCCTCCGTATGCGCGTCGCGTTCGAGCACCCGCACGACGCGGATGCCGGGGCGCTCACGGAAGCTCGTCACCCGACGATCGTGCCGTGCGTGCCCCGCCGAGCGCACCGCGGCGCTGTCGTCTCGGGACACACGACACGCCGACCCGGTGGGGACGACCGGACTGCGCATAGGGTGGACGGGTGGTCGACTACGTCGACGCGGGGCTAAGCGCCAACTCCGTGTCGTATTTGACGGCCCTCGAACGCCAGCGTGCCCTGCACGCCGACGTCGTGAGCGGTCGGGCGCCCGATACCGTGCTCCTCCTCGAGCATCCCTCCGTCTACACCGCCGGGAAGCGCACCGCACCCGACGAACGTCCCGACGACGGCACTCCCGTCGTCGACGTGGACCGGGGCGGCAAGATCACCTGGCACGGGCCCGGACAGCTCGTCGGCTACCCGATCGTGCGCCTCGCGGATCCCGTCGACGTCGTGGCCTACGTGCGCCGCCTCGAGGACCTCCTCATCGGCGTGCTCGCCGACCACGGCCTCGACGGCGTGCGCGTCGAGGGGCGCAGCGGCGTGTGGATCGCACGTCCGGGTGGCCCCGCCGACAAGATCGCGGCGATCGGGATCCGCGTCGCCGACGGCGTCACGATGCACGGTTTCGCCCTCAACTGCAGCAACGACCTCGAGCCGTTCGACCGGATCGTCGCGTGCGGCATCCGGGACGCGGGGGTCACGACGATGAGCCGCGAGCTCGGCCGCGTCATCACCCCGTCCGACGTGGTTCCCGACGTCACGCGCCGCTTCGAGGACGCGCTCGCCGGCAGCCTCGCCTCCACCCGGCAGGGGGTGCCCGCATGAGCGCCTCACCTGCCGGCCGCAAGCTCCTGCGTCTCGAGGTGCGCAACGCGCAGACGCCCATCGAGCGCAAGCCCGAGTGGATCAAGACCCGCGCCAAGATGGGCCCCGAGTACACGGCTCTGCAGTCGCTCGTGAAGAGCGAGGACCTGCACACCGTCTGCCAGGAGGCCGGCTGCCCCAACATCTACGAGTGCTGGGAGGATCGCGAGGCGACGTTCCTCATCGGCGGCAGCCAGTGCACCCGCCGCTGCGACTTCTGCCAGATCGACACCGGCAAACCCGCGGAGTACGACACCGACGAGCCCCGTCGGGTCGCCGAGTCCGTCGCGCGGATGGGCCTGCGCTACGCGACCGTCACGGGCGTCGCCCGCGACGACCTGCCCGACGAGGGTGCGTGGCTGCACGCCGAGACGGTTCGCGCGATCCACGCGGCGAATCCCGGCACGGGCGTCGAGATCCTCGCGACCGACTTCTCGGGCGACCCGTCGCTGCTCGCCGAGGTCTTCGACAGCCGCCCCGAGGTGTTCGCGCACAACGTCGAGACGGTGCCGCGGATCTTCAAGCGCATCCGCCCGGCGTTCCGGTACGAGCGCTCGCTCGGCGTGCTCACGGCGGCTCGGGATGCGGGCCTCATCACCAAGTCGAACCTCATCCTCGGCATGGGCGAGGAACGCGACGAGGTGAGCCGGGCGCTGCGCGACCTGCGCGACGCGGGGTGCGACATCATCACGCTCACGCAGTATCTGCGCCCCTCGCCGCGACACCTGCCGGTGGCGCGCTGGGTGCGTCCGGAGGAGTTCGTGGAGCTCAAGCAGGAGGCAGAGGAGCTCGGCTTCCTCGGCGTCCTCGCGGGCCCGCTCGTGCGCTCCAGCTACCGCGCGGGGCGCCTGTGGGCGCGTTCGATGCTCGCGAAGGGGCGCGAGATCCCCGAGGGGCTGCGCCATCTCGCGGAGAGCGAAGCGGCGTTCGCACAAGCAGTGTCGTAGCACGCCCTAGGCTGGAAGCTATGGCACGCAGCACTTCCGAGAAGGAACCCGGCCGCCTCAAGCAGATGTGGCAGGTCTTCCAGATGACCCGCCGGTACGACCCGGCCATCACCTGGCTCCTCATCCTCGCGTTCATCGCCCCCATCGGGGCCTCGATCGTGCTCTCGCTGCTCTTCTTCGGCGACAACTGGCTCGGCATCCTGCTCACGATCATCACGGGCGTTCTCGCCGGCCTGCTGCTGCTGCTGCTCGTGCTCGGTCGTCGCGCCGAGCGGGCCGCCTACGGGCAGATCTCGGGCCAGCCGGGTGCTGTCGGCGCCGTGCTCAAGAACGGCCTCCGCCGCTCGTGGATCGGCAACGAGGAGCCCATCGCGTTCAGCCCCAAGTCCCGCGACGCCGTGTACCGCGCGGTGGGCCGCGCGGGCGTCGTGCTCATCGGCGAGGGCCCGCGTTCGCGCACCCAGCCGATGGTCGAGAAGGAGCGTGCCAACGTCGCGCGCCTGCTCCCCAACGTCCCTGTCCACCTGCTGTACGTGGGCCCGGACGTCGACTCGGTCGCCCTCCACAAGATCTCCTCGCAGCTCAACAAGCTGCCCCGCAAGCTCACCAAGGCCGAGGTCATCCAGGTCGACAAGCGCCTCACGTCGGTGGCGAAGGTCAAGGGATTCAAGATCCCCGGCGGCATCGACCCGCTTCGGATGCGGGCTCCCCGCCCGCGCTGACGCTCGGCGCCCCGACGCGTCACGCGCGCTGCAGCAGCCACACCGCCATGTTCGAGCTGCTGCCGCCGATGCACGTCTGGTAGTAGCCCGCATACCCGCCGGGCACCGCCGACGCGTTCGAGCCGTAGGCCAGCCCGCTGACGATCCCGGCCACCCGGAAGGTGCCGTAGCCCGGGAACTCGACGAGCGCTCCCGTGCCGATGCGGCCCCACGTGCTGCCCCCGCAGCCCCAGTGCTCGGCCGCGTAGAACGCTCCCCCGAGGTAGCCGGCGACCGCGGGCACGTTGACCGAGCCGCGGCACGCGTCGATCTCGGCCTGGCTTCCCGAGGTCCAGATCCCCTCGATGTGCACGATGCCGGCACCCGCGGCCGGGGCCGGGCCGCCGACGCGGGTCCGCGGAGCTGCCGCAGCAGCGGCGGCCGCCGCGGCACGCGCCGCCTCCTCTGCCGCGATGCGGGCCTGCTCGGCCTCCCAGGTCTCCACCGCGGTGGCGAGGTCCTCCTGTGCGACCACGAGGGCCTGCTCCACCTCCTCGAGGCTGAGCACGGCGTCTTCGGCGACCGCGGAGCGTAGCGAGGCGTCCGGCCACACGAGCACGGCGTTCGCCTCTCTGAGAGCCTGCTCCGCGAGCTCGACCTGGGCGATGAGCGCCGTGCGTGCGGCCTCGTCGAGTACGCGGCCCTCCGCGGTCGTGTGCGCGGTCGTGGCCGCCGCGATCGCCGTCTCGAGGCCGTCGATGCGATCCAGGAGAGCGGTGCGCGCCGCGGCGGGCGCGGTCTCCGATTGCGACGCGGGCACGGTCTCCGCTGGAGGGAACGGCGCGATCGGCGGTTTCACGACCGCGACCGCCACGACCGTGGCGAGGGCGAAGAGCGCCAGACGTGCGACGACCGCGACGTGAGACGTGTGCACGGCACCGTCCGCTCCGAGCTGCCGCGGTCCCATCGTCGCGCGGTGCCAGCCGTGTCCGAGGGTCGTCATGCCCGTACCTCGCCATCCGTCAACCGGTGGTGCGGCGTCGGGTACGCCTCGCTATGTCGTCGATTCTCCTCCGGATTGTCCCCCAGGCCAAGTCGTCGGGGTACACCCGGTCAGACGCGGACGAGGACGGTGCCGGCGGCCTTGTCGTGCAACCCGCGTTGGTCGCGATCCCAGATGAGAGCCGGGATCGCGAGGCACAGCAGGAGGGTGCGTACGAGCGGGCGCCAGAGACCGAGATAGCCGCCGCGGAGGGGCACGACGCGCAGACGGAGCAGGAGGTGGCCGACGCTGCCGTTGACGACGATGAGGAAGAGGTACTGCAGCGCGGCGAAGATGCCGAGCGTGATGAACGGGTCGGTACCGAGCTCGTCGACGCGGAAGAAGGCGAAGGAGAGCAGATAGGCGATACCCCAGTCGATGAGGATCGCCGCGAGTCGTCGCCCGAACCGGCCGACCGAGCGGGGACCGTGCTCCGGGAGCCCGAGGCGCTCCCCCGGCCAGCGGTTCTCGACGGGCGAGGTGGATGCGGCGCTCACCCTCCAACTCTAGGGTTCGCGGTGTAACACGCCCGAAACAATGCGGTCATGGTCGGGAAATGCCGCCCCCATACCCTTTCGAACGGCTGCACCCGCAGCCGACACGTTCCACGCCCTTGGAGTAATCCCCTATGTCCAAGCCTCTGTTCAGCGACTCCTCCGAGGTGCTGAAGTTCATCAAGGACACGGATGTCAAGTTCATCGACATCCGTTTCACCGACCTTCCCGGTGTGCAGCAGCACTTCACGATCCCGGCGTCGACCGTGGATGAGGACTTCTTCACCGTGGGCCAGCTCTTCGACGGCTCGTCGATCCGCGGGTTCCAGTCGATCCACGAGTCCGACCTCCAGCTCATCCCGGACATCTCGACGGCGTTCGTCGACCCGTTCCGCACGGAGCGCACGCTCGTCATCATCTTCGACATCTACAACCCGCGTAACGGCGAGATCTACGGTCGCGACCCGCGTCAGGTGGCGAAGAAGGCGGAGAAGTACCTCGCGTCGACCGGCATCGCCGACACCGCGTACTTCGCCCCCGAGGCCGAGTTCTACATCTTCGACGACGTCCGCTACGAGGTGAAGCAGAACAAGTCGTTCTACGAGGTCGACTCCTCGGAGGGCGCGTGGAACTCGGGGCGCGTCGAGGAGGGCGGCAACCTCGCCAACAAGACCCCGTACAAGGGCGGCTACTTCCCCGTCACGCCGGTCGACCAGCACGCCGACCTGCGCGACGACATCGTCCTGAAGCTCCAGGAGGTCGGCCTCGAGGTCGAGCGCGCCCACCACGAGGTCGGCACCGCAGGCCAGGGCGAGATCAACTACAAGTTCGACACCATGGTCCACGCCGGTGACGACATCCTGAAGTTCAAGTACGTCGTCAAGAACACCGCGCTCGAGTGGGGCAAGGTCGCGACCTTCATGCCGAAGCCGCTCATGGGAGACAACGGCTCGGGCATGCACACCCACCAGTCGCTGTGGAACGACGGCAAGCCGCTGTTCTACGACGAGCAGGGCTACGGCGGCCTGTCGGACATCGCGCGCTGGTACATCGGCGGCATCCTCAAGCACGCCGCGTCGCTCGCCGCGTTCACGAACCCGACGGTCAACTCGTACCACCGCCTCATCCCGGGCTTCGAGGCCCCGGTCAACCTGGTCTACTCGGCCGGCAACCGCTCCGCCTCGATCCGCATCCCGATCACGGGTACCAACCCGAAGGCCAAGCGCATCGAGTACCGCGCGCCCGACGCCTCCGGCAACCCGTACCTCGCGTTCGCGGCCCAGCTCATGGCGGGCATCGACGGCATCAAGAACAAGATCGAGCCGCACGAGCCCGTCGACAAGGACCTCTACGAGCTCCCGCCGGAGGAAGCCAAGAACATCCCGCAGCTGCCGGGCTCGCTGGCCGAGGCGCTCGACGCGCTCGAGGCGGACCACGACTACCTCCTCGAGGGTGGCGTGTTCACCGAGGACCTCATCAACGCGTGGCTCGAGTACAAGCGCGAGAAGGAGCTCCTGCCCTTCGCGCAGCGTCCTCACCCCTTCGAGTACGAGCTCTACTTCGGGGTCTGAGCCGACCTGCACCCGCACAGCAACGGACGGGCCGTCTCCTTCGGGAGGCGGCCCGTTCCGCGTCTGCGGAGTTCGCACTGGTTCCTTTGGAGACTGCGGGCATCAGACCGTGGCCTGCGGCCAGAGTCATAACGCCGAGGTAGATTATTATGCGTATGCTTAGAAATGCATAATCTGACAGCCTGCTCTTATGAGTTCACCCTGGCCCCCGGTCGACTACGAGACTCAGACCTGGATATCGGCAGCAGCAGCGTCGGGTGACAAGTCAGCGTCACTCGAGCAACTGACCGCCCACTACGACGCGGCGATACCGCCGTACATCGCCCGGCTGACGCCCGAAACCTCAACTCATGTAGCCGGGCTCGCATCCGACGCGCTTCTTGAGCTCTCACGCTTCGACGCGGAACTAGGCGAGCGCGTCGCCGCGTTCGCTCCGGTGCTATTGCGCTCTGAAGCGGCCGCTTCGAGCCAGATCGAGAACCTGACCGCATCTGCGTGTCAGATCCTGACCGCAGAGCTCGGCGCGCGCGCGTCCTCACACGCTCTACAGATCACTGCGAACACCCGAGCCATGAGGGTGGCACTATCCCTCGCGGACGAACTTAGCCCGGCGACTATCCGCGAGATGCACAAGATGTTGCTCGAAGGTCAGCCTCGCTTCTCCCCTGGTGAGTTCCGAAAGGAGGCGGTGTGGATCGGATCACGAAACGACTCACCCGTGGGCGCGACATTCGTCCCGCCCGTTTGGACACGTGTGCCCCAACTCGTCGATGACGTTGTCGCGTTCGCTGGTCGACGGGACGTGTCGCCTCTTGTTTCGGTGGCAGTAGCTCACGCACAATTTGAGACAATCCACCCGTTCTCGGATGGAAACGGGCGAACTGGTCGCGCTCTTGCACAATCGATGCTGCGGCGCAGTGGTGTGACGAGGACGGTCGCCGTTCCTGTGAGCGCAGGGCTCCTCGCCGACGTCGACGGCTACCACCAGGCGCTCATGGACTATCGCGAAGGTCACGTCGACCCCATTGTGCGTGCCTTCGCTTTGGCCGCGCTACGGGCCGTGGCGAATGCGCGTCAGCTCATCTCGGATATCGACGCAATCCGGACTAGCTGGAACACACGCCTCACCGCCCGCCGACAGTCAGGCGCATGGCGGCTGCTCGACGTCATCGCTCGCCGTCCGGTCCTGGACGCTAAGACCGCGGCCGCAGAACTCGACGTCCAGGTTCCAAATGTTTATCCTCCGCTTCGCAAGCTGGTCGAGGATGGCATCCTTCAGTCAAAGAACGAACACCATTTCGGTCGTGTCTGGCGATCCACGGAGCTACTAGACGCGATCGATGCATTCGCCGAGCGTGCGGGTCGGCGGCAGTTGGCGAGTTGAGCGTCTCAGCCCAGAACAAGCTTCCGAATCGGACCAGCAGGTTCTGAGTCCGCACAGCCGTGTGGCGGCTAGCGAATACCGGTCGCCGATGTCCTAAACGCGTGTTCTAGAGCCGCGAGCCGTAGAAGAGGCGCTCGAAGACCTGGCGCGCGAGGCGCGTCGTGCGGAGGTAGTCCTCCTCGAGCTGCGTCGCCGAGTGCGGCGGGTACTCCATGATGCGGGCGACGCCCTCGAGCGCACGGCGGTCGGTGGGCAGCACGTCGGCCGTCTTCGCGGTCCAGAGCGTCATCGCGGAGCGGGTGCGCGAGGCGATGATCCAGGCGGCGCGCAGGCGGTCGGCATCCGGCCTCCCCACGAGGCCGGCCTCGGCGGCGGCGTCGAGGGCCTCGAGCGTCGAGGGGGTGCGTAGCCCCGGCACCTCATGGCCGCGCTCGAGCTGCCACAGCTGCACGAGCCACTCCACGTCGGAAAGCGAGCCGCGCCCGAGCTTGAGGTGCCGGGCGGGGTCGGCGCCCTGCGGGAGCCGCTCGGACTCGACGCGGGCCTTGATGCGCTTGACCTCGCGGACGGCGTCCTGGGTGATCTGGGCGGGGTAACGCACCTCGTCGGCCATCGCCTCGAAGTCGGCGAGGAGGGTCTCGTCGCCCGCCACCCCGCGGGCGCGCAGGAGCGCCTGCGCCTCCCAGGTGAGCGACCAGCGCTGGTAATAGGCGCGGTAGCTGTCGAGGGAGCGCACGATGACGCCGTTCTTGCCCTCGGGGCGCAGCCCCAGGTCGAGGTCGAGCGGCAGGCGCAGGTCCTCGGTGAGGCGCTTGATCTCGTGCACGATCTTCTCGGCGCGCTTCTGCGCGACCTCGGGCTCGCATCCGGCCGGCCGGTAGACGTACATGATGTCGGCGTCGCTGCCGAAGCCGAGCTCCGCTCCCCCATATCGCCCCATGGCGATGATGCCGAACTCGACCTCGTCGCCCCATTGGTGCGCGAGGCGCAGAGCGCCTGTCAGGATCGCCGTCGTGATGTCGGAGAGGGCGTGCCCGATCTGCTCGATGCGGAGGAGCCCCACGATCGCGCCGAGGGAGATCCGCAGCACCTCGCGCCGCCGGGCAGTGCGCAGGGCCTTGGCGGCCGCATCCACGTCGTCCTCGTAGCGGGCGATGGTCGCCTCGGCCTCCTCCAGCAGCTCGGAGAGCGGGCGCGGGGACAGCTCGGCGTCGTTCTCGAGCCACGCGGCGGCCTCGGGGAACCGCTCGAAGAGCGCGCCGACGAAACGCGAGCTCGCGAGCACGTGCGTGAGCCGCTCCGCCGCGCCCGAGGAGTCGCGCAGCATGCGCAGGAACCAGTAGGCCTCGCCGATGTCGTCGGAGAGGCGGCGGAAGGCGAGGAGGCCGTAGTCGGGGTCGGCCCCGTCGGCGAACCACTGCAGCATGACGGGCAGGAGCGTGCGCTGGATGGCGGCGCGGCGCGAGACGCCGCCCGAGAGCGCGGCGATGTGGCGGAGGGCGCCGCGCGGATCCTGGAAGCCGATGGCGGCGAGACGGGCCTCCGCCTGCTCGCTCGTGAGGGCGTAGCCGTCCTCCGGCAACGCCGCGACCGCGGAGAGCAGCGGGCGGTAGAAGAGGCGCTCGTGGAGGCCGCGCACCTCCTGCTGCACCTCGCGCCACGCCTCGATGAGGCCGTCGGCGGTCGTCGCGAGCCGGGAGCCGCGGGCGATCGCCCGCTGCTCGGATTCCCCGCGCGGCATGAGATGCGTGCGACGCAGTCGCGTCAGCTGCAGGCGGTGCTCGACGAGGCGCAGGAAGCGGTAGTCGCGCGCGAAGCCGGCGGCCTCGACGCGCCCGATGTAGCCGCGCTCGGCCAGCGCGTCGAGGGCGTCGAGGGTCGAGCGCTGACGGATCTCGGGGTCGGCCTGACCGTGCACGAGCTGCAGCAGCTGGATCGTGAACTCGACGTCGCGCAGACCGCCCGGCCCGAGCTTGAGCTGCACGTCGACCTCGTCGCGCGGGATGTGCTGCATGACGCGCTCGCGCATCTTCTGCACCGACTCGACGAAGCCCTCGCGCGACGAGGCCGACCACACCTTGGGCGTGACGCCCGCCACGAACTGCTCGCCGAGCTCGAGGTCGCCCGCCATGGCGCGGGCCTTGAGCAGCGCCTGGAACTCCCAGTCCTTCGCCCAGCGGTCGTAGTAGGCCAGGTGCGACTCGAGCGTGCGCACGAGCGCGCCGTCCTTGCCCTCCGGCCGCAGGTTGGCGTCGACCTCCCACAGCGGCGGCTCGACCGCGAGCTCGTGGATGGCGTGCATCGTGTCGACGGCGAGGCGCGTCGCGATCTCGATCGCCCGCACATCCGGGATGCCGTCGCCGGCGCCCACGAAGATGACGTCGACGTCGCTCAGGTAGTTGAGCTCGCGCGCACCGGCCTTGCCCATGCCGATGATCGCGAGGCGCGTGGCGGCGACCTCCTCGGCGGGGAACCGGGAGTCGGCGCGTGCCACGAGCAGCGCGGCGTCGAGGGCGGCGGCCGCGAGGTCGGCGAGGGCCACGGCGACGACCGGCACGACCTCTATGGGCGCCGCCTGGTCGAGGTCCCACGCGGCGAGGCGCGTGAGCTCGCGACGGTAGGCGATGCGGAGCGCATTGCGGCCGTCCTCGCCCGCGAGCCCGTCGACGGCGGCCGAGAGCACCGCACGGTAGTGAGACACCGCGGGCGGGGCCGAGTACGGCTCCTGGAGCACGACCAGCTCACGCGGATGCCGCACGAGGAAGGCCGCGAGGCCCTCGGATGCGCCGAGCACCTCGACGAGGCGGCGCGCGCTCTCCGAGTCGGCGAGCACGGCATCCGTCTGCTCCTGGGCCTTCTCGCGCAGGGCGATCAGGTGGCGGAGCGCCTGGTCGGGGTCGGCGGCCGACGAGAACGCCGGCAGGACGTCGTCGGGGACCCCCGGGAGCGCCGCTGCGGCTCCCCCCAGGTCCGCGAAGCCGAGCCGCGCGAGCTCGGTGAGGGTCACCGCGCTGCGGGTCAGAGCGCCTCCAGGTTCGCTTCCAGCTCGAACGGCGTGACCTGGGAGCGGTAGCCCGTCCACTCGCGCCGCTTGTTGAGCAGCACGTAGTTGAAGACCTGCTCGCCGAGCGTCTCCGCCACGAGCTCCGACTCCTCCATGAGGCGCAGGGCGCGGTCGAGGCTCGACGGGAGCGCCTGGTAGCCGAGCGCGCGACGCTCGGCGCTCGACATGTTGAAGACGTCCGAATCCGCCTCGGGCGGCAGCTCGTAGCCCTCCTCGATGCCCTTGAGGCCCGCGGCCAGCAGGAGCGAGAAGGCGAGGTAGGGGTTCGCGGCCGAGTCGATGCCACGGTACTCGACGCGCGCGCTCTGGCCCTTGCCGGGCTTGTAGAGCGGCACGCGCACGAGCGCGGAGCGGTTGTTGTGGCCCCAGGTCACGTAGCTCGGGGCCTCGTCGCCGCCCCACAGGCGCTTGTACGAGTTGACGAACTGGTTCGTGACGGCCGTGATCTCCGGAGCGTGCTGCAGGAGGCCCGCGACGAACTGGCGGCCGATCTTCGACAGCTGGTACTGCCCGCTCGGGTCGAAGAACGCGTTCGTGTCGCCCTCGAAGAGCGAGACATGCGTGTGCATGCCCGAGCCGGGGTGCTCCGAGAACGGCTTCGGCATGAACGTCGCGTAGACGCCCTGCTCGATCGCGACCTCCTTGATCACGGTGCGGAACGTCATGATGTTGTCCGCCGTCGTGAGGGCGTCCGCGTAGCGCAGGTCGATCTCGTTCTGCCCGGGGCCCGCCTCGTGGTGGCTGAACTCGACCGAGATGCCGAGGTCCTCGAGCATCCGCACGCTGCGGCGGCGGAAGTCGTGGGCCGTGCCGCCCGGGACGTTGTCGAAGTAGCCGGCCGAGTCGACGGGCACGGGACGGCCGTTCTTCAGCTTGCTCGACTTGAGCAGGTAGAACTCGATCTCGGGGTGCGTGTAGAAGGTGAAGCCGCGGTCGGCCGCCTTCGCGAGCGCGCGCTTGAGGACGTTGCGCGGGTCGGCGACGGCGGGCTGGCCGTCCGGCGTCGTGATGTCGCAGAACATGCGCGCGGTCGGGTCGACCTCGCCGCGCCACGGCAGGATCTGGAACGTCGTGGGGTCAGGGTGCGCGAGCACATCCGCCTCGAACGCACGCGTGAGCCCCTCGATCGCGGAGCCGTCGATGCCGACGCCCTCCGAGAACGCGCCCTCCACCTCCGCGGGGGCGAGAGCGACCGACTTGAGCGTGCCCACCACGTCGGTGAACCACAGTCGCACGAACTTCACGCCGCGCTCCTCGATCGTGCGCAGAACGAAGTCTCGCTGCTTGTCCATCCGGGTCCCTTCCTCGGCGCAACGCGCGCTCGTCTTAGGCTAGCGGCACGGCCGCTCCCCGGAGGGCAACGACGTCATGTTCCCCGCGCTCGGATACCATGGCTGGTGACCGACCCCGCAACACGTCTCGTCGGTCTCGTATCGACGCGCCGTGCGCCGCCGCATCCGACGATCTCGGACACGGCCCGGCCGACACCGCCGTCTCATCTCCCCCGAGCTGCGCGCGCACGTGCCGCTCCGCCCCTCGCACAGAAAGCTCCACCCTCGTGCTCCAGGCCTACATCGACAACGTCTACCGCACCGCCGTCGCCCGCAACGCGGGCGAACCCGAGTTCCACCAGGCGCTCCATGAGGTGCTGCAGAGCGTGGAGCCCGTGCTCGCGCAGCACCCCGAGTACATCGAGGCGGGCATCCTCGAGCGTCTCGTCGAGCCCGAGCGGCAGATCATCTTCCGGGTGCCGTGGGTCGACGACTCGGGCACGGTGCAGGTCAACCGCGGCTTCCGCGTGCAGTTCAACTCGGCGCTCGGCCCCTACAAGGGCGGCCTGCGGTTCCACCCGAGCGTCAATCTCGGCATCATCAAGTTCCTCGGCTTCGAGCAGATCCTGAAGAACGCGCTCACGGGCCAGGGCATCGGCGGCGCGAAGGGCGGCAGCGACTTCGACCCGCACGGCCGCAGCGACCGCGAGATCGAGCGCTTCTCGCAGAGCTTCATGTCGGAGCTCTACCGTCACCTCGGCGAGCACACCGACGTGCCCGCGGGCGACATCGGCGTCGGCGCGCGGGAGATCGGGTACCTCTTCGGCCAGTACCGCAAGATCACCAACCGACACGAGTCCGGCATGTTCACGGGCAAGGGCGTGCAGTGGGGCGGTGCCGAGGTGCGCACGGAGGCCACCGGCTACGGCGCGGTGTTCTTCCTCCAGGAGATGCTCGCCCGCCGCGGCGAGGACCTCGAGGGCCGCACGGCCGTCGTGTCGGGCTCGGGCAACGTCGCGATCTACGCGATCGAGAAGCTCGCGCAGCTCGGCGCGAAGGCCATCACGGCGTCCGACTCGACCGGCTACGTCGTCGACGAGGCGGGCATCGACGTCGAGCTGCTCAAGCAGCTCAAGGAGGTCGAGCGCGCCCGCATCTCCGTGTACGCGGAGCGCCGCCCGTCGGCCCGCTTCGTGCCGGGGCGCCGCGTGTGGGAGGTCCCCGCGCACTTCGCGATCCCGTCGGCCACGCAGAACGAGCTCGACGGCGACGACGCGGCCGCCCTCATCCGCGGCGGCGTGGTCGCCGTGAGCGAGGGCGCCAACATGCCGAGCACCCCGGAGGCCGTCGACGCCTTCCAGGAGGCCGGCGTGCTCTTCGCGCCCGGCAAGGCCGCCAACGCGGGCGGCGTCGCGACCTCGGCGCTCGAGATGAGCCAGAACGCGTCGCGTCAGCACTGGGGCTTCGAGGACAGCGAGGCGCGCCTGCGCGAGATCATGCGCGACGTGCACGACGCCGCCTATGCTGCCTCCGAGCGCTACGGTCGCCCCGGCGATTACGTGCTCGGTGCCAACGCCGCCGGTTTCGTCCGCGTCGCGGACGCGATGCTCGCCCAGGGGTTGATCTAGAGGATGCCGAGAGTCCCGCTGCTGCTGGGGGCCTTCGCGCCCTTCGTCGTGGTGTCGGGATTCCACCTCGCGGTCAAGGTCGCCGGGCTCGTCGAGCTCGACCGGGCCACGAAGGGGCTCACGGTGCCCGCGCTCCTGCTCGGCGCGCTGCTCGTGCTCTGGTTCGGCAGGCTCGCGCTGCGGCCCCCCGTGCTCGCGCTGCTCGTCGCCGGGCTCGCGCTCTCGTGGCTCGGCGACATGATGCTCGTGTTCTTCGAGCTCGGCGTCGTGTTCTTCCTCGCGGCCCAGCTCGTCTACGCGGCGATGTTCGTCGTCGCGTTCCTCCGGCGCCCGTCCTGGTGGGCGGTCGGCCTCGTCCCCTGGTACGCGGGCCTCCTGCTCGCCCTGTGGCCGTTCCTCGGCGACCAGGCCACGATCGTCGCGGTCTACGGCGCCGCCCTCGCGCTCATGGCGGCCGCCGCGACCCGCGGGAACGCGCTCACGACGATCGGCGGAGCGCTCTTCGTGGGCAGCGGGTCGCTCATCGCGTTCCGGATGTTCACGCCGCTGTTCCAGTCCCCCGCCGAGGACGCCATCATCATGGGCCTCTACCTCCTGGCGCAGTTCTGCGTCGTCGGGGGGATGCTGCGCACGGCCGTCCGGCGCGCGCCCCGCCGGAAGCCCGCGGCGGCCGCGGCCTAGACTGGCCGAATGGCAGACGAGGTCGTCAAGAAGGTCCGCACCCGGCATTTCCAGAATGCCAAGAGGAACGGCATCAAGATCACGGGGCTCACGAGCTACGACCAGCTGACCGCCGCGATCTTCGACAGGGCCGGCATCGACTTCCTGCTCGTCGGGGACTCCGCGGGCAACAACGTGTTCGGCTACGACACGACGCTCCCGGTGACGATCGACCAGCTCATCCCGCTCACGCGAGCCGTCGCCGGGGCCGTGAGGCGCGCGTTCGTCGTCGCCGACATGCCATTCGGCTCCTACGAGACAGGGCCCGACGAGGCCCTCCACACGGCGTTCCGCTTCATGAAGGAGACGGGAGCCCACGCGGTCAAGCTCGAGGGCGGCGTGCGCTCGGCCGAGCAGATCCGCCGCATCGTGTCGTCGGGCATCCCCGTCATGGCCCACATCGGCTTCACGCCGCAGAGCGAGCACCAGCTCGGCGGCCACGTCATCCAGGGCCGCGGGGCCCAGGTCGAGCAGCTGCTCGCCGACGCCCGCGCCGTGCAGGACGCGGGCGCCTTCGCTGTCGTGCTCGAGATGGTGCCCGCCGACGCCGCCCGTCGCGTCACCGAGGAGCTCGAGATCCCGACGATCTCGGTCGGCGCCGGGCCGCACACCGACGGCCAGCTGCTCGTGTGGACCGACTGGGCAGGCCTCACGACGGGGCGCATCCCGAAGTTCGTCAAGCAGTACGCCAACCTCGCCGAGATCCTCACGGACGCCGCGAAGGCCTGGACCGCCGACGTCGCCTCGGGCGCGTACCCCGGACCCGAGCACTCCTACGACGACTGATCGACCATGGCCGAGGCGCGGGTGGGCATCTCCGGATGGACCTACGCGCCCTGGCGGGGTGTGTTCTACCCGAAGGTCTACGGCAGGCGGACGAGCTCGCCTGCGCAGCCGAGCGGATGACGTCCATCGAGCTCAACGGCTCGTTCTACTCGCTGCAGAAGCCGACGAGCTGGCGGAGGTGGCGCGAGGAGCCGCTCGCAAACTTCCTCGCCTCGGGGCTCCTCGGCCTCGGCCCGAAGCTCGGCCCCATCCTGTGGCAGCTGCCGCCGAACCTCGAGTACGACCCCGAGCTCATGGACCGCTTCCTCGCCCTGCTCCCCCGCGACACCGACGCCGCGCTCGCGGTGGCGCGTCGGCGAGGTGAGCGGATGCGCGGGAAGGAGCTGCTCGAGATCGACGAGGCGCGCCCGCTCCGCCACGCGATCGAGCCGCGGGCCCACAGCTTCGACGACCAGGAGTTCGCTGATCAGGCCGCGGCGTCGGGGGTCGCGGTCGTGCTCGGCGACTCGGCGGGCCGGTGGTCCCGTCTCGACTGGGTGACGGCCGACTTCGCCTACGCGCGCCTCCACGGCGACGAGGAGCTCTACACCTCGGGCTACGACGACGCCGCGCTGGACGCGTGGGAGGAGTGGACGCGCGATCACCTCGACCACGACCGCGACGTGTACGTCTGCTTCGACAACGACCAGAAGGTGCGCGCCCCTGTGGATGCGATGGCGCTTCTGGAACGACTGGTCGGGTGACCGAGCCCGTCGCCCCCGCAGCGTCCTCGCCGTCCCGCCTGCCGCCCGCCGAGAACGAGTGGTTCGCGGGCCGTTGGGGCGACGAGTACGACTACGCGATCCTCGCGCGGGAGTGGACGGTCCGCGGCTGAGCGCTCAGCGCTCCGCCTCCTCCTCCGCCGCCCATTTCCGCGCGCGCTCACGCGCGATCTCGGGCGCACGCTGCGCCTCCTCCCGCGTCGCGAACGGGCCGTCCCGGTCGGAGCCCAGCGACTGCGGACCCTCCTCGACCTCACCGGTCCTGTGGTTGTACCACCACTCGGTCATCGGCCCCTCCTTCCGCTCGGTACGCTTGAGCCTATGCCTCGCGACGCCGCCGGTCACCTCGTCCCGGGCTTGATCTCGCCGCCGCGGCCGGTGCCGAAGTCCATCCCCCGACCCGAGTACGTGGGTCGCCCCGGCCCGCGCCCGTTCGAGGGCTCCGACGTGTACACGCCCGAGGAGATCGAGCGCATCCGGGTGAGCGCCTGCATCGCCGCGCAGGCCGTCGAAGCGGTCGGCGCGGCCATCCGTCCGGGCGTCACGACCGACGAGCTCGACGCGATCGCGCACGACTTCCTCGTCGCCCACGACGCGTACCCGTCGACGCTCGGCTACCGCGGCTACCCGAAGTCGTCGTGCACCTCGCTCAACGAGGTCATCTGCCACGGCATCCCCGACGACACCGTGCTCGAGGACGGCGACATCATCAACATCGACATCACGGCCTACAAGGACGGGATGCACGGCGACCTCAACAAGACGTTCCTCGTCGGCGACGTCGCACCCGAGGTGCGCGACCTCGTCGAGCGCACGCACGAGGCCATGATGCGCGGCATCAAGGCCGTCGCGCCCGGTCGGCAGATCAACATCGTCGGTCGCGCGATCGAGAGCTACGCGCGCCGCTTCGGCTACGGTGTCGTGCGCGACTACACGGGTCACGGCGTGGGCCGCGCGTTCCACACGGGGCTCATCGTGCCGCACTACGACGCGGCACCCCTCTACGACACCGTGATCGAGCCGGGGATGGTGTTCACGATCGAGCCCATGCTCACCCTCGGCACACCCGAGCACCCCGGCACCTCCGACTGGGACATGTGGGACGACGACTGGACCGTCGCGACCCGCGACCGCAGCGTCACCGCCCAGTTCGAGCACACCCTCGTCGTCACGGAGACGGGCGCCGAGATCCTGACCCTGCCCTGACCTGTACGACGCACGGAGGACCCATGAGCAAGCTGGCCGTCGGAATCGACATCGGAGGCACGGGCATCAAGGGGGCCCTCGTCGATGTCGTGAAGGGCGAGCTCGTGAGCGACCGCGTCAAGGTCGCGACCCCCGAGGGCGGTGACCCGGATGCCGTGCTCGCGGCCGTCGCGGAGCTCGTCGAGGGTTTCGGGAAGAAGGCCGAGGGCGTGCCGCTCGGCGTGTGCTTCCCCGCGATCGTGCGCCACGGCCGCACGATGTCGGCCGCCAACGTGTCGAAGCGCTGGATCGGGCTCGAAGCGGAGAGCCTCTTCGAGCAGACCCTCGGCCGCGACATCCACTTCGTCAACGACGCGGATGCCGCGGGCGTCGCCGAGGTGCGCTTCGGTGCCGCGGGCGGCTCCGACGGGCTCGTGATCATGACGACGCTCGGCACCGGCATCGGCAGCGCCTTCATCTACGACGGCGAGCTCCTCCCCAACACCGAGCTCGGCCACCTCGAGCTCGACGGCGCCGACGCCGAGACGCGCGCGTCCTACGCCGCGAAGGAGCGCGAGGACCTCGACTGGGCGACGTGGGCCGCACGTCTTCAGCGCTTCTACGCGCACGTGGAGTTCCTCTTCTCCCCCGAGCTGTTCATCGTCGGCGGCGGGGTCTCCAAGAACCACGCGCAGTTCCTGCCGCTCCTCGACCTCGCGACGCCCATCGTGCCGGCGGTCCTGCGCAACAACGCGGGTATCCTGGGTGCCGCGTGGCTCGCCTCCGGCGGCTCCCGAGACTGAGCAACGCTTAGGTTTCAGTTCTGGGAAATCTGTCGAAACCCCTGCCGGGGGGCGTGGCGCGTGCACTAGGTTGGGCAGACGCCCCCGAGCTGGGGGGCGCATTGCACCAGAAGAAAGCAGTCACATGCCCAGTGGAACCGTGAAGTGGTTCAACGCCGAAAAGGGATTCGGCTTCATCACCCCCGACGACGGAGCTCAGGACGTCTTCGCCCACTACTCGGCGATCGACTCGAAGGGCTACCGGACCCTCGAAGAGGGCCAGCGCGTCGAGTTCGAGGTCACCGAGGGTCAGAAGGGCCCGCAGGCCGCGAACATCCGCCTCGCCTGAGGCGGACCGCCTCGCGAGAGGTGGATCCACCATGAGGAAGCGCCTCCGGGGACGATCCCGGGGGCGCTTCCTCGTGGGGCGAACGGGCCGGCCGATACGCCGGGTTCTGTCAGCCGGCCCGAGCCGACCGGACGGCCATCTCTCTCGGGGATGCGTCACCGCAGCCCTCTAGCGGTCTACCCGGTGCCTCGGCGAGCAACCTCATCGGCACCTGTCTGACCTTGCTCCGGGCGAGGTTTACCCAGCGAGCCCGATCACTCGGGCCCCTGGTGGTCTCTTACACCACCGTTTCACCCTTACCCCGCCGCTCGCGCGACGTGGCGGTCTGCTCTCTGTTGCACTTTCTCGCGGATCACTCCGGGTGGGTGTTACCCACCGCCCTGCTCTGTGGAGCCCGGACGTTCCTCGGCGCGTGCCTCGCAGCACGCGACGCGACCGTCTGGCCGACCCGTTCGCGACCCTCAGCGTAGCGCGTGGAGGGTCAGAGGCCCGACTCCGCGGTGCGCACGAGGATCGCGCTCGACTCCGGGCACAGCAGGACGTCGTCGGGCGCGGCCGCGCGGACGACGCCGAGGTCGGTCGCGTTGAGCATGACACCGCTCGCGGTCGAGACGCCGGCCCGCAGGTGCGAGGCCCCGACGCCGTAGCGGGCGCGCTGCTTCTCGTAGAGGGCGAGCAGCTCGTCGGGCACGCGCGCCGCGATCGTCTCGCGGTCCTTCGACACGTGCGCCTTCTCCTGCTCGAGGGACGCCGCGGAGGCGTCGCGGGCGGCGGTCGTCTCGGCGATGCGCGCGTCGACCGCGGCCAGGGCCTCGCGGGCCGCCGTGACGCCGCCCTCGAGCTCCTCGACCTTCTCCATGACCACGAGCTCGATCTCCTCGAGCTCGTCGCGACGGCGCGCGAGGGCCGCGAGCTCCTGCTCGAGCGCCTGCACGTCCTTGACGGACGACGTCCCCTGGAGCCGGTCGCGGTCGCGCTCCATACGCGCCTCGACGACCTTCACATCCGCCTCGACGCGGCCGAGCTCCGCCTGGGCGTCCTCGAGGGCGCCGGTGCGCTCCACGAGGTCGCGACGCAGCGTCTCCGACTCCTTCGCGAGCTCGGCGAGCTGGGCCGTCTCGGGCAGGTTGCGCAGCTTGTGGTCGAGCTGCTGCAGCCGGGTGTCGAACTCCTGCAGCTCGAGCAGCAGCGCCTGGTCTTCGGGTGCGGCCTTGAGGCCCATGCGGTTTCCGTTTCTGTCGGTGTCGGGAGTCAGACGAGGGCGAAGTCCCACGGGTCGGTGCGCAGCTCGCTCACCGTGACCGTGAGCTCGGGGAGCGCCTCGCGGAGCTCGGCGGCCGCGGCCTCGAGCCACAACCACTCCGCCGCCCAGTGCGAGACGTCGAGCAGAGCGGGGCCACCCGCGACGCGCGCCTCCTCGCGCGCCTCCGACGCCGGATGGTGCCGGAGGTCGCTCGTGATGTAGACGTCGGCGCCGCGCACCTCGGGGTGCGCGAGCAGCGAGTCGCCGGCCCCCGCGCACAGGGCGACGCGGCGCACCTCGGCGTGGTAGTCGCCGGCGCCGCGGATGCCCTGCGCGGTGGCCGGGAGCACGCGCTGCAGGCCGCGCGCGAGCTCGCCGAGCGTGACGGGCTCCGCGAGCTCGCCGACGCGTCCGAGTCCCAGCGCCGGATCGGACGCGGACGGGACGAGCGGGCGCACGTCGCGCAGGCCGAGTCGCGCCGCGAGCACCGCCGAGGTGCCGTCGGCGACGATGTCGGCGTTCGTGTGGGCGGCGAGGAGCGCGCAGCCGCCGCGGATGAGCCGCGCGAGCACGGCGCCTTTGTAGCGGTCCTCCGCGATCGAGGTGACGCCGCGCAAGAGCAGCGGGTGGTGCACGAGCAGGAGCTGGGCGCCGAGCTCGACCGCCTCGTCGGCCGTGTCGAGCACGGCGTCGACCGCGAGATGCACCGTCCTGACCTCGGCCGCGGGGTCGCCCGCCAACAGGCCGGGCGCGTCCCAGGGCTCGGCGCCGGCGAGAGGCCAGAGGGTGTGCGCGACCTCGGTCACGCGCGCGAGGGAGGGGGCCACGGCCTCAGTCTATGAGGGGCGCGGCGTCGCTCCCGGTCGCAGCCGACGAGATCTCCTCGCGATCGCGCTCCTGCGCGCGGATCGCGGGGATGCCCGCGACGAGCGGCAACAGGAGTCCGAGCCCGAGCGCCACGAGCACGCCGATGTCGGTGCCCGCGAGCGGGGTGTCGGCGTCGACTCCGAGCGGCCCGAACAGGTAGCCCTGCCATGTGAGACCCGCGACCTCGGCCGTCGTCAGGCCGTAGCCGACGCCGGTGATGACGAGGAGGCCGATGAGGTTGACCCAGCGCACCGCGGGATAGACGCCCCCGCGCTCGAGGAGCGACGGAGCGTGGAAGCGCCGGAGCCGGATCATCATCTCGGCACCGAAGATCCCGGTCCACGCGGCGACGGGCACCGCCACCGTCGTCGCGACGTCCCACACGATGTCGCGCGTGTCGGCGCCGATCAGCAGCAGGCCGGCGCCGAGGGCCGTGACGAGCACCGCCGCGATGACCGTGGCCGCCGCGCGCGGGGCGCGCAGGCCGGTCGCGCCGATCGAGAGGCCCGCCGAGTACATCGCGACGATCGCGCCCGCGACGAGGCCGAACGCGGCCGCCGCGAACAGCGGGATGAGCAGGACGTCCGGCACGAGGTCGAGCAGCGCCGCGAGGGGCGCCCGGGCGAGGGACTCGCCCAACCCCGGATCGGAGGCCGCGAGCACGGCACCCCACGAGAGGATGGCGAGCGTCGGCACGATCGCGCCGAAGCTGCCCCACAGCATGTTGGCCGCACCCGAGCCCGCGGGGTTCTGGTAGCGGGCGAGGTCCGAGCTCGACTGCGCCCACGCGAGACCCACGACGCTGAACACCGTGACCGCGCCGCCGAGCGCGAGCAGCCACGAGCCGTCATCGGTGCGCAGGGCGGCCTCGAGGTCGACGTGCGAGGAGGTGAAGACGATGACGACGACGAGGAGTGCCGTGGAGAGGATGCCGAGCACGCGCTGCACGCGGTGCAGCAGACCGTAGCCGAGCACCGCGACGATACCCGCGAGCACCGCACCGACGGCGAGGGCGACGAACGCCGTGACGCCGACCCCCTCACCCGGTGCGAAGAGCGACCCGGCCGTGGCGGCGAGCAGCCACAGGAGAACCCCGCCCCACAGCACGCGTCCGATCACGGAGAGGATCGCGGGGAGCACGTTCCCCACGAGACCGAAGGTCGCGCGGGACACGACCATCGTGGGCTGCCCGCTCCACTTGCCCGCGAGCGAGCCGAGGCCGAGCGGCAGCGCCGAGACGGCGACACCGGCCACGATCGCGACGAGCACCTGGCGCAGGCTCATGCCGAGGGCGAACAGGCTCGCCCCGACCGCGAGCATGACGACCGAGGAGTTCGCGGCGAACCACAGCCAGAAGAGGCGGGCGGCGTGACCGGCACGGCGCTCGATGGGCGTGGGCTCGGAGGCGGAGGCCTCCACCGCCATCGCGGGCAGGTCCGTCGGCGCCTCGGGTGGGAGCGGCTCGCCGACGGCCACGACCGTCGCGGTCGACAGCGGCACCGGGGCGACGGATGCGACGCCCGCCTCGTCGACCGGGATCGGTGCGGCGAGGTCGGCGCGGTCGAGCTCGTCGATGCCCTCGACCTCCGGGTCTCCCGGGTACGGGGCCGGGGCTCCCGTGAGCACGATGGCCTCGGCGGACGGCGGGGGTGCGTCGTGGAAGTCGCCGGGCGCTGGTGCCGCCGACGCCGCGGACGGCGGCGGCAGCTGGGAGAAGTCCACGGGTGCGCCCGGATCGACCGCCGAGTCGGGCGGCGGGAACACGGGAGCCGGGAGATCCGACACGGGCGGCGGCGTGAGCGCCGAGGTGTCGAGGACGGCCGGCTCGGGCGCGGGCGGCTCGACGAGCGGCGGGGGCGCGTACGCGGGCGGCGGCGCCGTGAGCCATGCCTGGTCGCCGGGCGACGGAGCATCGGGTGTCGCGAACGGCGGCTCCGACACGGTCGGCGGCGTCGTGCCGCCGAAGGCCGGGGCGTCGAACGCGGTGGGCTCGGCCGCCGGCGGCTGGAGGTCGGGCGCAGGCGACTCGTAGGCGGGTGCGGGCGCGTCGTACGTCGGCGCGGGGGGTGCGAACGCGGACGCGGGAGGGGCGAACGCCGGTGCGGGCGACTCGTACGCGGGCGGCGGCGCGTCGGCGAGCGACACGGGCGTCTCGGGCCCGGGGTACGGCGCGTCGACGGAGGCGGGCGCGTCGGAGGCGGGCGCGTCGACGTCCGGGGCCGCGAAGACCGGCCCTCCCGATGCCGTCTCGTCGTCGGGGAGCTCGTAGACCGGGACGTCGTCAACCGGCGCGGTGAGGGCGGCGTCCTGCGGCGCGATCGGGGGCGGGTAGGACGCGAGGTCGCCGTACGGGGCGGCGGGCGCATCCGTCGGCTGCGACGGGCCGAGGTCCCACGCGGACGGCGCGGCGTCCTGCGGGGCCGACGGTGCGAAGGCGTCGAGCGCCTCGCCCTCGCGCGCGGGGTCGGGCGCGTCGACCCAGCCGGGAGGTGCGGAGTACGCGGTCTCGGGGGCGGGCGGCGCAGGCGGGGTCGTGCCGAACTGCGCGGTTCCGAAGACGGCCCCGGCCTCCGCGGGCGGCTCCCCCGTCTCCTCCGTCGGCGGGAGGCCCTGGCGGCGGCGCAGCTCGTCCTCGAGCCGGAGGATCGCGTCGAGCGTCGAGCCGTGCGCGGCCTCCTGCTCGATCGTGCGGCCGAGGTCCTCGTCGGCGAGAGGCGCCTCCGGTGCGGAGGGCTCCACGGCGGGCGCGCTCGCGGCGGCGGGCACGGCGGGCGGCGTGTCGCCGTAGACGAAGACGGTCGGCGGGGCTTCAGCCACGGGGGCGTCCGCCGCCGGCACCTCCGCCGCGGGCACCTCCGCCGCGGGCACCTCCGCCGCGGGCGCTTCGAAGGCCGGAGCGGGCGGCACGTAGGCGGGCGCGGGAGGCTCGGACGGTGCGGCGGCGGGGGCAGGGGCGTCGACCACCGGCGCATCGACGGCCGCGACCTCGACGGGGCCGGTGAACTCCGAGGGCGCCGGCCAGTCAGCGACGGGCTCCGGCAGCACCGGATCCGCAGCTGTCACGACGGAATCGGGGGCCGCCTCGGGGTCCGAGGCCACGACGTCGGGGGCGATGTACTCCGGCGCGGGCGGCGGGGGCGGGACGGGCACGGGCGGCAGCGCGGGCTCGGCTGCTGCCGGAGGCGGGACGTCCGCCTTCACCTCGCCCGGGTCCGGCCGGAAGACGGGGTCGGAATTGAGCACGGGGAGAGTGATCGGCCCCGTGTACATCGCGGTCTGCGCGGCGAGGGCCGCCGCCAGCTCGTCGTCGCTCACGGTCGACGCGCCGCCGTACGGCGGCGGGTACTCCGCGGCTGCGGGAACGAACCCGGGGGTCGTCCCGTCGGCATCATCCCGCGGCGAATCTCCGCCCCGCACCTCGGTCATGCGTCGGATTCTAGGGGTGCTCGGGTCTCCGACCGGGGAGGACGGGCCGTCACGAGCACGATGATCCCCGCGAGGATCGCCGCGAGTCCCGCCCAGGCGAGCGGTTCGAGCCGCTCCCCCACGATCACCACGGCGAGCACGGTGGCGAACACCGGCTCGAGCAGCGCGATGACCGTGACGGTCGACGAGCGGAGCGCACGCAAGGCGACGCCCACGAGGAGGTAGGCGACCAGGGTGGGGCCGAGCGCGAGGTAGGCGGCGATGCCGATCGAGCGCGCATCCGTCAGGAGCGGAGCGCCCAGGGCGAGCAGCACGGGCAGCAGGAGCACCGCCCCGCACCCGAACACGGCCCCCATCGCCCCGCGCGAGCTCCCGCCCGACGTGACGATGCGGCCGGACGCGTAGGTGTAGAGCCCGTAGGCGACGCCCGCGAGCAGCCCGAACAGCACGCCGGGCAGCACGGCGCTGCCCGATTCGCCGGGGTGGCGCACGGTCGACACGAGCACCATGCCCCCGAGCGCGAGCGCCGTGGCCACGGCCCAGCGCACCGACAGCGGATGCCGATCGACGAGCCACTCCAGCAGCGCGGTCACGATCGGGCCGGTGCCGAGGGCGACGACGTTGCCGATCGCGACGCCGGCGAGGTCCATGCCCGTGTAGAAGGCGAGCGGGTACACGAAGACCCCGATCCCGCCGATGGCCGCCCAGTGCCGCGTCGCGCGATCGCGCAGCACGCCGAGGCTCAGGCGCGGTGCGGTCGCGAAGAGCAGCAGGCCGCCGACGCCCATCGTCGCGGCCCCCGTCGCGAAGGGGCTGACGCTGTCGGGCAGGAAGGTCGCGGTGGTGCCGGTGGTGCCCCAGAAGAGCGACGCGAGGACGATCGCGAGCGCGGCTTGCCCTCTTCCGATCTGCACGTGGGCGCTGAGGGACTCGAACCCCCGGCATCTTCGGTGTAAACGAAGCGCTCTACCAGCTGAGCTAAGCGCCCGGACCCGACGATGCTACCGGGGCGGGCGCGATGCGACGGCCGCTCAGACCGAGACGGGGAGCACCTCGTCGAGGGCCGCGCGGTACTCCTCGATCGAGCGCGCCTGGCCGGGCGCCGTGATGAAGGAGGCGCGGATGATGCCCTTGGCGTCGATCACGAAGGTCGCGCGGTTGGCGAAGCCCTTCTCCTCGAGGAAGACGCCGTACTCCTTCGCGACGGCGCCGTGGGGCCAGAAGTCGGCGAGGAGGGTGAAGTCGTAGCCCTCCTGCTCGGCCCAGGCGCGGAGCGCCGCCTTCGAGTCGACCGAGATGCCGATGAGCTCGACACCGTGCCGCTTGAAGTCGTCGAGGTTGTCACGCAGGGCGCACAGCTCGCCCGTGCAGGTGCTCGAGAAGGCGAGCGGGAAGAAGACGAGGGCGACCGGCTTGCGGCCACGGAAGTCGCTGAGCCGGACGTGCTCGCCGTACTGGTTCGGCAGGTCGAAATCGGGGGCCTGCGTGTCGTTCTCCAGAGCCACGAGCGACGATCATACGCCGCAGTCCGGGTATGTGCCGGTGGATCGTGCGATGTCGGAACTCGGCGGGCACTCGGGCCTAGACTCGTCGATGGCCATGACATGATCAGGAAGAGGTCAAGGGTGACGGTGAACGACCAGGATCCGTACTCGGTGAACAACACCGACCAGGACCCGGAGGAGACCGCCGAATGGCAGGAGTCCCTCGACGCGCTCGTCGCGGACAAGGGGCACCAGCGTGGTCGCGAGATCATGCTCAGCCTGCTGAAGCGTTCCAAGGATCTGCACCTGGGTGTGCCCATGGTGCCGACGACCGACTACATCAACACGATCGCCCCCGAGAACGAGCCCGCGTTCCCGGGCGATGAGGAGCTCGAGCGCCAGTACCGCCGGTGGATCCGGTGGAACGCCGCCATCACGGTGCACCGCGCGCAGCGTCCCGGCATCGCGGTCGGCGGTCACATCTCGACGTACGCGTCGAGCGCCTCGCTCTACGAGGTCGGCCACAACTGGTTCTTCCGCGGCCAGGATCACCCGTCGGGCGGCGACCAGATCTTCTACCAGGGCCACGCCTCCCCCGGCATGTACGCCCGCGCCTTCCTCGAGGGCCGCCTCACCGAGCAGCACCTCGACGGCTTCCGTCAGGAGAAGTCGCGTGCGCCGTACGGCCTGAGCTCCTACCCGCACCCGCGGCTCATGCCGGAGTTCTGGCAGTTCCCGACCGTGTCGATGGGCCTCGGCCCCATCAACGCGATCTGGCAGGCGCAGAACAACAAGTACCTCACCAACCGCGGCATCATCGACCGCTCCGACAGCCGCGTCTGGGCGTTCCTCGGCGACGGCGAGATGGACGAGGTCGAGAGCCGCGGCGCGCTCCAGTGGGCCGCGAACGAGAAGCTCGACAACCTGACGTTCGTCATCAACTGCAACCTGCAGCGACTCGACGGACCCGTCCGCGGCAACGGCAAGATCATCCAGGAGCTCGAGAGCTTCTTCCGCGGCGCCGGCTGGAACGTCATCAAGGTCATCTGGGGCCGCGAGTGGGACGACCTCCTCGCGCGCGACAACGGCGCCCTCGTCAAGCTCATGAACGAGACGCCCGACGGCGACTACCAGACCTACAAGGCCGAGGACGGCGCCTACGTCCGCGAGAATTTCTTCGCGCGCGACCCCGAGGCCCTCAAGCTCGTCGAGGGCTACACCGACGAGCAGATCTGGAACCTCAAGCGCGGCGGCCACGACTACCGCAAGGTCTACGCCGCGTTCAAGGCCGCCGTCGAGCACGAGGGCCAGCCGACCGTCATCCTCGCGAAGACGATCAAGGGCTACGGCCTCGGCAAGAGCTTCGAGGGCCGCAACGCGACCCACCAGATGAAGAAGCTCACGCTCGACAACCTCAAGCAGTTCCGCGACGAGCTCCGCATCCCCATCACGGACGCGCAGCTCGAGGAGAACCCCTACCTGCCGCCGTACTACCACCCGGGCGAAGACGACCCGGCGATCCAGTACCTGCAGGAGCG
>WKJB01000092.1_pt1 | contig 27587 bp, 27 predicted proteins | sample 5403331 | NCBI WGS metagenome assembly WKJB01 (sample SAMN13198853, study PRJNA488119) | plastic metagenome | isolation source: water-polyurethane dispersion (WPUD) containing a polyether... | place: Mexico: Mexico City | collected 2016 | reverse complement strand
CACCGACCCACCTTCACGCCCGCCGCCTTCGGCACCCGATGCACACCGCCGAATGACGGAGCCGTCAGCGTCAGCAGGTAGAACCGGAACGCCACGGGGTCGCAGTCGAAGATCCCGGAGCGAGCAATCGCAGCCCAGTCACCTCGGTAGAGCTCGGCGCAGCTCGGGCACTTCGACTTCAACCGCGACTGACACCGCACATACTCGCCCGACTTCAACCGGTACGGGCGCGAGCAACCGGGGGGAACAGCATCCGAAGCATCCGCCATAGCCTCCGGCTACGGGGAGAGCGGAACTCATAATCGTGAGGTCGCGGGTTCGAGTCCCGCCTCAGCTACCACGACCCCTCTCGTCGTGACGGTGCGTCTCACCCGACGGCGGCCAGGATGCGCTCGGCCGCGACCTCGGCGCCGGACGGCAGGCCGCGCAGCCGGCGACCGGTGGCACCCGCCCGGGCGCGGAGCGCAGTGTCGTCGAGCAGCGCGGCGACGGCGTCGCGAACGGCGGTCGGCCGCGCGTTCTTGGGCAGCCACTGCCCCACGCCGGCGGACTGCAGCGTCGGCCCGATGAGCCGCTGATCCGCCGTCGGATTGACCGGCAGCACGAGCAGCGGAACCCCGTGGGCGAGCGCCTTCATCGTCGTGGAGTGCCCGCCGTGCCCCACCACGAGGTCTACGGTCGGCAGCAGCTCGGCGTGGGGTGCCCATCCCCGCACCTCGACATTCGGCGCCGCCGCGAGCTCGCCGCCGAGGTCGACCCCGCCGGTGGTGACGACCGCATCGACCGGCAGGCCCGCGAGGGCCTCGACGATGCGGCGGTAGACGGGCAGCATCCCCGGCCAGGAGGACGAGCTGAGCGCCACGAGGATGCGGGGGCGCGTCCCCCGCGGAAGCGGACCGGCGCCGACCTCGGTCGTGCCGGTCCACGTGCCCGAGAGCCGCGCATCGCCCCCGGCCGGATCCAGCTCGGCGTCGGTGAGCAGCAGCCGGTCGGCGCACTGCGCCCACAGCCCCATCGGTCGCAGCCCGCGCATCCCGAGGATACGGCCGGTCGCGCCGCCGTCGAAGGTGTCGACCCAGTACGCGCCGAAGGTGTGGAAGAGCGCGACCGTGGGTGTGCCCGTCTCGAGCGCGCCCCGGAGCGGCGCGGGCGTCATGCAGTCGGCGACCACCACGTCGGGGCGGCGGTCGGCGACGAGCCGCCGTGCCTGCTCGCTCGTCGAGGCTCCCGCCATGAGGCGGGCGAGCGCCCGCATCCCCCGGGCGCCGCTGCCGCTGTTCGTCCCGGTGGCCGCCTCGGCGGGGGGAACGGGATCGAGCGTCCGCCCGCGCGCGCCGACCCGAGTCCCGCGATGTCGACCTCGTGTCCGAGCCGGGCGAGAGCGTCGGCGACCGCGAGCGTGGGCGGCACGTTGCCTCCCAGGTCGGCGGTGAGCACGAGCGTCCTCACGGCGCCTCCCGCGTCGTGCCCGTTCCCGTCGCGTCGTGCGCGACGTCGACCGCCATGCGTCGAGGGTAGGCCCTCCTGACGCTGCTGGCGAGCGGTTCGCACGAGCCGCTCTCGTGGGAGCTGGCCGTCGGGTGCGATGTCCTCGGAGGCCTAGGCTCGAGTCATCGCGCATAGGCCGGGCCATCGTGCCGGGCAGGGGGGAGGTGCGCGAGTCCCCGCTCCAGAGCGCGTATCGACGCGCGCCGAGCGTCGTCGAAAACACTCGTTCGCCCGTATTGCGCAACCCGAAGGTGCGCGCTATGTTGCTTGCTTAACGAACGACCGTTAAGCATAGGAGCGCGGTGAGCAAGTCGATCTGGATCGTCGGCGCGGGCCACATGGGCCGCAGCGCGCTCGCGATCCTCGCGGAGCACGAGCCCCAGTGGAGCTTCACGGTCGTCGATCGGGATGCGCAGTCCCTCGCCGCGGCGGCGCAGGTCGACCCCGCGAGGGTCCGCCCCCTCCAGGTCGATGTGAGCCGCGAGGCGCTCGCGATCGAGGGCGCCGATGTCGTGCTCAATATGGCGGGCCCGTTCTTCGCCGTCTCGACCCGGGTCGCCGAGGCGGCGCTCGCCGCCGGCGTGCCATATCTCGACATCGCCGACGACGTCGAGGCGACCGAGTCGATCCTCGCCCTCGACGAAGCCGCCCGCGCCGCGAGCACGAGCCTCGTGACCGGCGCGGGGCTCTCGCCGGGGGTCTCCAACTGGATGGCGGCGACGCTCGTGGCCGAGTACCCCGAGGCGGACGAGCTCCGCGTCGCGTGGGCGACCCACGAGCCGGACCCGGGCGGCCTCGCACCCCTGCGACACATGCTCCACATGGCCGTCGTGCCGGCGCTCAACATCGAGGACGGCGAGCCGCGCGAGAGCGTCGGATTCCGGCCGGAGACAGCCGGGGAGTACGACTTCCCCGCGCCGCTCGGTCGCATCGAGGCCTACGACACGGCGCATCCGGAGCCCCTGACGCTGCATCGCCGCTTCCCCCACCTCCGTCGGATCGTCTGCCAGGGATCGCTGCGGCCGGCCTGGGCCAACGCGGCGTTCTCCACCCTCGGGCGCATCGGCTTCGGCTACGGCGAGCCGGTCGAGATCCACGGCGTGAGCATCGAACCCGCCGAGTTCCTGTGGCAGCTCATGTGGCAGCGCCACCGCGCACGCAACTCGGCGCCGTCCGAGACGACCACCGCCGTCCACGTCGTCGCCCTCGCCGACGGCGAGGAGCTCGGTGCGCGATCGGTCATCGACCACGACGTCATGGCCGTCGGCACCGGTCTCGGCGCCGCCGCGGCGGTGCTCGCCGCGATCGAGTCCGGCATCCCCGACGGGGCGCACGGCCCCGAGGCCATCGACGCGGGAGTCGCTCTGGCCCACTTCACCACCCTCGCCGCACGTCGCGGCGCGTTCACGGAAGGGATCCTCGCGCGATGACGACGAGCGACCTGTTCGACATCTCCACCCTCACTCCCGTCGTCGGGGGAGAGGAGTACACGAAGGGCACCGCCACCGAGGTGTTCGAGCCCGCCACCGGCGAGGTGATCGGCGACATCCTCGACGTCGGCGCCGAGGGCGTCGACGCAGCGGTCGCCGCGGCCCGCGCCGCACTGCCCGGATGGCGCGGCCTCACCCCGAAGGACCGTGCCACGGCCCTCATCCGACTCGCCGACCTCGTGGAGGAGCACGCGGAGGTGCTCGGCGAGCTCGAGTCGCGCGACGTGGGGAAGCCGCTCGCCGACGCGGTCGCCGAGATGAAGTCGGCTGCCGACAAGTACCGCTTCTTCGCGGGCGCCGCGCGATCCCTCACGGTCCCGGCGACGGGCGAGTACAAGCCCGGCATCACGAGCATCGTCCGCCGCGAGCCGGTCGGCGTCGTCGCCGCGCTGGCGCCGTGGAACTACCCGATGGGCCTCACGAGCTGGAAGATCGCCCCCGCTCTCGCGACCGGCAACACGGTCGTGCTCAAGCCGCCGACGGAGGCCTCGCTCACCTCGCTCTACCTCGCGCGCCTGGCCGCCGAGGTCTTCCCGGCGGGCGTGCTCAACGTCATCACCGGACGCGGGGGAAGCGTCGGCGGACCCCTCGCCGACCACCCCGACGTGGGGCTGGTCTCGCTCACGGGCGGCACCGGCACCGGGCGCACGATCATGCGCAACGCCGCGGCGACGATCAAGCGCGTGCACCTCGAGCTCGGGGGCAAGGCACCCGTGCTCGTCTTCGACGACGCCGACCTCGACAAGCTGACCGCGACCATGACCGGGGCCGTCTACCGCAACTCCGGTCAGGACTGCACGGCCGCGACGCGCATCTACGCGCACGAATCGATCCGGGACGAGGTCATCGACCGGCTCCGGACGGTCGCCGAGTCGCTCAAGGTCGGCAACGGCTTCATCGACCCCGAGGTGCGGATGGGGCCCGTCGTCTCCCGCCGCCAGCAGGAGGTCGTGGCGGGCTTCGTCGAGCGCGCGGTCGCCGGCGGCGCGCAGGTGGTGACGGGCGGTGCGGTCCCGGAGATGGAGGGCTCCTACTACGCGCCCACCGTCGTGACCGGCGTGCAGCAGGGCGACGAGATCGTGCAGGAGGAGATCTTCGGGCCGGTCGTGGTCGTGAGCTCGTTCAGCAGCGACGACGAGGCGCTCGCGAAGGCCAACGACATCGCTTACGGCCTCGCGGCATCCGTGTGGACCCGCGACGTCTCGCGTGCGATCGGCGTGTCCGCGCGTGTCGAGGCGGGAACCGTGTGGGTGAACGACCACGGTCCCACGGCGGCCGAGATGCCGTTCGGCGGATACAAGCAGTCCGGGATCGGGCGGGATCTGTCGATCAAGGCGCTCGAGGACCACACCGAGCTCAAGCACGTCGCCATCAGCCACGGCCTCACGCTGTAGCCCACCCGAATCCAAGGAGGACTGCAATGACGCAGTACGTTCTCGAGGTCGAGCCCGACGTCGACGAGAGCTCGCGGCGGCTCGCCGAAGAGCTGCTCGACGAGTGGGGGATCATCCCCGCGGGCGAGACCGTCCGGATCGCGCGCCTGTCCGGTGGTGCGAGCAACGTCAACCTGCGCATCAGCGCGGGGGAGAGCACGTGGGCGCTGCGCCTGTGCGACCCGCTCGGCGAGCGCTGGGGCGTGGACCGCGCCGCCACGATCCAGGCGCAGAACGATGCCGCCGAGATGGGGCTCGCGCCGCGAGTCGTCGCGCAGAAGATGCCCGCCGGCCACTTCCTCTCCGAGTTCGTCGAGGGGACGACCGTCACGTCGGAGTACGTGCGCGAGGCTGACCTGCTCGAGCCGATCGCGCGGACGCTGCGCGAGCTCAACGCCGGCTCGACGACCGGTCGCGTGTTCTCGCCGTTCCGCGACCTCGGCACCTTCCTCGAGTTCGGGGACGGGGACGGGGTCGGCTTCGCACCGCAGATCACCGACGAGCTCGCGGCCGTCACGCGCATCCGGGCGCTCTTCGAGACGCGTCCCGCCCCGCGCGGCTTCTGCCACAGCGACCTCGTGCCGCAGAACTTCATCCGTCACGGCGACACCCTCTCGCTCGTCGACTTCGACTACGCGGGCACGGGCTGGGTCGCGTTCGAGCTCGCCTCGTTCTCGTGTCAGGCCCAGCTCGACGCGGAGGAGACCCACGCGTTCTTGAGCGCCTACGACCCCGACTACGACGAGGGACAGGCGGCGCGCGTGGAGCTCATGCGCGCCATCGCGGGCATCCGGGAGGCGTGCTGGGCCTACATGGCGGAGCCGATCCTGTCCGGGTCCACGGCGCCGCTCGACGGCTGGACCTACCAGGGCTACGCGGCGAACAACCTCGCCCAGGCCCGCGGCGTCCTCGCGGACGGCCGCCTCGAGCAGTACCTCTCGGCAGCCCGCCACGTCCGCCCGGGGGCGCTCTTCTGATGATCGCGACGACTCGGCAACCGGAGGCGGTGATCGCCGACGGGACCCTGCTCGACGGACTCCGCCTCTGGGCGCGGAGCACGCCGGACACGCCCGCGCTCACGGAGGGCGGCACGACACTCGGCTACCGCGCGCTGCTCGACGCCGTGGAGCGGGCAGCCGCCGCGCTCCCCGAGCGCGGGGTCCGTGCCGGCGATCGGGTGATCCTCGTCGGGGAGAACACCTGGCAGTGGGCGGTCGCCTACCTCGCCGTCATGGCGGCGGGCGCGATCGTCGTGCCCGCGAACACGCGGCTCTCGCCCGCGCAGTTCGCGGCGCAGGCAGAGTTCGTCGATGCTCGTCTCGTGCTCGTCGACGAGCGCTTCGCATCGCTCGCGGAGGGCGTCGAGCGTCGCGTCGAGCGGATCGACCTCCCGGGGTCCTTCCTCGACGGCACCTCGGCCGCGGGGGAGCTCCCGGCGCTCGAGCTGGACGCCCCCGCCCTCATCAGCTTCACCTCGGGCACCACCGGGACCCCCAAGGGGGCGCTGTTGACGCACCGCGCCCTCGCGGAGGGCTCGCGGGTCTTCGCCCGCGTGCTGGGGACCTCGCGCGACGACAGCACCGTCGTCCTCGTCCCGATGTTCCACAACACGGGCTTCGTGGACCAGCTGGGCCACATGATCCTCGTGGGCGGGGAGACGGTCCTCCTGCGCTCGTTCCGCACACAGGCGGCGGTGGACGAGCTCGCCCGCCGGCAGGTGACCTACATCACCGCCGTGCCGAGCATCATCCGGCTCGTGATGACGCACGAGCAGGCGGACCGCGCGTTCGCCCGTGCGCGCAGCGTGCTCTACGGCGGCTCGCCCATGCCCGAGGCGTGGTCCAACGAGCTCGCCGAACGCTGGCCCGCCCTCCGCCTGTTCCACGGCTACGGTCTCACCGAGTTCACGTCGGCAGTGTCGTTCCTGACGCCCGATCGTGCGGCGAACCGCGAGTCCGTCGGCTCGCCCGCCCCCGGTGTCGAGGTGCGGATCGTCGATCCGGACGGGGTCGACGTGGCCGACGGCGCGACCGGCGAGCTCATCGCGCGCGGTCCCACGATGATGTCGCAGTACTGGGGAGCGCCCGAGCTCACGGCTCGCAAGATCGTCGACGGCTGGCTCTGGACGGGCGACCTCGCCCACCGGGCGGACGGTCTCCTCTTCCTCGACGGCCGCGTCGACGATGTCATCAACCGCGGCGGCGAGAAGGTGCTGCCCGCGTTCGTCGAGTCGAAGCTGAGCGAGATCCCCGGCGTCGCGGAGGCCTGCGTCTTCGGTCTCGACGACCCGATCCTCCAGAGCCGGGTGCACGCCGTCGTCCGTCCGCGTGACGGCGAGACCGTGCCGGCTGAGGCCGACATCCGCGCTCGGCTCGCGGAGCAGCTGCCCGACTACGCCGTGCCGGAGACGGTGCGGGTCTGGGACGACCTGCCGCGGGGGGCGTCAGGGAAGGTCGACCGCCGAGCGGTCGTCGCGAAGCGCAAGCAGGAAGGGGAGGCACGGTGACCGATCCCACGTGGGACGTCGTCGTCATCGGCGCGGGGGGCTCGCAGGCGCAGGCGATGCTCGAGGCATCCGCCCGGGCGGGGTCGCTCGAGCGCTGGCTCGGGATCGACATCCGATGGCGGCCGGAGGCGGAGGCGCGGGCGCGGCAGCTGGGACTCCAGACGCGCACGCTCGACGTGCTCGGCGACGCCGCGGAGCTCACGGCGATCCTGCGCGACGCGCGCCTCGTCGCCAATCTCGCGGGCCCGTACTACCGCACGGGCGTCACGGTGCTCGACGCCGCGATCGAGGCGCGCACCGACTACCTCGACATCTGCGACGACACGGATGCCACGCTCGCCCTGCTGGAGCGCGAGGCCGCCGCCCGCGATGCGGGCATCACCGCCCTCGTCGGCATGGGCTCGTCGCCCGGGACGAGCAACGTGCTCATCCGGGCGGCCCACGACTACCTCGGCGGCGCCGACGAGGTCGACATCTACTGGTCGGTCGACGTCGCCGACATGACCGCGGCCGCCACGACCCACTTCTGGCACTGCTTCAACCTCGTGGCGCCGGACGGGTCCGTCGAGCCGGTGCCCACGTGGGACGCGCTCGATCTGCGCGAGGTGGAGTTCCCCGGCACCGTCGGACGGCAGACGCTCGTCCGGCTCGCGCACCCCGAGCCGCTCACCGTTCCGCGCTTCCTCGGGGTCTCGCGTGCGAGAAACTACGGGGTCATCACGCCGTTCGAGGCGACGCGTGTCGCGTGGGCGCTCGCCTACTCCGTCGACCCGCTCCGTCCCGCGGACGGCGACCTGCAGGCGACGACGCGCGGGGCGGTCGACGTCTTCCTGCGCTACCGCGACACTCTCGCGGACGCGCCGCGTGTGGGCAGCGGGCTCATCATCGACGTCCACACGGGCGGCAACGGCATCCGCTTCGCTGCGGGGGCCGAGACCGAGATGTCGGAGGCGACGGGCGTCCCCGCCGCGGCCGGCGTCCGGGTGCTCTTGGACGGCGCCGCGCCGGGCCTCGGCATCGCGCCGCCGGAGCTCCTGCGGCCTGCCGACTTCTTCGACGCGCTCGGGAAGGTCAGCCGTGGCGGCGGCGGCCTCAAGGTCTACGAGCTCGTCGACGGCGAGCAAGGCGAGCGGGTGCGGATGCGGCACCTGCTCGGAATCCAGAAGGGAGAGGTCGCCTGATGCGACTCGACGGCAAGCACATCCTGATCACCGGCGGCGGTCGTGGCCTCGGCTACGCGTTCGCCGAGGCCGCGCTCGGGCTCGGCGCGAGCGTGTCGATCACCGGACGCTCGGAGACGAAGCTCGCCGAGGCCGCGGAGCGGCTCGCGGTATCCGGCGGCGAGGTCTCGATCCACCCCGGCGACGTGTCGAAGTCCGCCGACGTCGCCCGCGCGATCGACGCCGTGCTGGAGCGATTCGGACGGATCGACGGCGTCGTCAACAACGCCGGCATCGCCGACGAGGCCGCGTTCCTCGACATCACCGAGGCGGGCTGGCGGGAGGTCGTCGACGTCAACCTGACGGGCCCGTTCCTCGTGACCCAGGCTGCCGCGCGCGTCATGAGCGGCGGCGGTTCGATCGTCAACATCGCGTCCGTCGACGCCTGGGGGGCTGACGGCCCGTACGCGAGCTACGTCGCCGCGAAGCACGGCCTCGTCGGCCTCACGCGCGCCGCGGCCGCCGAGCTCGGTTCGCGTGGCATCCGCGTCAACTCGGTCAGCCCGGGCTGGACGATGACCGACATGGCCGCCGAGTCGGTCACGCCGGGCGTGCTCGCGCAGATGAAGTCCGCCTTCCACCGCGCCGCCATCGGGCGCGTCGTCGAGACGACGGAGGTCGCCGCTGCGGTCACCTTCCTTCTCTCGGACGCCGCGAGCGGCATCACGGGGATCGACATCCCCGTGGACGGTGGCACGCTCGCCAACCTCTATATCCTCGAGACCTTCACGGACGGTGAGTGACGTGGTGCTGCGCATCGCGGTGATCGGCGCCGGGACCGTCGGCGTCGGCGCCGCCCGTCGGGCCGCCGAGCTCGGGGCGGAGGTGACCGTCGTCGACCGGGAGGGCCCGGCGAGCGGTTCGTCCGGCCGTTCCGCGGCGATCTACAACGTGCAGACGGTCGACCCGTTGCACGTCGAGCTGCGCACGCGGGCGCGCGAGCTGTTCTTCGAGCTCGAGCGCACGCGAGGACTCCCGCTCCGCAAGATCGGCAACCTCCGGGTCGCGTGGACGGACGCCGACCTCGAGGTGCTCCGCGGCGTCATCGACGTCCAGCGCGGGCTCGGCCTCACCGAGGAGGACTCGGTGATCCTCGATCGCGACGGCATCCAGCGGCTCGTACCCGACCTGGTGACGCGCGACCTCGCGGGCGGGCTCTTCGGCCCGCGCGACGGGGTCATCGACGGGGTGTACCTGAGCCACACGCTCCTGCACTCGGCCATCGACCGCGGCGCGCGCTACGTGAAGGCCAGGGTGCTCGACCATCGCAAGCGCGGCTCCGAGCACGTGCTCGTGACGGAGCAGGGCGAGATCGTCGCCGACGTCGTCGTCAACGCGGCGGGGGCCTGGGCCGGGAAGGTCGGCGCGATCCTCGGCATCGAGGTTCCGGTCATGCCGCAGGTGCACGACATCGTCAAGGCGCGGCTCCCGGAGGCCCGCCCGTACACGGTGCCGATGGTCAACCTCTACATGCCGGGCAGCGACGGCGAGGCGCTCTACTTCCGGCAGCTCGACCCGACGACCCTGCTCGCGGGCTTCCACACCTACGAGGTGCTCGAGGACCAGCCGATCGTCGACCCGGATGACTTCCGGCAGGTCGTGGAGCCCTCCTACACGGAGGCGGTCCGTGCGGCGCTGGCCGAGCGGTTCCCCGTGCCGGGGATCGAGGTCGTCCCCGGTTGGACGGGCCTCTACCCGCTCAGCCCCGACGGCGAGTTCATCATCGGCCCCGAGACGGGCGATCCCACGATCGTGACCGCGACAGGGCTCGGCGGGGTCGGGGTCACCTCGGGCTCCATGGCCGGCTACCTCGCCGCCGAGTGGGCCGTGCTCGGTGAGACCACCACCATGACGGGCGTCGAGCGGTGGCTCCCCTCCCGGTTCGAGACGAAGGGAGCGGTCGCGTGACGATCCTCATCTGCAACGACGACGGAGTGCAGTCGGAGGGGCTCCACTCCCTCCGCGAGGGGCTCATCGGCGCCGGCTACCGCACGGTCGCCGTCGCGCCGCACGAGCCGCGAAGCGGAACGTCCCGCTCCGCGACCTTCCGTCGTCCCGTCACGTATTGGCAGGTCGGAGGCACGGACGAGAACCCTGTCTACGCGTGCGACGGCACCCCCGTCGACTGCGTTCGGGTAGCGCTCATGTCCGACCTTGTGCCCGATGCCCGACTGGTGATCTCCGGGATCAACGAGGGCGCGAACCTGGGCGACGACGCGACCTACTCGAGCACCGTGGGCGCCGCGATCGAGGGAGCGCTCTTCGGCCTACCCGCGATCTCGACGTCGCAGCAGTCGACCGACGGCCTGTTCCGGCTCGTCGACCTCTCCGGCTACGACTGGCGCCCGTCGGTCGAGTCCACCGTCTGGCTCGCCGGACGCGTGCTCGAGCGGGGGATGCCTCCGCGCACCGTGCTCAACCTCAATGCCCCCGGAGTTCCCGCGGACTCCATGCGGATGAAGGTCACGCGCCTCGGTCACCGCACCTGGCGTCGACGCAGCCTGCAGGTCGAAACCAACGACCACGGCACCGGCTACTTCCTGTTCGACGTGAACTCGCCCGGACACCACCCGTACGAGGAGGCCGAGGGCACCGACTTCGCGGCGCTGGCGGCGGGTCACGTCTCCGTATCGCCGCTCTCCGTGCACTGGGCCGACGGTCTGGCCGGCACCGGATGGATCGAGGACCTCGGTCTCGACGACTTCGCACCTGTAGGCGACTGAGTCGCACTACCGCCCGCCTGGCGGGCACCCCACCCCGCAGATCAAAGGAGATCCACATGACAACTCAGCAGGAAGCGGCGGCCGACGTCGCCGAGCGGCCCAAGCGGCTGAGCGGCAAGCTCGGAACGCTCGACATCGTCTTCACCGTCCTGGCGTTCAATGCGCCGATGTCGGTGTTCATCGGGTACCTGACGGTGATCATCGGCGCCGGCAACGGCTTCGGCGCCCCCATCACCTACTTCGCGTGCGGCGCGCTTCTGCTCATCTTCGCGGTGGGCTTCACGTCGATGAGCCGCCACATGCGCAACCCGGGCGCCTTCTACGCCTACGTCACCGCGGGACTCGGCCGGCCGGCCGGCCTGGGCGCGTCGTTCGTGGCGGTCATCTCGTACTACTTCATCCTGCTCGGCGGTTACGCGCTCGGCGGCGTGGGCCTCGGGGCGTTCGTGCACGACGTGCTCGGCGGCCCCGAGCTGCCGTGGTGGCTCTGGGTGGGTGTGCTGATGGCGGTGGCGGGCACGCTCGGCTACTTCAACATCAACATCTCCGCCAAGGTGCTGCTGGTCTTCATGGCGGCCGAGGTCGTGCTCATCGTGGCCTACGACACGGTGGTGTTCGCGACGGGCGGCGCGGAGGGCTTCACGGCCGCACCCCTCGCGTTCGACAACATCCTCTCCGGCAACATCGGCATCGCGCTCCTGTTCGGCATCGTCTGCTACTCGGGCTTCGAGGCGACCGCCGTCTTCCGCGAGGAGGCGCGCGACCCCGACCGCACGATCCCGCGCGCGACCTACATCGCGGTGCTCTTCCTCGCCCTCGCCTACGGCATCTCGACCTGGGCGGTCATCGTCGGCGTCGGTCCGTCGACCGTCCTCGAGGAGTCGGCCGCCGACCCGGCGGGCACGGTTCTCGCGTCGGTCGCGACCTACCTCGGCAAGCTGGGATCGGATGTCGTCACCGTCCTGCTCGTCACGAGCGTCTTCGCCGCCAACCTCGCCACGCACAACGTGACGTCGCGGTACGCGTACTCGCTCGCGGTCGACGGGATCTTCCCGAAGTTCCTTTCGAAGGTCCACGGCAAGCACGTCTCGCCGTACGCGGCTTCGCTCGTGACCTCGGTCATCGGCGCGCTCTTCCTGACCGTGCTCGTGCTGCTCGGGCTCGAGGGCAATGCGATCTACTCGGTGCTCATCGGTATCGGCGGCTACTCGCTCATCATGCTGCTCGTGATGACGAGCGTCGCGGTGATCTGGTACTTCTGGCGCCGTCCCGAGATCCAGCTGTCCTACTGGAAGCGCCTCATCGCCCCCGCACTGGCGACGATGGGTCTGCTCGTGGCGCTGTACCTCGCGACGATCCACGTGGCCGACATGATCGGCGGCGACCAGGTGCTCGCGACGGCGATCATGCTCACCTTCTACATCGCGTTCGTCGGCGGCATCGTCGTGGCCTACGTGCTGCGCGCGAAGAAGCCGGCGATCTACGAGCGCATCGGACGGTCGGTGGACTGATGGTGACGGACCAGGTCGCATTCGTCACGGGTGCCGCGAGCGGCATCGGGCGTCAGGTCGCGCTGCGCGCCGGACTCGAGGGGTACCGGCTGGTCGCGGTCGACCGTGACGCGGACGGCCTCGCCGAGGCCGTGCGCGGATTCGAGGCGCGAGGTGTCACCGCGCTCGCGGTCGTCGCCGACGTCTCGGAGCCCGACGCCCTCGAGGCCGCCGCGCAGCAGGCGCGGGCGGTCCACGGGCGTATCGACCTGGTCGTCGCCGCGGCCGGCATCGAGGTCCTCGGCACCGTCGCGGACCTCGATGCCGCCGCCTGGCGGCGCTCGCTCGACGTCACCCTGTCGGGCACGTTCTTCACCGCGCGAGCGACGATCGCCTCGCTCATCGAGACGCGCGGCTCGTTCGTCGCGATCTCGTCGGACGCCGGCACGACCGGTGCGCAGGGCTACGCGGCGTACGCCGCAGCGAAGCACGGCGTCGTCGGTCTCGTGCGCTGCATGGCGCTCGACCACGGCCCGGCGGGTGTGCGGAGCAACGTCATCTGCCCCGGGTTCGTCGACACCCCTATGGCGCGACGGCTGTTCGACAGCTCGCCGGAGGGAACGGAGGAGTTCTACCGGGACGCGATCCCGCTCGGGCGCTTCGCGACCCCCGACGACGTCGCCGACGTCGTGCTCCACCTCGCGTCGTCGCGCTACGCGAACGGCGTCGTGTACGCGCTCGACGGCGGGTCCACGGCCGGCTACTTCGTCTCGGGAGACGCGGCGTGACGCGCGGCACGGCGGTCGTCACCGGAGCGCACGGCGGACTCGGGGCGGCGATCTCGCGCGCCCTCGTCGACGACGGGTACCGCGTCGCCGTGCTCGATCGCGACCAGGAGCTCGCGGATGCCGCCGCGGACGCGCTCGCCGCGCCGGACCGGGTTCGAGGGTTCGCCGCGGACCAGGAATCCGCGGAGGCCGTGGAGCTCGCCTTCGCCGCGGTTCGCGACTGGAGCGGCGCCCCCGACGTCACGGTCGCGAACGCGGGGTACGCCAAGTTCGGCGCACTCCTCGACATGCCGGCGCGCACCTGGAACCGTCACGTCGCGATCAACCTCTCGGGCACGTTCTTCACGGTCCAGGCGGCCGCTCGGGCGATGGTCGCCGACCGTCGGTCCGGCGCGATCGTGGTCGTCTCCTCGAGCCTCGCGCGTGCGCACAGCGATCAGGTCGGCGCCTACTCCACAACCAAGGCGGCCCTTCTCCCGATGGTCCGCTCGTTCGCCGCGGAGCTCGGGGTCTACGGCATCCGCGTCAACGCCGTGCTGCCGGGAGTGATCGAGACGCCCATGACGAGCCCGATGCTCGACGAGGGAGCCACCCGTCAGTCGCTGCTCAATCTCACACCGGCCGGTCGCCTCGGGCGCCCTGCCGATGTCGTGGAGGCGATCCGGTTCCTCACCGGAGAGGCCTCCAGCTGGGTGACCGGAACGGCGCTCGACGTCGACGGCGGCCAGTCGATTTACGGGGAGCCCCGCTGGATCGTCCAAGACAGAACGGTGCCGGGCGAGCCCGCCTGGGTGCCGAATCACGCCACGAACAAGGAGAAGTGAGCACATGGTCAACGTCGACTGGGACCGCGTCAACGACGGGCTGGAGCGCTCGCGCCACCGGATGATCTGGAAGCCCTTCGGCGCACCCGAGATCCTGTCGCTCGAGCACACCGCCTTCCACGATGGGGTCGTATCTCAGCCGTGGGACATTCCGGAGCCCATGATCGTGTCCGTCGCGATCACGGGGGCGTTCTTCCGCAAGGACCAGAACCCCGATCAGCCGATCAGCCCTCAGGAGATCCTCGACGCCGCTCGCGAGGTGGCCGACGCCGGCGCGAGCAGCATCCACATCCACGTGCGCGACGACGAGGGCTACAACGTGCTCTCCCCGAAGCGCTTCCACGACGTGATCGCCCCGCTTCACGAGGAGTACCCGACGATGGCGATCGACGGCTGCATGGTGCCGGCGCTCTCCGGGGAGTGGGAGAAGATGATCGCCGTCCTCGACACGGGGCTGCTCGATGCCGCCCCCGTGAACACGACCGCGACGTACATCGGCGACTCCCTCTTCGCGAAGCCGATCCCGGTGATCATGGAGAAGACACGGCTCATCGTGGAGCGCGGGGGCACGCCAGAGCTCGCTGTGTACACGGATGCCGACGTCTCGATCGCTCACCGCTACCTGCTGGCGAGCGGCCTCGTGTCGACGCCCGCCAAGTGGGTCGTGCTGCCCGGCCTCCCCGGCGGGAGCCCCATCGACAACACCCGCCAGATGATCGAGGGACTCACCCGCATTATCAACGCGATCCGCGACGTGGACCCCGAGGGCGTCATCATCGTGTGCACCGCCGGTCGCGGGGCGATGCACATGGCGACGTTCGCAGCCCTCATGGGTGTCCACATCCGCGTCGGTATGGAAGACACCTACTTCAAGTGGCCGCACCGCACGGACCGTCTGACCTCCAACCTCGAGGCGTTCCAGCTCGGCAAGCAGATCGCCGAGGTCGTCGGACGTCGAGTGGCCACGCCGGAGGAGACCCGCGCGATCATGGGCCTTCCCGAGCGCCACACCTTCAATGGGGATTCCGATGCCCTCATCGCGCTCGGATGACATACTGGGCGCCGTCAGGAGGGAACCGTGACTGAAGCGTCGGTGACCGTCGGCTCCAGCGGCTCAGCCTTCGCGGCCCAGCTGGGCGACGGGCTCTCGGAACCCGTGAGCACGGCGCTGGCTCGGCTCGAGCTCGTCGACCCCGACGTGGGCGAGAAACGGTCGGACACCCGCGAGCGGATCCTCACGACCTCGCTGAGGCTGTTCGCGACCGTCGGCTTCCAGGCCACGTCGATTCGCACGATCGCGCACGAGGTCGGCATCAAGGCGCCGGGCGTCTACTCGCACTTCGACTCGAAGGAGACGATCCTCGCGGCTGCGCTCGCACGAGCGCTCCGCGACTTCCTCCTCTTCGTGACGAGCCCCGACACGGGGTTGGGGGAGGCCGACCTCCTGGAGCTGCTCGTGCGCAAGCACGTCCGGTTCCAGATCGCGAACGCCCAGGTGGCGATGCCGAGCGACTCGCTCATCGCGAACGTGCAGTTCCTCCAGGAGATCGAGGCGCGCCACCTGGAGGCTCTGCGCGACGCGCAGCGCGCGTACGTCGACCTCGTCACCGCCGGAGTCGCGGCGGCGCAGCATCCATCCCCGTCGCTGCCCCGCACGCTGGCCCACGTCGTGATCACCATGTGCGACGGTGTGAACAAGTGGTACCGCGAGGGGGGACGCCTCGGGGCGGACGCCGTCGAGGACTTCATGTGGGACCGCGTTCGGGCGGTGATCGCCTCCTAGGCCGCGCCCGAACCTTCAACTCCCAGGAGGCGATCGGGGTGCAAGGCGGCGCCCCGCGTTTACCGTTCGTCGCGCCAGAAGCACCGCTCGTCGCGGCGGCCTCCCCCGCCAGAGTTGGGGAATGCCCCAGGTGAGAGGCACTCGCTAGCCTTCACGCATGGCACTCCCGACGCGCGACGACGGCAGCGCGGTGCGGGGGACGGACGCCGTCACGATCGACGGGCTCTGGATCTTCCCCCTCCGCGAGGCCGCCGTCACCACGAGATCCGCGCTCATCACCGCAGGTACGGCGATGAACCTCGTGCTGTTCGCCGTGCTCATCCTCCAGAGCGTGCTGCTCATCGTCGGCGAGCCGGGCTCCGTCGTGCCCTGGCTGCTCGTGCCGCTCCTCGTGCTCACCACGTGCGAGTTCCTGGCGTGGAGGTTCGACCCGCTCAGCATCCGTCTCTACATCCTGCTGACGGTCATCGCGCTCGCGGGCTTCTCGGCGCTCACGGTCGCTGTCGCCGAGTCGCCGGCGCAGGCCTACGCCGGCACGGCGGGCTTCCTGCTCTCCGTCTCGAAGAGCCTCGGCGTCATCACGTGGGCCACCGCCGACCGCTGGACCGGCGGCATCGCGGGCGGCCTCTTCGGCTACATCGCCACCGAGAGCACGACGGTTGCCACCGCCTTCGTCGTCGGCCTGCCCTACCGCTTCGACGCCCCACCGCTGCTGCTCGCCATCGGCCTCGGGGTCTGCTACGCGTCGTTCCCGCTCGCCCGAGCCCGCTCGCGCGGACGCTCGGACACGCTCGCCGCGGCCGACCGCCGGATGCGCGTGCGCCGCGTGCGCGAGCGCGAGGGGCGCGAGTCCATCGCGCGGCTGCACGACACGATCCTCGGCGCGCTCGCGGCGCTCTCCTCCCGCGAGCCCGGCCCGCTGACCGACGCGGAGCGTCTCATGATCGAGCGCGGGCTCGAGTCGAGCGCCATGCTGCCGGCGCTGCGCGCGGATGCGGCCCCCGACCTCGCGTCGGGCGCCTGGATCCGCGCGGTCGGCGAGGCCGCGGGCCTCCGGGTCGCGATCGAGGGCGACCCCTCGGCGCTCGCGACGCTCCCGCCCTCGGCGACGGAGGCGCTGCGCGGCGCCGTCGAGCAGTGCCTCGTCAACGTCGCCCGGCACGCGGGGGTCTCCGATGCCTGGGTCACGGTCGCGCGCGACGGCGACGGAGTGAGCGTCACCGTCATCGACGAGGGTGTCGGCTTCGACCCCGACACGGTGCCGCACGACCGGCTGGGGCTCAGCGAGTCGGTGCGTGGACGCATCGAGCGCCTCGGGGGTCGCGTGCGCGTGTGGAGCAGCCCGGGGTCCGGGACCTCGGTGCACCTGTCCGTGCCGTACGCGGCGGAGGGCGGAGCATGACGCGGCCGACGCCCCAGCGCCTCGACCCCCTCGCCGGGGTCACAGCGCAGCTGTTCGTCTGGGCGCTCACCGCGGCGGCGTTCATCCTCGCGGTGACGCTCAGCCTCATCCACCGCGCCGAGTACCACGACGGTCCCGTGCTCGTGCTCGCCCTCGCGGCCATCGCGGGTGCGTGCCTCGTCACGATCTTCGCGAGCTCGCCGCGCCGGGCCCCCTTCTCGTACACCCACGCGGGCTGGCTCCACACGCTCTGCATCATCGCGGTGCTGCTCGAAGCCGCAGCGCAGTGGGGCACCAACGCGACCGTCCGCTCCGACTGGGCACCCATCGCCTACGCCCTGCTCGTGCTCGTCACCGGGTGCTACCGGCCGGCCCGCGAGATCCTCGTCATGGGCGTCGTCGACACGGTCGTCGTCGGCGCGGTCACCGTCGCGGGGCAGATCGCGTACGGCTCGGAGCTCATCCCCCTCGTGTACGCGGGCCTCACCGCGGGACTCGTGCTGGGTGCCAGCGTCGGCGCCGCCACCTTCTCCCACGTGCTCGTCCAGCGGCTCGTCGGGTGGCGCGAGGACTCCCGCGAGGCACGGGCCGACCTCGCCGACACGCTGCGCGACGAGGTCCGCGAGCAGCTGCGCGAGGAGCGCATCGCGCTCGTCGAGGCCGAGATCGGGCCGTTCCTACGTGGCCTGCTCGAGCAGGGGAGTGCGGATGCCGAGGCGTCCGAGCGGGCGCGCACCCTCAGCGAGGCCCTCCGTCGCGAGCTCGTCGACGAGGTGGACGGCAGGTGGCTGAGCGACCTCGTGTGGCGGCTCCACGACCCCGACGATCTCTCATCGCACATGGACGAGACGCAGCACGCGACGATCGAGGCCGCGTGCGCGGCGCTCGCCGACCGTCGTGTGACCGCGCGGCTGAGCCGGAGCGGAGACGGTATCCGCTTCACCCTCGCGTGGGACCGCGTGGGCCGCGGGCGCATCGGACCCGAGCTGCAGGCGCTGATCCGCGCCGCCTTCCCGGGCGCGCTCGTGCGGCCGAACCGGCGGATCATCGCTGTCGACTTCGCGCCCAAGGACGCCCTGCGCGAGGTCTGATCGGCCCGACGGTGCCCGGGTCAGCGGGAGACGAACTCCGTCAGCATCGACTGCACCATCACCATGCTCCACACGAGCGACGCGATGATCAGGAGGACGTAGCCCGCGATGTGCGCCCACAGCGGCCAGCCCGTCGTGCGGCTCACCTTGCGCAGCACGACGTGGCGGCCGATGAGGTAGACGATCGTGTACGGGATGAACGCGAACGCCCAGTGGAACGGGCGGACGACGCCGATCGATGCGAGGTGCTTGTAGTCGCGGTACGCCGCGAACACCGTGAAGCCCCACGCGACCCAGCTGAGCGCCGTCAGGAGCAGCACGCCGCCCATGTAGCCCGTGATCGCGCCGGAGAGCGTCGCGGTGCTCCCCGAGACCTCGGCGTCCATGACGGCCCGCATGTAGCCGCTGAAGTCGAAGAAGAAGATCGGGAGCGCGGTCACGAGCGTCGCGAGCGACACGACCCACACCCACACGGTGTCGATGCGTGCGCCCTCCGGCAGCCGCGGGCGCTCGACGAGGTTGTTGAGCGCGGGCGCCGGGGCGGGGGCCGTGTGGTCGGTCCACCCGCGGCCGTCCCACCATCGCTGGCCGCCGGATCCGTCCGGGTACCAGCCGGGAGCGGCGGGGGTCTGGCTCATGTTGTGGTGGTCGGTCATGGAGCCTCCTCGGTCACCGATCCTAGGGGGAGGGCCGCCGCGATCAGACGAGCGACCCGAGGGCGGCGAGGCCCGTCGTGACGGTCGCGATCGCCCACACCGCGAACACCGTGTACCAGAGCACGTAGAGCGCGATCGAGGTCGCGAGCGGGGCGATCGGGGGTCGCGTCACCTTGCGCAGGACGACGTGCCGGCCGATCAGGTAGACGATGCCGGCGATCGCCGCGAAGCCCCAGGGGAACGGGTGCACGACCCCCGCGGCGCGCAGGTTCCGCGCGTCGCGCCACGCGAACAGGAGCGCGAGCCCGATCGTCGCGACCGAGCTCGCGAGGAGCACCCCGAGGTGCAGCAGGACGTGGCCGAGGGCCGCCTCCACGTCGTCGACCCACAGGGCGTCGAGCACGGCGCGGAGGTCGAAGAGGTAGATCGTGGAGGCGAGCACCCACGGGACGACGACGATGAGCCACACCCACACGCCGTCGACGCGCGTGCCCGGCGGGAGCCGCGGGCGCTCGCGGGCGGTGTGCATCTCCCGCGCCGCCGGGGGAGGGATGACGAGGCCGCTCACACCGGCGAGCGTAGCGGCGGCGCAGCCCTAGCATCGTCAGGTGGGAATGACACACGCCGAACCCCTCGACAGCCTGCGGCGGCGCATCAGCGAGAAGTGGACGGCGTACCCGTCCGACGTGCTCCCGCTCTTCGTGGCCGAGATGGACTACCCGCTCGCGCCGGCGATCGCCGCCGCCCTGCACGCGGCCGTCGACCGCAGCGACACGGGCTACGTGAACCCGGAGGAGCGCGGCCCCGTGGAGGCCTTCGCGGCGTTCGCGCGCGACAGCTGGGGCTGGGAGCCCGACCCGGCGCTGTTCGGCATGACGACGGATGTGAGCGTCGTCATCGTCGAGACGCTGCGTCGGCTCGCGGCGCCCGGCGACGGCGTCGTCATCACGCCGCCCGTCTACCCGCCGTTCTTCGAGCTCGTGCCGGAGGCCGGCGCGCGGGTCGTGGAGGTGCCGCTGCTCGACGACGGCTCCTCGTACGCGCTCGACCTCGCCGGGATCGACCGGGCGCTCGCGGCCGGCGCTCGCGGCGTGCTGCTGTGCAACCCGCACAACCCGCTCGGCCTCGTGCACTCGCGCGCCGAGCTCGAGGAGCTCGCGCGCATCGTCGACCGCCACGGCGGCTTCGTCGTGAGCGACGAGATCCACGCGCCGCTCGTGCACCCGGGCGTGGAGTTCACCCCGTACCTCACGGTGTCCGACGCGGCCCGTGAGCACGGCGTCGCGGCGGAGTCGGGCAGCAAGGCGTTCAACCTCGCGGGGCTCAAGGCGGCCTTCATCGTGCCGGCCTCCGAGCGGATGACGGAGCTCGTGCGCGGGCTGCCGCTCGAGGTGCCCTTCCGCACCGGCCTCTTCGGGCTCGTCGCGACCCAGGCGGGCTTCGCCGAGTCGCGGGAGTGGCTCGCCGACACGCTCGCCGCGATCACGGCGAACTTCTCCCTGCTCGAGTCGCTCCTGGCATCCGAGCTCCCGCTCGCGCGTCTGCGGCGCCCGTCCGCGAGCTACCTCGCGTGGATCGACCTCTCGGCGTACGGCTGGGGCGACGACCCGGCCGCCCACATCCTCGAGCACGCGCGCGTCGCCCTCTCGAACGGGCCCGCGTTCGGCCGCGAGGGTCGCGGATACGTGCGCCTCAACGTCGCGTGCAGCCCCGAGGTGCTCACGGAGGCGGTGGCCCGCATCGCGGCGCTCACGCGTTCCTGAGACCCGTCGTCCCGGTCCCGGGGGCCGCCGATGTCGGTGGCTGGTGGTGTGATGAAAGCGCTCGGAGAGTTCGATGCGCGACACGCCGAGACACAACATCTAGGGGAATGACATTCGTGGAATTCCCGTTATATAGTGGTGATCCACCAGGGCGAAAACCTTGGACCACTAGTTGAGACTTTTGAGGGAGGTTGCCATGAACGACGTCGACACCGTCGGTGGCTACGCAGTTCCGGTCGACCCGATGGACGACCTCTACTGCGAGTCCTGCCAGTAAGGCAGCACCACCGCATAGACCCCCTGGAACCCCGGCTGACCGCGACGGTCGCCGGGGTTCCTCACGTCTCGGCCCGCCCCCGTTAGGCTCGACGGGTGAGCGTCAATCCCGAGCTTCAGGGGCGGAGCTACCCGCCGACCGCCCCCTACCTGGTGGGACGTGAGAAGGTGCGCGAGTTCGCCCGCGCCGTGTTCGCGACCAACCCCCTCCACCACGACGTCGAGGCCGCCCGCGCCGCGGGCTACGCGGACGTCGTGGCGCCGCCGACCTTCCCCGTCGTCGTGCAGGAGCACGCGCTCGCGCAGCTGCTCGCCGACCCCGACGGGGGCATCGACTTCAGCCGCGTCGTGCACGGCGACCAGCGCTTCAGCTACAGCCGACCGATCGTCGCGGGCGACGAGCTCACGGCCACCCTGACCGTCACGAGCGTCAAGACCCTCGGCGGCCACTCGATGGTCACCGCCGACGCGCTCGTGGCCGACGCGGCCGGCGAGCACGTCGTGACCGCGACCTCCACCCTCGTCGTGCGAGGTGACGAATGAGCACGCCCGCCCTCTCCGACCTGACCGTCGGCGACGTGATCGCCGAGGCCGAGTACGCGCTCAGCCGCGACTCCCTCGTGCGCTACGCCGGCGCATCCGGCGACTTCAACCCCATCCACTACCGCGACGACGTCGCCGCGTCCGTCGGCCTGCCGGGGGTGCTCGCGCACGGCATGCTCACGATGGGGCTCGCCGTGCAGCCCGTCGTCGACTGGGTGGGCGACCCCGGCCGTGTCGTCGACTACCAGGTGCGCTTCACCCGCCCCGTCGTGGTCGACCCGGCGGACGGCGCCCTCGTGAACGTCGTCGCCAAGGTCGGCCGGATCGACGAGGACGCCGCGCGCATCGACCTCACGGTGACCTTCAACGGCGAGACCGTGCTCGGCAAGGCCCAGGCGGTCGTGCGTCTGGAGTCGTGACGGGCGTGGACGCCCCGCGTCTCGCCGAGCTCACGACGCTGCGCGTGGGCGGTCCCGCGCGCGAGCTCGTGGCCCCGACGACGCGCGACGAGCTCGTCGGCACCGCGCTCGAGGTGTGGCAGACGGGCGAGGACTGGCTGCTGCTCGGCGGCGGCTCCAACGTCGTGATCGCCGACGACGGGTTCGACGGCACCGTCATCCGCGTCGCCACCCGCGGTATCGACATCGCCCTCGACGCCGACGGCAAGCACGCGCGCGTGCGCGCCGCCGCGGGGGAGAACTGGGACGCGCTCGTCGCCGCCACCGTCGACGCGGGGCTCGCGGGCATCGAGGCGCTCAGCGGCATCCCCGGCACCGTCGGCGCCGCGCCCGTGCAGAACATCGGCGCCTACGGCCAGGAGGTCGGCGAGCGCCTCGTCGGCATCGACTTCCTCGACTACGAGACGGGTGAAGTGCTGCGCCTCGACGCACGCGACCTCGGCCTCGGCTACCGCACGAGCGCCCTCAAGCGCGGCCGCGCCGGCATCGTGCTCGCGATCGAGCTCGACCTCGACGCGGGGGGATGGTCGGGCCCCGTCGCCTACGCGCAGCTCGCATCCGCCCTCGACGTGTCGCTCGGAGACCGCGTGCCGCTCGCCGACGCCCGCCGCGCGGTGCTCGCGCTGCGCGCCTCCAAGGGCATGGTGCTCGACGCCGCCGATCCCGACTCGGTGAGCGCGGGCTCGTTCTTCACCAACCCGATCGTGTCCGAGTCGTTCGCGCGCACCCTCCCGCCCGAGGCGCCGCGCTGGCCCGTCTCGCCCGAGGAGGCGGACCGCGTGCTCGCGCCCGGCGAGGACGTGCCGGCCCTCGCCTCCGGGCCCTACGAGGTGAAGCTCTCGGCGGCGTGGCTCATCGAGCGCTCCGGCATCCCGCGCGGCTTCTCGCTGCCGGGGTCGGGTGCGGCGATCTCGTCGAAGCACACGCTGGCGATCGTCAACCGCGGCGGAGCGACGGCTGCCGACGTCGTGCAGCTCGCCGCGTTCGTGCAGATGCGCGTGCTCGCGCAGTTCGGTGTGCGGCTCCACCCGGAGCCCGTGTTCGTGGGGGTGAGGCTGTGAGCGACATCGTGGTGCTGGGAAGCGCCAACATGGATCTCGTCGTGCGGCAGCCCCGGCTGCCCGAGCCCGGCGAGACGATGTTCGGCAGCTCGTTCTCGACCGTGCCGGGAGGCAAGGGCCTCAACCAGGCGATCGCCGCGGCGCGCGTCGGCGGCTCGGTGGCGTTCCTCGGGGCGGTCGGCGGGGATGCGTTCGGGCGCGAGCTGCGCGAGACGCTCCAGGCGGCCGGGGTCGACACCGACGGCATCGCGCTCGTCGAGCGCCCCACCGGCACGGCGCACATCTCGGTGCTCGACGGCGGCGAGAACGCCATCGTCGTCGTGCCCGACGCGAACGGCGTGGAGCTGCCGCTCGACGACGTGCAGCGCGCGGCCATCCGCGCGGCCCGCCACCTCGTGGTGCAGTTCGAGCGGCCGCTGCCGCTCGTCGCGGAGGCCGTCGCCTTCGCGCGCTCCGTCGGCGTCACCACGGTCGTGACCCCGGCGCCCGTGCTGCCGCTGCCGGAGGACTTCCTGGACGCCGTCGACATCCTCGTGCCGAACGCGGGCGAGGCGCGCGAGCTCGCCGGCCTCGACGACGAGACGGATGCCGCGCGGGCGCTCTCGAAGCGCGCCGGCACGGTCGTCATGACGCGGGGCGCACGTGGGGCGCTCGTGGCGCGGGGCGGCGAGATCGTCGAGGAGGTGGAGCCGTACGCGGTGACGCCGGTCGACACGACCGGTGCGGGCGACACCTTCACGGGCGTGCTCGTGGCGCGGCTCGCGGCGGGGGCGTCGGATCCGGAGGCGCTGCGGGCCGCCGCGGTCGCCGCGGCGATCGCGACGACCCGCGCCGGCGCATCGACGTCGATGCCCACGTGGGACGAGGTCGAGCCGCTGCTCTAGCCGCTGGTTGAGTAGCGCCGCAGGCGCGTGTCGAAACCAGCCGGGGGTGGTGCGTGGGCTGGTTTCGACACGCCCGCTGCGCGGGCTACTCAACCAGCGGTGATCACAGGATCCCGAGCTCCATCGCCCGCGTCACCGCGCGCGTGCGGTCGTTGACGCCGAGCTTGCCGAACGCCTTCATGAGGTGGGTCTTCACGGTGGCCTCGCCGAGGTGGATGCGCGCTCCGATCTCGCGGTTGGACAGCCCCTCGGCGACGAGCCGCAGCACCTCGAGCTCGCGCGGGCTGAGCTCGGGCCCCGCGGCCTTGGCGGGCTCGCGCGTGCGGGCCACGAGCATCCGGCTCACGCTCGGCGCGAGCGCCACCTCACCCGCCGCGACGGCGCGCACGCCCGCGAGCAGCTCCTCCTCGGGCGCCGCCTTGAGCAGGTAGCCGCTCGCGCCGGCGGCGATCGCCGAGAGGATCGCGTCATCCGTCTCGTAGGTGGTGAGGATGAGCACGCGCACGTCCGGGTGCGCCGCGAGGATGCGGGCGGTCGCCTCGTCGCCGTCGATGCCCGGCATCCGCAGGTCCATGACGACGAGGTCGGGCGAGGTGGAGGGCACGAGCGCGAGCGCCTCCTCGCCGCTCGACGCGGTGCCGACGATCTCGATGTCGGGGGCGTCGTCGAGCAGCGCCACGATGCCGGCGCGCACGACGGGGTGGTCGTCGACCACGAGGATCCGGATCACGCCGCACCTCCCGCGGGAAGGGTCGCGGTGATGGTCGTCGCACCGGGTGTGCCGTCGACCTCGAGCGTGCCGCCCGCGAGCCCCAGCCGGTCGCGGAGCCCCGCGAGGCCGAAGCCCGGCTGAGCCTCGGCGGGGAAGCCGCGTCCGTCGTCGCGCACCGTGAGCCGGGTGCCGTCGGCATCCGCGGTGAGCGCCAGGTGCGCGCGGGTCGCCTGCGAGTGCTTGCGCACGTTCGCGAGACCCTCCTGAGCGCAACGCAGCAGCACGACCTCGGTCGCGCGGTCGAGAGGTGCCCCGATCGCGGTCTCCACGGTCACCCGGATGCGCGTCTCGCGCTCGAAGCGCTCCCCGAGCAGACGGAGGGCGTCCGCGATGCCGCCCTGCGACAGCTCGACGGGTGCGGAAGACGCGACGAGCGCGCGGGTCTCGGCGAGCGCGTCGCGCGCGCCCGTCTCCATGAGCTCGAGGAGCTCGTCGTCGAGGGTGCCGTTGGCGTGATCGCGGCGGGCGCGCTGGGCGAGCATGACGAGGCCCGTGAGCGACTGGGCGACGGTGTCGTGCACCTCGCGCGACATGCGGGCACGCTCGTGCGTGACGCCGGCATCCCGCTCCGCCGCCGCGAGCTGGGACTGCGTGGCCTGCAGCTCCTCGAGCAGGCGCGCCTTCTCGTCGCCGAGCTCGGCGATGCGCGAGATCCAGAGGCCCATGATCGTCGAGAACCCGAACGAGAGCGTCTGACTCACGATCGCGGTGCCGATCGCATCCGGCCCGTCGCCGATGAGGAAGCCCGCGCCGACGGCGAGAGCGACGCCGAGGCTCGCGACGAGCGCCCACCGGCGACCGCTCGCGACGACCCACGCGAGCGGGAAGGCCACGGTCTGCGTGACGGCGAGGATGCCGTCGAGGCTCGTCAGGGTCGCCGCCCAGGCGATCGTCGCGACCGTCAGCACGAGCGCGTACCGGTTGCCCTCCTCGACGCGCGGGCGCAGCAGCAGGAACACCGCGGCGTACGCCGCGCACACGGCCGCCCCCGTCGCGATCTCCGCGACGGGGGAGCCGAGGATCGTCAGGAAGACGACCGGTCCGACGGTGGCCGCGGCGAGCACCAGCAGCCACCAGGGTGAACGGATCACTCAGCCATCCTTGCGGATCCAGCGGAAGGTGAGGCGCGTGATGACGAGACCCGCGACGAGCCAGATGCCGCACACGAGCGCGATGCCGACGAGGTTCCACTCGCCGCCCGCCTCGAGCGTGGCGTACTGCGCCGGGAGGAAGACCGACCGCATCCCGTGGGCGAGCCAGGCGAGCGGGAACAGGTTGGCGACGTTCTGCAGCCACTCGGGCAGCATCGTGAACTGGATGTAGACGCCCGACACGAACTGCAGCACGAGCACGATCGGGATGATCACGGCCGACGCGCTCTTGCCCGAGCGGGGCAGACCCGCGAGCCCGATGCCGAGGATGGCGCAGGTCGTGACACCCAGCAGGAACACCCACGCGAAGGTGCCCCACTGCTCGGCGGTCTCCGGCAACGGCACGTCGAAGGCGACGCGCGCGGCGACGATGAGCAGCGCCGCCTGGGCGAGGCCCGTCACGAGCACCTGGCCGATCTTGCCGATGAAGTAGCTCACGGGGGAGAGCGGGGTGCCGGCGAGGCGCTTGAGGGTGCCGTCGCTGCGCTCCGTTGCGATGTCGGTGGCCATGTTCTGCAGGCCCGAGAGCAGCAGGCCCGCCGCGAGCATCGCCGGCAGGTAGTACTGCGCCGCCGTCATGGGCGCGCCGTCGGGGGTGCGGCCGAACTCCGCGTCGCTGAACGCGACCGAGAAGATCGTGAGCATGAGCAGCGGGAACAGGAAGGTGAAGAACACCGTGTCGCCCTGGCGGAAGTAGGCGCGCAGCTCGTAGCCGACCCGCGAGACGCCGATGCGCACGGTGCGGGCGAGTCCGAACGACGGGGTGCGGACGGATGCGGATGCGGTGGCGGTGGTCACGCGAGGCTCCCTTCGAGAGCGGGGGCGTCGTCGGCCGCCACGGCGGTGCGGGCGTTCTCGCCGACGAGCTCCAAGTAGATGTCTTCGAGGCTCGGGCGGATGACCTCGAGCCGCTCCGGTTCGCCGGTCGCCGCGAGGCGGGCGACGAGGGCGCCGGGTTCGGTCGTGCGCTCCTGGCGGATGACGCCGCCCTCGACCCAGCGCACGATCGGGATGCGCGCCTCCGCTCCGCCGAGCTCGTCGATCGCCCCGATCGCCACGAGCTCGCCGCCGGCGATGATGCCGCCGCGGTCGGAGAGCTGCTGGGCCTCGTCGAGGTAGTGGGTGGTGAGGAGGATCGTGGTGCCCTCGTCGCGGAGCGAGCGGATGAGGGCCCAGAACTGGCGGCGCGCCTCAGGGTCGAAGCCCGTGGTCGGCTCGTCGAGGAAGAGCAGCTCGGGGCGCCCGATGATGCCGAGCGCGACGTCGACGCGGCGCTTCTGGCCGCCCGACAAGCGCGAGATGCGCGTGCGCGCCTTCTCCTCGAGCCCGACGGCGGCGATCACCTCGTCGACGTCGCGCGGGTTCGGGTAGTAGCCCGCGAAGTGGGTGAGGGCCTCGCGCACGGTCGCGGTGCCGGTCTCGCCGGTCGACTGCAGCACGATCCCGAGCTTCGCCTTCCAGGCGAGGTCGCCGCGGCGGGGGTCGGTGCCGAGCACGCGCACCTCGCCGCCCGTGCGGTCGCGGTAGCCCTCGAGGATCTCGATGGTGGTGGACTTGCCGGCCCCGTTCGGGCCGAGCAGGGCGAAGGTCTCGCCGCGGTGGATGTCGAAGTCGATGCCGCGGACGGCCTCGAAGCCGCCCTTGTACGTCTTGCGGAGTCCCCGCACCTCGACGACGTTCTCTGTGGTCATGCCTCCATGCTGGCGTGACCGCCGGGCCGTGCCCTCTCCCGCCCGGTGGTTTCGGCATCCCCCGTTCGGTGGATGCTCGCCTCCACCGAGGTGT
>WKJB01000091.1_pt1 | contig 27833 bp, 26 predicted proteins | sample 5403331 | NCBI WGS metagenome assembly WKJB01 (sample SAMN13198853, study PRJNA488119) | plastic metagenome | isolation source: water-polyurethane dispersion (WPUD) containing a polyether... | place: Mexico: Mexico City | collected 2016 | reverse complement strand
CTCGTCGATGCCGCTGTCCGAGCTGCACGCGACGAGCGACGCTGCGACCACCGCCCCGTTGCTGGTCATGCGGGGATCATATCTTTTCGATCACACGAATTGATATGTATGACAAATGCGTTTAGCATCGCGTCAGTAGGCAGATGTATAGGCGCACCTGCCGGGGCCGTGACAAAGAGGCACGGCAACTGATGGGAGATACAGTGAAGTACGGATCATCTGCCGTCCGCGCACTCGCGGCGGCAACTACAGCGGTGGTCGCAGCGTCGCTCGTCGCGTGCAGCTCGGACAGCGGCATCGACGAGGACGCGAGCATCGAGGGCACGACCATCCGGGTCACGCTCGCGAACCACGTGTGGACGGAGACCATCAAGGATCTCATCCCCGAGTTCGAGGAGCAGACCGGCGCGAAGGTCGAGATCACCCAGCTCGCGGAGGACCAGCTCTCCGACCAGTACAACGTCAAGCTCAACGCGGGTACGGACGAGATCGACGTCCTCATGTACCGCCCGCTGCAGGAGAACAAGCTCTTCGCCGACAACGGCTACCTCGCGGACCTCACCGAGCAGGTCGAAGGCGACGCCGAGTGGGACTGGTCCGACTTCCAGGAGGGCCCCGCTTCGCTCACCACCTACGAGGGTGAGGTCGTCGGCGTGCCGATCATCACCGAGCGCACCGTGCTCTACTACCGCAAGGACCTGCTCGAGGCCGCGGGCCTCGAGGTGCCCACGACGCTCGAGGAGCTCGAAGCGGCCGCCAAGGCCATCCACGAGGCCAACCCCGACGTCGCCGGCTACGTCGGCCGCACCGGCAAGTCCGCCGCGGTCACGCAGTTCAGCGCGTTCCTCTACAGCCACGGCGGCGACTGGTTCGACGGCACCGAGTCCTCGATCGGCTCCGACGAGGCGCGTGAGGCGTACAAGTACTACGGCCGTCTCATCAGCGGCTACACGAACGCCACGGTCAACCCCGAGATGAGCTGGCCCGAGGCCTTCGCCGTGTTCCAGCAGGGCCAGGCCGCCTTCATCGCGGACGCCGACAGCCTCTACAAGAACATGACCGACCCGTCGCAGTCGACGGTCGCCGACAACGTCGGATTCGCGCCGTTCCCCGAGGGCCCGGCCGGTTCGAAGCCCTACAACGTCGCGGCCTGGGCGCTCGCAATCAACGAGGAGTCGGCCAACAAGACCGCCGCGTGGGAGTTCATCAAGTGGGCGACCTCCAAGGAGACCGCCCTCAAGATGGCGAAGCTCGGCGTCTCGGGTGCGCGCACCTCGGTGTGGGCCGACCCGACCGCCAACGCCGACTACCCGGAGGAGCTCCTCGAGGCCATCAAGATCAACGGTGAGAACGGCGTCGGCTACGACCGCCCGCTCGTCATCGAGGTCCCCAAGGCCCGTGAGATCGTCGGCAACCCGATCGTCGCCGCGATCGCCGGCGGTGACGTCGACGCCGCGATCGACGAGGCGGACGCCGCGTTCACCGAGTTCCTCGCGCAGGACGCCCAGTAACACTCCATGAATGACGCCCGCCGTCGCCCCGGCCCTGTCGGGGCGGCGGCGGGCACAGGATGGACCACACCATGACCGCTGTTCAGAACCGGGCGGAACTGCCCACGCGCGAGCGCATCAGCCGCTGGGCGAACAAGCACCGCAAGTGGCTGTTCGCCGGGCCGTCGATGGCCTTCGTCGCCCTCCTGCTCGTCGTCCCGCTCGCGTGGACGCTGATCCTCAGCCTCACGGACTCGCGTCGCTCGGTGCGCCGCGACTTCGACTTCATCGGCTTCGAGAACTACCTCGAGGCCCTCACGGACACCGAGCGCTTCTGGCCCTCGGTCGGCCGCACCTTCGCCTTCACGGGCGGTGCGCTCTTCTTCGAGCTCGTGCTCGGCATGGTCATCGCGCTCCTGCTCTGGAAGCCGTTCCGCGGCCAGGGCGTGGTCCGCACGATCGTGCTCCTGCCCCTCGTCGCGACGCCCGTCGCCGTGGGCATGATGTGGCGTCTGCTCTTCGAACCCAACATCGGCTTCGTCAACGAGATGCTCAGCTGGTTCGGCATCCCCGCCCAGCCGTGGCTCGCCGACCCGAACACGTCGCTCGCGACCCTCACGTTCGTCGACATCTGGCAGTGGACGCCCATGGTGGCGCTCATCCTGCTCGCCGGCCTCACGAGCCTGTCCGACGAGCCGCAGGAGGCGGCCCGCATGGACGGCGCCAACGCCTGGCAGCGCTTCTGGTACGTGACGGTGCCGCTCATGCGCCCCGTGATCATCGCGGCCGTGCTGCTGCGCGGCATCGACGCCCTCAAGACCTTCGACATCCTCTACGCCACCAAGGGCAAGGGCGGCGGCGCGTTCCACGACGTGGAGACGCTCAACGTCTACGCCTACGGCCTGAGCTTCGACTACAACGAGTACGGCCTCGCATCCGCCGTGCTCATCCTGTTCTTCCTGATGATCCTCGCGGTCATCTGGGTGCTCCAGATGCAGAGAAAGGCCAAGTCGTGACCGCGCTCGCCCAGGGCCGCGCCACCGCGCCCGCCCGCCGCCGCCGTCCGTTCAAGTGGGGCCCGCTGGGCCGCGCGATCGGACTCGCCGTCATCGTCGTGATGTTCCTCGGGCCCATCGTGTGGATGGTGCTCGCGAGCTTCAAGTACAACGTCCAGATCTACGACTCGAGCAAGGCGATCTTCTTCGAGCCGACCCTCGACAACTACGGCACGGTGTTCGATCCGCGCCGCGGCAACTACCTCGTCTACATCTGGAACTCGTTCTTCATCGCGTTCATGGCGACGGCGCTGTCGCTCGTGCTCGCGGTGCCGGCGGCCTACGCCATGAGCCGCTTCGTGATGAACAAGTCGGCGACGGTCGTGCTGCTCGCGCGCATCATCCCGGGCGTCAGCCTGCTCGTGCCGTGGTACTACATCTTCGCCCAGCTGAAGATGACGGGCAGCTTCGTGCCGCTCATCCTGTCGCACATGTTCGTGTCGCTGCCGCTGATCCTCTACATCATGATGTCGTTCTTCGACCAGCTGCCCGAGGAGCTCGAGGAGTCGGCGCAGGTGGACGGTCTCACGCCCATCTCGGCGTTCTTCCGGATCACGCTGCCGCTCTCGGTGCCCGGCATCGCGACGGCGACGATCCTGTCGTTCATCTTCAGCTGGAACAACTTCATGTTCGCGCTCGTGCTGTCGGGCCCGTCGACGAAGACCCTCCCCGTGGCGATCTTCGACTTCATCGGCTACGCCTCGATCGACTGGGGTGCGCTCATGGCCGCGTCGGTCGTCGTGACGACGCCGATCATGCTCATCGCGCTCTTCACGCAGCGGTACATCGTGTCGGGCCTCACGGCCGGCGCCACGAAGGGCTGAACCGGGCATGGTGCAGGGACCCGTCGTCTCGATCGTCGTGATGGGGGTGCAGGGGGTCGGCAAGACGACCGTCGGTACGCTCCTCGCGGAGCGGCTCGGGGTGCCGTTCATCGACGGCGACCGGCTGCACCCGCCGCGCAACGTCGAGCTCATGGCCTCCGGGCGACCGCTGACCGACGAGGACCGCGAGCCGTGGCTGCGGCTCGTGGGCCAGTCGCTCGCCGACCACCGCGCGACGGGCGGTCTCGTGATCGTGTGCTCGGCGCTGCGCCGCAGCTACCGCGACCTCATCCGCTCCTTCGACCCCGAGGTGTTCTTCGTGGAGCCGTACGGACCCATGGAGCTCGTGGCCGATCGCGTCCGCACCCGCACCCACGAGTACATGCCGCCGGGTCTCCTCCAGTCGCAGTACGACACGCTCGAACCGCTCGCCGCCGACGAGCGCGGCCTGCGCGTGAGCGTCGAGCCCGCCCCCGAGGTCATCGTCGAGCAGGTGCTCGAGCACTACCTCCCGATCGTCCAGGAGAGCGCATGATCGACCAGCCGACCGAGAGCGGATCGCGGATCGCGCGAGTCGAGGTCTTTCCCGTCCCGCCCCGCTGGGTCTTCGTGCGCATCGAGACGGCCGACGGCCTCGTCGGCTGGGGTGAGGCCTCGCTCGAGGGGTACGCCGACGTAGTGTCGGCGGCCGTCGAGCAGTTCGCCGAGTACCTCGTGGGGCGCGACGCCGCCCTCATCGAGGACCACTGGCAGGTGCTCACGAAGGGGCAGTTCTACCGCGGCGGCCCCGTGCTCGCGAGCGCGGTCTCGGGTGTCGACCAAGCCCTGTGGGACCTGCTCGGCAAGCGCCTCGGCGTGCCCGTGCACCAGCTGCTCGGCGGCGCCGTGCGCGACCGCATCCGGGCCTACGGCTGGGTCGGCGGCGACGACCCGTCGGAGGTCGCCGACCACATCTCGGCGCAGCTCGAGGTGGGTCTCACCGCCGTCAAGATGAACGCATCGGGGAAGATGAGCCGCAACGGCTCGGTCGCCGAGCTCGACGGCGTCGTGGCGCGCGTCGCGAGCGCGCGCGAGGTGCTCGGCCCCGACCGCGACGTCGCCGTCGACTGCCACGGCCGCTTCACGCTCGCGACCGCGCGCCGGCTCGCCCCGCTGCTCGAGCCGCTGCATCCGTTCTTCATCGAAGAGCCCGTCGTGCCCGAGAACTCCCACGTGATCGGCCGCATGGTCGACGCGACGACGATCCCGATCGCGACCGGCGAGCGCCTCTACAGCCGCCAGGAGTTCCTGCCCGTGCTGCAGGCGGGCATCGCGATCGCGCAGCCCGACCTGTCGCACGCGGGCGGCATCTCGGAGGTGCGTCGCATCGCCGCGCTCGCCGAGGCGTACGACGCGGTCATCGCGCCGCACTGCCCGCTCGGCCCGCTCGCGCTCGCATCGTGCCTGCAGGTGGGGTTCGCGACGCCGAACTACCTCATCCAGGAGCAGTCGATCGGCATCCACTACAACAAGGGCGCCGAGGTGCTCGACTACGTGGCCGACACCGAGCCGCTCAAGTTCGTGGACGGATGCTTCGAGCGCCTCACGGGCCCCGGTCTCGGCATCGAGATCGACGAGGCCGCCGTGCGGACGGCCTCGGCGGGCTGGGAGCGCTGGCAGAACCCCGTGTGGCGCCACGCGGACGGCTCGGTGGCGGAGTGGTGACCGTCGACCGCGACGCCCTGCGCGACCGCGTCGAGCGGGAGCGCCTCGTCGCCATCATCCGCGGCACCGACGTCGAGGCGACCGTCGCGTCGGCCCTCACGCTCTTCGCGGAGGGCGTGCGCGTGCTCGAGATCCCGCTCACCCTCGACAGCGCCGTCGACGCGATCCGCGAGATCGCGGCGGCGGCCCCCGCGGACGCCGTGGTCGGCGCCGGCACGGTGCTCACCGAGGCGCAGGTCGACGCGTCGGTCGAGGCCGGGGCGCAGTTCATCGTGACCCCGAGCCTCAGCACCTCGGTCGCGTATGCGATCCGCAACGGGGTCGGCGCGCTGCCGGGCGTCTACACGCCCACCGAGATCCAGACCGCGCTGGACCTGGGTGCGGCCGCCGTCAAGCTCTTCCCGGCGTCCGCCCTCGGACCCCGGTACCTGCGCGCCGTGCGGGACCCGTTCCCGGATGCGCGCATCCTCCCCGTCGGCGGCGTCTCGCTCGACACCGTCGAGGAGTTCTTCGCGGCGGGCGCCTTCGCCGTCGGCGTCGGCGGGCCGCTGCTCGGCGACGCCCCCACCCGCGGAGGCGACCAGGCGGCGCTCGCCGAGCGCGCCCGCGCCTTCCGCGCCGTCATCTCGTCCCTCGGCCTCGGCCGCTGACCGTCAAGGAGCACCCATGATCATCGACAAGGCGGAAGTGATCGTCACGAGCCCCGACCGGAACTTCGTGACGCTCAAGCTGACCACCGACGAGGGCCACACGGGTCTCGGCGACGCGACGCTCAACGGCCGCGAGCTCGCCGTCGTGTCCTACCTCAAGGACCACGTCGTGCCGCTCCTCATCGGCCGCGACGCGCACCGCATCGAGGACACCTGGCAGTTCCTGTACCGCTCGGCCTACTGGCGCCGCGGTCCCGTCACGATGGCCGCGATCGCCGCCGTCGACATGGCGCTGTGGGACATCAAGGGCAAGGCGGCGGGCATGCCGGTGTACCAGCTGCTCGGCGGCGCCTCGCGCAACGGTCTGCTCGCCTACGGTCACGCCTCGGGCAAGACGCTGCCCGAGCTCTTCGACTCGGTGCGCGCGCACCAGGAGCAGGGTTACAAGGCCATCCGCATCCAGGCGGCCGTGCCCGGCCTCAAGTCGATCTACGGCATCGCGTCCAACGCGACCTACGAGGCGAACTCGGGCGTGCGCTACGACCACGAGCCGGCCCAGCGCGGCGGGCTGCCGAACGAGGAGGACTGGGACACCCGCTCGTACCTGCGCCACATCCCGACGGTGTTCGAGGCGGTGCGCAACGAGTTCGGCCCCGAGCTCCCGCTGCTGCACGACGGCCACCACCGCATGACCCCGATCCAGGCGGCGCAGCTCGGCAAGTCGCTCGAGCCGTACGACCTGTTCTGGCTCGAGGACTGCACCCCGGCGGAGAACCAGGAGGCGCTGCGCCTCGTGCGTCAGCACACGACGACGCCGCTCGCGATCGGCGAGATCTTCAACACCGTGTGGGACTACCAGCAGATCATCCGCGAGCAGCTCATCGACTACGTGCGCTCGGCGGTCACCCACACGGGCGGCATCACGCACCTCAAGAAGGTGCTCGACTACGCCTCGCAGTACCAGATCAAGTCCGGCATGCACGGCCCGACCGACATCTCGCCGGTCGGCATGGCCGCGGCGATGCACTTGGGCCTTGCGATCCACAATTTCGGCATCCAGGAGTACATGCAGCACGGCGAGAAGACCAACCAGGTCTTCCAGCAGTCCTTCACGTGGCAGGACGGCATGCTGCACCCGGGCGACAAGCCGGGCCTCGGCGTCGAGCTCGACGTCGACGAGGCGGGCAAGTACCCGTACGTGCAGGCCTACCTGCCGTACAACCGCCTCGCGGACGGCACCGTGCACGACTGGTGACCACCGCCGCGCGGTTTGTGAATATGTAATGACAAAGCTAGGCTAGGGGCATGACGGAGCAGTCGAGCAGCCCGGAGACCGGGCCCTTCGAGGTGGTCGCACTCGGGCGTTCGGGTGTCGACCTCTACCCGCTGCAGGATGGCGTGGGGCTCGCCGAGGTGAGCACCTTCGGCAAGTACCTCGGCGGCAGCGCGACCAACGTCGCCGTGGCCGCCGCGCGCCACGGCCACCGGGTCGCGCTCATCACGCGCGCGGGGGAGGACCCGTTCGGCGACTACGTCGTCCGCGAGGCCGCGCGGCTCGGCGTCGACACGCGTTTCATCTCGCGGGTGGCAGGCGTGCCCACGCCCGTCACGTTCTGCGAGATCTTCCCGCCCGACCACTTCCCGCTCTACTTCTACCGTCAGCCCACGGCCCCCGACCTCGAGATCCGGGAGGAGGAGCTCGACCTCGACGCCATCCGCGAGGCGCGCATCTTCTGGGTGACCGTCACGGGGCTGTGCAAGGACCCGGCCCGCACCGCGCAGCTCGCCGCCCTCGAGGCCCGCGGCCGCCGGGGCACGACGGTGCTCGACCTCGACTACCGTCCGATGTTCTGGGCCGACCCGTCCGAGGCGAGCGGCTGGGTGGGTCGCGCGCTCGACCACGTCACGGTCGCCGTCGGCAACCAGGAGGAGTGCGAGGTCGCCGTCGGCGAGACCGACCCCGACCGGGCGGCGGATGCGCTGCTCGAGCGCGGCGTCGAGCTCGCGATCGTGAAGCAGGGCCCCCGCGGCGTGCTCGCGAAGACCGCCGACGAGCGCGTCGAGGTCCCGCCGTGCCCCGTGGACGTCGTCAACGGCCTCGGCGCGGGCGACGCGTTCGGCGGCGCCCTCCTGCACGGCCTGCTCGAGGGGTGGAGCCTCGACCGCACGCTGCGCTTCGCCAACGTCGCCGGCGCGATCGTCGCGGGGCGACGCGAATGCTCGACAGCCATGCCCTTCACCGACGAGGTGCTCGAGCGGCTCGGGGAGGCGTCGTGACCGACCTGAGCGTGCTCGACCGCTGGCGGGCCGAGCATCCGGAGAGCGCGGGGGAGCGCTACGCGGCGCGTCGACGCCGTCCCCTGCTGCCCGACGACGGCCGGCTCTTCATCGTCGCCGCGGATCATCCGGCACGCGCCGCACTCGGGGTGGGCGACGACCCGCTCGCGATGGCCGACCGCCGCGAGCTCATCGCGAAGCTCGTGCGCGCCCTCGCGCTGCCGGGTGTCGACGGCGTGCTCGCGACCGCCGACATCCTCGACGACCTCGCCGTGCTGGGCGTGCTCGACGACAAGATCGTCGTCGGATCGCTCAACCGCGGTGGTCTGCGCGGCGCGTCGTTCGAGTTCGACGACCGCTTCACGGGGCCCGACGTCGACGAGATGGTCGAGCGTGGCTACGACATGACCAAGCTCCTCCTGCGCATCGCGCGCGAGGACGCGGGCACCGCGCGCACGCTCGAGGCCTCCGCGCGCGCGGTGAGCCGCGCGGCGGCCCGCCGGCTGCCGATCATGCTCGAACCGTTCCTGTCGCGCCGCGTCGACGGCCGCGTCGTCAACGACCTGACGCCGGATGCTGTCATCGAGTCGATCGCGGTCGCATCCGGTCTCGGCGCCTCGAGCGCCTACAGCTGGCTCAAGCTCCCCGTGGTCGACGACATGGAGCGCGTCATGCGCTCCACGACCCTGCCGACCCTGCTGCTCGGCGGCGACGGCGGCATGCCCTTCGCGGACCTGCTGGAGAGCTGGAAGGCGAGTCTCGCGCTCCCGGGCGTGCGCGGTCTCGTCGCCGGCCGCTCGCTCCTCTACCCGGCCGACGGCGACAGCGACGCGGCCGTGTCCGCCGCCGCGACCGCCGTCCACGGCTGACCGCGGCGCGGAGGGCGACGCGTGTCCCGCACGACGCTTCCGGTGGGCCGGGCGGCGTCCTCGTCAGCGCTCGACGAGGGTGACCTCGAACGTGTAGGTGTCGGGCACGTAGCTGTGAGAGCCGATCTCGACGGTCGCGCCGGAGTCGTCGAAGACGACGCGCGCCATCGTGAGCACGGGGTCACCCGGCGCGAGCCCCAGCAGCTCGGCCTCACGACGGTCGGCGCCGCGCGCTCCGATCGTCTGGCGGGCGACGCGCATCGAGACCCCCCGGTTGCGGAGGATCGCGTACAGGCCGCCGTGCTCGAGCTGCTCGGCCGTGATGTCGCTCAGGCCCGGCGGCAGGAAGTTGTCGAGCACCGCGAGCGGGGAGCCGTCCGAGTAGCGCAGGCGGCGGATGTGCAGCACGTCGATCCCGGGCTGGATGCCGAGGTCCGCGGCGACGGCCGGGCTCGCCGGGACGAGCTCGTGCAGCAGCACCTTCGTGGCCGTCGCATGGCCGGCGCGGGTGAGGTCCTCATGGAGGCTCGACAGCTCGAGACGTCGGTGCACGCGGGTTCCCACGACCTGGGTTCCGACACCGCGGCGGCGGACGAGCAGGCCGCGGTCGACGAGGTCCTGGATGGCGCGGCGGATGGTCGGACGCGACACGCCGAGCCGCTCGGCGAGCGCGACCTCGTTCTCGAGGCGACTGCCCGCGGGCAGCTTGCCGTCGGCGATGGCCTCGCGCAGTCGCGTGGCGATCTGGTGCGAGATCGGGACGCGTCCCGTGCGGTCGAGATCGCTCAGCACCTCGGTGAGGTCGGCATGCATGCGGCTCCTTCGCGGCATCCCGGCTCGGGTGGCCGGATGACTTGTAAGCATGTAATAACAAAGAGACGGATGCGCGCAACACGCGCGCACGGAAGAGGAGGAAGGCGATGACCGGTCAGACCATGACGGCCGTCGTGAAGCTCGGCGACGGCGTCGAGGGAATCGAGATCACCGAGGTCGAGGTGCCCGTTGCGGGAGCCCGCCAGGCCGTCGTCGACGTGCTCGCGACCGGCATCTGCGGCACCGACGTGCACATCGCGCACGACGAGTACGCCCACGAGCGCCCCGTCGTGATGGGGCACGAGGTGCTCGGCGTCGTCTCGTCGGTCGGCTCTGCCGAGGACGAGCACTGGGTGGGCGCGAAGGTCGCGGTCGAGACCTACTTCGCAGCCTGCGAGACGTGCGAGCTGTGCCGCGCCGGCCGCCGCAACTTGTGCGCCGAGCGCCGCTCGATCGGCTCGTTCCGCAACGGCGGCTTCGCCAAGCAGCTGCTGCTGCCCGTCATCAACCTGCACCGCCTCCCCGAGACGCCGGGCGAGCTCGACGGCGTGCTGAGCGAGCCGCTCGCATGCGTCGCCCAGTGCCTGCTCGACCCGCCCGTCGTGCAGCCCGGCGACCGCGTGCTCGTGACCGGGCCGGGCGCGATGGGCCAGCTCGCCGCGCAGGTCGCGCGCGCATCCGGGGGAGAGGTGACGCTCGCGGGCCTGCCTGCCGACGCCGAGCGCCTCGCCGTGGCCGCGTCGCTCGGCATCCGCACCGAGACGGGCACACCGGAGGAGAACGCCTTCGACGTCGTCGTCGAGTGCTCGGGCAGCGCCCCCGGCGCCGCGACCGCCCTGCGCTCGGCGCGCCGCGGCGGCCGCTACGTGCAGGTGGGCATCTTCGGCCGTGACGTGACCGTGCCGCTCGACCTCGTGCTCTACAAGGAGCTCACGATGACGAGCGGCTTCGCCTCGACCCCGACGTCGTGGCGCGCCGCCATGCGCCTCATCGCCTCGGGCGACGTCGTGCTCACGCCGCTCGTGACCCGCCAGGTGCCCATCGGCGACTTCTTCACCGCGCTCGAGTCGGCGCAGCGCGGCGAGGGGCTCAAGACGGTCGTCGTCCCGTAGGTCACCCGTAGGGTGGAAGGCGTGTCCGATCGCCTCCGCGTCGTCATCGCCTCGCCGCTCACCCGCGACCTCGTCGAGCTCATCGCCCGCGACGAGCGCCTCGAGGTTGTGTGGGAGCCCGAGCTGCTGAACGACCCCGACATCGACTGGATGGTGGGGCCCAGGCAGCGCACGCCCGAGGAGCAGGAGCGCTACGAGGCGCTCCTCGACTCCGCCGACGTGCTCTTCGGGGTGCCCGACCACTCCGGCCGGGCGCTCGGACGCACGGTCGCGGCGAACCCGCGGCTGCGCTGGGTGCACACGATCCCGGCGGGCGGCGGTCAGCAGGTGAAGGCCGCGCGCCTCGCCGAGGCCGACCTCGAGCGGATCGTCTTCACGACCTCGGCCGGGGTGCACGCCACCCCGCTCGCCGAGTTCGCGGTGTTCGGGGTGCTCGCGGGCGCCAAGCGCCTGCCGTGGCTGCTCGGCATGCAGCGCGTGAAGCAGTGGGGCCCGCGCGAGCCGCTCCACCTCATGGGCGAGACGACCGTGCTCGTCGTGGGGCTCGGCTCGATCGGCCGGCTCACGGCCACGAAACTCACGGCCCTCGGCTGCCGGGTCGTCGGCGTGCACCGCCGCGAGGTCGAGGCGGACGTCGAGCGGATCGTGCCGGTCGAGCAGCTCGCCGCGGCGGCATCCGAGGCGGACGCGATCGTGCTCGCCCTCCCCGGCACCGAGCAGACCCGCGGGATGCTGTCGGCCGAGGTGCTCGCGAACATCAAGCCCGGCGCGACGATCGTCAACGTCGGTCGCGGCACGACCGTGGACGAGCCCGCGCTCGTCGACGCGCTGCAGGACGGCCGCGTCGGCCTCGCCGTGCTCGACGTGACCGCGGTCGAGCCCCTCCCCGGGGACAGCCCGCTGTGGGAGCTGCCGAACGTCGTGCTCGCGCCCCACACCGCCGCCATCAGCCCCCACGAGCCGCGACTCATCGCGGAGCTCTTCGCCGAGAACGCGCGGCGCTTCCTCGAGGGGGAGCCGCTCATCAACGTCGTCAACACGCGGGAGTTCTACTGACGTCCATCCCGTGACGCCGTCCTTCATGAGAGGAACCACCACCACCACCATGCGGCACCTCATCTCACTCGTCATCGCCGTCGTCGCGAGCGTCGCCGGCTCCCTCATGCTCTGGAGCGGGGGCGGGCGGGCCCTCTTCGAGATGTCCCGCTTCGGACTCGAGGGCGGGGCGGCCGGGCCCATCGCGCTCGCCGTCGCGGGCGCGCTGCTGCTCGGGCTCGCCGCGTTCAGCATCCGCTTCTCGCCCGCGGGCCCCCTCGTGGTCGGCGCGTTCGCCGCGCTCGGGCCGCTGCTCATGGTGCTCCTGCCGTACGACCCGATCCGCGGCGTGAACTCGCCGATCGTGTCGGTGCTCGACTCGCTGAACGACGTCGACCGCGGGCTCGCGATCGGCGCGTTCGACTTCGTCGCGTGCGGAACCGCGGCGCTCATCGGCTTCGCGCTGCTCGGTGCCGGGGTCGTCGCGCGCCCCCGCCCGGCGGGCGCCCTGTGGCGCGTCGTCTCGGCGGTCGGGGGCGTGCTCGCGCTCGCCTTCGCGGGATGGGCTTTCGCGGCGGGCGCCGACTTCTACCGCCGGTCGTTCGTCGTCCTCGACCCCTCCGTCCTCTCGGGCGCCTCCCTCCTCGTCGCCGCGCTGCTGTTCGGGGCGGCGATCGCGCCGTCCGGCCGCAGCAGCATCGGAGCATGGATCGCGGGCGGCGTGCTGACGCTCGTGGGCGCGCTCCTGTTCGTCGTGCCCCCGCAGGCCTTCTCCGTGCTGCCGCCCCAGTTCCTCGCGGGCATCACCACGCTCGGCTGGAGCGGGCAGGTGCTCGCGGTCGGTCTCACGCTGCTCGGCCTCGCGCTCGGGGTGGCGCTGCGTCCCGTGTCGCTGCCGCGGCCGCAGGCGCCGCAGCCGCAGCAGGGCGCCGCGCCGTCACCCGGGGCGGCCGTGTAAACTCGCATCGAACTTCGGCGAGGGATGCGCCCCGGCGCGCATCCGTGATCGACGCGGTGGCAAGGCCCTTCAGTCTTTCCTCACGCTGTTCGCGTTCGAGTTGAAAACCATTCCATGACGGGGCCCGGCCCCACCGACAAGGAGTCATCATGTCCGACGAGAACAAGCTCGTCGCGGAGGTCCGCGACCAGTTCGGCAAGGGCGCTGCCCGCAAGATCCGCGCCGCCGGCAAGATCCCGGCCGTCATCTACGGCCACGGCACCGAGCCGCAGCACGTGACCCTCCCGGGCCACGAGGTCAGCCTCATCCTGCGCAAGGCCAACGCCGTGCTCGACCTCGACATCGCCGGCAAGAGCCAGCTCGCCCTCGTGAAGGACGTGCAGAAGGACCCGGTGCGCCAGGTCATCGAGCACGTCGACCTCATCGTCGTCAAGAAGGGCGAGAAGGTCCAGGTCGACGTGCCCGTGCACGTCGAGGGCGAGTCGTTCGCCGGCACGATCGTCGCGCTCGACGCCGCGACCATCACGATCGAGGCCGAGGCCACCCACATCCCCGAGAACGTCGTCGTCAACGTCGAGGGCCTCGAGGAGGGCACGCACATCACCGCGGGCCAGATCGAGCTCCCCAAGGGCTCGACCCTCGTGTCCGACCCCGAGACGCTCGTCGTCGCCATCTCCGCCCCGGCGAAGACCGACCTGCCCGAGGACGGCGAGGGCGAGGCCGAGGCCGCCGAGGAGGCCGCTGCCGAGGGCGACGCCGAGTAACACCGAATCGACCTCCCGCTCATGGCGGATGACGTCTGGCTCGTAGCCGGGCTCGGGAACCCCGGGCCCGGCTACGCCGCTCATCGCCACAACGTGGGCCAGATGGCCCTCGACCAGCTCGCGGAGCGCATCGGCGCGCGGTTCACGCGCCACAAGACCAACACCCAGCTCGCCGAGGGCCGGCTGGGCCCGGGGCTCCCGAAGCTCGTGCTCGTGAAGCCCAACTCCTACATGAACCTTTCGGGCGGCCCCGTCTCCTCGGCCGCCAAGTTCTTCGGCCTCGGCGCCGACCGCGTTATCGTCCTGCACGACGAGCTCGACATCCCGTTCGACACCGTGCGCCTCAAGGTCGGCGGCGGTCACGGCGGCCACAACGGTCTGCGCGACATCCAGTCGGCCCTCGGCACGCCCGACTTCGCGCGCGTGCGCATCGGCATCGGCCGCCCGCCGGGCCGCCAGGACCCCGCCGACTACGTGCTCTCGCCGTTCTCGAAGGCCGAGCGCGAGGTGCTGCCCTCGCTGCTGTCGGACGCCGCCGACGCGACCGAGGACCTCGTGCGCGAGGGCCTGCTCGCAGCGCAGCAGCGCTGGCACGCGCCGCGGGCGTGACCGCTTACGGGGTCGGCGTCTCGACCTGCGCGGGCGCCCGCGCGAGCTGCGCCCGCGCCGCGGCGTAGCGCCCGCGCGCGGTCGAGGCGTTGACGCCGAGCAGCGCCGCGGCCTCCGCGATGCCGAACCCGTCCCAGTGCACGAGCATGACGAGCTCGCGCTGGTCGTCGGTCAGCGCGGCGACCGCCGCGCGCACCTCGGCCGCGTCCGCGGGGTCCGGATGCCGGGTGACGGCCGCGCCGAGCTCGAGCCGCAGACGGGCGGCGAGCGCGCTCCGGCGGACGGCGCCGCGCCGGTGGTTGGCGAGCCGCCCCCGGGCGACACCGAACAGCCACATGCGGGCGCCCTCGTCGTCTGTGGGCAGCTCCCGGCGTCGCCGCCACGCCACGAGCAGCGTCTCGCCGAGAAGGTCGGCGGCGTCCTCGGGGGAGTCGACGCGGCGGGTGAAGTACCCGAGCATGGCCCCGGATGCGTCGGCCACGAGCGCGTGGAGGCGCTCGTCCCTCTGCCGGCGCAGCGTGCTCATGCGTCGCATCCGGAGCTGTCGACGGCGACGACCTCGCCGTTGACGGTGACCTCGAGCACCTCGTCCTCGCTCTCGATGACGGTGATCGTGATCACCTCGCCGCCGTCCACCGGCCGGGCTTCGACCTCGCGCTCGTACACCGTGATCCGCGTGCATTCGGCCGCGTCCGCCCCGTCGCCGCCCGCGACGATGCTCAGCCGCAGGTCGTCCGCGTAGGCGGTCGCCCCCGCCATGAAGCTCAGGGCGAGCGCGCCGAAGCCCGCGCCGAAGGCGAGGGCGCGGCGCCGCGCCAACCGGGCGGGCTGCGTGCGTGCCACGAGCTCGTCGACCGCGGCGCGCACGCCGGGTGCCGTGCTCGGGTCGTAGGGGCGGGCGCGCTCGAGGAGCTGGTCGAGCCGGTCGTCGTCGTGTCGGTTCATGAGCGGATTCCTCACATCCTGCGGGTCTCGGTCCCGTCGCTCACTACCTGTCCGGATGCGCCCGGAACGTCCGCGGCGCCCGGCAAGACGCGAGAGGGCTCCGCCGAGCAGCTCGGCGAGGCCCTCCGGGGTAGGGGCGTCAGGACGCGGCGGGTAGCAGCCAGGCGCGCTCCGGGTCGAACGAGATGCCGACGAGGTCGCCCACCGGCACGATCTCGTCGTACACCGGGTCGGAGACGACGGCCACGATCGTGCCGACCTCCGTCTCGATCTCGTACTCGACGCTCTCGCCGTAGAACACGGCGTTGAGCACGCGGCCGTGGTTGCCCGCGACCTTGTCGTCGCCCTCGGCGAAGCGACGCACGCGGATCGCCTCCGGACGCACGAGCAGCACGCTCTCGGGCGCGGCAACGGCGTCGCGGTGGGCGCGAGCCGACATCCGCTGTCCGAGCACCGTGATGTCGGCGTGACCCTCGCGACTCGAGGTGGAGGCCTCGGTGACGTCGAGGAAGTTCGCACGTCCGATGAAGTCGGCCACGAACACAGACTCGGGGGTGCGGTAGATCTCGTCGGGCGTGCCTACCTGCTCGATCCGACCGGAGCGCATGACGACGATGCGGTCGGAGAGGCTCATCGCCTCGTCCTGGTCGTGCGTCACGTAGACGCTCGAGATGCCGAGCAGGCGCTGCAGACGGCGGATCTCGAGGCGCATCTGCACGCGCAGCTTGGCGTCGAGGTTCGAGAGCGGCTCGTCGAAGAGCAGCACCTTGGGCTTGACGACCATGGCGCGGGCGAGCGCGACACGCTGCTGCTGACCGCCCGAGAGCTGGTTCGGGGCTCGGTCGGCGAGGGCGGTGAGGCCCATCGACGCGAGCGCGAAGCCCACCTCCTCCTTGAGCTGCTTGGCGGGCACCTTACGGAGCTTGAGGCCGTAGGCGACGTTGTCGAACACCGTCATGTGCGGGAAGAGCGCGTACGACTGGAACACCATCGCCATCGGGCGGCGGTCGGGCGTGAGGCGCAGCATGTCCTCGCCGTCGAGCAGCACGCTGCCCGAGGTGGGCGACTCGAAGCCGGCGATCATGCGCAGGGTCGTCGTCTTACCGCAGCCGGACGGTCCGAGAAGCGTCACGAACTCGCCGGGCTTGACGGTGAGGTTGATGTGGTCGACCGCGGTGACGCGGTTCTCGCCGACGCCGAAGGACTTCTCGACGTCGCGCAGGACGAGCTCGCCCGTGGGCTTCTCGGCGTCCTGCTCGGTGCGGGTGGGAAGGGTCGTGGACATCGTGGTTCCTTGTCAGTTGATCGTCGCGGAGGAGAGCCCGGCGGCCTTGGGCACCGAGCTGTCGCGGACGAAGAGGTTGAGCAGGCCGATCACCGACATGACGATGACGATGAGGATCGTGCAGTAGGCGAACGCGTTGCCGAAGCGGCCGGCGTCGACCTCGGAGAGGATCTGCGAGGTCATGATCTTGGTCTGCGGGGTCGTGATGAAGATGATCGGCGAGAGGGTCGTCATCGAGCGCGCGAACGCGTAGATGAGGCCCGAGAGCAGGGCCGGACGGATGAGCGGCAGCGTCACCTTGCGGAACGTCGTCACGCCCGAGGCGCCGAGCGACGCCGAGGCCTCGTCGATCGCCACATCGATCTGCTGCAGCGCGGCGACGCCCGACCGCTGGCCCGAGGGGCTCGAGCGGATGACGTACACCATGACGATCGCGATCGCGCCTCCCAGCACCGCGCCACCGCCCGCGAGGGCTGGCAGGATCGCGACGTTGCCGAAGCCGAGCGGCTTGTTGAACGTGAGCGCGTAGCCGATGCCGAGCACCGTGCCGGGCACCGCGAGGCCGAGCATGCCGAGGAAGTCGATGAGGGCGCGGCCCCGACGGAGCTTCCTCGTGATGAGCCACGCGATCACGAGGCCGAGCACACCCGCGATGGGTGTCGCGATGAGGGCGAGCGCGGTCGTCGTGATCATGGCGTCCGAGCCGATGCCGCTCAGCACGTAGCGGTAGTGGCTGAGGTCGAACTCGTTGTTGATGCCGAGGATCTTGACGAAGCCGCCCACGATGACGGTCGCGTAGATCGTCACGATGAGCAGCGCGAGGAGCCCGCTCAGGGTGAGCAGCACGATCCGGGCGGGGATCGAGGTGATGACGGCGGGGCGGCCGGCGGGCTTGCCCGTGACCGACACGACGCTCTTGCGCGTCGCCCAGTAGCGCTGGATGAGGAACACCAGCAGACCCGGCAGCAGCAGCACGAGCGAGTAGGCCGCACCGGCGCCGACGTTGTACTCCCCCGTGATGGCGATGTAGGCGCGCGACGACAGCACCGTGAAGTCGCCGCCGATGACGAGCGGGTTCGCGAGGTCGGCGATCGCCTCGACGAAGAGCAGCAGGAACGAACTCGCGAAGCCCGGCACGAGCATCGGCAGCGTCACCGTCACGAAGGTGCGCCACTTGTTGGCGCCGATCGACGCGGCCGCCTCGTCGAGCGAGGGGTCGAGGCTGCGCATGAGGCCGAGCATGTTCATGTACGCGGCCGGGAAGAACGACAGCGAGAGCACGATCGTGAGGCCCGGGAGGCCGTAGAGCGTCGGCGTGATGCCGAGCAGGTCGCGCGTGATGATGCCGCTGCGGCCGAAGAGCGTGATGACGGCGGTCGCGACCGCGAAGGGCGGCGACACGATCGGCAGGAGCGCCAGCAGGTGCAGGAGCTTCTTGCCGCGGAAGTCGAGGCGCACCTGCACGTAGGCGAGCAGGAAGCCGATGACGGTTCCGATCGCGCCGACGAGAACACCGAGCACGACGGTGTTCTGCAGCACCTGCAGGTTGACGCTCGAGAAGATCGAGTTGAAGACCGCGAGGCCCTGCTCGGACACGGCCGAGGACAGGATGTTGACGAGCGGGAGGACGATGAGCACGCCCAGGATGAGCACGACGAGCACGACGGCGATGCGGGTCGTGAGGTCGAGGGGCGTCTCGCGGGAGCGCAGGCTGAAGCGGCGAGCGCGCGGCACGGTGGCGTTCGAGATAGTCATGGGGAGCTTTCCCGAGGTGGGGGCCCGGCTGCGCCGGGCCCCCACGCTCTGAGGTTCGGGACTATTCCTTCGGCTGAGCGGCGATCTCGGCGTCGAAGCGGGCGGTGAGGCCCGGCTTCGCGGCGGCGGCCGCGACGAAGTCGTAGTCGACGAACTCGACGTCCTCGAGCTTGACCATGCGGTCGTCGACGGCGGCGTCCGGGTTGGTGAGCACCTGGTACGAGCCCACGGTCGGTCCGATGTTCTGCGCCTCGGCCGTGAGGGTCCAGTCGATGTAGGCCTGGGCGGCGGTCTTGTTCTTCGAGCCCTTCACGAGCGCGACGCCGCCGATCTCGTAGCCGGTGCCCTCCTTCGGGAAGGAGACCGTGAGGTCGGTCAGACCCTCCTCCTGGTACTTCACGCAGTCGTGCGAGAAGACGAGGCCCACGGCGACCTCACCGCGACCGGCGATCTGGCCGGGGGCGGTGCCGCTCTTCGAGTACTGGAGCACGTTGTTGTGCATCTTCTTCATGTACTCGAGGCCCTCCTCCTCACCGCCGAGGCGGGTGACCTGGGTCCACAGGGTCGTGAACGCGGTGCCGGAGGGCGACGGGTGCGCGGTCGAGATCTGGCCCTTGAGCTTCGGGTCGAGCAGGTCCTCCCAGCTCTCCGGCACGTCCACGCCGAGCTCGTCGAGCACCTTCGTGTTGGAGCAGAAGCCGAGGGCGCCGACGTAGACGCCCGTCCAGTAGTGGTCGGCGTCCTTGTACTTGTCCGGGATGGCGGCGGCGTTCGGCGAGTCGTAGGCCTCGAGCAGGCCGGCGTCACGCGCGGCACCGAAGCCGTCGACGGGGCCGCCGTGCCAGACGTCGAACTCGGGGTTGTCGCGGGCGGCGTCGAGACGCGCGACCGTCTCGCCCGAGGAGAGGCGCACGAAGTTCGCCTGCACACCGGTCTCGGCCGTGAACGCCGTGGTCATGGCCTGGCACCAGTCCTCCATCGCGCCGCACGCGATGGTGATGCTGCCGCCGAGCTCGTCCGAGCCGGTCGAGCCGTCGTCGCCGCTGTCGGTCGACGTGACGGCGCAACCCGACATCAGGAGCGCGAGCGACATCGCTGTCGCCCCCGCAGCTGCGTGGATTCGCTTCATGGGGAGTTCCTCTTTCTTCGGTGTCCGGGAGTGCGCTCCCGACACTCGTCGTCGAGAGGCACCTTCGACGCTAAGCACGGCCATCCGCGCAGACGGTAACGGTGGGACGCGTTCGGTGACGGTTCTGTCACCGAACGGGGTGAGGGGGGTCAGGCGGGAGGCAGGCGCGGCATCCGATAGCCCAGCCCGCGCACGGAGTGGATGTAGCGCGGCGCCGCCGACGACTCGCCGAGCTTGCCGCGCAGGCGGTAGATGGCCGTCTTGACCATGTCGCGACCGCCGAGCAGCGAGTCGGTGCCCCACACCTCCTGGAGGAGCTCGGTCCAGGTGACCTCCTCGTCGAGGCGGGAGGCGAGTGCGAGCAGAAGCGAGAACTCGCTCTGGGTGAGGCTCAGGCGCTCGCCGTCGCGCAGCACGGCGTGGGTGCGGGGGTCGATCTCGAGCCCGCCGTTGACGATGCGGGAGACGGCGTTGGCGTCGCGGTAGCGGCGCACGATCGCCATGGCGCGCAGGGCGAGCTCTCGCGGGTGGAAGGGCTTCACGACGTAGTCGTCGGCGCCCGCCTCGAGTCCCGCGACGCGGTCGGCGGCCTCGCCCTTCGCTGTGAGCAGGATGATCGGCACGTCCGAGAACGCACGGATGCGGCGGCACAGCGTGATCCCGCTCGCGCGCGGCAGCATGACGTCGAGCACGATGACGTCGAAGGCCTGGCGCTCGCAGGCGGCCCAGGCCTTCTCGGCATCCGAGGCCTCGACGGTCGTGAAGCCCTGCGTCTCGAGCGCGAACGAGACGATGTCGCGCATCTGGCGCTCGTCGTCGACGACGAGCGCTCGCGGCGTCGCGTGCTCGGATTCCATCAGGGTGCCTCGTCCGTCGGGGGGATGGCCAGGATGATCGTAGTCCCGCGTCCGGCGACGGTATCGACGTAGAGGTCGCCCCCGTGCAGGCGCGCGATCTGCCGCGTGATGACGAGGCCGAGGCCCGTGCCGTCGCGCAGCGGATGCCCGCTCGCGAACCGCTCGAAGAGTCGGCGGCGCTCCATGTCGGTCATGCCCGTGCCGTTGTCGCTCACCGAGATGGTGGCCCCGCCGTCGCCCGCGTCCACGACCCGCACGAGCACGGACGACGCATCCGGGCTCGCCTTGACCGCGTTGTTGACGAGGTTGGTGATGGCCTGTCGGATGAGCCCCGCGTCGACCCAGGCGTGCGGGGGAGCGCCCGGCACGTCGAGGTCGATCGAGATGGCCGAGTGGAGGGCGCGCAGCTCCTCGATCGTGCGGCGGGCGAGGGCCCGCAGGTCGGTGTGGGTGAGGTGCAGCTCGAACATGCCCGCCTCGATGCGCGCCTGCGTGAGCAGGTCCTCGGCGAGCTGCACGAGGTGCTCGGAGTTCGAGCTGATGGTCTCGGCGAAGCGCAGCTGCTGCGCGTTGAGCGGACCGGGCGACTGCTCGATGAGGAGGTCGCTCGCACCCTTGATGAGGCTGAGGGGCGTGCGGATCTCGTGGCTCAGGATCGTGACGCGCTCGGTCGACTGGCCCGCGATGGAGCGCACCCGGCGCACGTCGGCCCGCAGCCGGCGCCACTCGGCGACCCCGAGCGCGACGGCGGCGGCGAGGAGCGCGAGCACCCCCGCGAGCACGATGACGGCCGCCTCGGCCTCGCCCCGCACGATGAGCACGCCCGCGACGACGAGCAGCACGACAGCGGCGACGACGGCCGCGAGCGGCCCCGCGGTGCCCGCCAGCGCCCGGAGATCGCCGCGGCGGCGCGGGGCGGCCGGATCCTCCTCGCTCGCCACGCCGACAAGTGTAGGTGGGGCCGCGTAAGCTCGATCCAGTGGGACTCGCGTCATTGATTCCGGTGCTCGCGCGCGCCCATACCTTCCGTGAGGCGCTCGCCGAGGCCCGCTCCGACGCCGACTTCTCGGCCGTCGAGGGTCTGCGGGTCCCGCTCCTCGCCGGTCTGCTCCGGCGTCGCGCCGAGGCGGCCGGCACCGGGCAGGCTCTGCTCGCCATCGCGGCGACGAGTCGCGAGGCCGAGGCCGTCGCCTCCTCGTTCTCCACGTGGGCGCCCGACGCCCTCGTGCTGCCCTTCCCCGCCTGGGAGACGCTCCCGCACGAGCGGCTGAGCCCGTCCGCCGAGACCGTCGGGCGCCGCCTGCGCTCGCTCCGCGAGCTGCGCCGGTGGCAGGACGGACCCCGCGACCGCCCGCTCGTGCTCGTCGCGTCCGTGCGCGCCGCGTTGCAACCCCTCGCCCCGGGCCTCGACGAGCTCGATCCGATCGTGCTCGCACCGGGCGGCCGCGGCTACGAGCTCAACACGCTCGCGACGCGCCTCGCCGAGCTCGCCTACGCGCGCGTCGACCTCGTCACGCGCCGCGGCGAGTTCGCGGTGCGCGGCGGCATCCTCGACGTGTTCCCGCCGGATGCCGAGCACCCCGTGCGCGCCGAGTTCTTCGGCGACGAGCTCGAGCAGCTGCGCCGCTTCTCGGTCGCCGACCAGCGCTCGCTCCCGGGCGAGGTCGGCCCCGTCGAGCTCGGCCCCGCGCGGGAGCTGCTCATCACGGACGCCGTGCGCGCTCGCGCCGCCGAGCTGCAGCACGAGTACGAGGCGATCTCCCAGATGCTCGCGAAGATCGCCGACGGCATCCCCGTCGAGGGCATGGAGTCGCTCACGCCCGCGCTCGTCGGCCGCCTCGTGCCGCTCACCGACTACCTCCCCGAGGATGCCGCGGTCGCCGTGCTGTCGCCCGAGCGCGTCGCGACGCGCTCGCTGAGCCTCGCCGAGACGAACCGCGAGTTCCTCGAGGCCGCGTGGAGCTCCGCCACCGCCGGCGGCGCGGCGCCCATCGACCTGCAGGCGAGCCTCGACACGGGCGACTTCCTCACGGTGTCGGGACTGCGCGCCGAGGCGCGCCCCCGCACCTGGTGGATGGTCAGCCCGTTCGACACCGACGACGAGGACGTCACGCGCGTCGAGGGTCGTCCGATCCCGAGCTTCGCGGGCAGCGCCGAGGGCGCCGTCGCCCACGTCTCCTCCCTGCTCAAGGGGGAGTGGTCGGTCGCGATCGCCGCCGCGGGCGCCGGACTCGTCGACCGCGCCGCCCAGGTGCTCGCCGACCGCGAGGTCGCGGCGCGTGTCGTCGACGAGGTGCCCGCCGACCCCGAGCCCGGCGTCGCCTACCTCGTCACGGCATCCGTCGAGGCGGGCTTCGAGCAGGAGGACGCGCGCTTCGCGTTGCTCTCCGAGGCCGAGTTCTACGGGCGTGCGGCGGGCATCGACTCGCGTCAGCCCAAGAAGCTCGCGAGCCGCCGCCGCAACGTCGTCGACCCCCTGCAGCTCAAGGCGGGCGACTACGTCGTGCACGAGACCCACGGCATCGGCCGCTTCGTCGAGCTCGTCACGCGGGAGGTGGCCGGAGGCGCGCGCGTCTCGCGCGGCCCGCTCGGCACCCAGCACGAGAAGGTCACCCGCGAGTACCTCGTGCTCGAGTACGCGCCGAGCAAGCGCGGCCAGCCGGGCGACCGCCTCTACGTGCCGACCGACCAGCTCGACCAGCTCACGCGCTACGTCGGCGGCGAGAACCCGGCCCTGTCGAAGATGGGCGGCTCGGACTGGGCCGCCGCGAAGGGCAAGGCCCGCAAGGCCGTGCGCGACATCGCCGTCGAGCTCGTCAAGCTCTACAGCGCGCGGATGGCGAGCCCCGGGTTCGCCTTCAGCCCCGACACCCCGTGGCAGCGCGAGCTCGAGGAGGCGTTCCCGTACGCCGAGACGCCCGACCAGCTGCAGACGATCGACGAGGTCAAGGCCGACATGGAGCGGCCCATCCCCATGGACCGCCTCATCTCGGGCGACGTCGGCTACGGCAAGACGGAGATCGCCGTGCGCGCCGCCTTCAAGGCCGTGCAGGACGGCAAGCAGGTCGCCGTGCTCGTGCCGACGACGCTGCTCGTCAAGCAGCACATGGAGACCTTCCAGGAGCGTTTCGCGGGCTTCCCCGTGCACCTGCGCGCCCTCAGCCGGTTCCAGACCGAGAAGGAGTCGCGCGAGACGATCGACGGCCTCGAGCGCGGCGAGGTCGACGTCGTCATCGGCACCCACCGCATCCTGTCGGAGTCGGTGCGGTTCAAGGACCTCGGTCTCGTCATCATCGACGAGGAGCAGCGCTTCGGCGTCGAGCACAAGGACGCGCTCAAGAAGATGAAGACCAACGTCGACATCCTCGCGATGAGCGCGACGCCCATCCCGCGCACGCTCGAGATGGCGGTCACGGGCATCCGCGAGATGTCGACGCTCGCGACCCCGCCCGAGGACCGGCACCCGATCCTCACCTACGTGGGCCCGCGCAGCGACAAGCAGATCATCGCCGCGATCCGCCGAGAGCTGCTGCGCGAGGGGCAGGTGTTCTTCGTGCACAACCGCGTCTCGAGCATCAACCGGGTCGCCGCCGAGCTCGCGGAGCTCGCGCCCGAGGCGCGCATCGCGGTCGCGCACGGCAAGCTCACCGAGCACCAGCTCGAGCAGGTGATCGTCGACTTCTGGGAGCGCAAGTTCGACGTGCTCGTGACGACGACGATCATCGAGACCGGCATCGACATCGCCAACGCGAACACACTCATCATCGACCAGGCCGACAAGTACGGCCTCTCGCAGCTGCACCAGATCCGCGGGCGCGTCGGCCGCGGCCGGGAGCGCGCCTACGCGTACTTCCTCTACGACCCCGACAGGCCGCTCACCGAGACGGCGCAGGACCGCCTCGAGACGATCGCCGCCAACAACGAGCTCGGCGGCGGCATGCAGATCGCCCTCAAGGACCTCGAGATCCGCGGCGCGGGCAACCTGCTCGGCGGCGAGCAGTCGGGTCACATCGCGGGCGTCGGCTTCGACCTCTACCTGCGCATGATCGGCGAGGCGGTGTCGGCCTTCCGCGGCGACGTCGCCGAGGGCCAGACCGAGCTGCGGCTCGAGCTGCCGGTCGACGCGCGCATCCCCGAGGACTACATCGAGTCGGAGCGCCTGCGCCTCGAGGCCTACCAGAAGCTCTCGACGGCCTCCGCGCCGCTCTCGCCCGACGACGCCCTCGACCGCGTCGTCGAGGAGCTCACCGACCGCTACGGCGAGCCGCCCGAGTCGGTGCAGCAGCTCGTGGCCGTCTCGCGCCTGCGTCGGCAGGCGCAGAAGGCGGGCCTCGGCGAGGTCGTCGCGATGGGCGGACGGATGCGGCTCGCGCCGCTCGACCCGCCGGACTCGATCCAGGTGCGGCTCACGCGCATGTACCCGGGCGTCAAGTTCTTCGCGGCGCAGCACGCCGTCAACGTGCCGATGCCCGAGGGGGCGTCGGATGCCGAGCTCATCGCGTGGGTCGGCCAGCTGCTGACCGCGGCCGTGCCCCCGGCACCGGCATCCGCCTGATCCGCGAAAGTACGTACTTTTTCTCGCGTGGGGGCGCTTCTCACCGAAAAGCACGTACTTTCGCGGACTGAGGCGTAGCCTCTCGCCATGCTGTACGAGCACCTCGGCCACAGCCCCCGCGTCGACCCCACCGCCGTCATCGCGCCGACCGCGGTCGTCTCGGGCGACGTCACGATCGGCCCCGGATGCCAGGTGCTGCACGGCGCCGTCATCAGCGCGGAGGGCGGCCCGATCACGATCGGCGAGTCGACCATCGTCATGGAGAACGCCGTGCTGCGCGCGAGCGCGACCGACCCCCTGCACATCGGCGACCACGTGCTCGTGGGCCCCATGGCATCCGTCTCCGGCGCCACGATCGGCGACGAGGTGTTCCTCGCCACCGGTTCGCGCGTGTTCAACGGCGCCCGCATCGGCGCCCGCAGCGAGGTGCGCATCAACGCCGTCGTGCACCTGCGCACCGTGCTGCCCGAGCGGTCGACCGTGCCGATCGCGTGGGTCGCGGTCGGCGACCCGCCGAGCATCCTGAGCCCCGACCAGCACGACGCGATCTGGGCGATCCAGCAGGGGCTCGACTTCCCCGGCTACGTCTTCGGCCTCGACCGCTCGACGCCCGACCTCATGGTGCAGCTCACCGAGCGCTACGCCCGCCACCTCGCCCGGCACGCCGACGACCGTCCGGTCGACGAGGCGCCCGCCGACTGATCAGGGCTTCGACCACACCTTCCCGAGCACGAGCGGCAGCAGTACGAGCGAGCGCAGGTCGATGAGCGCATGCACGACGATCGGCACGAGGATCGTGCCCGACACGAGGTAGAGGTAGGCGAGCACGACGCCCAGGAGGGTCGCCGTGAGCACCCCCACCCACTTCTGGTACAGGTGCAGCGCGCCGAACAGCACGCACGCGACGGCGAAGGCGAGCGGGCCGTCCAGCCCGATGCCGAACAGCAGGGTCGGCAGCGCGAGCCGGAACATCGTCTCCTCGAAGACGCCCGCGGAGAGCGCGAGCCCCGCGCCGTAGGGCAGCTCGCCGCGCGTGCGGGGCAGGAGCGCCCCGATGTCGCCGAGCTTCGGCACGTCCTCGGTGTCGGCGTCGCGCAGCAGCAGGAACGGCAGCAGGATCGCGACGGCGAGCAGCACCCAGCCGGCGACCACGAGGATGCGGCCCACGTCGCCGTCGAGGAAGAACGCGCGGGAGGCCGCGATCGGCTCCCACGCCTGCGCGTCGGCGAGCGCGACGGGCACGAGCTCCCACGTCGCGAGGAGCACCGTCGCCGAGAGGCCCCCGAAGACGAGCGTCGACTCGATGAGCCACCTGCGCATCGTGCGCTGCCGCCGCTTCGTGGCGCGCATCCGCTTGAACTGCGCGTACTCGCGGCGCTCGCGGTTGACTGCACGCCACACGAGGAGCGCCACGACCACCAGCAGGAGGGCGAGCAGCTGGAGGTCCATCGGGCCATTCTGCCGGGAATACCGCGACGCCCCCGGTGCTTGGATGGAGACGATGACGGAGAACGGGATCGGGCTGCGGTCCGAACGAGGGCCCATCCTGCTGGCGACGATGGTCGCGACGGGGGTGGTCGCGATCGACGCGACGGTCCTCTCGACGGCGGTGCCCGCGATCGTCGCCGACGTCGGCGGCTTCGCGCAGTTCCCGTGGCTGTTCTCGATCTACGTGCTCACGCAGTCGGTGACCGTACCCGTCTACTCGAAGCTCGCCGACCAGATCGGGCGCAAGCGCGTCATCCTGTTCGGGCTCAGCGTGTTCCTGCTCGCGTCGATCCTGTGCGGGTTCGCGTGGGACATGCCGAGCCTCATCGCCTTCCGCGCGCTGCAGGGCATCGGGGCGGGCGCCATCCTCCCGATCACGATCACGATCGTGGGCGACATCTACACGCTCGAGGAGCGCGCCCGTGTGCAGGGCTACCTCGCGAGCGTGTGGGCGATCGCGGCGGTCGCGGGCCCGACGCTCGGCGGCCTCTTCGCGACGTGGGACGCGTGGCGCGGCATCTTCTTCATCAACATCCCGCTGTGCGCCGTCGCGATCTGGCTGCTCGCCCGCGACTACCACGAGACGCTCGAGCGGCGACGCCACCGCATCGACTACGCGGGCGCCGTGCTGCTGACCGCGTCGCTCACGCTCCTGCTCGTCGGCCTGCTCGAGGGCGGGAACGGATGGGCGTGGACGTCGGTCACGTCGTTCACGGTCTTCGGTGCGGGCATCCTGCTCATCGTCGCCTTCGTGCTCGTCGAGCGCCGCGCGGCCGAGCCGGTGCTGCCGCTGTGGGTCGTGAGCCGTCCCCTCCTGCGGGCGACGAACCTCGTGGGGCTCACGGTCGGCGCGGCCCTCATCGGGCTCACGGCGTTCGTGCCGACCTACCTCGTGGTGGGGCTCGGGGTGAGCGAGCTCGTCGGCGGGCTCGCGCTCGCGACGCTCACGATCGGATGGCCGATCGCCGCGTCGCTGTCGGGTCGCCTCTACCTGCGCATCGGATTCCGCTCCACGGCGCTCATCGGCGGCGCCCTCGTCGTGCTCGGCACGGTCGTGCTCGCGCTGCTCGGGCCCTTCCCGGCGGTGTGGACGGTCGCGCTCGCGGCGTTCGTGGTCGGGCTCGGGTTCGGGTTCTCGGCCGTGCCGACGCTCGTGGCGGCGCAGGCGAGCGTCGGCTGGGAGGAGCGCGGGGTCGTCACGGGCACGAGCATGTTCACGCGCTCGGTAGGGCAGGCGCTCGGCGCGGCGGTGCTCGGCGCCGTCGCGAACGCCGTCATCGCCGCGAACGGGGGCGACGAGACCGACCCCGCCACGATCGTCTCCGCGTCGACGGCCGTCTTCGCGGGCGCCGTGGTCGTCGCGGTGATGCTGCTGGCGTTCGTGCTGCTCATGCCGCGCGAGCGCGGCGACCGCGCCGCCGCATCCGAGCCCTCCTCCGCGACGGGCCCCATCCCCGAGGTCAGCTGACGCGCCCCCGTTCCCCGAGGTCAGCCGGCGCAACCCGGTCCCCGAAACCAACTGAGGTGTCACTTTCGGTCGCCCGCGGGCCTGCCCGCGCGACCGAAAGTGACACCTCGGGCTAGCAGTGGCTCCAGATGCCGAGGCGCTCGGCCCGGGCGGCGTCCTCGGCGGCCTCCAGCTCGTCGCTCCACAGCACG
>WKJB01000090.1_pt1 | contig 28047 bp, 23 predicted proteins | sample 5403331 | NCBI WGS metagenome assembly WKJB01 (sample SAMN13198853, study PRJNA488119) | plastic metagenome | isolation source: water-polyurethane dispersion (WPUD) containing a polyether... | place: Mexico: Mexico City | collected 2016 | reverse complement strand
GCAGGTTGAAGAGGGTGGTCTTGCCGGCGCCGTTCGGGCCGATGAGGGCCGTGATCGCGCCCCGCGGGATCTCGAGGTGGTCGACGTCGACGGCCGTGAGGCCGCCGAAGACGCGGCGGACGCCGTCGACGACGATGATCGGGTCGACCTTGGGGACGCCGGGGCGGATCTCGCCCTGGTGGAGTCCCGTCGACTTCGGACGCGGTGCCGGGGGTGCGACGTCAGCGGACAAAGGTCAGCTCCTTCTTGTTCCCGAGGATGCCCTGCGGGCGGAAGATGACGAGCAGCATGAGCGCGGCGCCCACGAGCACGAAGACGAGCATCTGGCTCTGCTCGGTGGTGAGGAAGGGCAGCCAGCCGATCTGCACGAGGGCGGGCAGCAGGTTCGACAGGAACGCGCGGACCACCCAGAACAGCACCGCGCCGAGCACGGGGCCGAAGATCGTCGCGGCGCCGCCTAGCAGGAGCGCCGTCCAGACGTAGAACGTCTGCGAGGTGACGTACACGTTCGGGTTCACGTTGGTGCCCATCGCGGTGACGATGCCGCCCGCCGCGATGATGACGCCGCCGATGATGAGCGCCTGCATCTTGAACGCGAACACGTTCTTGCCGAGCGAGCCCACGGCGTCCTCGTCCTCGCGGATGCCGCGGATGACGCGCCCCCACGGGCTGCGCATGAGCAGCCAGACGAGCAGCACCGCGATCGTGATCGTGATGAGTCCCACGATGATGACCCACCACTGATCGGACTGGTAGGTCCACGGGCCCCAGCCCCAGCGTCCGGGCGGGAGCGGGTTGCTCATGCGGAAGCCGGACTGGAACCCCGAGAGGCCGTCGGCCGAGCCGGTGACGTTGCGGAACGTCGAGGTGAGGAACAGCAGACGCAGCACCTCCGCCGCCGCGATCGTGACGATCGCGAGGTAGTCGCCGCGCAGGCGCAGCGTCGGGATGCCCATGATGAGGGCGAACACGACGGCGGCTCCGAGGCCGATGAGCGCCGCGAGCGGCCACGGGAGGCCGAACGTGAGGATCGAGATGGCGAAGCCGTAGGCGCCGATCGCCATGAAGCCCGCGACGCCCATGTTGAGGAGTCCGGCGAAGCCGAAGTGCACCGACAGGCCGATCGCGGCCAGCACGTAGCCGAGCGTCGCCGGCGCGAGGATCTGCGCCAGGGTGTTGGAGATGATCTGCAGGAAGTTCATCGCGACTACCCGATTCTCTCTCGGCGCCCGAGGATGCCCTGGGGACGGAACAGCAGGATGACGATCAGGACGACGAGCGCGCCCACGTACTTGAGGTCGGAGGGGATCCAGAGCGTCGACACCTCGACGAGGAGGCCCACGATGATGGCGCCGACGAGGGCGCCGAACGCGGTGCCGAGTCCGCCGAGCGTGACCGCCGCGAAGATGAGGAGCAGGATGCTCGTGCCCATGTCCCACTTGATGCCGGGACGGAAGTAGGCCCACAGCACGCCCGAGAGTCCGGCGAGCGCCGCGGCGACGACCCACACCACGCGGATGACCTGGTCGACGTCGATGCCGCTCGCGGCGGCGAGCGACGGGTTGTCGGAGACGGCGCGCGTCGCGCGTCCGATGCGGGTGCGCATGAGCCACCAGGCGAAGGCGACGATCACGATGAGCGACACCGCCATGCTGATGACGTCGGTGATCGTGAGGCGGATCGGGCCGAGGCCGGGGATGGTCTGCGACACGGCCCCCGGGAGCTGGGCCGTCCGGCCGCCGACGAACATCTGGTAGACGTAGCGCAGCGCGAGCGAGAGACCGATCGACACGATCATCACCTGGACGGTGCCGAGACCCTTGCGGCGCAGCGGCCGCCAGATCCCGCTGTCCATCGCGAGGCCGAGCGCCGCCGAGGCGACCACCGCCAGCGGGATCGCGATCCAGATGGAGAGCGAGAGGTTCGTGAACAGGAGCGCCATGAGCGCGCCGAAGGTCACCATCTCGCCGTGGGCGAAGTTCGACAGGCCCGTGGTGCCGAACACGAGCGAGAGGCCGATGGCGGCGAGCGCGAGCATGAGGCCGAAGTTGAGTCCGTTGACGGCGCGGGAGAGGAACTGGTCCCAGAACCCGACCGTCTGCCGTTCGGCGGCGCCGAGGGTGAAGTTGCGGGTCACCGTGCTCGTCGCGCCGAAGGTGACCTCCTGCTCGAACGCGAACCCGTCGGGGACCGTGACGCCCGCAGGCAGGCTCGACTCGACGAGCTCGACCGTCCAGGTGCCCTCCTTGGTGGGCACGCCGACCGACCAGGCGCCGTTGTCATCCGTCGTGGCCTCGCCCTCGAAGTCGGCGCCCTCGGCGTCCTTCCCGGTGACGCGGACGGTGGCGCCGGCGATGGCCTCGCCGGCGGTGCGGACGTTGCCCTTAATCGCGAAGGGGAAGTCCTCGAAGGATGAGGCCGAGGCGCCGGACGCGGGACCCGCGAGGATCCCCACGCCCGCCGCTGCGGCGGCGAGGAACGCGAGCGCGGCGACGACCCTGCGATGCAGGCGCGGGAGCGGCGCTGTTCGACCGTGAGCCACGGAACCTCCAAGACCTCGGGAACGACAGACCCCTGCGGCTCCGTCGACCTTGACGCTACTGACGCAATGTTGCCTTCGTGTTTCGAATGAACATCGCGTTTGAACAGTATGTGCGTGTCATGGGCATCCGTCCAACCGGTGGCGTGTCGACGCCCGGAATGCGAGGCGCCTCGACCCGTTAAGATGTACTACCGGTCTTCGACGACGCAGCCGGGCTCCCCTCATCGCTGACACAGAGGACAACATGGACCAGCCCGATCCGTTCGGATTCGTCGGACTCACCTACGACGACGTGATGCTGCTCCCCGCGCACACGGACGTCATCCCGAGCGAGGCGGACACCTCCTCCCAGCTCACGCGCCGCATCCGCGTGGCCGCGCCGCTCGTCTCGAGCGCGATGGACACCGTGACCGAGTCGCGCATGGCCGTCGCCATGGCTCGGCAGGGCGGCATCGGCATCCTGCACCGCAACCTCTCGATCGAGGACCAGGCGACGCACGTCGACAAGGTCAAGCGCTCCGAGTCGGGCATGATCACGAACCCCGTGACGACGACCCCGGACGCCACGGTCGCCGAGGTCGACGCGCTGTGCGGCAAGTTCCGCGTCTCGGGCCTGCCCGTGGTCGAGGACGACGGCCGGCTCGTCGGCATCATCACGAACCGCGACATGCGCTTCGTCTCGCCCTTCGAGGCGACGACCACGCGCGTGCGCGACGTCATGACGAAGGCGCCGCTCGTCACCGCTCGCGAGGGGATCGACCCGGACGAGGCGGTCGCGATCTTCGCGCAGCACAAGATCGAGAAGCTCCCGCTCGTCGACGAGCAGGGTCGCCTCCGCGGCCTCATCACGGTCAAGGACTTCGAGAAGACGGAGAAGTACCCGAACGCCACGAAGGACGACGAGGGCCGCCTCCGGGTCGGCGCCGCGATCGGGTTCTTCGGCGACGCGTGGGATCGCGCGGGCGCGCTCCGCGACGCGGGTGTCGACGTCATCGTCGTCGACACGGCGAACGGCGACTCGGCCGGCGTCATCGACATCATCAAGCGCCTCAAGTCCGACCCGGCGTTCGCGCACATCGACGTCATCGGCGGCAACGTCGCGACGCGGGCGGGGGCGCAGGCCCTCGTCGAGGCGGGCGCCGACGCCGTCAAGGTCGGCGTGGGTCCGGGCTCGATCTGCACGACGCGCGTCATCGCGGGCGTCGGGGTGCCCCAGGTGACCGCGGTGTACGAGGCGTCCCTCGCCGCGCGCGAGCACGGCATCCCCGTGATCGCCGATGGCGGACTCCAGTACTCGGGCGACATCGCGAAGGCGCTCGTCGCGGGCGCCGACACCGTCATGCTCGGCTCGCTCCTCGCCGGCACCGACGAGTCGCCCGGCGACCTCGTCTACGTGGGCGGCAAGCAGTTCAAGAACTACCGCGGCATGGGCTCGCTCGGCGCGATGTCCGACCGCGGCAAGAAGACCTCCTACTCGCGCGACCGCTACTTCCAGGCGGACGTGCCGTCGGATGCGCAGCTCATCCCCGAGGGCATCGAGGGTCGCGTGGCCTACCGCGGCTCCCTCGCGGCCGTCGTGTACCAGCTCGTGGGCGGCCTCCGTCAGTCGATGTTCTACGTGGGCGCCCGCACGATCCCCGAGCTCAAGCAGCGCGGCAAGTTCGTGCGCATCACCCCGGCGGGGCTCAAGGAGTCGCACCCGCACGACATCCAGATGGTCGTGGAGGCCCCGAACTACTCCCGCTGACCGGGTGATCGTGGCGCGGCTGGAGCCGTGAACCGACGGAGGGGGAAACGCCTCCCGCCGCGGGGTCGTATCTCCCGCCGCTCCTCCACTGCGGCGCCGTAGCCGGTCCATCCCCGATCCTGCGCCGCGCGTGCTCGGCCGCCTCTGCGTTCGACCACCGTTAACGCCATGACGCGACCCTTCGACCCCGAGTTCGACATCCTCTACGCCGACGAGGTCGCGCGCGCCGGCGACGACCCGCGACGGCTGCGCAAGCTGTTCGCGGCGGGCTACCTGCACCGCGTGCGCCGGGGCGCCTACGTCATCAAGGAGCGGTGGGATGCCGCGGACGCCCGGCAGCAGCACCTCGCCCGGGTCTACGCCGCCGCCCACGATGCGCGCGAGGAGTTCGTCGTCGCGGGCGTGTCCGCAGCGGCGGTCTGGGACGTCCCGCTGTTCGATCCCTACGGGGTGGATGTCGAGGTGCTCTGCGAATATCGCGGCGGCGGCCGATCGGAGCCGGGCGTGCGACGGCTCACCGCATCCGCCGAGCACGCCTCCGCGATCGGTCACGCGGGCCTCGTCGTCACCGACCTGCCCCGCACCGTCATCGATGTGGCCTGCGGTCGCCCGCTGCCGGAAGCGCTCGCGGCGGTCGACTGGGGGATCTCAGCACGCAATCCCGCCCGCACGTCGATCGCCGCCATCCGGGACCTCATGGGCGACATCGGCAAGCGGCCGGGTATCCGGCAGGTGTGGCGGGCGACGGAACTCGCCGTACCGGATTCCGGCTCCGGTGGCGAGTCGTACGCGCGCGGCGTGATCCACGAGCTCGGGTTCGAGGCGCCGACGACGCAGCTCGAACTGCGCGACGCGGAGGGATCGATGTTCGCGGACTTCGGCTGGCTCGAGGTGCGTGTGCTCGGCGAATTCGACGGTTTCGTCAAGTACGCCGACGCGCGGTTCAACCATGGTGACCCGTTGGAGAAGCTCCGACGGGAGAGGGGCCGGGAGGCGCGATTGCGTGCGCTCGGGTGGACGGTGGTGCGGATCACGTGGGCGGATGTGCGCGACCCGGGGGCGCTCGCGCGCATCCTGGCGTCCGCAGGGGTGCCGCGGCAGCGCCGCTTCACGGCGTGAGCGGATGCGGCGGCGGGGGAAACGACCACACGGCGGGAGGCGTTTCTCCCGCCGTGTGGTCGCGGCTCCAGCCGCGCCATGATCACACACGCGCGGGTAGGGTGGAGCGGTGAGCGACATCGAGATCGGACGGGCCAAGCGCGCCCGCCGCGCGTACGCCTTCGACGACATCGCGATCGTGCCGAGCCGCCGCACGCGCGACCCGAAGGACGTCAGCGTCAGCTGGACGATCGACGCGTTCACCTTCGACATCCCCGTGCTCGCGGCCCCCATGGACTCGGTCGTGAGCCCGGCGACGGCGATCGCGATCGGCAAGCTCGGCGGCCTCGGCGTGCTCGACCTCGAGGGCGTGTGGACGCGCTACGAGGACCCGGAGCCCGTGCTCGCCGAGATCCGCGGCCTCCCGTCCGAGGGGGCGACGGTCCGCATGCAGGAGCTCTACGCGGAGCCCATCAAGCCCGAGCTCATCAAGGCCCGCCTCGCTGAGATCCGCGCCGCGGGCGTGCCCGTCGCGGGCGCCCTGAGCCCGCAGCGCACCCAGGAGCACTACAAGACCGTCGTCGACGCGGGCGTCGACCTCTTCGTCATCCGCGGCACGACCGTGAGCGCCGAGCACGTGAGCAAGACGGTCGAGCCGCTCAACCTCAAGAAGTTCATCTACGAGCTCGACGTGCCGGTCATCGTCGGCGGCGCGGCCACCTACACGGCGGCCCTGCACCTCATGCGCACGGGTGCCGCGGGCGTGCTCGTCGGCTTCGGTGGCGGCGCCGCGAGCACGACGCGCTCGAGCCTCGGCATCCACGCCCCCATGGCGACGGCCGTCGCGGATGTCGCCGGTGCGCGCCGCGACTACCTCGACGAGTCGGGCGGGCGTTACGTGCACGTCATCGCCGACGGCGGTCTCGGCACGAGCGGCGACATCGTCAAGGCGATCTCGATGGGCGCCGACGCGGTCATGCTCGGCTCGACGCTCGCGCGCGCCGAGGAGGCCCCGGGTGGCGGGTGGCACTGGGGCGCCGAGGCGCACCACCCGGAGCTCCCGCGCGGCAACCGCGTCGAGGTCGGCACGCTCGCGCCGCTCGAGCAGGTGCTCTTCGGGCCGTCGGCGCACGCCGACGGGCAGGTGAACCTCATCGGCGCCCTGCGCCGCTCGATGGCGACGACGGGCTACTCCGACCTCAAGGAGTTCCAGCGCGTCGAGGTCGTCGTCGCGCCCTACCTGCAGAGCTGACGTCGCGCGGCCTGCCTGCGCCGCCCGTCCCCGCTAGGGTGGGAATCAGTCCCGAACGAGCGTGAGGAGCTGCGATGGTCGACGTCCGGCGGGTCAAACTCCCCGGAGTAGGGGTGTTGCACACCTTCGTCACCGATGACGGAGGGAAGGTGGGTGTCATCACCCACCGCTCCGGTGCATCCGATCTGATCTCCTTCGCGGACGCCGAGGACGGAGGCGACGCGCACAAGGTCTCGCTGCGTCTCGACGAGGACGAGGCTCACACGCTCGCCGAGCTGCTCGGCGGCACGCGCATCACCGAGTCCCTCAGCGGCCTCGACCAGATCCCCGGCCTGTCGATCGACTGGTTCCACGTGGACTACGACCACCACATCGCCGGCCAGCCCCTCGGCAACATGACCGAGCGCGGCCTGCCCGGCGTGACCGTGGTCGCCGTCGTGCGCGGCGACTCGGCGAACCCCGGCCCGGACTCCGACTTCCGCGTGTTCCCCGGCGACACCCTCGTCGTCGCGGGCGCTCCGGAGAAGGTCGCGAAGGCGTTCCAGTTCTACCGGACCGGCGAGTTCCGTCCCCGTTCGGCTGACGCTCCGCCGGGAGGCTGAGCCATGGAAGGGCACCTCGGCGAAGAGCTCATCGTCATCGGCGTCCTGTTCCTCATCGCGTATGTGCTGGGACGGATCGGGAAGCTCGTCGGTCTGCCGTCGATCCCGATCTACATGCTCGTCGGTCTGCTCGCGAGCCCGCACTTCCACCTGTTCCCGCTGCACATCGAGTCGGGCTACGTCGAGCTCATCGCGGTCTTCGGTCTGCTGTTCCTGCTGTTCAACCTCGGGCTCGAGTTCGATCAGGACGAGTTCTTCGGCAACGCGGGCAAGCTGCTGCTCTCGGGCGGCAGCTACGTGCTGCTCAACATGGGCGTCGGCTTCGCGTTCGGCTTCATGGTGGGCTGGGGCACGCGCGAGGCCCTCGTCATCGCGGGCATGACGGCGACCTCCTCGAGCGCGATCGTCACGAAGCTCCTCATCGAGCTGCGCCGCCTCGCGAACGCCGAGACGCCGATGATCCTCGGTGTGACGGTCGTCGAGGACATCTTCATCGCGATCTACCTCGCGATCGTCTCGGTCGTCATCTCGGGCGAGACCGACTTCTGGGCGGTCGTGCTCAAGCTCGCGATCGCGTTCGTCTTCCTCATCGTCATGTTCTCCGTCGCGCGCTGGGGCGGGCGGATCGTGTCGCGGCTCGTGCAGACGAAGGACGACGAGCTCTTCACGATCCTGATCTTCGCGCTCGCGGTCGCCTTCGGCGGCATCGGCGAGCTGCTCGGCGTGACGGACGCGATCGGCGCGTTCCTCATCGGCCTCGCCCTCGGCGCGACCCGCTACCGCGCGCGCATCGAGGCGTTCGCGACGCCGCTGCGCGACGTGTTCGGCGCCTTCTTCTTCCTCAACTTCGGCCTCGCGCTCGACCCGTCGACGTTCGGCGAGGTGCTCGTGCCGGTGGGCGTCGCGATCCTCATGACGATCGTCCTCAACGTGGTCGCGGGCCAGTTCGTGGCGTGGCTCAACGGCTTCGGTCCGCAGGCGGGCCTCAACGCGGCCGTCATCCTCATCAACCGCGGCGAGTTCGCGCTCATCCTCGCGACGCTCGCGGCGGCGGGCGGCCTGGATCCGCGCCTCACGCCGTTCGCGGGCCTCTACGTGCTCGTCATGGCCCTCGTCGGTCCCGTCTTCGCCGTCAACTCGGAGCGGATCGGCGCCCTCTTCCGCCGCAAGAAGAAGGCCTCCGCGACGCCGCACGAGCTCGACCTCGAGCGGGAGCGCGCGATCGCGCTCGCCGAGGCGGCCATGGCGGGGGAGGCGGCATCCGAGCCCGTCGCGGCCGAGCCGGAGCCCGAGCCGGAGCCGCTCGAGGAGACGGCGCCCGACATCGAGTCGGCCCTCGAGCGCGAGGCGAAGCTCGCGGAGCAGGCGCGCCTCCAGTCCGACGCACTCACGGCCGAGGAGGTGCGCCGGGGCCGCGAGGTCGACCCGGAGTACTGACCCGCCGCCGCGGGCGGGCCGGGGTCCGCGTTGATCCTCCGCCCAGCCGCGACCTGGCAGAGTGTTGTGGTGACCGCCGCCCCCGCCGACCCGGATGCGCGACCCCCGCGCCCGACGCCCGCCCAGTTCATGAGCGTGGCGCGTCGTCCGAGGTGGATCGGCGCGCTCATCCTCTCGCTCGCGATCGCGGCGGCCTTCGCCGCCCTCGGGCAGTGGCAGCTCGACCGAAGCGTGCAGAACGTCGCGCCGCCGACGTACGACACCGAGACCCCCGTGCCTCTCGCCTCGGTCGCGACCCCGCAGGAGCGCATGACGGACCCCACGATCGGCCAGCGCGTGACGGCGTCCGGCGAGGTCGTGCGGGGCGACTTCTCGGTCATCGGGCCGCGCGAGAACGAGGGCGAGCGCGCGTACTGGCTCGTCGCCCACGTGCGCACCGACGACGGCGCCTCCCTCGCGGTCGGCCTCGGCTGGGCGCCTGACGCGGATGCCGCGGCCGCTGCCGAGGATGCCGTGCCCGACCGCCTCGAGGTCGCCGGCCGCTACCTCCCCACGGAGTCGCCCGAGCTCAACGACGTCGAGAAGGGCGAGCGCCGCGCGTTCTCGATCGGCGAGCTCATCAACCTGTGGGAGGAGCCGGGCCCCGTCTACGCCGGCTTCGTCGTGCAGGCCGAACCGACGCCGGGCCTCTCGGCGATCCATCAGCCGCCGCCCGAGCGCGACACGAGCCTCAACTGGCTCAACGTCTTCTACGCGATCGAGTGGGTCGTGTTCGCCGGTTTCGCGGTGTTCCTCTGGTACCGGCTCGTGCGCGACGTGTGGGAGGCCGAGGTCGCGGAAGGCGCCCAGGCAGCCCAACTAGACTGAGCGCATGCACGCTGGCCCCCGCCCCTCCGACGTGCCCCGGCTCCGCACGGCGCTTAAGGTCTACCGGGTCTCGGCCGCCATCACCGGCACCTTCCTGCTGCTGCTCGTCGTCATGATGGTGCTGCGCTACGGGTTCGGCGTCGACATCGAGCTCGGCGGCCCGTTCGGCTTCCTGAACCTCACGCCGAAGGACCAGCTCACCGCGATCAACCTGTCGATCGGCATCCTCACGGTGCACGGCTGGCTGTACGTGCTCTACCTCGGCTGCGACTTCGTCATGTGGCGGCTCGCGCGCTACAGCTTCTCGCGCTTCCTGTTCATCGCTCTCGGCGGCGTCGTGCCGTTCCTCAGCTACTACTTCGAGTTCCAGGTGCCCCGCTACATCGAGGGGCGCATCCGGAACACCCTGGACCAGACGGATGCGGCGACCGCCGCGGAGGAGGTGAGCGCGTGAGCGAGACCGCTCAGCGCCCGGTGCTCGTCGTCGACTTCGGCGCGCAGTACGCCCAGCTCATCGCCCGCCGTGTGCGGGAGGCCGGCGTCTACAGCGAGATCGTGCCGCACACGATCTCGGCCGAGGAGCTCGCCGCGAAGAACCCCGTCGGCATCGTGCTCTCGGGCGGACCGTCGAGCGTCTACGAGGAGGGCTCGCCGAACCTCGACGAGGGCATCCTCGAGCTCGGCATCCCGACCCTCGGCATCTGCTACGGCTTCCAGGTCATGGCGCAGCAGCTCGGCGGCGAGGTCGCGAAGACCGGTGCACGCGAGTACGGCTCGACGGAGGTGCGCCTCGTGCACGGCTCCGACGGCGGAACGCTCCTCGCCGAGCAGCCGATCGAGCAGACGGCGTGGATGAGCCACGGCGACTCGGTCGTGAAGGCGCCCGAGGGCTTCGCCGTGCTCGCGGCCTCCGACTCGACCCCGGTCGCGGCGTTCGCGAACGACGAGCGCAAGCTCTACGGCGTGCAGTGGCACCCCGAGGTGAAGCACTCGCAGTTCGGACAGCGCGTGCTCGAGAACTTCCTGCACCGCGCCGCGGGGATCCCCGCCGACTGGAACTCGGGCAACGTCATCGCCGAGCAGGTGGAGCGCATCCGCGCCCAGGTCGGCGGCGGCCGCGTGCTGTGCGCGCTCTCGGGCGGTGTCGACTCGGCGGTCGCGGCGGCGCTCGTGCACAAGGCGATCGGCGACCAGCTCGTGTGCGTGTTCGTCGACCACGGCCTGCTGCGCGCAGGCGAGCGCGAGCAGGTCGAGCAGGACTACGTCGCCTCGACGGGTGTGCGCCTCGTGACCGTCGACGCGCGCGAGCGCTTCCTCACGGCGCTCGAAGGCGTCTCCGACCCCGAGCAGAAGCGCAAGATCATCGGTCGCGAGTTCATCCGCACCTTTGAGCAGGCGCAGGCCGAGCTCGTCGCGGAGTTCGCGGCCGAGGGCGACCCCATCCGCTTCCTCGTGCAGGGCACGCTCTACCCGGACGTGGTGGAGTCGGGCGGCGGCACGGGCACCGCGAACATCAAGTCGCACCACAACGTCGGCGGTCTGCCCGACGACCTGCAGTTCGAGCTCGTCGAGCCGCTGCGCACCCTCTTCAAGGACGAGGTGCGCGCGATCGGCCGCGAGCTGGGGCTGCCCGAGGCGATCGTCTCGCGTCATCCGTTCCCGGGGCCGGGCCTCGGCATCCGGATCGTGGGCGAGGTCACCGAGGAGCGTCTCGAGACGCTGCGCGCGGCCGACCTCATCGTGCGCACCGAGCTCACGGCGGCGGGCCTCGACGCCGAGATCTGGCAGTGCCCTGTCGTGCTGCTCGCGGACGTGCGCTCGGTGGGCGTGCAGGGCGACGGCCGCACCTACGGCCACCCGATCGTGCTGCGTCCCGTCTCGAGCGAGGACGCCATGACGGCCGACTGGACGCGCCTGCCCTACGACTTCCTCGCGCGCGTCTCGAACCGCATCACGAACGAGGTCGCGGGCGTCAACCGGGTCGTGCTCGACGTCACGTCGAAGCCCCCGGGGACCATCGAGTGGGAGTGAGCTGAGCGATCTCCTCCGTTCGGGGGATGCCGCTGTCGCACGCCGGTGCGAGGATCGTCCGGTGAGCACGGGGGAGACGACGACCGCGCGCGCCTGGAAGCGCGACGCGACGGTGTTCCTGTCCGGGCAGACCGTGTCGATGTTCGGCTCGATGCTCGTGCAGTACGCCATCATGTGGCACCTGACGCTCGAGACGAAGTCGGGCGTCGTGCTGATGGCCTCCGCCGTGTTCGGCATGCTGCCGCAGGCGATCGTGTCGATCTTCGGCGGGGTGTGGGCGGATCGTCTCAACCGCAAGGCGCTCATCATCGCCGCCGACGCGTCGATCGCCGTGACGACGGTCGTGCTCGCGCTGTTCATGATGACGGGCTACCAGGAGCTGTGGCTCATCTACCTGACGCTCGCGATCCGCTCGACGGGCGCCGGCATCCAGTCGCCCGCCGTCATGGCGCTCATCCCGCAGCTCGTGCCGACCGACAAGCTGCTGCACGTCAACGGCATCTTCCAGTCGATCCAGTCGGGCATGATGCTCGTCGCGCCCGCCGCCGCGGCGGGCATCTACGCGTCGATGTCGATCATCGCGATCTTCTGGGTCGATGTCGTGACGGCCATCATCGGCATCGGCCTGCTGCTGCTCATCTCGGTGCCGACGGTGCGCACCGTCGTGGACACGGGGTACTTCACGGACCTCGCGAAGGGCGTGCGCTACACCTTCACGCACGCCTTCGTGCGCTGGCTGCTCGTGCTGTTCGCGATCGTCTTCCTGCTGACCGTCGCCCCGTCGATGCTCACGCCGCTCATGGTCGTGCGCAGCTTCGGCGAGGAGGTGTGGATGCTCACGGTCAACGAGCTCGCCTTCAGCGTCGGCATGCTGCTCGGCGGCCTGCTCGTCGCGGTGTGGGGCGGCCTGAGGAACAAGGTTGTCACGGTGCTCGTGTCGTCGTTCGTGTTCGGGGCGCTCACCCTCGCGCTCGGCCTCTCGACGAACATGTGGGTGTTCTTTGGCTTCATGCTGCTCGTGGGCCTCGCCGTGCCGTTCTTCTCGACGCCCGCCACGACGCTCCTGCAGGAGCGCGTCGAGCCCGAGTACCAGGGGCGGGTCTTCGGCTTCGTCGGTGTCGTCATGGCGACCGCGATGCCGCTCGGCATGCTGATCTTCGGCCCGATCGCGGACGTCGTCCCGGTCGAGTGGGTGCTCATCGGCGCGGGGATCGCGACGTTCGTCGTGGTCGTGATCGCCGGTGTCATCCCGGCGGGCCGTCGGGCGATCGAGGTGGGCGCGCAGCCCGTGCCGCAGGCCCCCGGCGAGCCCGCGGACGAGACCGCGGAGTGAGCTGACCCCCTTCCGGGGCTCCCCCTGTCACGGGACTCCCGGCCGTCCACGCCGACTCATACGCTTCAAGGCATGCGGCGGACCACGCTCGACTCCGCGCGCCCTCGTCTCCGCGACGAATCGGGCGCCGCAGCGCCGACTCCGCTGTTCCTCGCCTACGTCGCGACGCTCGGCCTCTCGGCGCTGGGCGCGTTCAGCGGCGGCGTCGACTCGCGCGCCGTGGTCGACTTCCTCCTGCTCGCCTCGATCGTCACGGGCGCCGCGCTCGTGCTCTTCGCGGGGCTCATGATCTGGTCGACGCGGGCGGGTCAGCGCACCTCGGCGCTCGCGGCGGCCCGCCCGGGCGCTCTCGTCGTGCGCGCCATGCGCGCCCACGGGCTGCGCGCGGCCGTGCGGCGCGTCGGCATCGAGACGCCGTTCGTGCCGATCGGCCTCACGCTCCTCGCCGACGACGCGGGCTTCGAGGTGTGGGGCGGATCCGCCGAGCACCCCGTGCGCCTCGGCCGCGCCCTGTGGGACGAAGTCGTCGAGGTGCGCGTCGCCCACGTGGCGCGCCTCGGGCGCGGCACCGACGGGCTTGTCGTGACGGTCGCCGACGACGACCACACGGTCGAGCTGCCGTTCGCCGTCGTCGGATCGGGGTTCGGCGGGCTGTGGGCCCCCGCGGGCGGTGAGCTCGAGCGCTTCGTGCTCGCGATGCTCGACCGCCGCACCGGCGCCGTGCACGCCTGACGTGTCAGCGACGACGGGCGATGAGCCGCGCGAGCCAGGCGCACCCCGCCATCGTCGCGCCGACGACGCCGAGCGCCTCGAGCATCCGCGAGTAGTCCTGCCCGAACGCGTCGCCCACGAGGACGGCGGCCCCCGCGACCGGGATCGCGGTGAGCGTCGCGAGCCAGGGCCGGTGCCGCGCGAGGAGCCACAGCAGGTACGGCGCGACGAGCACGATGACGAAGCGCGGCCCCGCGAGCAGCAGCCACATGGTGAGCGTCGAGGGGCCGACGGCGACGACGCGACGCCAGCCGGCGGAGGGCAGCACGCACCACCCCGCCGCGTGCGCCGCGGTGCCCATCGCGAGCACCCACAGCGCCTCCGTGTTGGAGCCGGCGATCGAGACGCCCCCGCCGACGATGAGCCACAGCCCCGCCCACAGCCGTGTCGCGTGGTCGCCCCACCGCAGGGGAAGACGGGCCGACGGCTCGAGCCCGGCTGCGGGCTCGCGGGTCGGCGTCATGAATCGGAGCGTAGCGGGAGCCGGCATCCGGCCGACGCCCAGACGCCGCCCGCCCGCCCCGGCTAGGGTGGCGGCATGATGCAGTCGCGGCGCCCCTGGGTCATCGGGCACCGGGGCGCGAGCGGCTACCGCCCCGAGCACACGCGGGCCGCCTACGAGCTCGCCTTCGCGCTCGGCGCCGACGCGGTGGAGCCCGACATCGTCGCCACGAAGGACGGCGTGCTCGTGCTGCGGCACGAGAACGAGATCTCGGGCACGACGGACGTCGCCCGCCGCCCCGAGTTCGCCGACCGTCGGACGACGAAGCGCTTCGGCTCCGTGTCGATGACCGGCTGGTTCACGGAGGACTTCACGTGGGAGGAGCTGTCGACGCTGCGTGCGGTCGAGCGGCTCCCCGACATCCGCCCGTCCTCCGCGACGTTCGGCGGTCGCTACCCGATCCTGCGACTCGACGAGCTGCTGCAGCTCATCGGCGAGGCGTCGGAGCGGCACGGCCGCGCGCTCGGACTCGTCGCCGAGATCAAGCACGCCGCCTACTTCGACTCGATCGGCCTGCCGCTCGGCGAGCTCGTGACGGATGCGCTCGCGCGCTTCCCGGGACGGCTCGTCGTCGAGAGCTTCGAGGAGACCGTGCTCGGCGAGGTGCGGCAGCGCGGCCTCGACGCGGAGCTCGTCTACCTCCTCGAGGCGAAGGGGACCGCTCCCGACCTCGCGATGTCGCTCGGCTCGGCCGCGCCCGACTACACGGCGCAGCTCGAGGACCTCGACGCCCTGGCGGCGCGCGTCGACGGCATCAGCGTCGACAAGGGCCGGCTGCTCAAGCCGGATGCGCGCACGGGCGCCGAGCTCGTCGACCGCGCGCACCGCGCGGGCTTGCAGGTGTTCACCTGGACGCTGCGCCCCGAGAACAAGTTCCTCACCAAGCCCTTCCGAGCAGGCGACACCGCCCAGTGGGGCGAATGGCGCGACGAGTTCGAGAGCGTGTTCGCGACGGGTGTCGACGGCGTCTTCGCCGACCACCCGGACCTCGCCGTCTCCGTGCGCGACGAGCGCTGAACCGCGGGACAGGCGACCCTGGATTCCGGGACGGGGGACGCTCGGGCCCGCAGCCGAGGTCCGCGGCGCCGCCTAGACTCGATGCGCCATGACCTTCCTCCTCGACGGATTCGACAGCGATCCGGGCACCTCCGACCTGCCGTCGGGCGCCCCGGCCGTCGACGAGGCCCTCCTCGCCGGCCTCAACCCCCAGCAGCGCGCCGCCGTGCTCTCGCGCAGCAAGGCCCTTCTCATCGTCGCGGGCGCGGGGTCGGGTAAGACGAGCGTGCTCACGCGCCGCATCGCGAGCCTCCTCCAGACCCGCGAGGCCTGGCCGAGCCAGATCCTCGCGATCACCTTCACCAACAAGGCGGCGGGCGAGATGCGCGAGCGCGTCGAGCAGCTCGTGGGCGGCGCCGCCGAGGGCATGTGGATCTCGACCTTCCACTCCGCGTGCGTGCGCATCCTGCGCCGCCAGGCCGAGGCGATGGGCCTCAAGTCGGCCTTCACGATCTACGACTCCGCCGACTCGCGCGCCATGATCAAGCGCATCATCAAGGAGCTCGAGGTCGACACGCTCGGCCTCACGGTGCCCTCGGTCGCCGGCAAGATCTCGAAGCTCAAGAACGAGCTCGCCGACGTCGACAGCTACGCGCGCCAGGTGAAGGCCGACGACCCCGCGGACGCCGCCTTCCTCGAGGTGTTCCGCCGCTACACCGACGGGCTGCGCCGCGCCAACGCCCTCGACTTCGACGACCTCATCGCCGAGACGGTGCACCTGTTCCGTGCCTTCCCGGAGGTCGCCGCGCTCTACCAGCGCCGCTTCCGTCACATCCTCGTCGACGAGTACCAGGACACCAACCACGCGCAGTACGCCCTCATCCGCGAGCTCACGCGCCCCGTCGAGCCGCAGCACGTGCCCGCCGACACCCGCATCCGGCTCGACGCGAACGGCGGCATCCCGGGGGCCGCTCTCACGGTCGTGGGCGACTCCGACCAGTCGATCTACGCGTTCCGCGGCGCCGACATCCGCAACATCGTCGAGTTCGAGCGTGACTTCCCCGACGCCGAGGTGATCCTCCTCGAGCAGAACTACCGCTCGACGCAGAACATCCTCGACGCGGCGAACGCCGTCATCGCCGCCAACTTCGACCGCCAGGAGAAGAACCTCTTCACGACGGTCGGCGCGGGCGAGAAGATCACGGGCTTCACGGGCTACACCGCCTACGACGAGGCCCAGTTCGTGGCCGACGAGATCCAGAAGCTCCACGAGGCGGGCGCCGACTACAAGGACATGGCGGTGTTCTTCCGCGTCAACTCGCAGACGCGTGCGCTGGAGGACATCCTCATCCGCTCGGCCATCCCGTACCGCATCGCGGGCGGCACCAAGTTCTACGAGCGCGCCGAGATCAAGGACGCCATGGCCTACCTCGTGCAGGTCGCGAACCCCGCCGACGATCTGGCGCTGCGCCGCATCATGAACACCCCCAAGCGCGGCATCGGCCCCGCGACGGAGGCCGCCCTCCAGGCGCACGCCGACCGGCTCGGGGTGCCGCTGCGTGAGACGCTCCGCGACGCCGACCAGCTCGGCCTCGGACCGAAGGTCACGAAGGCGATCATGGACCTTGGGCAGCTGCTCGACGAGGTCGAGGCGATGGTGCCGACCTCGCCGCCCGCCGACATCCTCACCGAGCTGCTCGTGCGGACGGGCTACGTCGACGCGCTCCGCGCGACGCGCGACGCGCAGGACGAGGTGCGCGCCGAGAACGTCGAGGAGCTCCTCTCGTTCACGAAGGAGTTCGCGAAGCGCAACCCCGAGGGCCGCCTCATCGACTTCCTCACCGAGGTCGCGCTCGTGGCCGCGGCCGACGAGATCGACGACGCGTCGGGCACCGTCACCCTCATGACGCTGCACACGGCGAAGGGCCTCGAGTACGACACGGTGTTCCTCACGGGCATCGAAGAGGACCTCCTCCCGCACCGCATGTCCGCGGGGGAGCCCGGCGGCATCGCCGAGGAGCGCCGGCTCTTCTACGTGGGCATCACCCGCGCCAAGAAGCGCCTCTACCTCTCGCTCGCGATGACGCGCTCGCAGTTCGGCGACACGGCCGTCGCGATGCCGAGCCGCTTCCTGCAGGACATCCCGCCCCACCTCATCGACTGGCGCCAGTCGCCGGGCATGGCCAACTCGCGCGGCGGCACCCGCTCGCGCGCGCTCAACGCCCCGCGCTCGCGCGAGCGCTTCAGCTACAGCACCTCGCTGCCGCCCGCCCCCCAGCGCGAGAAGCGCGAGTGGACGAGCGCCGTCACCAACACGGTGCGCGACAACGGCGACCTGACCCTCGAGGCGGGCGACCGCATCCGTCACACCGACTTCGGCGAGGGGCGCGTCGTGGCCGTCACGGGGCAGGCGCCGAAGGCCGTCGCCGAGGTGCAGTTCGACACCGCGGGTCGCAAGCGCCTGCTCATCAAGATCGCGCCGATCGAGAAGCTGTAGCGCGCCGAGCCCCGGCTCACGCCTCGCTGATCGTGTCGCGTTCGTTCGGGCCGAGCTCGGCGGACGCCGCCCGCATCCGTCGGCGCGCGGCCGTGACGACGGCGAGGAGCGCGAGCGCGAGCACGAGCAGCGCCCCGGCGACGGTCGCGAGGGCCGAGGTGAGGCCGAGCCACGCGCCGAGCGCGCCGACGATGACGCCCGAACCCACGCGCGACCCGTTCGCGGCCATCGCGTAGGCACCGATGAACCGCCCACGGCGGTCGGCGGGGGCCGTGAGCTGCACCACGGACTGCGAGGTCGAGCTCGATACGAGGTTCGCCATGCCGGCGAGCACGAGGGCCGCGAGGCTCAGGGCGAGGCTGCGCGACAGAGCGAAGACGAGCACCGCGGCGGCGAAGACGGCGGACGCCGAGATCGCGAGGCGGGGCGACACCCGCACGCGCCCGATCGCCTCGAGCCCGATGCCGCCCGCGACCGCACCCGTGGCCATCGCGACGAGCAGCATCCCGTAGGCGAAGCCCGACTCGTCGAGCCCGAGGGCGTTGCCGAAGTCGGGCAGCAACGGCAGGATCGCCTGGCCGACGAGCAGCCCCACGAGCACCTGGAGCACCATGACGGCGAGGATCGACGGGAAGCGCGGCACCTCGCGCAGCACGGCCGCCACGTGGCGCAGGCGCAGCGGCTCGCGCGTGCCGCCCCCGCGTCCGTGCCCGTCGTAGGGCACGAGGAACAGGTAGACGACGAACGGCACGTAGAGCAGCACGTTGACCGCCATGCCCCACGCCGGTCCGACCGTGAAGAGGAGGGCTGCGCCGACGGCGGGCCCCGCGAGCATCCCGAGCTGGAGGCCGGTCGCCATGAGGCGCACGCCGCTCGGCAGATCCTCCGGGCCGACGATGTCGTAGAGCATGAGCTGGTCGGCGGGGCCCCAGAAGGTGCCCGCGAGCCCGTGCAGGAGCAGCAGCACGACGCAGTGCCACTGCTCGAGCGTGCCCGTCGCGATGAGCACCGCCCAGCCGATCGAGGCGAGCATGAAGCACGCGGCGCCGAGCTGGATGAGACGGCGGCAGTCGAAGCGGTCGGCGAGCGCGCCGAACGGGATCGCGAAGAGCAGCTGCGGCAACCAGTGGCTGATGACGGCGAAGCCCGCGAGCACGGGGGAATGGAAGAGCTCCCACATGACGAAGTAGGTGATCGCGTGCTCGACGTGGTCGGCGCCCATCATGAGCGAGCCGCCCGCGAGGTAGCCCTTGTACCAGGGGGCGCGGAGGGCGGCGAATCTCACCCGCGGGAGCGCCCGCGGAAGGGGCGGATGCGCGTGCGACGCCCGAGCGGGGGGCTTGCGAGGCGGGCGCGGCATCCGCGAGGCTGGCCCGGACTTGGACGATCGTCCGACTTCCCGTGAACGACTCGACGACGAGGATGCTCATGACCGACCTCCCGATCCTCCCCTCCGGCTTCCGCTTCGGCGCCTCGACCGCCTCGTACCAGATCGAGGGCGCCGTCGACGAGGACGGTCGCGGGCCCACGATCTGGGACACCTTCACCCACGAGCCCGGCCGCATCCGGGGCGGCGACACGGGCGACGTCGCGATCGACCACTACCACCGCTGGGAGGGCGACCTCGACCTGCTCGCCGAGCTCGGCATCCACGACTACCGCTTCTCGATCGCGTGGTCGCGCATCCTGCCGCAGGGCACGGGAGCGGTCGAGCCGCGGGGCCTCGCGTTCTACGACCGGCTCGTCGACGGGCTGCTCGCGCGCGGCATCCGCCCCGTGCCGACGCTCTACCACTGGGACCTGCCGCAGGCGCTCGAGGACCGCGGCGGATGGCTCTCCCGCGACACCGCGGAGGCGCTCGGCGACTACGTGGGCGTCGTCGTCGACCGCCTCGGCGACCGCGTGCGCGACTGGATCACGCTCAACGAGATGAGCGTGCAGACGCTCTACGGCTACGCGCTCACCGACCACGCGCCGGGCCTCGGCCTCGGCTTCGGCGCGCTGCCGGTCGCGCATCACCAGCTGCTCGCGCACGGGCACGCGGTCGCGCGGCTGCGGGCTGCGGGGGCCGAGCGCGTCGGCGTCGCACAACAGCACTTCCCGGTCGTGCCGGCGTCGGAGGCGATGGAGGACCTCGTCGCGGCGGGCACCTTCGCCGCGATCACGAACTGGCTCTTCGCCGACCCGCTGCTCGCGGGGCGCTACCCCGACGACCTGCGCCCCCTCATCCCCGTCGACGACGCTCAGCTCGCCGAGGATCTCGCGCTCATCTCGGCGCCGCTCGACTTCTACGGCGTGAACTACTACGAGCCGATGCTCGTCGAGGCGCCGCGCGAGGGTGCCGACTACGCGGGCGCGGCCGAGGTCGACCTGCCGGATGGGCTGCCGTTCGCCCTGCTGCCGTACCCGTCCGAGGAGCGCACCGACTTCGGCTGGGCGATCGCGCCCGACCGGCTCACGGCGATCCTGCGCGAGCTGCGGGAGCGGTATCCGAACCTCCCGCCCGTCGTCATCACCGAAGGCGGGGCGTCGTTCCACGACGGCCCCGGCCCCGACGGCGCCGTGCACGACGCGCGCCGCATCGCGTACCTCGACGCGCACCTGCGCGCCGTCGCGGATGCCGTGGCGGCGGGCGTCGACGTGCGCGGGTACTACACGTGGTCGGCCTTCGACAATTTCGAGTGGGCCGCGGGCAACGACGAGCGCTTCGGCCTCGTCTACGTCGACTACGCGACGCAGGAGCGCATCCGCAAGGACTCCTTCGCGTGGTACCGCGACGTCATCGCCGCTCAGCCCTGACCCGCCCCCCCGGGTCCCCTCGCGCCCCGACCCCGCCTCTCCCGAACCCCGAGGTGTCACTTTTCGTCGCCGGGCCCGCCCCTCACGCGACCGAAACTGACACCTCACCCGTTGGCGCGCATCCGAGGTGTCGTTTTCGGTCGCGCGGCAGGGGCCCGGGCCGACCGAAAGTGACACCTCGGGGATGGGGTGGCGGGGACGGGGCGGGGTGTGCGCGGGCGGGCTACGCGGGGATGAGCAGGCGCGCGGGGAGGCGACGGATGCGGCGGGGCGTGAGACGGGCGATCACGCGCACGAGGGCGAGGGCCGCGCGCTCGCGGCGGGGCAGGCGCGGGAGGCCGTAGGCGTCCCGGATGCTGGCGGGCAGCAGCGCCGCCGTCACGAGCCTGGCGAGGGGGAGCGCCGCGCGCACCCACCACGGCACCGTGCCGCGTGCGGGAAACAGGATCGCGGCCGCCACCTCGCGGGCGTCGTCGCCCACCGAGAGCGCGGGCAGCATCCGCTCCCAGTACGCGGCGAAGTCGGCGCGCGTCGGGGGCCACATCGCGGAGGGCACCTGCAGGCTCGTGCCGAAGCGCCCCGACGTCGCGTACACCTCGTCGGCGACGGCGTCCGGCAGAGGGCGGAAGAGCACGTCGTGCACACGCATCCCCACCTCGTAGAGCGTCGCGGCGACCCAGAGCTGCGGCTCGGCGTCCGTCGCGCCCGGGATGCCGCCGTGCGCCCGGTCGACCCGCGCCGCCGCGCGCTCGGCCACCTCGGGCGTGCCGAGACCGATCGCATAGACGTAGCCGAGCGTGTGCCGCAGGCGCCGCATCGGGTCGCGTCGAAAGCCCGAGTGCCGCGCGACCGCGTGGCCGACCGTCGGATGTGCGAGCTGGAGCAGGAGCGCCGCCCCGCCGCCCAGCACGAGCGAGCCCTCGGCGAGGTAGTCCTCCGCGGTCGTCACCCCACCATCCTCGCGGCTCCGCCCGGTCGGCGAGCGGTGCCGGCGATGCGGTGAACGCCCCCGGCGCCGTGCCATCCGCACAGACGGAGAAGGTAGAGTGGCAGGCGGCCAACTATCTCGATGTCGAACTATCTCGGCGTCGAGACACTTCCGGCCAGTTCACATCCCCGACGCATTGGAAGAAGCACCAGCGTGGATCTCTACGAGTACCAGGCCCGCGACGTGTTCGAGAAGTACGGGGTCCCCGTGCTCGCCGGCATCGTCGCCGACACCCCCGCCGAGGCTCGCGCCGCGGCCGAGAAGCTGGGCGGCGTGACCGTCGTCAAGGCGCAGGTCAAGACCGGCGGACGCGGCAAGGCAGGCGGCGTCAAGGTCGCGAAGACCCCGGAGGATGCGGAGGCCGCCGCCGAGGCGATCCTCGGCCTCGACATCAAGGGCCACGTCGTCAAGCGCCTCATGGTCGCCGCCGGCGCGGACATCAAGCAGGAGTACTACTTCTCGGTGCTGCTCGACCGGGCGAACCGCTCGTACCTGAGCCTCGCCTCCTACGAGGGCGGCATGGAGATCGAGCAGCTCGCCGAGGAGCGCCCGGAAGCGCTCGCGCGCGTCGAGGTCGACCCGCTCACCGGCATCACGCTCGAGAAGGCGAAGGAGATCGCGGTCGCCGCGAAGTTCCCCGCCGAGCTCGTCGACAAGGTCGCCCCCGTGTTCGTGAAGCTCTACGAGGTCTTCACCTCGGAGGACGCCACGCTCGTCGAGGTCAACCCGCTCGTGCTCACCGGCTCGGGCGACATCGTCGCGCTCGACGGCAAGGTCTCGCTCGACGACAACGCGAGCGAGGTGCGCCACCACGAGCACGAGGCGCTCGAGGACAAGGACGCCGCCGACCCGCTCGAGGCGAAGGCGAAGGCCGCGGGCCTCAACTACGTCAAGCTCGACGGCGAGGTCGGCATCATCGGCAACGGCGCGGGCCTCGTCATGTCGACGCTCGACGTCGTCGCCTACGCAGGCGAGCACCACGGCGGCGTGAAGCCCGCCAACTTCCTCGACATCGGCGGCGGCGCCTCGGCAGAGGTCATGGCCGCGGGCCTCGACGTCATCCTCGGCGACCCGCAGGTCAAGTCGGTGTTCGTGAACGTCTTCGGCGGCATCACCTCGTGCGTCGCGGTCGCGAACGGCATCGTGAAGGCCCTCGAGATCCTCGGCGACTCGGCCACGAAGCCGCTCGTCGTGCGCCTCGACGGCAACCAGGTCGAGGAGGGCCGCGCCATCCTCGCCGCCGCGAACCACCCGCTCGTGACGATCGCCACCGGCATGGACGAGGGCGCCGACAAGGCCGCCGAGCTGGCCGCGAAGTAAGGAACCAGGAACATGTCGATCTTCCTCAACAAGGACTCCAAGGTCATCGTCCAGGGCATCACCGGCGGCGAGGGCACCAAGCACACCGCCCTCATGCTCAAGGCGGGCACCCAGGTCGTCGGCGGCGTCAACGCGCGCAAGGCCGGCACGACCGTCTCGCACACCGACAAGGACGGCAACGCCGTCGAGCTCCCCGTCTTCGGCACCGTCGCGGAGGCCATCGAGAAGACGGGCGCGGACGTCTCGATCGCGTTCGTGCCGCCGGCCTTCACGAAGGACGCGATGATCGAGGCCATCGACGCCGAGATCCCGCTCCTCGTCGTGATCACCGAAGGCGTGCCCGTGCAGGACACCGCCGAGGCCTGGGCCTACGCCAAGTCGAAGGGCGAGAAGACCCGCATCATCGGCCCGAACTGCCCCGGCATCATCACGCCCGGCGAGGCGCTCGTGGGCATCACCCCCGCGAACATCACGGGCAAGGGACCGATCGGCCTCGTGTCGAAGTCGGGCACCCTGACCTACCAGATGATGTACGAGCTCCGTGACCTCGGCTTTTCGACCGCCATCGGCATCGGCGGCGACCCGGTCATCGGCACGACGCACATCGACGCGCTCGCCGCGTTCGAGGCCGACCCCGAGACGAAGGCGATCGTGATGATCGGCGAGATCGGCGGCGACGCCGAGGAGCGCGCGGCCGAGTTCATCAAGGCGAACGTCACGAAGCCGGTCGTCGGCTACGTCGCGGGCTTCACGGCCCCCGAGGGTAAGACGATGGGCCACGCCGGCGCGATCGTGTCCGGCTCGGCCGGCACCGCGCAGGCGAAGAAGGAGGCTCTCGAGGCCGCCGGCGTCAAGGTCGGCAAGACCCCGTCGGAGACCGCCGCGCTGCTGCGCGAGGTGCTCGCGGGCGCCTGAGCCGCATCCGTTCCACGTACGCGCCCCGTCCGGTCCGCCGGGCGGGGCGCGTCGTCGTCTCCGAGTTTCGCCGCGCGGCTGGAGCCGTGACCCGGCGGCGAGAGAAACAACCCCCGCCGCGATGTCGTGGCTCCAGCCGCGCCATGAACTGACGGAGACGGGGGGCGCCAATAGAGTCGGGGGATGGGCACCGCTGACCTCCGCCACTCCACGCCGTCCGCCGAGGGCATCGACGCCACCGGGATCTCCGCACTGCTCGACGCGCTCGAGGGCGACCCCGACATCCGCCTGCACGGCCTCATCCTCATGCGCCACGGCGCGGTCGTGGCCGAGGGCTGGTGGGCGCCGTACGGCCCCGACCGCGTGCAGCTGTTGTACTCGCTCAGCAAGAGCTTCACGACGACCGCCGCGGGCTTCGCGCGCGCCGAGGGCCTGCTCGAGCTCGACCGGCCCGTCATCGAGTACTTCCCCGAGTACGAGGCTGAGATCACCGACGAGCGCACGCGCCGCATGACGGTGCGCCACATCGCCTCGATGGCGAGCGGCCACGCCTCCGAGACGATCGACCGCGCCCTCGCGGCGGGCCGGGGAGACATGGTGCTCGGCTTCCTGCGCACCCCGCTCGACGGCGAGCCCGGCGAGGTCTTCGCCTACAACCAGCCGTGCACCTACACGCTCGCCGCGATCATCCAGCGCGCGGCCGGCGAGAGCCTCGTCGACTACCTGCGCCCGCGCCTGTTCGACCCGCTCGGGATCGGCGACGTGTCGTGGTTCGAGGCGCCGCCGGGGCGCAACCTCGGCTTCAGCGGCCTGCACGCGACGACGGACGCCGTCGCGCGCCTCGGCCAGCTCTACCTGCAGGGCGGCCGGTGGGACGACCGGCAGCTGCTCGACCCGCACTGGGTGCAGGAGGCCACGCGCGTGCAGGTCGAGAACCCGGGCGACTGGGGGCCCGACTGGTCGCAGGGCTACGGCCTCCAGTTCTGGATGAGCCGCCACGGCTTCCGGGGCGACGGCGCCTTCGGCCAGTTCTGCCTCGTGCTGCCCGAGCAGGACGCCGTCCTCGCGATCACCTCCGAGACCGCGCAGATGCAGTGCGTGCTCGACCGCGTGTGGCTGCACCTGCTGCCGGCGTTCGACCGCCTGGGGAGCTCGGACGCGGACGCCGCGCTCGCCGCGCGCCTCGCCTCCCGACGGATGCCGCTCCCGCCCGGCGCGGAGCCCGTCCCGCCGGCGGGGTGGTCGGGCGGTGCGTTCCCCGCCCCCGGCGCCGACAGGGGAGTGACAGCCGTGGAGGTGCGCCGGGACGGCGAGGGCTGGACGATCGTCCTCGTCGACGCGGCCGGCGAGCTCGCGCTCCCCGTGGGCCTCGGGGACTGGATCGTGTCGGAGCCCGACGGGCAGCCGATCGCCGTCGCGGGCGGCTGGGCGGGCGACGACTTCGCCGCCGACGTGCTGCTCCTCGACACACCCCACACGCTCCGCGTCGTGTGCGCGGCCGACGGCACGGCGACGGCCCGCTGGCTCACCGAACCGCTGCACGCCTCGGAGGTCCGCGGCCAGCGCAGACCGTAGGCTGACGGCATGACGCCTCCCCGTCGACTCGGCGCCCTCGCCGTCCTGGCCGCGGCCGCGCTCGCCCTCTCCGGCTGCGGCATCCTCCCGCTCTTCCCGAGCGGCGGTGGCGGTGCCGAGCGCCCCGGGCCCACGGGAGAGGACGTGCCCGCCGAGCTCGAGCGGTTCTACACGCAGGAGCTCGAGTGGACGGGCTGCGGCGGCGGCGTCGACTGCACCGAGGTGACCGTGCCGATCGACTGGAGCGAGCCCGCGGGCGGCACGACGACGGTCGCGATCGCGCGCCACAAGGCGTCGGGCACGCCGCTCGGCTCCCTGCTCGTCAACCCCGGCGGCCCCGGGGGATCGGGCTTCGACTTCGTGCGCGACTCGGCGGCGTACGTCGTGAGCTCCGAGGTGCTCGGCGCGTACGACGTCATCGGCTTCGACCCGCGCGGGGTCAACCGCTCCTCGGCCGTGGCCTGCTACACCGACGCGGCCGACCAGGACGAGTGGCTCTACGGCACCTACTCCGCCGCCTACGGGACCGAGGCCTGGTACGCCGAGCTCACCGACCGTGCGAAGGCGTGGGCCGCGGCGTGCGAGGAGAACGCGGGCGGCCTGCTCGGCCACCTCGACGCCGCATCCGTCGCGCGCGACATGGACGTCATCCGCGCGCTCCTCGGCGACGAGCGGCTCCACTACCTCGGCTACTCGTACGGCACCTACCTCGGCACGATCTACGCGCAGCTGTTCCCCGAGAAGGTGGGGCGGATGGTGCTCGACGGCGCCGTCGACCCGACCGTCGGCGACCTCGACGCCCTCGCGACGCAGATGGCGGGCTTCGACTCGGCGCTGCGCGCGTACATGGAGTGGTGCCTGCCGCAGTCCGACTGCCCGTTCCGGGGCGACGCCGACTCCGCTCTGCGCTCGATCCGCCAGATGCTCGAGACGGTCGACGGACGCGGCTTCCGGGCCTCCGACGGGCGTGTGCTCGACTCCGCGACGGTCGCGACGGGCATCATCTTCACGCTCTACTCGGAGAGCTACTGGCCCTACCTCTCGGAGCTGTTCGCGCAGCTGCGCAAGGGCGACGCCGACACGGTGTTCATCTACGCGGACGCCTACAACGGTCGCGAGGGCGGGGGCACCTACTCGGACAACTCGGGCGACATCTACACGGCCGTCACGTGCGACGAGGGCACGCTCGCGACCGACGGCGTCGACGTGTTCGCGGGCCTCGAGCGCATCGACCGCGCGGCGCCGATCCTCGGCCGCTACGCCGCGTACGACGATTACGCCGTGCTCAAGGCGGTGTGCTCGAACTGGCCGGCGGAGGTCGCGGAGCTGCCGACCGACTTCTCGGCCCCGGGCGCCGCGCCGATCATGGTGATCGGCACGACGAACGACCCGGCCACCCCGTACGCGAACGCGCAGGTGCTCGCCGAGCTCCTGTCGAGCGGCTTCCTCGTGACCTACCAGGGCGAGGGCCACACGATCTACGCGCAGGGCGTGCGCTGCATCGACGACACGGTCGACGCGTACCTCATCTCGGGGAAGGTCCCGGCCTCCGACCCGATTTGCTGAGCCTCAGTCGGCCTCGCGCGGGGCGACGCGCGGCGGCCAGCTCGTCGCGCCGAGCTCGCGCGAGATGTTGCGGGCGGTCTCGCGGAGGTCGTTGAGCACCCCGTCGGCGGGCGGCCACTCGGTCGACGGGAGCACGACGGCGACGGCCGCGACGAGCTGCCCCGACGCGTCGGCGACGGGGGCCGCGACCGACGACTCGCCGAGCACGGCCTCGTCCTCCTCGGTCGCGAAGCCGCGCTCGAGGATGCCCGCGAACGCGAGCGTCAGCTGGGCGGGGTCAGTGATCGTGTCGCCCGTGAGGCTCTGCAGGGGGCGGGAGAGCACGACCGACTGGTACTCGTCGTCGAAGGCGAGCAGCACCTTGCCCATCGCGGAGGCGTGCGCGGGGATCGTCATGCCCGTCTCGAGCATCTGCTGGCTGCCGTCGGGGCGGCGGTTGTGGTGGATGACGAGCACCTCGTCGAAGAGCTCGACGCCGAGGCGCACCGCGAGCCCTGTGCGCCGCGAGAGCTCGCGTGTCCAGCGCATCGCGCGGGCGCGCACGTCGAGCGTGTCGAGGTAGACGTTGCTGAGCTTCACGAGCGCGGGACCGAGCATGTAGCGCTGTCCGCCGCGCTCCTTGGCGACGAGCCCGTGCTCCTGCAGGGACTTGACGATGCCGTGCACCGTCGAGGGCGGGAGGTCGAGGGCGGCCGCGAGCTCGGAGATGCCGAGGTGGCGCGCACCCTGGAGCGACTGCAGCACCTTCGCCGCCCGATCGATCGCCTGGATCACGTGACCTCCCCGGAAGTCGTTCCATTATGGGGCCGCACGGCGTTCGACGATTAACACTTGACACCGCGCGTTATCAGGAGAATATTCGACATTATCGAATGGCGTTCCGAGGAGCGGAAGCCATCCGACCTCGTCCCCACCATGTCCGAAGGAGTGCATATGGATGAGAACCGTCTGTGGCAGAAACTCGCGGCCGAGTTCCTCGGCACGGCGTTCCTCGTGTTCGTCGGAGTCGGGTCGGTGCCCGCCCTCGCCATCGCCCGGGGCGGCGAGCCGTTCACCGGCGCCGAGCTCGGCTTCATCTCGCTCGCGTTCGGCACGATCGTCGTCGTCACCGTCTACGTGTTCGGCTACATCTCGGGCAACCACATCAACCCCGCGGTGACCCTCGGCCTCGCCGTGGCCCGCAAGTTCCCGTGGAAGCTCGTGCCGGCG